>Ga0302325_10006276_pt1 | contig 26759 bp, 21 predicted proteins | sample Palsa_T0_2_FD_201948 | JGI IMG/M metagenome (GOLD analysis project Ga0302325, IMG submission 201948) | Peat permafrost microbial communities from Stordalen Mire near Abisko, Sweden - Palsa_T0_2 | ecosystem: Environmental > Terrestrial > Soil > Palsa > Peat permafrost | place: Sweden: Abisko... | reverse complement strand
TGGGGCGCGGCCGAGCCAAGGCCAAGCAGGTCAAGGTTGCACGCCAGCTCAAGTACAACAGCGGCGGCACGAACCTTGACCGGCTGCGGGCTGAGCTGGGCGTCGTGACGGACGATCACGATGTGGCGTCGGAGGCCGCGTATGCGGAACTCGCCGATCGCTACTCCGTCGACGATGACGATGATGACGACGACGACGACCCGGATGACGAGCCGAGCACGGATGAACTGGCCAGCGAGGTGCCCCGTCGGGCGAACGGAGCTGCTGCCAGAGCGAACGGAGCTGCTGCCCAGGCGAACGGCGCTGCTGCCGGGATGAGCAGGGCGACCGGCGGCTGACGCCCGGCACATGCTCGGGTGCTGACGCACATGGTCGGGCGCTGACGCCCGGCACGTGCTCAGCCGGGGTGCCGCCCGGACAGGCTGGCGTTGCCGGTCCCCGGGCTGATCTGGCCTGCCACCCACGCCGGCACCCCTGCCGAGGCGAGCAGCGTCAGCGCGCGGCCGACCGCTTCCGGCCCGACGACGGCCACCATCCCCACACCCATGTTGAAGACCCGCTCCATCTCGGCGGCGGCTACCCGCCCGCGGGACGCGAGCAGGCCGAATACCGGGGGCGGGCGCCAGGTGCCCCTGTCGACAGTCGCGTCGGCGCCCGGCGGCAGCACCCGGCTGAGGTTGGCGGCCAGCCCGCCGCCGGTGACGTGCGCGAAGGCATGCACGTCGCAGCTCGCGGCGAGGGCGAGGCAGTCGCGGGCGTAGATGCGCGACGGCGTCAGCAGTTCCTCGCCCAGCGGACGGCCAAGCCCGGCGGGCTCGGCGTCCAGCGCCAGCTCCCTGACATGCTCGCCGAGGAGCTTGCGGACCAGCGAGAACCCATTTGAATGCAGGCCCGATGACGCCATCGCGATCAGCACGTCGCCGGGCCGGACCCGGTCAGGGCCGAGCAGCTCGTCGGCCTCCACCACCCCCGTCGCGGCGCCGGCCAGGTCGAAATCGTCGGGGCCGAGATGGCCGGGATGCTCAGCGGTCTCACCGCCGATCAGGGCGCAGCCTGCGCGCACGCAGCCTTCCGCGATGCCCCCGACGATGGCCGCCACCCGCTCCGGCCGGAGCGCGCCGCAGACGACGTAGTCGGTCATGAATAGCGGCTCGGCCCCGCAGGCGACGAGATCATTGACCACCATGGCCACGAGGTCCACGCCGACGGTGTCGTACCTGCCCATCCGCTGGGCTATCGCCACCTTCGTGCCGACACCGTCAGTCGAGGTGGCCAGCAGCGGCCGCCGGTAGCCCGCCAGCCTGGACGCGTCGAACAGCCCGGCGAACCCGCCGATGCCGCCGACCACCTCAGGCCTGGTGGTCCTGGCGACCGCCGCGCGCATCAGGTCGACCGCTCGCTCGCCCGCCGCGATGTCGACCCCCGCGGCGGCATAGCTCAGGCCGGCCCGCGGTGAGCTCACGGCCCCGCCTCGGGTGAGCTCACGGCCCCGCCTCGGGTGAGCTCACGGCCCCGCCTCGCGGGCGCTGGCGCCCGCTACCTCCAGGAGATGCTTGCCCCGCTCCCCCTCCGCAACCGGGATCGGGTAGTTGCCGTCGAAGCAGGCCCGGCAGAGCCGCCCGGCCGGCAGGGTGGTGGCGGCGGTCAGCCCCGCCAGCGACACGTAGCCGAGCGAGTCGGCGCCGAGCGAGGCGCGGATCTCCTCCACCGACCGGTTGCCGGCGATCAGCTCGGCCCTGCTGGCGAAGTCGATGCCGTAGAAGCACGGCCAGGTCACCGGCGGGCTTGAAATGCGCACGTGCACCTCGGCGGCCCCGGCCTCGCGCAGCATCGCGACGATGGCGCGCTGCGTATTGCCCCGTACGATCGAGTCGTCGACCACCACGACCCGCTGGCCGGCGATCACGTCCCTGAGCGGGTTCAGCTTGAGCCGGATGCCGAGCTGCCGGATCGTCTGGCTCGGCTGTATGAAGGTCCGGCCCACGTAGGAGTTCTTGACCAGCCCCTGCGCGTACGGGATGCCGCTGGCCTCCGCGTAGCCGATCGCGGCCGGCGTGCCCGACTCGGGCACCGGGATGACCAGATCGGCCGGGACCGGATACTCCGCCGCCAGCCGCCTGCCGACCTCCACCCGGGTGGCCTGCACGCCCCGGCCGGCGATCGTGGTATCCGGCCGGGCCAGGTAGACATACTCGAACAGGCAGCCCTTGGCATCCGCGGGCGCGAAGCGCCGGGATCGCACGCCAGCCTCGTCGATGACGATCAGCTCGCCGGGCTCCACCTCGCGGACCAGCGTGGCGCCCACGATGTCGAGCGCGGCCGTCTCGCTGGCCACCACCCAGCCGCGCGTCAGCTTGCCGAGCACGAGCGGGCGGAAACCCTGCGGGTCGCGGGCCGCGTAGAGGGTCCGCTCGTCCATGAAGACCAGTGAGTAAGCCCCGCGCACCAGCGGCAGCGTGGCGAGAGCGGATTCCTCGATGCCCGCCCCCAGGCCGACGCCCGCGCCCAGGCCGCCCGCGGCGCCCGGGTGCTCCCCGGCTGCTCCGGCGAACAGCGCGGTCAGCACGTCCGTGTCGGTGGTCGCGTGGCCGGTGCCCCCCTCGGCCGCCGGATCCACCAGGGCGGCCAGTTCCAGGGTATTGATCAGGTTGCCGTTGTGGCCGAGCGCCAGGCTCGCCGACGGGGTCGCGCGGAACGTGGGCTGGGCGTTGTCCCATACCGACGACCCGCTGGTGGAGTAACGGCAGTGACCGACGGCAATGTGACCGCGCAGGGTGTTCAGCACGGCCTCGTCGAAGACCTGGGGCACCAGTCCCATGTCCTTGTAGACCACGATCCTGGTGCCGTCGCTGACCGCGATGCCCGCCGACTCCTGGCCGCGGTGCTGCAGCGCGTACAGCCCGAAGTAGGCGAGCTTGGCGACTTCCTCGCCGGGTGCCCAGACGCCGAAGACGCCGCAGGCGTCCCGCGGCTGCTCTCCCGGATCCAGCTCAGCCGTCAGCCGGCCATCGGGCTTGATCACCTGGCAAGTCTATTGACTAACGGGCGCCGATTGGCCAGACTCCCGCCTTCGGATGCTGCCCGGCTGGCCGCCGACACGCCGCGGCTATCCCGCGTCACCGGGCGGCAACGGCAGGTAGGCGGCCAGGTCGGCGCGCGGCCCGCTGGCCCGGACCAGGCCATCAGCGACGGCGCTCGACCAGGGCAGCCGGCCCGTCGCCAGCCTGACCCAGGTCGCGGCGTCGGTTTCCACCACGTTCGGCGGGGTGCCGCGGGTATGGCTGGGGCCTGCCACGCACTGAACTGCCGCGTACGGCGGGATGCGCACCTCGACCGCACGGCCTGGCGCGCGGGCCGCGAGCAGGTCGAGCAGGCGCACGGCGGCCTCCCGCAGCGCGGCGCGCTGCGGCGCCACGCCGGAGTCAAGCGCCGCGGCCACGGCGGCGACGCAGCCGTCCCCGAGTGCCCCGGCTGTCAGCGGCCCGGCCCAGGCGGCGGCGCCAAGCTCGGCCCGCTGCTCGTTGAGCGCGGTCAGCAGCCGGCCGGGATCCTGGCGTCGGGTGGGCATCGCTGCGAAGGTAGCCGGCCGCGGAAGGTAGCCGGCGGCGGCGCATCGCGCCGTCAGCCGAAGATGGCCGGCAGGGCCTCGCGGTGCGCGATGGCGAGCTCATCCAGCGGGATGCTGAAGCCGCCGGCGTCCAGGCGCCCTCCGCCGTGGTCCAGGCGCCCCCCGCCGTCGTCCAGGCGCCCTCCGCCGCTGATTTCCAGGTGCCCGCCGCCGGTGACGCCGATCACGGCGGCGGGCACCCCGCGGGCCGCGCACAGCTCCGCGAACGCGGCCTCGGAGCCGGGCCGCACGGCCACCACGGCCCGCGCGGCCGATTCGCTGAACAGCCAGGTGAACGGCTCACCCGGCAGGCTGACCTGGCAGCCTGCCGGGCCGCCCAGGCAGCATTCGGCGAGGGCGACGGCGAGCCCGCCGTCGGACAGGTCGTGCGCTGCCGACAGCAGGCCGGCCGCGGCACCGGCGGCGAGCACCTCCGCGAGCCGCCGCTCGGCGTCCAGGTCGGCCGCGGGCGGCCGCCCGCCGACGTGCCCGTGCACCACGCTGGCCCACAGCGAGCCGCCGAACTCCGCCGCGGTGCGGCCGAGCAGCTGCACGCTCGCGCCGGCCTGGCGGAAGCCGATCGACAGCCGCCGCCGCACGTCATCGTGCACGCCGAGCACCCCGATGACCGGGGTCGGCCGGATCGCGCCTTCGCCCGTCTGGTTGTAGAAGCTCACGTTGCCGCCGGTCACCGGCACGCCGAGGGCCGCGCAGGCGTCGGCGAGCCCGCGGACGGCCTCGGCGAACTGCCACATGACCTCCGGATCCTCCGGCGACCCGAAGTTCATGCAGTTGGTCACCGCGAGCGGCCGCGCGCCGGTGGCGGCGACATTCCGGTACGCCTCGGCGAGCGCGAGCTGGGCACCGGCGTACGGGTCGAGCAGCGCGAACCGGCTGTTGCCGTCGGTCGCCAGCGCGACCCCCAGGCCGGTCCGCTCGTCGATCCTGATCAGCCCGGCGTCCTGCGGCGCGGCCAGCACGGTGTCCCCGCGCACGTGGCGGTCGTACTGCTCGGTGACCCATGCCTTGTCGGCCCCGTCGGGCGCGGCGAGCAGCGCGAGCAGCGCGGCCCGCAGCCCGGCTCCGCCGGCCGGGCGCGGCAGCGCGGACGGGTCGTCGGCGGCCAGCCCGGACTGGCTGGCCGGCCGCCGCAGGGCGCGGTGGTAGACCGGCCCTTCGTCGGCGGCGCTGCCGGGCGGGATGTCCACGATCTGCTCGCCCCGCCAGGTCATCTCCAGCCTGCCGGTGCCGGTGACCTCGCCGATCACCGTGGCGGGCACGTCCCACCGGGCGCAGATCTCCAGGAAGCGCCCGACGCCGGCCGGCTCGGCGATCGCCATCATGCGCTCCTGCGATTCGCTCATCAGGATCTCGGCGGGCCCGAGCGCGGCGTCGCGCAGCGGAACCGCGTCGAGGGTCACCCGCATGCCGACGCCGCCGCCCGCGGCCAGCTCGGTGGTGGCGCAGGAGACGCCGGCCGCGCCCAGGTCCTGGATGCCGACGACCAGCCCGGCCGCGTACAGCTCCAGGCAGCACTCGACCAGCAGCTTCTCCATGAACGGATCGCCGACCTGGACGCTCGGCCGTTTCGCTGCCTCGCCAGTGCCGCCGAAGGAGGCGCTGGCCAGAACTGACGCGCCGCCGATGCCGTCCGGCCCGGTCATCGAGCCGAGCAGGATCACCTTGTTTCCCGGCCCGCTGGCCGCCGCGACCTTGAGATCGCCATGCCGCATCACGCCCACGCAGAGCGCGTTCACCAGCGGATTCCCGGCATAGCACGGGTCGAAGGCCAGTTCGCCGCCGATGTTGGGCAGGCCCAGGCAGTTGGCGTAGAACGAGATGCCGCCGACCACTCCCGGCAGCACCCGCCTGGTGTCCGGCGCGTCCGCCGGGCCGAACCTGAGCGAGTCCAGCACCGCGACCGGCCGGGCGCCCATCGCCAGGATGTCGCGGACGATCCCGCCCACGCCGGTCGCCGCGCCCTGGAACGGCTCCACGTAGGACGGGTGGTTGTGCGACTCGATCTTGAAGGTGACCGCGTAGCCCTGGCCGATGTCCACGACGCCGGCGTTATGGCCGATGCCGGCCAGCAGCGCGCTGCTGGGCGGTGCCTTCTCGGCGAACTGGCGCAGGTGCGCCTTGGACGACTTGTAGGAGCAGTGCTCGCTCCACATCACCGAGTAGATCGCCAGCTCCGCGTCGGTGGGCCGCCGGCCGAGGATCTCCCGGATCCGGGCGTACTCGCCGGCGGTCAGCCCGAGCTCCGCGTGCGGCTGCGGCCGCTGCGGCGAGGCCGCCGCCCGGGCGACGCTGTCCTGGGGCGTCACAGTGTCCTGGGGCGTCACGCGGTCCTGGGCCGTCACGTGCCCGCCACGGCGAGCAGGACCGAGGCGAAGAAGCCGAGGCCATCCGCGCTCGGCCCGGTCAGTTCATCTATGGCGTGCTCGGGATGCGGCATCAGCCCGACCACATTGCCCGCCTCGCTGCGGACGCCGGCGATGCCGCCGGCCGAGCCGTTCGGGTTCTGGCCGGCGTACCGGGCGACCACCCGCCCGCTCGCGCGGAGCTCGGCCAGCAGCGCCGGGCTGGCCACGTAGGCGCCCTCGCCGCTCTTCAGCACCGCGGTGATCTCCTGGCCGGCCGAGTACTGCCGGGTCCACGGCGTCGAGGTGCTCTCGATCCGGAGCCGCACGTCCTTGCTGACGAAGCGGAGGCCGCCGTTACGGGTGAGGGCGCCCGGCAGCAGGTGCGCCTCGCACAGGATCTGGAAGCCGTTGCAGATCCCGAGCACGGGCAGGCCGGCCCGGGCGGCCGGCACCAGTTCGGCCATCACCGGGGCGAACCTGGCGATCGCCCCGCAGCGCAGGTAATCGCCGTAGGAGAAGCCGCCGGGCAGGATCACCGCATCGACGCCGCGCAGGTCACGATCGGCGTGCCAGAGCGGTACGGCCTCGCCGCCAGCCCGCCGGACCGCGCGCGCGGCGTCCCGGTCATCCAGCGATCCGGGGAAGGTGATCACTCCCACCCGCGCCGTCACAGGCGTCCTCGCGGGCACGGCATGGAGGCAGGCTACCTGCTCAGCCGGCGTCCCGGAGCCTGCTGGCCGGCTGATCCGCCAGCGGGCCGTCCCCGCGCCACTCGATGCGCTTGTGCAGCGACACGACCGTGCCCCGGCCCGGGTCACTGCTCAGTGTCACGTCGTCCACGCAGGCACGCATGATGGCCAGGCCGCGGCCTGACTCGGGCAGCCGGGCGATGGCCTGGTCGGCCAGGCCGCGGCTGCCGTCGCCGCGGCCGCGCCTGGCGCGGGAGAAACGGCCGCGGGCCGCTGACGGCGGCCACGGCGCGGCGAGCCCGGCGGCCGGCGGCCAGCCGCGGCTCGCGGTCACGGCGAGCGGCCCGCGGCGGAAGCGAGCGTGCCGCTGCTGCCGGTCCTGCGGCTGGCCCGGTGACCGGGCCGGCGCCCGGGGCGCGGCCAGCCCGCCGGGATCAAAGCCGAGACCGCCGTCCAGCACCTCGACCAGGCAGCCGCCCGGGCCGATGCTGGCCACCACCTCGTAACGATGGCCGGGCCCGCCGTGCTGCAGGACGTTCGTGCACGCCTCCGTCACGGCGAGCAGCAGATCGCCGATGCTGTCATCGTCAACACCGAGCCTGCCCAGCGTGTCGCCGAGCACGCGCCGCGTCACCGGGACGCTAAGCGTCTCGCGAGGGAACATCAGGCAGAACTTGACGTCCACGGTCACCTCCCCGGCACGAATAACCCGAGTACGCATCCGTATCTCTACTCCCCGTCCGCACCAATCCCGTCGTTCTCATTGTGAAGATTTCCCGCGGCGGACCGCGGTAATCATGAACTCAGGTGATTACTGGACGAACAGTGCGGATTCCTGCCCCGGCCAGCGCGTTCGCGCCCGCGCGCATGGCCCGCATCCGGTGCGCGTATCCGTTGCGCGGCCGGCGTTTCCGGTGCGCGGCCGGCGTTTATGGCGGGGCGCGCGATGCCGGGAAGAATTTACGGCGCGCGAACCTCGAATTCCTCGATCACCGGGTTGGCGAGCAACTCAGCCGCCAGCTCCGCGATCTGCGTCACCGCCGCGTCGTCCGCCGGGCCGCGGATTTCGACCTCGAACCTCTTGCCCTGCCGGACACCGAGGATCTGCCCGAATCCCAGCCGCCGGCAGGCGCTCGCGATCGCCTCGCCCTGCGGGTCATGGATCTCCGGCTTGAGCATCACGTCGACGACGACTCTGGCCACCTGACGCAGCGTACGTGACCCACCTGACGCACCGTACGCGACCCACCTGACGCGGCGTGAGCGACCGCCGCGCGGCGAACCAGTTCACTGACCGGCGCCCGCGGCGGGTACTGTCACACCGGGGACGGGCGACCGGCCGGTCAACGGTGATCTCCGCGACCGGCCCTGGGTTTTCAAGGAGTGGCACGTGGCCGTCAATGCTAAGGGCGCGGTCGCCGCCGGGCCGGATCCGCTCGGCCTGGACGGGCGGGCCGGCTCAGCGGTACCTATTCAGCTCCTCACCCCCGAAGGCGAGCGGGTCGGGCATCCGGACTACCCGCTGGAGGTGTCCGCCGCGGAGGTCCAGGCCCTGTACCGGGATCTGGTGCTGGTCCGCAGGATCGACTTCGAGGCGATCGCGTTGCAGCGCCAGGGCGAGCTCGGCATCTGGGCATCGCTGCTCGGCCAGGAGGCCGCCCAGGTGGGCTCGGCCCGGGCGCTTGGCCCCCGCGACATGGCCTTCCCCACCTACCGTGAGCACGGCGTCGCCTGGTGCCGCGGGCTGGATCCGGCGAGGCTGCTTGAGCTCTTCCGCGGGGTGAGCCACGGGGGCTGGGATCCGAAGGCGCACGGCCTGCACCTGTACACGATCGTCATCGGCGTCCAGGCGCTGCACGCGACCGGCTACGCGATGGGCATCCAGCGAGACGGCGCCGTCGGGGAGGACGGCGAGGCGGCCATCGCCTACTTCGGCGACGGCGCGACCAGCCAGGGCGACGTGAACGAGGCGTTCATCTGGGCGTCGGTGACCAACGCGCCGGTGGTGTTCTTCTGCCAGAACAACCAGTGGGCGATCTCCGAGCCGCTGGAGCGCCAGAGCAGGGTGCCGCTGTATCAGCGGGCATACGGCTTCGGCTTCCCCGGTATCCGGGTGGACGGCAATGACGTGCTCGCGTGCCTGGCGGTCACGCGGAAGGCGATGCAGGCCGCGCGCGAAGGCCAGGGCCCGACGCTGATCGAGGCCTTTACCTACCGGATGGGCGCGCACACCACGACCGACGATCCGACCAGGTACCGGCTGGCGGCCGAGCTTGAGTCCTGGAAGCTGAAGGACCCGATCGAGCGGGTCAAGGCCTACCTGGTCCGCTCCCAGCTGGCGGACAGGGAGTTCTTCGAGCGGGTCGACGCCGAGGCCGACCAGATGGGCGCCAGGGTAAGGAAGTCCTGCCTGGAAATGCCGGATCCCGCCCCGCTGGCGATCTTCGAGAATATCTACGCCGAGCCGAACGCGCTGATCGACGCCGAACGGGAGCAGTTCGCCGCCTACCTCGATTCGTTCACTGGCGAGGAGGCGGCGCGATGACCGTCCTGACGCTATCGCGGGCGCTGAACGAGGGCCTGCGCAAGGCGCTGGAGAGCGACCCCAAGGTACTGATCCTGGGCGAGGACGTCGGCAAGCTCGGCGGCGTTTTCCGCGTCACCGACGGGCTGCAGAAGGACTTCGGGGAAGCGCGGGTGGTCGACACCCCGCTGGCCGAGTCCGGGATTGTCGGCACCGCGATCGGGCTGGCGCTGCGCGGCTACCGCCCGGTGTGCGAGATCCAGTTCGACGGCTTCGTCTACCCCGCCTTCGATCAGATCGTTTCCCAGCTCGCCCATATGCGGCTGCGCTCGCTCGGCAACCTCAGCCTGCCGGTGGTGATCAGGATCCCGTTCGGCGGCGGCATTGGCGCGGTGGAGCATCACAGCGAGTCCCCGGAGGCGCTGTTCGCGCATACGCCCGGCCTGCGGGTGGTCGCGTGCGGCGATCCGGCCGACGCCTACGTGATGATCCAGCAGTCGATCCGCTGCGACGACCCGCTGATCTTCTTCGAGCCGAAGCGGCGCTACTGGGACAAGGCGGAGGTAGACATGACCGGCGGGCTCGCCGCGGCCGTCCCCTTGGACAAGGCAAGGACGCTGGTCAGCGGCACGGACGTGACCGTCCTGGCGTACGGCCCGATGGTCAGGACCTGCGCGGAGGCGGCGGTGGCGGCGGCTGCCGACGGGCGCTCGGTTGAGGTGATCGACCTGCGGTCGCTCGCGCCGCTGGACACCGAGGCGATCTTCGCATCGGTCCGGCGGACCGGCCGGTGCGTGGTCGTGCACGAGGCCGCGATCAGCGGGGGCATCGGCGCCGAGATCGCCGCGCGGGTGACCGAGGAGTGCTTCTACCACCTGGAGGCGCCGGTGCTGCGCGTCTGCGGCTACTCCACGCCGTACCCGCCGTCCCGGCTTGAGGAGCACTACCTGCCGGACCTGGACCGGGTGCTGGACGGTGTCGACCGCACGTTCGGTTACTGAGGGGGCGGCATGTCAGAGCTCAGGCAGTTCAGGCTTCCCGACGTCGGCGAGGGCCTCACCGAGGCGGACATCGTCCGGTGGCATGTCAAGCCGGGCGACCGGGTGGTGATCAACCAGATCATCGTGGAAATCGAGACGGCCAAGGCCGTCGTCGAGCTGCCCTGCCCGTACGAGGGCGTAGTCGCCGCGCTGCTCGTGCCGGAGGGCACCACCGCGAATGTGGGAACGCCGATCATCTCGGTGAACGTGGCCGCCGGGCCAGGGACGGCTGCGGCTGACCTGGACGCGGCCGACGGATCCGGCACGGCTGCGGCTGACCTGGACGTGGCCGCGATGGCCGCAGCGGCGGCGCGGGAGCTGATCCCGTCGCCGCCTGCCGAGGGCGCGGTCGAGCCCGGCCTGCACGGCAGCCCGGCGCCCAAGGCGGAACGCCAGGCGGTGCTGGTCGGCTACGGAGTCAAGCTCGGCACTACGGCCAGGCGCGCGCGGAAACCCCGGGCCACGGGAAATCCCAGCGGGCCGAACGGATCGGCCGGGGCTGGCCAGCTGATCAGCGGCGAGCGTCCCTCGGTGCTGGCCAAGCCGCCGGTCCGCAAGCTGGCCAGGGACATGGGCGTCGACCTGTCGGCGCTGGCCGGCACCGGCCCGAACGGCTCGATCACCCGGGACGACGTCCTGTCGGCCGCCGCTGGGCCGCAGCCCGGGGCGGCCCCGGCGGCGGCGCGGGCGGCGGCGCGGGAGGAGCGGATCCCGATCCGCGGCGTGCGGAAGCACACTGCGGCGGCGATGACGGCGAGCGCCTTCACCGCACCGCACGTGACCGAGTTCCTGCAGATCGACATGACCGAGACGATGACCGCGGCGGACCGGCTCAGGTCGCTGCCCGAGTTCGCCGGGGTGCGGGTGTCACCGCTGCTCTTCGTGGCCAGGGCGCTGCTGGTGGCGGCCGCCAGGCAGCCCATGATCAATTCCTCCTGGGACGAGGAGAATCAGCAGATCGTCCTCAAGCACTACGTCAATCTCGGCATCGCCGCGGCCACCGGCCGGGGCCTGATCGTCCCGAACATCAAGGACGCGCAGGCGCTGACCATGCTGGCGCTCGCCCGGGCGCTGAACGACCTTGCCGACACCGCCCGGGCCGGCCAGGCGTCGCCCGCCGACCTGCGCGGCGGCACGATCACGATCACGAACGTCGGCGTTTTCGGCATCGACACGGGCACCCCCATCCTGACGCCCGGCGAGGCCGCGATCCTCGCGTTCGGCCGGGTCAGGGACGCGCCGTGGGTGCACGAGGGGCAGCTCGCGGTGCGCAAGGTCAGCACGCTCGCGCTGTCGTTCGATCACCGCCTCATCGACGGCGACGTCGGCTCGGCCGCGCTCGGGGACGTCGGGGCGATGCTCACCGATCCGCTGCGCATGCTCGCCTGGGGCTAACGCACTCAGAACGCCTCGGCCGGCAGGTCCATGAGATCCAGGGTGGTCCCCTCGGCGATTTCGCGCTCGGCGGCCAGCCTGGGCAGCACAGTGGCGGCGAAGAACCTGGCGGCCGCGATCTTTCCCTCGTAGAACGCGCGATCGGTACCGGGCGCCTCGTCGAGCCTGGCCAGGGCAATCTCCGCCTGCCGCGCGAGCAGCCAGCCGATCACCAGGTCGCCGAGCGCCAGCAGCAGGCGGGTGGTGTTCAGGCCGGTCCGGTAGATCTCGGCGGGATGCTCGGCGGATCCGATCGTGAAGCCTTGCAGGGCCGTCACGATGCCCTCGACATCGGCGGCGGCCCTCGCCAGCGCGCTGCGCTCGGCCTTGAGCCGCCCGTTACCCGCCTCGGCAGCGGCGAACCCGGTGACCTGGCCGAGCAGCGATCGCAGCGCCTGGCCGTTATTCCTGAGGATCTTGCGGAAATAGAGGTCCATGCCCTGGATCGCGGTGGTGCCCTCGTAGAGGCTGTCGATCTTCGCGTCCCTGATGTACTGCTCGATCGGGTAGTCCTGCAGGAAGCCAGAACCGCCGAGGGTCTGCAGCGACAAGGTCAGCATCTCGTAGGCACGCTCCGACCCGACCCCCTTGACCAGCGGCAGCAGCAGGTCGTTGAGCTCGGCGGCCGGCTGGTCCGCGGTCCCGCTGGCCGCGGCGACCTGCTGGGCATCCTGCAGGGTGGCGGTGTAGAGGATCAGCGCCCGCATCCCCTCCGCGTACGCCTTCTGCAGCATGAGCATCCGGCGGACGTCCGGGTGATGGATGATCGTGACCCGCGGCGCGGTCTTGTCCGTCATCTGGGTGAGGTCGGCGCCCTGTACCCGGGTCATGGCGAAATCCAGCGCGTTCAGGTAGCCGGTGGACAGCGTCGCGATGGCCTTCGTGCCGACCATCATCCGGGCGAACTCGATGATCACGAACATCTGCCTGATGCCGTCGTGCACGTCGCCGACCAGGGTGCCCACCGCGGGGTGCTCGGCGCCGAACGTCAGCTCGCAGGTGGTCGACGCCTTCAGGCCCATCTTGTGCTCGACGCCCGTGACGTAGACGCCGTTGCGCTCGCCGAGCCGGCCGTCATCGCCGACCAGGTACTTGGGCACCAGGAACATCGACAGGCCCTTGGTGCCGGGCCCGGCACCCTCGGGGCGGGCCAGCACCAGGTGGAAGATGTTCTCCGCCATGTCGTGCTCGGCGCTGGTGATGAAGCGCTTGACGCCCTCGATGTGCCAGCTTCCGTCCGGCTGGACGATGGCCCTGGCCCGGCCGGAGCCGACGTCAGAGCCGGCGTCCGGCTCGGTGAGCGCCATGGTGGAGGTCCACTTCCGCTCGATCGCCTGTAGCGCGAAACGCTGCTGCGCGGGCGTACCCATCCGCCACAGCGCGTGCGCCATGGAGCTGCCGCTGGCATACATCCAGACCGCCGGGTTGGCGCCGAGTATCAGCTCGGCGACCGCCCAGTGCAGCGACCTCGGGGCGCCGGTCCCGCCGAGTTCCGGCGGGAGCTCGAGGCGGAACCACTCGGCGTCCATGAAAGCGGCGAAGGACTTCTTGAACCCCTCGGGCATCCGCACCGAGCTGGTGGCGGGGTCGAACACTGGCGGGTTGCGGTCAGCCTCGGCGAACGACTCGGCGATGGGACCGGTGGCCAGCCTGTTCACCTCGTCCAGGATCCCGCGCGCGGTCTCCTCGTCGAGATCAGCGAACGGCCCCGAGCCCAGCAGGTCCTGGCGCCGCAGCAGCTCGAACAGGTTAAACTCGATGTCGCGCAGGTTGCTCTTGTAGTGCCCCATCGTCGCCTCCGGCTCCAGCGGGCCGTATTTCTACTGACCAGTAACATAACTTATCGTACCCGGAAGTAACCACCCTGGCCAGGCCCTGGCGGCTGAATGCGCTGACCACTTCGCGGAGCTGCGATGAGGTGAACGGCTTGGCGAGGTAGGCGACAGCCCCGAGGCTGATGAGGCGCTCGATCATCGCCGGCGATGCGTCACCACTCAGGATGACGGCAGGGATGCCCCGGGTGCGGGCGTCCGCGCGCAACTGCCGCAGCAGAGCCTCGCCGCTCATGCCGGAGAGCTGCAGGTCGAGCAAGAGGATGTCGGGCTGCTGAGTGACAGCCAGGCTGAGGCCGGTCGGGCCGTCCGGCGCGGTCTGCACGGTCACGGCGGGATCGGCTGCGAAGATGCGCTGGACGAGCACGGTCAGCAGCGGGTCGTCGTCCACGTGGAGCACGCGCATGGCGGGCGCCGCCGCCTCCGGCCCGGCCCCCGCCGTCTCCAGCCCAGCCCCTGCCGCCCCCGGCCCGGCCCCAAGGTCCGGCCCGGCCGCCAGTTCCGGCCCGGCCGCCAGTTCCGGCCCGGCCGCCAGTTCCGGCCCCGCCACCGCTGGCCCGGCCCCCGCCACCTCCGGGCCGGCCAGATCCGTCCTGCCCATGCTGGTGCTGCTGCGAGCCGCCGGGACTAGCTTGCCGGTCTGGCCGAGCGCGGCGAGCACAGCCTGGCGCAGATGATCCCGGCGGATGGGTGTACGGACGGATGGACGGAGTTCTCCGGCGCTGGCGAACGCAGCCCGGGAGGCCATGCCGGCCACGCAGACGATGGGAAGCGCCCGGTTTCCCGAGGCGGCAGTCAGCCGCGCGATGTCGCCAGCCAGGGTGGCCGGCCTGCTGGCGTCGATGATCACCAGCGCTGCCCGCCGCCAGTCACCGGGCCGGCTGAGCGCGGCGGCGGCGGAAGCGGCGGTAAGAACCTCGGCCCCCCAGCCGGTGAGCAGCCTGCTGATGGCGTCGGCGTGCAGCGCCTGATCGTTGATCAGCAGGACCTGGGCGCCGGAAAGAAATAGGCCGTCGCCCGAGGCTGGGCTGAGCCCGGTGAGCCGGGCCGGAATTGTGGCCGTGACGGTGGTGCCCTCGCCGAAGGTGGAGTCGACGGTCAAGGCCCCGCCCATCCGCTCGGTCAGCTGTCGGCTGATCGTCAGGCCCAGCCCGGTGCCGCCATGCATGCGCGCCGTCGAGGCGTCGGCCTGGGCGTAGGGGGCGAAGATCAGCCCGAGGCGGTCGGCGGGAATGCCGCTGCCGGTGTCGCGAACGCGGAAGACCAGCTGGCGCGGGCTCCCCCCGCCGGCCAGATCGGGCGGCACCCCGGCCTGCGCTGGCGCCCCGGCCTGCGCCGCTGCCTCGACGAGCTGAGTCACCTCGATGGTGACACTCCCGCGCGTGGTGAACTTGACCGCGTTGGCCAGCAGGTTGACCAGGATCTGGCGCAGCCGGAGCGGGTCACCCACGATGGCGGCAGGTATCCAGGGCGCGAAGAGCGCGGTCAGGGCCAGGTTCTTCTCCTGCGCCCGCACTGCCATCATGTCGACCGCGTCCTCGACGCAGGCGAATAGGTCAAAGGGGATTTCCTCGAGTTCGAGGGAACCGGACTCGATCTTGGACAAATCCAGGATGCCGTTGATGACGCCCAGCAGGTGCGAGGCCGCGGCCTCGACCGCCTCGGTGTACTCAGCCTGCTCGCCCGTGAGCTCGGTTCCCCGGAGCAGGCCGGTGAAGCCGATCACCGCGCTCATCGGGGAGCGGATCTCGTGACTCATAGTGGCCAGGAAGTCAGCTTTGTCCTTACTGGCCTGCTCGGCCGCCGCAGTGGCCTGCTCGGCCGTCGCCCGGGCGCGCTCGAGTTCCTCCTGCCGGTCCGACAGCTCGGCGTGCAGCGCGATCAGGCCCTGATTGCTGTCGTCAAGCTCGCGTCGCAGCTCCAGCACCTCGTTGTCAGCGCCCCCGTCAGCACCCCTGTCAGGGTCGCTGGCGCCAATGCCGGTCATGGCCTGGCCTGGTTCCTGACGACGACGACGGTGGAGTCATCGCAGTCGCTGCTGTGATCGCGGTACAGCCCCGCAGCGGTGATCGCCGGGTCATGGTGGAACAGCCGGGCGTAGGCGGCCAGATCGATATGGCTGGCCAGCCCGTCAGTCCACAGCACGAGCGTGGCGCCGGGCGGCCATGGATAGCGCAGGATCCTGGCTGGCGGCGGCATGGCGTGCGTGCCGACCGCGCCGCTGAAATGGATCAGAGTACGCGGCCCGCAGTCACCCAGGATGGCCCCTCGTATGTTGCCAACGGACAGGCATCGCATTTCGCCGCGGCCAGGGTTCAGCAGGCAGACTGCGAGCGCTGCGCCGCGGGTACCGAGCATGGCCGCGTTGGCGCGGGCCAGGTAGCCGTCAAGATCGGCCGGGTTTCCGGCGAGCGCGGTCAGGGCGGCGTCAGCCGCGGCGGAGGCACGAACCCCGTGCCCGATCCCGTCGACAACGGCGACGGTGGTCCCGCAGCTGGCATCGGCAACGGCCCAGCCGTCGCCGGATGCCTCGTCCAGGCCGACCGAGATGCCGGCCCAGCGGCGCGGCGGCCGCGGCGTCCGCAGCGCGGCACGAGTGGCTTCGCTGGGCGCCACGACAGCCAGGACGGTGGTAGGCCGGCCAGGGCCAGTGTCAATGTCGAAGTAGGACGAGACGCGTGCTACGGCTGCCAGCCCGTATCCCAGGCCACGGCGGGGTGGCTGGCCGCCCGCCCCGGTTGCGTCGCTGGCGCGTGGTCCGTGATCGACCGCGAGGATCTCGACAGCGGACGGAGGCAGCGGACGGGCCAGGATCCATCCGCCTGGCCGTGCATGCCGAAGCAGATTCGCGGCCAGCTCGGTGGCCGCCTGCCCGGCCCGGTCCGCAAGCCCCGGCCCGGCGTCAAGCCGGTCGGCGTAGCCGCTGACGGCACGCCGGACCGCCCCGACATCGGCAGTATCGGACACCCTGAACCGCTGGTGACTGGCCTGCCGAAACGAGCCCGCTGCTAGCGAGCCCACTAGCGCTACCGGTCCCACTGACAGATCGCCACCCTGGTACCGGATCCCGGCGCGGAGTCGATCGAGAATTCATCAACCAGCCGCCGGCTGCCAGGAAGCCCCAGCCCGAGGCCGCCCCCCGTGCTGAAACCGGACCGCATCGCCGCGCCGAGATCGGCGATTCCCGGTCCGCTGTCGGTGAACACAGCTCGTACGCCGCGTTTCTGGCCGCTGGCTGCTTGCTGGACGGTGGCGATGCCCCTGCCCCCGGTGGCGTAGTGAAGGATGTTGCGTGCCAGCTCGCTGGCGGCGGTGACAACCTTGGTCGTCGCGGTCACGCCAAGGCCGGCCTGACGGGCATGTGCCCGCGCAACGGACCGGACTCGCAGCAGGTCGGACTCCCCGTCGATGGCGACGCTCGTGCTGGCCAGCGGGTCCGCTGCGGGAATCTCAGCAATGCTTGCCATGATCGATCCGGACGCTGTTGTCGGCCCGCATGCGGCGCAACCGGGCCATTCCCTGCTCAGCGCTGAGTGCGGTGGTCACGTCCGGCATGGACGCGCCAAGCTCGACGAGGCTGATCGCCACCGCTGGCCGGATGCCGACGATGGCCGCCTCGGCCCCGAGCAGGCGGACCATCCGCACGAGGCGGGCCAGGACCTGCGCCACGAACGAGTCGATCACGTCCACCCCGCTGACATCGATCAGGGCTCCGCGCGCGCTGGTGCGGGCCACCTCGCTGGTGACCTCCCGCTCGATGGACTCCACCGTCCTGTCGTCAAGGTCCCCGTGCAGGATCACCAGGAGATCCTGGCCCATGTGCATGATGGCGGAATGGTCAGGCACGGATGCCGGCCTCGTCCCTTGAACCAGCCCGGGCGTCGATCAGGCGCAGCGCCAGCTGCAGCGCGTCCCTGAGGCTGGTGCGGCTGCGCAGACCGCCCAGATCGATGCCCAGGTGCACCATCGACTGGGCCGTGTCGGGACGCACGCCGGACAGGATGCTCTCGGTGCCCATCAGCCGGGCCGCCTCGACGGTCTCCAGGAGATGCTGCGCGACACCACTGTCGATTCCCGGCACGCCGCTGATGTCAAGGATCACCACCTCGGCCTGATCTGCGGCGATCCGCTCCAGCAGGCTCTCGGTGAGCCTGGCCGCTCGGCCGCTGTCCAGGGTGCCGATCAGCGGCAGAACCAGGACTTTGTCCCAGACCTGGATCACCGGGGTGGACAGCTCCAGGATCTCGTCGCGCTGCCGCTGCACCAGCTGGTCCTGCTCGCGCCGCTCCGTCAGGTCCCTGGCGACCTTGACATAGCCGGCCAGCTCGCCCTGATCGTCGCGGATCGGGCTGAGCACGATATTGGCCCAGAACCGGCTGCCGTCCTTGCGGATGCGCCACCCCTCCGCCTCCATGCTGCCGTCCCGTGCGGCACCGGTCATCTCCCGGTCCAGTACCCCGGAGCTGGCGTCGTCCTCGTTGTAGAACATCGACACGTGATGCCCGATGACCTCCTCCGCCACGTACCCGGTCAGTTTCTGCGCGCCCGGGTTCCACGAGCGGACCAGGCCATCGCAGTCGAACCTGATCACCTCGAGGTCGGCGATGCTATTGACCAGCTGCTCCAGGCTGCGCAGCATCAGCGCCTGCTCCCGTCCTGCCGTCAGGTCACGAACCACCATGCCGAACCCGGCCGGGCCGGACTGGTCAAGAACCGCGGTCAGCACGACAGAAGCCCAGTACGGGGCACCGCCCTTGCGCAGCCGCCAGCCCTCGGTCACCTGCGAGTCTGCCGCCGTGGCGGTACGCAGGTCCGCCTCGACGCGACCTGCGGCGGCGTCCGCCACGGTGTAGAACACCGCCGCCGGCTGGCCGATGATCTCCTCCGCCGTATACCCGGTGAGGTGCTCAGCGCCCGCATGCCAGCTGCGAACCACGCCTTCGTTGTCCAGGTGGATCACCGCGTAGTCGGTGATCGTGTTCACCATCTGCGTGTAGTAGGCAAGGTCCTCCACTACCGCAACCGGATCGACCGCCATCGCGAGCCCCCGTCGTCAGAACACATCCCTTAGAACACTATTAGTTACTTTAACTCCACTCTGCGTGATTAGTGGGAAATATTTTGGCCCGGGCCTCCTTGCCCGGGCCGACCGTGCGGGCGGTACGGCCCTGCCAGAACAGGGAATCGGCCTCTGACCTGCTCCGGAGTGAACACGGAGAGTGGAACTAGAAGCACAGAGAGTGCTTCTAGGGGGTAATTGAGATGCTGAATGACTTCACGAAAATCGTCAGCGGTGCCGTCACCGTCCTGCTCGCCGGGGGACTCGCGCTCACTGCAGGCCACTCGTCGTCCGCCACGGCCCAGGCCGCCAGCACGTCGCGCCAGGTCACCGTCGACAGCGCCGTGTCCACGCCCGTCACCAGCGCCACGCCTGCGCCGCTGCTCGGCACCTCGATCACCGGACCCACTCTGGCGCAGGACACCTCGGAATTCGGCCAACTGCCGATCGTCCGGGTCTTTTACACCGGGATGCCCAACGCGAACGCCTGGACCGCCGGCACAGTCGGCTCCTGGAAGACCGGCACAGCCGCTGCCAACGACTCCGCCGTCGTGGTCAGCTTCGGCGCCGACCCGTCCGCGATCCTGTCCGGCTCCGACGATGCCGTCCTGACCCATTTCTTCGACACCGCGCCCGTCGGCCACCCGATCTACTACTCCTACAACCACGAGCCCGAGCCTGCGATCACGGCCGGCCTGTACACCGCCGCGGCCTACCAGGCAGCATGGACCCACATCGTCGCCCTCGCCGACCAGGCCGGCAACCCCGACCTGCACTCGACCCTGATCCTGATGGCCTGGGACGTGAACCCGCTCTCGCACCTCAACTGGCGCAACTACCTGGCCCCAGGGAACATCATCAGCACCCTCGGCTGGGACGCCTACCCGCAGGGCGCCACCGACAACTACCCGCTCGCGCTGACCCCGCCGGCCGTCTTCATGGGCCCCGCCATCGCCGCGTCCGAGGCTGCCGGGCTGCCGTTCGGGTTCGCCGAGTTCGGCACCTCGGATGCCACCGGCCGCGCCGCCTGGCTCACCTCCATCGGCAGCTACCTGACGACCAGCGGCGCCCTCTTCGGGTGCCTGTTCGACACCGCCGGGCAGCTACCGTCGATGCGCCTGACCGACCCGGCCTCCATCGCCGCCTGGCAGAGCGTCGTCGCCCAGTCTGACGCCGCCAACGGCATCAGCGCCGGCCCCCGAGGTGGTTTCAGCAGCTAACCGCCCGCACTGAGCGCCCCGGCGTAACCGTCACGTCACGGTTACGCCGGGGCGCAGGCATGCCACCCGGCAGGGCCAGCGCGGTGGCTGGATGGCCGGCGCAGGCCGCAGCTGCTACCAGGGCCATGAGGCCGGGGTCTCCCTACCCGGGCCGGCCATACGGGAATTACGGCCCTGCCAGAACAGGGAATCGGCCTCTGACCCGGCCCGGAGTGAACACGGAGAGTGGAACTAGAAGCACAGAGAGTGCTTCTAGGGGGTAATTGAGATGCTGAATGACTTCACGAAAATCGTCAGCGGTGCCGTCACCGTCCTGCTGGCCGGGGGACTCGCGCTCACCGCGGGCCACTCGTCGCCCGCAGCCCAGGCCGCCAGCGCGCCGCGTCACGTCAGCGTCGACAGCTCCGTGTCCACGCCCGTCGCCAGCGCCGTGTCCGCCCCGCTGATCGGATCCTCGGTGACCAAGTCCACCCTGGCGCAGGACACGTCGGAATTCGGCCACCTGCCGATCGTCCGGGTGTTCTACACCGGGATGCCCGCCGCCAACGCCTGGACCACTGGCCTGGCCGGCGAGAATGATTCCGCGGTCATCGTCAGCTTCGGCGCCGACCCGGCCGCGATCCTGTCCGGCTCCGACGACGCCGCCCTGACGCAGTTCTTCGACACCGCGCCCACCGGGCACGCCATCTACTACTCCTACAACCATGAGCCCGAGGTCGCCATTGCGAGCGGCCAGTACACTGCCGCGGCCTACCAGGCAGCGTGGGCGCACGTCGTCGCCCTCGCCGACCAGGCGAACAACCCGGACCTGCATTCCACGCTGATCCTCATGGCCTACGATGTCGACCCGGCCTCGCACCGCGACTGGCTGAACTACCTGGCCCCGGGCGACGTCATCTCCACCCTCGGCTGGGACGCCTACCCGCAGGGCGCCACCGACAACTACCCCCTGGCGCTCACCCCGCCGGCCGTGTTCATGGGCCCGGCCGTCGCCGCGTCCGAGGCCGCCGGGCTGCCGTTCGGGTTCTCCGAGTTCGGCACCTCGCTGGCTACCGGCCGCGCCGCCTGGCTGACCTCCGTCGGCAGCTACCTGTCGACCAGCGGCGCCCTGTTCGGCTCCCTGTTTGACACCGCAGGGAAGCTGCCGTCAATGCGCCTGACCGACACCGCTTCCATCACCGCATGGCAGAGCGTCGTCGCCCAGTCTGACACCGCCAACGGCATCACCAGCACCATCCGCACCCACTCCAGCACCGCCAATGGCGTCAGCGTCCGCATTGCTGGCTTCGGCAGCTAAGCGCCTCGCGCCGGCCGGGCCGGCGTAACCGTCACGAGGCGGTTACGCCGGCCCACAGGCATGCCACCCAGCAGGGCCAGTCATGGCTGGGCAGTACCCGCATCCCGTCCTAGAGTGAGGCCAGCGGCACGACGGATCACGGCGAACGAGGCGGACCATGGCGCTTGGCCTCACCGAGGAACACCTGGACCTGGCAGCGGCGGTTAGCGGCTGGGCGCGGCGCAACTGCCCGGCCAGCGACGTCCGCGCCGCGGCCGACGGACCGGCAGCCGCAGCGGCAGCCCGGCAGTACCGCGACACCCTCGGGCCCGGCCTGGCCGAGCAGGGCATCCTCGGCCTGCACCTGCCGGAAGAGTCCGGCGGGCAGGGATACGGCCTGCCCGAGCTTGCGGTGGCGCTGGAGGAACTCGGCCGGGCGCTTGTCCCCGGGGCATTCCTGCCGACCGTCCTGGCGAGCGCGATCCTGGCCTCCGCGGATGTCACGGGAAAGCTGCTGGCTGGCCTCGCGGACGGGTCAGTGGCCGGCGCGGTCTCGCTGGTCGGCGGCCTGACCGGCCGGCCGGCCCCCGATGGCGGCCTGGTCATCGAGGGCGAGTCGGCGCCCGTGCTCGGCGCGTCCATGGCTGACCTGGTCATCGCGGGAGTCCAGACACCTCAGGGCGAGCTATGGACGGCCATCGACGCGGCCGGCCTTGACATCACGCCGCTGGATAGCCTGGATCTGACCCGCCCGGTCGCGCGGGTCTGCGCGCGCTCGCTGGCACTGCCGGCGGATCGCGTGCTGGCCGGCGTCGACCGGGCCGCGGTTGTCGGCCTGGCGGCTATCGTGTTCGCCGCCGAGGCGTCTGGCATCGCGGGCTGGGCCACCGCCACGGCGGCCGATTACGCGAAGATCCGCCACCAGTTCGGCCGGCCGATCGGGCAGTTCCAGGGCGTCAAGCACCGGTGCGGCTGGATGCTGACGGCGGCCGAGCAGGCCGCCGCCACGGCCTGGGACGCGGCCAGGACCGCCCCCGACAGCGCTGCTGACGAGACGCCCGCGGGCCGCCAGCGCGAGTTCGCCGCCGCCGTGGCAGCGGTCGTGGCGGTCGATGCAGCCGTCTCCTGCGCGCACGAGTGCATTCAGGTGCTCGGCGGCATCGGCTATACGTGGGAACACGACGCGCACCTTTACTACCGGCGGGCGATGTCGCTCCGCGCGCTGCTCGGCCCGTCGGACGAGTGGGCGCGGCGAGTGGCTCTGCTGGCGATGTCCGGCACCCGCAGGCCCGTTCACGTGGAACTGGGCGAAGCCGATGCCCCGCTGCGGGCGGCGGTGCGGGCTGATCTCGCCGAGATCGCCGCGCTGACGGGCGCCGAGCGCACCGAGTGGCTGGCCGCCGGCGGCTGGGTGACGCCGCACCTGCCCCGGCCGTGGGGGCGCGGCGCGAGCCCGCTGGAGCAGCTCGTGATCGACCAGGAAATGCGCGCTGCCGGGGTGCGCGCCCCGGGCCTGGCGATCGGCGCCTGGGTCGTCCCGGCCCTGATCAAGTACGGCACGGCGAGTCAGCAGCAGCGGTTCCTGCCGCCAACGCTGCGCGGCGATTTCCTCTGGTGCCAGTTGTTCAGCGAGCCGGGCGCGGGATCTGACCTGGCCGGGCTGACGACGCGGGCCGAGCGGGCCGAGGGCGGCTGGCGGCTGACCGGGCAGAAGATCTGGACCTCGCTGGCCAGGGAGGCCGCCTGGGCGATCTGCGTCGCGCGCACCGACCCCGCCGCGCCGCGGCACGACGGGATCACGTACTTCCTCGTGGACATGTCGTCGCCCGGCGTCGAGGTCAGGCCGCTGCGCGAGATCACCGGCGACTCGCTGTTCAACCAGGTCTTCCTTGATGGCGTGTTCGTGCCGGACGACTGCGTCGTCGGGCAGGTCAACGACGGCTGGCGGATAGCCAGGACGACGCTGGCCAACGAGCGGGTGTCGCTGTCGCGGTCGTGGACGTTCGGGTCGGGCGTCCCCGAGCTGCTGGAGGTCGCCGGCGCCGCGGCGGCAAGCAGCGCGGCGGCAAGCGGCGCGGCGGCAAGCGGCGCGGTGCCGCTCGCCCGCGTCGGCGCGCTCGCCTGCGAGGGCCACGCGATCGACCTGCTGGCCGTCAGGGTCACGCTGAAGCAGCTGTCCGGAACGGAGCCGGGCGCCACCGGCAGCGTGCGGAAACTGCTCGGCATGCGGCACGCCCAGCGGGTCGCGGAGCTGTGCTGGTCGATGTCGGGCGCTGGCGGCGCACTCGGCGGCGCGCTCGGCGGCGGCGGCCAGGGCCGGGCGGCCGGGCCGGGCGGAGCAGCGGACGGCGCGCACTGGGCCCGCCAGGTCCTGATGACCAGGGCGCTCACCATCGGCGGCGGCACGACCGATATCCAGCTCAACATCATCGGTGAGCGGATACTCGGCCTGCCCAGGGATCCGGAGCCACCCGCGGCGTAGTCGCCGCCTCAGGCGAGCCGCTCGCCGTCGAGGAAGACGCCGCCGGTCGGCCCGCCGGCCGGCAGGGTCGCCGCCCAGACGACCCACGCGGCGCCGGCCACGGGTCCCGGTAACCGCGTGGCTTCCGGGATCCGGATGGCCGCCGGGGCGTCGGGAAAGTCGTGGACCCGCCGGGGCGGCAACCCGCCGATGAGCTTCCGCCGCGTTAGCCTACGGAGAGCGGAAGCCGGGGGGTTGCCGATGAGTGACGGTGACGACGGCGCACCGGGCGAGAACCCGTCGCCGCGCTGGCGCGGATCTGCGTCACGCGGCGCAGGCGACTGGCCCGCGGATTCAGCCAGTGAGCGGCACCTTCCCGGGCCGAGGCCGGGCTTCTACCCGTCTCCGGGATACCGCGAGCCATCCCCGGCTTACCGTCAGGAAGGCGGGTCGCCGGCGGCGGGCGGGGCGGGCGATACGACCAGTGCGCCGCGCCGGGCCGGCTACCCGGCTGCGCGGCGCCGGAGCGGCCCGCCCGGTGCTGCGCGGCAGCGTTCGGCGCGCTATGCCGCGGCCAGGCGGGCCCGGAGGCAGCGCTGGGTGGCGCTCGCGTGCAGTGCGCTGTCGGCGGTCGTCCTGGTCATCGCCGGCGGCGGCTGGGCACTCACCAGCTACATCAACGGCCACGTCGGCCGGGTCGACGCCGGGACCAGCGGGACCCCGTCCAGCGGGCCGCTGAACATCCTGGTGGCCGGCGTCGACCTGCGGTCGGGCCTGACCAAGTATGAGCAGGCCAGGCTGCACGTCGGTCATGCCATCAGCTCCAACTCCGACACCATGATGATCGTCCACGTGCCTGCCGATCACGCCAGCGTCTCCGTGGTCAGCCTGCCGCGCGACTCGTGGGTCAACATCCCTGGTCACGGGATGAACAAGATCAACGCCGCGTTCGGCCTCGGCGGGCCGAAGCTGATGGTCCAGACAGTGGAAGCGGACACCGGGCTGACCATCAACGACTACATCGAGGTGGACTTCCTCGGCTTCGTCAAGGTCATCGACGCGCTGGGCGGGGTGAACATCTGCCTGCCCTTCGCGGTGGACGACTCCTACAGCGGCCTGCACATGTCCGCAGGCAAGCACCACGTGAACGGGGTGACGGCGCTGGAGTTCGCCCGCGACCGGCACTCGTTCGCGCTCTCGGACCTGGCCAGGATCAGCGATCAGCAGCAGCTGCTCTCCTCGATGCTGAGCGAGCTGATCAGCTCGGGCACGCTCACGAACCCGCTGCGGCTGGCCAGGTTCCTGAGCGCGGCCACCGCCGCGGTCAAGGTCGACCAGCGGCTGAACATCACCAGCCTGGCCGACCAACTGCGCGGCATCCCGGCCAGCCGCGTCGTGTTCACGACCGTGCCGGTGGCGAACCTCAACTACATGACGCCGTCCGGCCAGTCCGCCGTGCTATGGGACAAGACGGCCGCGGCGAAGCTCTTCGCCGAGCTGAAGGCCGACAACCCGGCGGCCGGGAAGGCGCCCGCGCGGAGATCAACGACCAAGCGCGCCCGGCTGAGGCGGAGCCAGGTGTCAGTCGATGTCTACAACGGGACGCTAATCGGCGGCCTGTCGGCGAGCACCGGAGCGCAGCTCGCCGCGCTCGGCTTCAGCGTCCATCGCTCCGGCCTGTCCTGGACAAGCAGCGACATCGGGCAGACAGTGATCGACTACCCGTCCGGGATGATCAGGGCGGCACGCCTCGTTGGCCGGGCGCTGCCCGGCGCGGCGCTGCATCAGGCGGGCGCCCTGGAGAGGATCAGGATCGTGCTGGGCGCGAGCGGGCATCAGGTCACCGGCACGCAGCCGCGCACCGCTGGCCAGGGACCGCCAGGCGCGATTGACCCCGGCCTGCTTCAGCACAGGACCGCGGCGCAGGACGCCTGTAGGAAGTGAGGCGGGACGCCCGCGGCTGCAGGAACGCGGTCGCGGCTGCGGGAAAGCGGAATCGCCTGGTCCGGGCCAGGCAGCGGCTAACCCGCCGTGGGCTCTCCATCCGGCGAGAGCCCGGCGGGGTCGGCGCTGGGCGGGAAGGGCGAAGGGCCCGCACCCGACGGCGAGCCGCCGGAATCGCCAGCCGGGAACCCGGTATCGGCGCTGGGCGGGAACGCGGGAGTGCCGGAACCGCTCGGCGGGAAGCCAGGAGCGCCCGCGTCGCCGGGCGGGAAACCGACGGGGCCAGCACCGGACGGGAAGCCGCTGGCGCCGCCGGGGTCAAAGGGCGGGAACCCGGGAGGTACTGGGCCGAGCGGGGCAGGGCTGGGCGGGAACGCGCTGGCCCCGCCAAAAGTACTGGGCTGGGGCGTGCTGGGCGGAGCCGGGCTTGGCGTGGCCGGGCTTGGCTTGGCCGGGCTGGCGCTGCCTGGGTCGGCCGGCGGGAACGCGCCGACGCCGCCAGGATCACCGGGCGGGAATGCCTGGGCCCCGGAGTCACTCGGCGGGAACGCGCTGGCGCCGCCGGAGTCTGGCGGCGGGAACGCGGGAACTCCGGAACCGGCCGGCGGATATGCGGCAGGGGCGGGGCTTGGCGTGGCCGGGCTGGGCGGGAATGCCTGGGCCCCGGAGTCACTCGGCGGGAACGGGCTAGCCCCCCCGGAGCCAGCTGGCGGGAACGCCGGAGCCGCAGGACCGGCCGACGGGAACGCCGGACCCGCAGGCCCGGCCGGCGGGAAGCCGGGCGTCCCGGAACCGGCTGGCGGGAACGCGCTGGCGCCGCCGGGAGGGCTCTGCTGTGCCTGCCCCGCCGACTCGGGCGCCAGGCTGACGCCGTTCTCCGCCTCCTGGGCCGAGATCTGGGCAATCAGCTGGTCGACCTGATCCTGGGTGCCGGGAGTGCCCCGGCCGGTGCGTTCAGCGTAAATCAGCGCCCCGAGGTCGCGGAGCATGGTGTCGCTCTGCCGCTTCGCCTGTGACTGGTCCAGCTTGGCCATGCTGTCGCGTGCTGTCTCCTGCGTCTTCTGCGCGAGCACCGTCGCCTGAGCCTTGACCTTGTCCATCAGTCCCATTGGTTACCCCTCAACGACGCTCTGATCTGGTCGTACCTCGGAAAGAGAGCCAGGATGGCCAGGAATCACGTATCGACCCCAAGCTTGCCCGGACCAGGGCCGCATCAGCAAGCCCGGCAAGTTCGCCCCCCGCCCCGGAACCCGTTGAAACGTTGTTTCAACGGCATGGAACCCGCCCTAGATGTATTTTCAGCGGAT
>Ga0302325_10006274_pt1 | contig 26761 bp, 25 predicted proteins | sample Palsa_T0_2_FD_201948 | JGI IMG/M metagenome (GOLD analysis project Ga0302325, IMG submission 201948) | Peat permafrost microbial communities from Stordalen Mire near Abisko, Sweden - Palsa_T0_2 | ecosystem: Environmental > Terrestrial > Soil > Palsa > Peat permafrost | place: Sweden: Abisko... | reverse complement strand
AAGAATGCGCTAAAGCCCCCGACACGATCAGCGTGCGGAGGCTTTAGCGGTCGGTTCGGGAGACTCAGCCCTTGCGGGTCTTGACCGCTTCGGTGAGCTGCGGCGCGACCTTGAACAAGTCGCCCACGATGCCGTAGTCGGCGATCTCGAAGATCGGCGCCTCTTCGTCCTTGTTGACCGCGACGATCGTCTTCGAGGTCTGCATACCGGCGCGGTGCTGGATCGCTCCGGAGATGCCCAGTGCGATGTAAAGCTGCGGCGAGACGGTCTTGCCGGTCTGGCCCACCTGGAATTGACCCGGGTAGTAGCCGGAGTCCACTGCGGCGCGCGAAGCGCCGACCGCGGCGCCCAGCGAGTCGGCCAATTCCTCGACCACGCTGAACTTGTCGGCGCTGCCGACACCACGGCCACCGGACACCACGATGGTGGCTTCGGTCAGTTCCGGACGGTCGCCGGCGACCGCGGGCTCGCGTGCGGTCACCTTGGTCGCGTTCTCGGCAGGCTCGGGCACCTCGACGGTGACCTTTTCGCCCGCACCGTCAGCCGGTTCTGCCTCGATCGCGCCGGGCCGCACGGTGATCACCGGGGTGTCGCCGTTGGCCTGCCCCTCGACGGTGAACGCACCACCGAAGATCGACCACAAAGCCTTGCCGCCCTCCTTCACCTCGACCACGTCCACCAACAGACCAGAACCGATCCGCGCGGCAAGCCGTCCCGCAATCTCCTTGCCGTCGGCGTTGGCGGCCAGCAAAACGCCTGCCGGACTGGCAGATTCAGCCAGCGCGGCCAGTACGTCGACGGACGGGGTGACCAGGAAGTTCTCCGCCGTGTCGGACTCGGCGACGTAGATCTTGGCGGCGCCGGCGGCCTTCAGCCCGTCGACCAGCGGCTCGGCGGTGCCCGGCTTACCCACCACGACGGCGGCGGGGTCGCCCAGAACACGTGCCGCGGTGATCAATTCGAGGGTGACCTTCTTCAAAGCGCCTTCAAAGTGCTCGACGAGCACCAGTACTTCAGCCATGGGTTATTCGTGTCTTTCGCTTAACGGATTTCGGTTCGGGATTCAAGTCTTAGATGATCTTCTGGGACACCAGGTACTTGGCGATCTGGCTGCCGCCCTCGCCCTCGTCGGCGATCTTCTCGCCGGCGGTCTTGGCCGGCTTGGGAGTGGACGTCAGCACCTTGGAGCCGGCGTTGCTCAGCCCGACCTCGTCGCCCTCGACACCGATCTCGGCCAGCGTCAGCTTGGTGACTTCCTTCTTCTTGGCCGCCATGATGCCCTTGAATGAGGGGAACCTCGGCTCGTTGATCTTCTCGGTGACGCTCACCACGGCAGGCAGCGAAGCCTCGAGGGTGAACACGCCGTCGTCGGTCTCCCGCTCGCCGGTGATCTTGTCGCCGTCCAACGACAGTTTGCGCAAATGAGTCAGCTGCGGCAGGCCGAGGTACTCGGCGATGATGGCCGGCACCGCGCCGCCCACACCGTCGGTGGACTCGTTACCGGCGATCACCAGCTCGGTGCCCTCGATGGTGCCCAGCGCACGCGCCAGCGCCCATCCGGTCTGGATGACGTCCGAGCCGTGCAGCCCGTCGTCGAGCAGATGAACGGCCTTGTCGGCGCCCATCGACAGCGCCTTGCGAATCGCCTCGCTGGCCCGCTCCGGGCCGGCGGTCAGCAAGGTTACCGAGCCCTCGGTGCCGTCGGCGGCCTCTTTTTCGCGGATCAACAACGCCTCCTCGACGGCGCGCTCGTTGATTTCGTCCAGCACGGCGTCGGCGGCCTCACGGTCCAGCGTCCAATCGCCGTCGGTGAGCTTGCGCTCTGACCAGGTGTCTGGGACCTGCTTGATCAGGACCACGATATTCGTCATGAGTGTGGCTCGTCCTCCTCGAATGAGTCCTGCAGCCGCCAGCGGCAAGACTTAGCTCACGTCTGTCGCCCCCCGCACGCGCATGTTACTGACTGGTAACTTTGTGCGGTTCGCTCACACACCATAGCGGGTCGTCCTGCAGGTTCTTTCCCCGTGTCTCCCGCGCGAGGAGGAATACCCGCGGTGAACCATTCGCTAACGCATCGCCAGGGGTTAGCCTGCCTTTCTAATGAGCGCATTCGTGCCCGACCTTCCCCACGCCGCCAACCTGGACGCCGTCCTGCCGTTGACCGGTGAACGGACCATCCCCGACCTGGATGTGGAGAATTACTGGTTTCGCCGCCACGAGGTGGTCTACCAGCAGCTGGCGCGGCGGTGCGCGGGTCGCGATGTACTCGAGGCGGGCTGCGGGGAGGGCTATGGCGCCGATCTGATCGCCGGCGTCGCACGCCGGGTGACCGCGGTGGATTACGACGAGGCAACTGTCGCGCATGTTCGGGCCCGCTACCCGCGGGTGGAGGTCGTGCATGCCAATCTGACCGAGCTGCCGTTGGCCGATCATTCAGTCGATGTCGTGGTCAACTTCCAAGTCATCGAACACCTGTGGGATCAGCCGCGGTTCGTCCGCGAGTGCGCCCGGGTGCTCCGCCCGTCGGGGGTGCTGATGGTGTCCACCCCCAACCGGATCACCTTCACGCCGGGGCGCGATACTCCGATCAATCCGTTCCACACCCGCGAGCTGAATGCCGACGAGCTGACGCAGCTGCTGACCGACGCGGGCTTCGCGATGGACGGCGTGTACGGAGTTTTTCATGGACCGCGGCTCGCCGGGATGGATGCCCGGCACGGCGGCTCGATCATCGATGCCCAGATCGCCCGTGCCGTCGCCGACGCACCCTGGCCGGAAGAACTGCTGGCCGACGTCGCCGCCGTCACTGCCGCTGACTTCGACATCGTCGAGACCGCGACGGACGACGCGCACCACATCGACGACAGCCTGGACCTGGTGGCGATCGCGGTGCACCCGTGACGGCTACCAGGGCCGTCCCCGGGATGTTCACCCTGGTACTGCACACCCACCTGCCGTGGTTGGCTCACCACGGCCGCTGGCCGGTCGGCGAGGAATGGCTCTACCAGTCGTGGGCGGCGTCCTACCTGCCGCTGTTGCGAGTGCTACGTACGTTGGCGGGCGAGGACCGGCAGCGGCTCGTCACACTGGGTGTCACCCCGGTGGTCACTGCACAGCTCGACGACCCCTACTGCCTCGACGGGATGCATCACTGGTTGGCCAACTGGCAACTACGTGCCGCCGAGGCGGCCAGCATCCGTCCGGGAGACGTGTCGCAGTCCGCAACCGCTTCAGCGCCGGATGCGCTGCGCGCGTTCGGGATTCGCGAGTTTGCCGAAGCCGACGCGGCACTCGAGGATTTCACCACGTTGTGGCGCCATGGCGTGAGCCCGCTGCTGCGTGGGCTGATCGACGCGGGCACGGTCGAATTGCTGGGTGGCCCACTCGCGCACCCATTTCAGCCGTTGCTCGCGCCCCGGCTGCGCGAATTCGCGCTTCGCGAAGGCCTGGCCGATGCCCGGCAACGCTTGGCGCACACACCGACTGGGATCTGGGCACCCGAATGCGCCTACGCCCCGGGCATGGAGCACGACTATGCCGCCGCCGGCGTGGGTCATTTCATGGTCGACGGGCCATCACTGCATGGCGACACCGCGCTGGGCCGGCCGGTCGGCGACTCCGACGTCGTCGCCTTCGGGCGCGACCTGCAGGTCAGCTACCGGGTGTGGTCGCCGAAATCCGGTTATCCCGGTCACGCCGCCTACCGTGACTTCCATACCTACGACCACCGGACCGGCCTCAAGCCGGCCCGGGTCACCGGCCGTAACGTGCCGTCGGAGAAAAAGGCGCCCTACGATCCCGAGCGCGCCGACCGCGCAATCGATACCCACGTCACAGATTTCGTCGACGTGGTCCGCGGCCGACTGCAGGCCGAATCCGAACGGATCGGGCGGCCGGCGCATGTGGTCGCCGCGTTCGACACCGAGTTGTTCGGCCACTGGTGGTACGAGGGGCCGGTGTGGCTGGAACGGGTGCTGCGGGCTCTGCCGGAGGCCGGTGTGCGCGTCGGCACGCTGAGCGACGCAGCCAACGACGGATTCGTCGGCGACGCCGTCGAATTACCGCCCAGCTCTTGGGGTTCCGGCAAGGACTGGCAGGTGTGGGCTGGCGACAAAGTGGACGACCTGGTGCGGCTCAACGCCGAGGTTGTCGACAGCGCGCTGGCTACCGTCGACAAGGCGCTGGCCCAGACCGCCTCGCTGAATGGACCGATCCCCCGCGATCACGTCGCCGACCAGATTCTGCGAGAGACCTTGCTGACAGTGTCCAGCGACTGGCCGTTCATGGTGAGCAAGGACTCCGCGGCCGACTACGCTCGCTACCGGGCGCATCTACACGCCCACGCCTCCCGCGAAATCGCCGGAGCGCTGGCGTCAGGCCGTCGCGAAGTCGCGCAACGCCTGGCCGATGGCTGGAACCGGGCCGACGGCCTGTTCGGTGCGCTGGACGCACGGAGGTTGCCGCGGTGAAAATCCTGATGGTGTCGTGGGAATACCCGCCGGTGGTGATCGGCGGGCTTGGCCGGCACGTCCATCACCTGTCCACCGCACTTGCCGCTGCAGGCCACGACGTCGTGGTGCTGTCGCGGCGCCCGACTGGAACCGATCCGAGCACCCACCCGTCGTCGGACGAAGTAGCCGAGCACGTGCGAGTCGTCGCCGCCGCGCAAGACCCGCACGAATTCGCGTTCAGCACCGACATGATGGCCTGGACGCTGGCGATGGGCCACGCGATGGTGCGCGCCGGATTGGGTCTCACAGACCGGCACAGCGACCGACCGTGGCGGCCCGACGTGGTGCACGCACATGACTGGCTGGTAGCTCATCCCGCGATCGCGCTTGCTGAATGCTACGACGTGCCAATGGTTTCCACGATCCATGCGACCGAGGCCGGCCGGCATTCCGGATGGGTCTCCGGCTCGATCAGCAGGCAGGTACATGCGGTCGAATCGTGGCTGGTGCGCGAATCCGATTCGCTGATCACCTGTTCGACGTCGATGAGCGACGAGATCAACGATCTGTTCGGACCCGGACTGGCCGACATCGCCGTGATCCGCAATGGAATCGATGCGGCGCGATGGCCGTTCGCGCGTCGCGGACGCCGCACCGGTCCGCCGGAATTGTTGTTCGTGGGCCGGCTGGAGTACGAGAAGGGCGTGCACGAGGCGATCGCCGCGCTGCCGCGGATCAGGCGGGCCCACCCCGGCACCACCCTGACAGTCGCCGGCGAAGGAACGCAGCAGGACTGGCTCGTCGAGCAGGCTCGTAAACATAAGGTGCTCAAGGCAACTCAATTCGTCGGGCGACTTGATCACGACGAATTGCTGGCGGCGCTGCATCGCGCGGACGCCGCGGTGCTACCCAGCCACTACGAGCCGTTCGGGCTCGCGGCGCTGGAAGCCGCGGCGGCGGGCACCCCGCTGGTGACGTCGAACATCGGCGGCCTGGGTGAGGCCGTGATCAACGGCGAGACAGGAATGTCGTGTCCGCCGCGGGATGTGGCGGGGCTGGCCAAGGCGGTCATCGCGGTACTCGACGATCCGGCGGCCGCACAGCGCCGGGCCAAGGCCGCTCGGGACCGGCTGACCTCCGACTTCGACTGGCAGACCGTGGCCGACGAGACAGCGCAGGTGTACCTGGCGGCCAAACGCCGCGAACGCCAGCCGCTGCCGCGGCTGCCCATCGTCGAGCATCCGCTGCCGGATCGGTAACCGACCGCCCGGCAAGGACTCGCAGGTACCGTCGGCCCAATGGGACTTGTGTACTCGAGCGTGATCGACGGGCCGATCTATGAGGTATTCGACTGGCACACCCGGCCCGGTGCATTTACCCGGCTCACCCCGCCCTGGCAGCCGGTCCGGTTGATCGCCGAGGCCGATTCGCTGGAAAACGGGCGCGCCGAACTCGGCTTCCCCGGAGGTCTTCGTTGGGTGGCCGACCACCAACCGGACGGCTACGACCCGCCGCGGCGCTTCGTCGATACGATCGGCACCAACGGACCCGCGTCGCTCCCGATCAAGCTCGCGGTGCGGTGGCGGCACACACACGACTTCGAGGATCACGGCGGCGAGCAAACCCGGATGACCGACCGCGTCGCCACACCGGTCCCCGCCGCCGCGTTGCGGGCGATGTTCGGTTACCGGCACCGCCAGTTGGCCGGCGACATCGCCGTGCACCGGCGGGCAGCCGCCCACGGGTTGACTCCGCTCACCGTCGCGATCACCGGGTCTTCCGGACTCGTCGGCGCGCAACTGACCGCATTCCTGTCCACCGGCGGTCATCGGGTGATCCGTCTGGTTCGGGACGCCGCCACCAAGCCCGATGAACGGCAATGGAATCCGGATGACCCTGATCCAGGTCTACTGGCCGGCGTGGATGCGGTCATCCACCTCGCGGGCGCTTCGATCGCGGGCCGCTTCACCGACGACCACCGGGCAGCGATCCGTGACAGCCGGATCGGACCTACCCGCAGGTTGGCTGAGTTGATCGCGCAGTCCGGAACCAAGGTGCTGATCAGCGCGTCGGCTGTCGGCTTCTACGGCTACGACCGGGGCGACGAGACGCTGAACGAAGACAGCGAGCGCGGCGACGGGTTCCTGGCCGATGTGGTTGCCGAGTGGGAGGACGCGACCGTGCCGGCGCGAGACGCCGGTGCGCGCGTGGTGCGGGTGCGTACCGGAATCGTGCAGTCCCCCGATGGCGGGACGCTTCGCCTGTTCCGGCCGCTGTTCGCCGCCGGACTGGGCGGCCGACTCGGCAACGGGCGGCAATGGTTGTCCTGGATCGGCATCGACGACCTGGTCGATATCTATCACCGCGCGCTGTGGGACGGCGACTTGTCCGGCCCGATCAACGCGGTTGCCCCCGAACCGGTCCGCAACGTCGACTACACCCGGACTCTGGCCCGAGTGCTGCGACGGCCAGCACTGTTGCCGGTACCACCATTTGGACCGCGGCTACTACTCGGCGAGCAAGGCGCGCGCGAACTCGCCTGCGCGAACCAGCGTGTGCTGCCCGCGCGACTGGGACGAACAGATCATCGCTTCCGACGCCCCGACCTGGAGCAGACGCTGCGGCACCTGCTCGGCCACACCCCGGCGTAGCGCCGGCGACCGCTACAAGCCGCGCGGCGCCCCGCGCACGGCGGCGATGGCCTGCGGATCGCCGCCGAATTCGACTCGTACCGCGTCGCGGCCCGAGACGAACAACAACAGCTCCTGCGGTTCGCCCGTCACGGTGACGACGGCCTCACCACGACCAGCCCGGGCAATACTGTCGCCGGTAGGCGTCTGCAACACGACCTGAGCGGGCGATTTGAGCAGCAGCACGCGGCTCATCAACGCCAGCTGGCGGCGCAGCGGCGCGGCGATCGACGCGTCGAGCGTTCTGGGCTGCCAGCCGCCGTCCGGCCCAGCGGCCCGTCGCACGTCCTCGTGGTGGATGAACATCTCGCCGAGATTCGCCACCGCGTCAAGCAGCTTGAACGGCGAATAGATAGGCGGCCCGGACGCAATCTTGTCGACCAGCTCATCCCAGCTGGTCGACTGGGCAACACTGTTCTGCACCTTTGCGGTGTAATCGGCCAGCCGGGGTATGGAGATTCCCAACGTCGCATCCGGCCGCCGCTCCCGAACGACCAGGTGAGCGGCCAGGTCACGGGTCGTCCAGCCGTCACAGAGGGTCGGCGCGTCGGGACCGACCGCGCGTAGGGTTTCCACCAGTGAGCGTCGTTCACGCTGGGCTGCGGTCATGGCCTCACCATAGTTCTCGCTCTGGCGAGCGAGCTAGAAGTTCAGTAAGTTAAAGTTTCAACAAGTGAAGTTAACCTGGGCCCAGCCAGGCGGACGTGTTTGTCTTCATCGTCAAGGAGGTACTCGCGTGGGTCTGAGCTTTGCGGGCGGGCCGGGCGCGGATCGTGGGGCTCTTTCGAGGGGGGATTCAGTGGGTGAGGTGCGTGCGTTGTCGTTAGCACCGTCAGTGCAGGCAGCTGAACTGGATCAGCAATCGTGGTCAGATCCCGCACAGTTCGACGTGTGGCGACTCGGTTTGCGTCGCAAGGTGCTCGCGCATGTCACCGAATTCGTGGCCAACCGATGCGCCGCCGAGTTGGATGAGTCCGGCGTGGAGGTCGCCGGCGACGTCCTGGTGAACTTTGTGAACGGCGGAAAATGCGTGCGCTCGACATTCATGTACCTGGGGTGGCTGGCCGGCGCCGCGGACAGCGATGAGGCACTGTTCGCCTCCGCCGGATTGGAACTGCTGCACGCCTTCGCTCTCATGCAGGACGACGTGATGGACGCGTCATCGTCGCGCCGCGGTCGTCCCGCCGCGCACATTCAATTCAGCCAATGGCATCGGAATCGTCAATTATCCGGGCGGGCAGACCGATTCGGCGAATCTGCCGCGATCCTGCTGGGTGACCTGTGTCTGATCTGGGCCGAGCAGATGCTGCGCGAGAGCGGCGTCGAATATCGACTCTTGCAGCAGGCCTGGCCGCGTTACGATGTTATGCGCACCGAATTGGCGGTGGGTCAATTCGCCGATCTCGCAAGCGATGTCCGCGACCTGCCGTCGATGTCGGCGGTACTGGATGTGGCACGGCGCAAGTCGGGCAACTATACGGTGCGCCGGCCGCTGGAGATCGGTGCAGCGATGAGCGGCTGCAGCGATCGCACCATCTCGGGCCTCGGCCGCTACGGCGAAGCCGTGGGCGAAGCATTCCAGATGCGCGACGACGTGCTTGGGGTATTCGGCCCCGAGACAGTGACCGGCAAGCCCGACGGCCAGGATCTCATCGAGCGCAAGGCAACCAGTGTCGTCATCGCGGCGCACCAGCTGGCCGACCCGGCCACCCGTACGCAGCTCACCGATCTGATGACTGCCGGAGAACTCGATGACAGCGCCATCGAACGCTGGCGGACCCTCATCGTCGCGACCGGGGCGGTGCAGTGGATCGAAGACGCGATCAGCGACCGGGTAGCGTCGGCGCGAGAAGAGCTGGACAAGCTTCGGATCGGCGAACCGGTACGAACCGCGCTGGTCAACATGGCCGCCGTGTGCACGGAGCGAGCCGAATGACATCGTTTCCTGAAGGAGAGTCCTGCTGATGCGGACCGTACCGGGCGCAAGCAGTCGGGTGGTCGTGGTGGGCGCCGGCCTATCGGGGTTGTCCGCGGCGCTGCATTTGGCCGGCCGCGGCCGTGAGGTCACGGTCGTCGAACGTGAGAGCTGGCCCGGTGGACGCGCGGGGCGACTCGACATGGATGGCTATCGGATCGACACCGGGCCGACCGTGCTGACGATGCCCGAGATCATCGAGGATGCTTTTGCCGCCGTCGGTGAAACTCTCTCGGCCCGGCTGGATTTGATGACCGTCGATCCGGCGTACCGTGCCCAGTTCGCCGACGGCAGCAGCCTCGATGTACACAGCGACGCCGATCAGATGGCAAGCGCTGTCGAGGAATTCGCCGGCGCCAAGCAGGCGGCAGGCTACCGCAAGCTGCGGGATTGGCTGACCCGGCTGTATGCAGCCGAATTCGACGGATTCATCGCCAGGAACTTCGATTCCCCGCTGGCTCTGGTGAGTCCGCAGCTGGCCCGCTTGGCCGCAATTGGCGGATTCCGGAATTGGAACACCATGGTCGGTCGCCACATCACCGACGAGCGACTCCGGCGAGTCTTCACCTTTCAGTCGCTGTACGCCGGCGTAGCACCGCGGCAGGCGTTGGCGGCTTACGCGGTTATCGCCTATATGGACACCGTCTCCGGGGTTTTCTTTCCGCGCGGCGGGATTCGGGCGCTGCCCGATGCGCTGGCCGCCGCCGCGACCGACGCCGGGGTGCGCTTCGTCTACGGCGCGACGGTCACCGGTCTGGAACGCAACGGCGACCGCGTGGCGGCGGTACACACCGACCAGGATCAGCGCATCGCCTGCGACGCGGTGGTTTTGACCACTGAACTGCCGACGACCTACTCCCTGCTGGGCCGCCAACCTCGTCGGATCGGTGGTCTGCGGGCGGCGCCGTCGGCGGTCGTCGTTCACGTCGGCTGCCGCAGCGCACCGTCGACCAATCGCCAGCTGGCGCATCACAATATCGTCTTCGGCGCGGAATGGGACCGGACATTCACCGACATCATCCAGGACGGCCGGCTGATGCGAGACCCGTCGCTGCTGGTCACCAGGCCGACAGCCAGTGATCCTAGTCTCGCACCGCCCGGCCACGAGCTGTTCTACGTGCTCGCCCCGGCCCCTAACCTCACCGGCGGTGTGGTCGATTGGTCGCGCATCGGCGACAGCTACGCCAACCAGCTCCTGGATATCGTTGGGGAGCGGCTGATTCCGGGTCTACGCGCCGATGCCACGGTGCTGCATGTCGTCAACCCCGCCGGTTGGGCCCGCCAGGGAATGATCGCCGGCACACCGTTCGCGCTGGCCCATAGCTTCGCCCAGACCGGGCCGTTCCGTCCGGCCAACACTGTGCGGGGCATCGACAACGCGGTGCTGGCCGGATCGTCGACCGTGCCCGGTGTCGGCGTGCCCACCGCGATGATCTCCGGACGGCTGGCCGCCGACCGCATCACCGGTATCGTCGAGCGGTCAAACCGAAGCGTCGTGACGAAAGCCGGCCCGACATGATCCGCACCGAGCTGACCGCCGCAGGTATCGACGATCCCGACCTGCGTGGCGCGTACCGACGCTGCCGCACCCTCAACGCCGCCCACGGTCGCACGTTCTTTCTGGCCACCAGGCTGCTGGCGCCCGATCAACGTCCACCGGTGCACGCGCTCTACGGCTTCGCTCGTTACGCCGACGACATCCTGGATGATTTCGATCCGGCGCTGGACACCGCGACCCGCGCGGCGCGGCTCCAGCAGCTGTCCGAGCAGCTCTTCGCACTCGATCAGCACCCGAGCAATCCCGTGCTCACGGCCGTGCGGCACACCGCGCGGCGCTATCACATCAGCGACGAACTGTTCGAAGACTTTTTGGCGTCCATGCGGATGGACTTGACGATCACCGACTACCCCGACCGCGCTGCACTCGACGTGTACATGAAGGGATCCGCGGAAGCGATTGGCCTGCAAGTGCTGCCGATCTTGGGTAGCACCGGCCCGGCCGAGGAGGCCGCGCCGCACGCGGCGGCGCTGGGCAGGGCCTTCCAGCTGACGAATTTCTTGCGGGACATCGATGAAGACCTGATGCGCCAACGCGTTTACCTGCCCGCAGACGAATTGGCCTCCCACGACGTCGATCGCGATCTGCTGATGTGGTGCCACGACAATCGCCGGACCGATCGCCGGGTGCGCAATGCGCTGGCCGAACAGCATGATGTCGCCCGGGAGGTTTATCGCTATGCCGCACGGGGCGTGGATCTGCTGGCGCCGCGGTCCCGGCCTTGCGTGACCACCGCGCTGACACTGTACTCAGAGATCCTCGACCGCATCGAAGACTCCGACTTTGCGGTGTTCAGCCAGCGGGCAACCGTGGGGACCGCGCGCCGGCTGCGCGTAGCCGGCGCCGGCCTGCTGCGTTCGTGGCGGGCACGGCTGACGCCGGCCGCAGCAGGTGATCGCAGATCCGGTGGAGCGTAATGGATCGCTGGCAATACCTCCTCGTTCTCGCGGCATGTCTAACGATCACCTTGCCGCTGGAGATCTTCCGTCCCGGCGTCTACCGTCAGGCGTGGCGGGCGACGCGCGCCGTATTACCCGTCGCCGCGGTGTTCGTGGTCTGGGACGAGGTGGCGATCTGCGCGCACGTGTGGAGGTACAACCCGGCTTACATCACCGGCGTGACGATCCCGTTTCGGATGCCGATCGAGGAGGTCCTGTTTTTTCTGGTGATTCCGTTGTGTGCCTTGCTGACCTACAACGCGGTGAGCGGCATTCTCGACCGGTTCAACCGCCGATGAGCGGCCTCGGCTATACAGTCCCGGCCGTGCTCTCAGTACTGGCCGTCGGTGCCCTCGAGTTGACGGCCTTGCGCACCGGTCTTTTTCGGCGCCCGGCCTACTGGGTGTCGATGGTGATCGTGGTCGGATTCCAGATAGTGGTCGACGGCTGGCTGACCAAACTCAGCGCCCCGGTCGTGGTGTACGACGATCGGCAAACCACCGGTGTCCGCTTTCCATTCGACATCCCGATCGAAGATTTCCTGTTCGGTTTCGCGTTGGTGACCGCGGTCCTACTGCTCTGGGAGCGCCAACGTGAGCGTCGGTAACGCCGGCCTGCCGCGCACCGAGGTGCCGGCCGCCTTCGATGTCGGCGCTCCCGCCTACGATCGGCTCGTCAGCGCGAGCCCGGGATACCATGCCCACCTTCGGCTTTCGGCCCAACGATTGCAGCTGCCCGACGAAGGTCGAGGGCTGCGGTTGCTCGATGCCGGCTGCGGTACCGGCGCGTCGACGGCTGCGTTGCTCAGCGTCGCACCGCACGCCGAGATCGTGGCCATCGACGCGTCGCGCGGAATGCTCGACGAAGCGCAGGCCAAATCGTGGCCTTCCTCGGTCCGTTTCGTGCACACGCCGGTGGAAACCCTCGCCGACAACGGCGTCGTCGGCCCGTTCGACGGAATTCTGGCCGCGTACCTGATCCGCAACCTGTCGGATCCCGACACCCAGTTGCGGGCGCTGCGCGACCTGCTGGTGCCCGGTGCCACGCTCGCGGTGCACGACTACTCGGTGCGCGACTCCCGGGCCGCTACCTGGATATGGCACGCGGTGTGCTGGGGCATCATCATCCCCTCCGGCTGGCAGCAGACCCGAGACGCGACGCTGTACCGCCACTTGTGGCGCAGCGTGCTGGCATTCGATGGCGCGCAGCGTTTCCGGCAACGGATGCGTGACGCGGGCTTCGCCGCGGTGCGCAGCGAAACCATGCCGGGGTGGGAAACCAACATCGCGCACACCTTCCTCGGGGACGCGCGGCGATGACCGATCGGCGTCGCCGGACGTTCCCGGCACCCACGGGCCTGCCCAGCGCCAAGGCGCTGGCGTCGCAGCCGCGCGCCGTTGTCGTCGGTGCCGGGATCGCCGGCCTGGCGGCCGCGACCGGTCTGGCCGAACGCGGCGTCGGCGTTGACGTCGTCGAACGCGAGGACTACCTGGGCGGACGGGTCGGCGGCTGGACGGAGCAACACGGCGGCGTCGAAGTCGCCATGAACCGTGGCTTCCACGCCTTCTTCCGCCAGTACTACAACTTGCGGGCCCTGTTGCGGCGCGTCGACCCCGCGCTGTCCATGCTGACCCAGGTCGACGATTACCCGCTCATCGACGGCGAGGGCCGCCGAGACAGCTTCCGCGGCCTGCCTCACACTCCCCCGTGGAACGCGCTGGCATTCGCGTTGCGCAGCCCGACTTTTCGGTTCGCCGACCTGACCCGCATCGATGCGCGTGCTGCCGCGCCGCTTGCCGCGGTGTCGCTGCCCGAGATCTTTCACCGCCTCGACCACGTCGACGCCGAGACCTTCCTCAAGAGCCTCAACTTCCCCGTGGCGGCCCGCCATCTCGCCTTCGAGGTGTTCTCCCGCAGCTTCTTCGCCAGCCCCACCGAGTTGTCGGCCGGGGAACTGGCCACGATGTTTCACATCTACTTCCTCGGCTCCAGTGAGGGCCTGATTTTCGACGTTGCCAACGCCAACTACGACACCGCGCTGTGGCAGCCGCTACAGCAGTATTTGACCGACCTCGGTGTGCGGTTCCATCAGGGCAGCGCCGTGACAAGCATCGACCGCGGCCACGCACAGACGTTCCGCGTCCACACCGATGCCGATGAGAATCTGGACGCGGACGCCGTCGTGCTGGCCACCGATGTGACCGGCCTGCAGCGGATCGTCGCGGCGTCACCGGGGCTGTGCGACGACATGTGGCAGGCGCGGATAAAGAAGCTGCGTACCGCCCCGCCGTTCATGGTGCATCGCCTCTGGCTCGACCGCCCCGTAGCGCCGGATCGGGCGCCGTTTCTGGGCACCGCCGGCCACGAACCGCTCGACAACATCAGCGTCCTTGACCGCTACGAACGCCAAGCCGCCGACTGGGCACGGGAGCACGGCGGCTCGGTTGTCGAATTGCATTCCTATGCAGTGCAATCCGCGCAGCCGCAAAACGCCATGTTGAATCGGCTACATGCGCTGTACCCGGAGACCGCCGGCGCGCGAGTGGTGCACGAACGAATGCTGCATCGCCGCGACTGCCCGCTCTTCGCGCCGGGCACCTATGCGCATCGGCCCGGTGTCGTCACACCGCTGCCGGGACTACTGCTGGCCGGCGACGGGGTGCGCATCGACTTGCCGGTGGCGCTGATGGAGCGTGCCGCCACCACCGGCTGGACGGCCGCCAACCAGCTCCTCTCGCAATGGGGAATCGCCGGCCATACCCTGTGCACGGTTCCTACCCAAGGCCGTTCGGCGCTGCTGCGCTATCTTGCCGGTCGAGAGAGGTCTTCACGACGATGAACATCGGCGACAACATTGCCCGCCGCTGGCCTAAAAACTGGCCGTTGCAAGCGATCCCGCTGGTGGCGTGGGCCGACCAGCCTCCTACCTACCGCGAGGCCTCGCCGGCGATCATCGACGCCGCGCTGGGCCGGGCCGAGCGCCGACCGACCGGTAACTGGTATGCGTTCGCCGGCAGCCGTGACATCCGGACCGGGCGTCCGTTCGGCACCTGCGTCGCCGGGGTCGAACTGGTTGCCTGGCGTGATGAGGATTCCCGGTTGCACGTCGGCCCGCGCAGTTGTCCGCATCTGGGCGCCGACCTCGCTACCGCCGCCGTGCGTCGCGGCGCCCTGGTCTGCCGATGGCACGGGCTCTGCCTCAACGGCAGCACCGATGAATTCGGATGGCGGCCACTACCCAGCCATGACGACGGCGTGCTTGCGTGGGTCCGTCTGGACGGTGTCGGCGGCGAAGAGCCGCTGGATCAGCCGGTGATCGTGGACAGGCCGACCGGCGACACGCTGCACGCCGTCACTCGACTGGTCGGCACGTGTGAACCCTCCGACATCATCGCCAACCGCCTCGATCCGTGGCACGGCGCGTGGTACCACCCCTACTCGTTCACCCGCCTCGAGGTGCTGACCACGCCGACCGACGAAGCGGACCGGTTCCTGGTCGCAGTGACATTCCGCATCGGCCGCGTCGGCGTGCCCACTGTCGCGGAGTTCACCAGCCCCGAGGCGCGCACCATCGTGATGCGCATCGTGGATGGTGAGGGCGCCGGCAGCGTGGTCGAGACCCACGCCACGCCAATTGGTTTGGGCCCCGATGGCCGGCCACGAACGGCGGTGATCGAAGCCGTCGTCGCCCAGTCCGACCGGACCGGCTTCAGGCGGGCGCGCCACGCCGCACCGCTCATCGCCGGGCTCATGCGGGTGGCCGCGTCCAGGCTGTGGAAAGACGACCTCGCCTACGCCGAACGGCGCTACCAGTTACGTGCCGGCTGAGCGGACCGGCGCTGCCGCCGTCTCGTGGGTCATGCTCGGGCGGACAGCTCGGCGCCGCGTACAGCGGAGATGACGGCGTGGGCGATACCGCCGAAGACCGCACGACGCATCGGTGTGGACGCCGCCCAAAATGCCTCACCGGCAAGGCCATACGGTTGAAACAGCGCGCGTTGCCGATAAGTCGAGCCGCTGTCGCCATCGTCATGCACCGACAGCTCGAGCCACAGCCGTCCGGGCAGCGGAGCATCCGCGCGCAGTCGCAGCAGACGCGGACGGTCGACATGTTCGATGCGCCACCAATCGAGCGCCTCACCGGAATGCAGGCGATGCAGCTGCGGCGATCCGCGGCTGATCTTTGCCGTGCCGCCCAGTAGGCCGATCCAGCCACGCAGCGCCCAGGCCGGCGGCGCTGCCGACCAGCCGTGCTTGGCGCCGATCGACTCGAAGATTCCCCACACCGTCTCGGCATCGGCGTCTACTCGCCGTTCGAACAGTTGCTCGTGCAGCGAACCTCCCGCCCAGTCCGGGTCGGTAGGCAGCGGCCGCGCCTGATGGTCGTCGGCGCCATCGCGCGACCACCGGGTGGCCAGTTCGCCGTCGCTCACCCAGCCCAACGCCAGCTCTACGGCGTCTTTGTAATGCGTCAACCCATTCTCGGGGTCCGGAATGTGTGCGGCGATGTCATTCTCGGTGCAGACCACATCGTTTTCCAGCGAGTCCATCAGCGACGAAGCCAACGATCGTGGCAGCGGGGTGATCAGGTTCACCCAGTGCGACGACAGCCGCGGAGTCAGCACCGGCACCGGGATGGCGACACGTCTGTACAGGCCCGCGATCGCCGCGTATCTACGGCTCATCTCGGTGTAGGTGAATGCTTCGGGACCACCGATATCGAAGGCGCGACTCACGTCAGCGGGTAGCTCGGCCGCTTTCGTCAGGTAATACAGCACGTCACGCACGGCGATGGGCTGAACCCGTGTGCGCAGCCACTTGGGGGTGACCATCAACGGGAGTCGCTCGGTCAGGTAGCGCAGCATTTCGAAGCTGGCCGAACCCGCTCCGATGATGACCGCCGCACGCAGCTCCGCGGTGGGCACTCCCGACTCATGGAGCAGCCGGCCCACTTCTGCGCGCGACGCCAGGTGGTCGGACAACTGTTGCTCATCTGGAATGATGCCGCCGACGTACACGATGCGCGAAAGCCCCGCTTGGGCGGCGGCGTCGGCGACGATGGATGCCCCGCGCGCATCGACGTTGACAAAATCCGCGGCCAGCATCGAGTGCACCAGGTAGTAGAGAACCTGCCGACCGTCGAGCGCTTCGCGCACCCGTTCGGTGTCGGTGACGTCGCCTTCCAGCACCTCGACGCGGCTGCGCCATGGCACCTTGTCGAGCTTGGCAGGCGTCCGGGCCATCACCCGAACCTCATGACCGGCCGAGAGGAGTTCGGGAACCAGCCGTGCACCGAGGTAGCCGGTGGCACCGAAGACAATGCATCGCATGTTCTACTCCTTCGTCGGGGCCGGACAAGTGGTTACCGGAATGTCGAGGGTGCCAAACGTGACGTCATCGCCAAGCGCGCCGATCCATCCACGCTATATACTTCAGAAGGTTAATAGTTAAGATTCTGATATCAAAATTTTGATGGATCACTGACGGGGGAACTTTCCGATGAATTCGCCAAGCACGATGTTCCTACAAGCCGCACAACTGGTCGCGGACCTGCACCAGCGCGCATCATTCAACACACCGGCACTACTTCGCGAACTGATACGGGGCGCTGCCCAATCGGTGCCAGGCGCCCAGTATGCAGGAATCACATTCAGCGAAAGACGCCGTCGCGGCCAGACCGCGACAGCAACCCATCACTACCCGGTGATGCTTGACGAAATCCAGAGCCGCTACCGGCAGGGCCCGTGCTTGACCGCCGCCGCGCTACAGAACAGCGTCGTCATCGACGACCTTGTTGCCGATGACCGGTGGCCGCTCTACCGCAACGAGGCCCTCAAGCAAACCCCGATTCGTTCGATCTTGTCCTTCGGGATGTTCAAAGAGGGCGCGAGCAGTGCGGCGCTCAACTTTTATGCCGAACCGAGCAACGCTTTCGATGATGGATCAGTCAACTTAGGTCTGATTTTCGCCACCCATGCCGCTCTGGTCTGGAACATGATGCGACGTGACCAGCAATTTCGCAGTGGGCTCGTCTCCCGCGACATCATCGGACAGGCGAAAGGCAGGCTGATCGAACGTTTCGACATTGACGCGACCAAAGCATTTGAATTGCTCAAGCAGATTTCTCAAGAATCCAACATGCCGATTGCGCAGATCGCGCAGCGGGTAGTTGCTGGCGATCGGCCGCTGGTGAAGGATCCGCGCTGAGCAGCAATCCGGTTGCACCTCTTGCTAATAACGGAAGCCCCAGTCGTCGCGTGAAAAGGAGCAAGAACGGCGCCGGCGCCGTCCACAAGCCAGACGCCCTGCGGCCCGACAAGTAGGGTGGCCCGTTACGCGAAACACCATCTCGCCCAAACGACCTCGCGACGACGCGCAGAAGACGACCTGGCGATATTCGCTGATGACCCAATCGCACCTCCAACTTTTGGATAGAATTAGGCCTAATTTGTCAAGTAATGCAAGAATCTAGCGGTGTCTCCCCATCAATCTGCCGTGCTGAGGTCCCCGCGTGACTGTAACTGTGCGATGCGATATGTATCGTCGCTGATCCAACGGGTTTCCGCTACGCTGTCTGAAGATTCGCTAAGAAGGATGCGGTCAGGTGACTAATCGGGGCAAAAACGATTCATCTGCCGGCAGGCCTGAACTGGAAAAGCTGATGTCGGCCGATATGCGGGCAGTGACAGCACAGTCCGACCGGGTTGGTCGCTACTTCGCGCGCCAGAACGACGTGAGCGGCAACGACTTCCACGCGTTGTTGCATGTGATGGTCGCCGAAGGCACCGGCACGCCGTTGACCATGGCTCAGCTACGCCAGCGGATGGATGTCTCACCGGCTGCGATCACTTACCTCGTCGACAGGATGATCGACGCTGGGCATGTTCGGCGCGAAGCAGATCCCGCGGATCGGCGCAAAGCGCTACTTCGCTACGAAGACGGCGGCATGGAACTGGCGCGCGAATTCTTCACACCACTGGGCACCCACCTGCATGCCGCGCTTGCGGACCTACCTGACGAAGACCTGCATGCCGCGCACCGGGTGTTCGCTGCAATGCTCGCCGCAATGTCGGCCTTCGAAGGCGAACTTGTTATCCCGCAGCCGAAGTCGGTAACGTCGCGAACTACCTCGGCGCGCGGTCTGGTCTGATATCGCTACTTCCTGATGTCCCGGTCGCGGCGATGACTGCCATCGTTGCCAACCAGCCGCGACTACGGGATCGGCGTAACGCCGCCGTGGCGTAGCGCCGATAGATCAGCTGCGCCGGTGCCGTGCAGGCAAATGCGTAGTTCGTCGATAAAACTCTGTAGCCAATTCACCACCGCCTCAGTGGATTCGATTGCTGACGCCAACAGGGGGCGGGCGATCGCTACCGCGTCGGCGCCCAATGCCAGCGCCTTGGCCGCGTCCATGCCGGTGCGGATACCACCGGAGGCGATCAGCGGGACGGCGGGCAGCGCCGCGCGAACCTCCACGACGGCCTGTGCGGTTGGTATGCCCCAATCGGCTAAATCGGGGTAGCGCACCTCGCCGTAGCGAACCAGTTGCTCCACCCGCGACCACGAGGTGCCACCGGCGCCCGCGACGTCGATCGCGGCGACCGGCAGCGCACCGGACTCGCCGGTCAACGCCGTCACCGCCGAGGTGCCGATGCCGTGGCCCACTTCCTTGAGCAGCACAGGGTAGTCAAGGGCGTCCGCCACCTGACGCAGCCGGTCGATCGACCCGGAGAAGTCGCTGTCGCCGTTTCGCTGGACGGCCTCCTGCAGCGGATTGGTGTGCACGGCAAGCGCATCGGCACCGACTCGTTTGAGCGCTTTCGAGATGTCCTCGACGGCAGCGACTGTCAACTGTGCGAGCCCAATATTGCCGAACAACAACACATCCGGTGCCACGTCACGGACAGTGAAGCTGGCGGCCGCCTGCTCTCCGAATGCGCTGTCCAACATGATCCGCTGAGAACCCAGCATCATTCCGATGCCCAGCCGTTGCGCGGCCGCGGCCAGGTTTCTATTGATCGTCCCCGACAGCTCTGCCCCGCCCGTCATTGCGCCGACCATTATCGGGGCCCGCAAGGGCACGCCGAGAAACGTGGTGGACAGGTCGATGAGGTCGAGGTTGGTCTGCGTCAGCGCGTTGTACGGGAGGCGGTAGCGTTCGAGCCCGGTCGTGACACCCGAGTACGCGACGCGGTCATCAAGACACACGTCGATGTGGCGTCGCTTGCGGGCTGTCATTCCGCTCGACTCGGTCGGCATGGCACCTCACCCCCTCTCCGCATGGCATCCATCAGCTTCAGCGCGTCGGCTTCGCCGGTGGTTCAGCTGTTTCGAGTTCCTGCTGGTAGCGCCGCATTGCCGCGATCAGCGCCCTGAACACCCGAATGCCGGCCGACAGGTCGGCGTCGGACAAGTCTGCCATCGCGTCGTGCGTGTGCGCTCCCAGCGGAGCGAAGAATGCCCGCGCTGTCGCTTGGCCACACTCCGAATATCTCAGGACCACCTTGCGCCGATCGCGAGGGTCGGATTCGCGGGTGACGTGGCCCGCGGCCATCATCCGGTCGACCAGGTAGGTAATCGCCGCTCCAGACAGTCCCATGCGCTGACGTAGTTCACCCGACGTGATCGGCGTCCCCGCGGTTTCAGCGACCATGACATGCAGCAGCGCGCGAAAGTCATTGGGTCGCACGTCATGTACCGCGGAAAAATTCCGGCCGACCTGTTCGGATTCGGCCGTCAACACGCGCAGGTCCGCCGAAATCTGCGACTCAAGAAGTGCTCGAAGCCCGGCGGTCTCATCAGAGCCCATGACGCTGGCCAGCTTAGCCGCATTGGGGCATTACTTCAGTTGATTAATACTTAATACACTGAAAGACTTGATAAGAAAATCGAAGGGACGTCAGGTGAACAAGCAGACACTGGCCGCAACGACGCTGGCCGTAGCCGCCGCTGCGGGAATCGGAAGTGTGGCCAGCAAGCCGCGGGAAACCCAGTGGTACTCCCTGCTGCGTAAACCCGGCTACGTGCCGCCGAACGGCGTCTTTCCGGTTGCCTGGACCACGCTGTACGCCGATATCGCCGTCAGCTCCGCGACCGCAGTCGACCGACTGCGGGCGGCGGGGCGCCACGAAGAAGCACGTACCTACATCGTCGCGTTGGCCGCCAACCTAATCCTCAACGCCGGCTGGACTTGGGTGTTCTTCAAGTACCACAAGCTGGGCTTATCAGCGGTTGGAGCCGTCGTGCTGGCAGCCAGCAGCGCCGACCTGGCCCGGCGGACCGCCGCAGCCGACCGGCGGGCAGGCGCCGCGCTGCTGCCGTATCCGCTGTGGTGTGCATTTGCCACCGCGATGTCGAGCCATATTTGGCTACTCAATCGCCGATGAAACCGGCGACCTGCTGATGCCCGCCTTATTGTGGTTCCGCCGCGACCTGAGACTGCGTGACCTTCCTCCGTTGCTCAGAGCCGCCGCCGACAGCGACGAGGTACTCGCTTGCTTTGTGCTCGATCCGCGCCTGGAGGCATCGTCGGGCGGTCGGCGGATGCAATTTCTGTGCGACTCGCTGCGACAGTTGCGAGACGACTTGGACGGGCGGCTGCTGGTGACGCGGGGTCGACCCGAGGAGCGCATTCCCGCGCTCGTCAAGGAACTAGACGCGCGGTCGGTGCATGTATCGGAGGACTTTGCGCCGTACGGCCGACAGCGCGACGGGCGCGTGCGTTCGGCGTTGGGCGACGTGCCGCTGGTGGCGACGGGCTCGCCGTATCTGGTGTCACCGGGGCGGGTGACCAAGGACAACGGCGAGCCGTACAAGGTGTTCACGCCGTTCTTCGGTCGATGGCGCGACATGGGCTACCGGTCGGCCGCGCGATCCGGAGCCAAGTCGGCACACTGGGTCGATCCCAAGGACTTGGGCAAGCGGGCCAAACCCGCGGCGATACCCGATCCGGGCGTCGAGATCGATCTGCCCGCGGGTGAGGCAGCCGCCAGGCAGCAGTGGAAAAAGTTCATCGACAAGGGGCTCGAGGACTACGGCGACGACCGAGATCGACCCGACCACGACAGCACCAGCCGGATGTCGGCGCATCTGAAGTTCGGCACCATCCACCCGCGCACGATGGTCGCCGACTTGGACCAGCGTCGCGCCGGCGCGCGAGCGTACTTCAGGGAGTTGGCATTCCGCGACTTCTACGCCGCGGTTCTGCATCATTGGCCGGACAGCGCCTGGTGGAACTGGAACCGCGACTTCGACGCCATCACAATGGATTCCGGCGCGAAGGCCAAACAACGCTTCGAGGCGTGGAAGGCCGGCGAAACAGGATTCCCGATCGTCGACGCCGGCATGCGTCAGCTGCGCGCCACCGGCTACATGCACAACCGGGTGCGAATGATCGTCGCATCGTTTCTGGTCAAGGACTTGCACCTGCCCTGGCAGTGGGGTGCGCGCTGGTTTCTCGACCAGCTGGTCGACGGGGATATGGCCAGCAACCAGCACGGCTGGCAGTGGTCCGCGGGATGCGGGACCGATGCCGCGCCGTACTTCCGGGTGTTCAACCCGACCACGCAGGCCGAGAAATTCGATCCCTCAGGCGACTATGTCCGGCGTTGGGTAGCCGAGCTTGCCGAGGCCGACGACGTCCGCCTGACCAAGGGCGACCGACCTGCTGGCTATCCCGAGCCGATCGTCGATCACAGCGCGGAACGCATCGAGGCGCTGCGGCGCTACCAAGACCTCAGCTGAATGCCTGTCAGCGAGCGGCTTTTTTGCGTTCGATGTCGGCCAGCGCAGCAGCCAACTCGGCGCGCTGGGCCGCCGACGTCTCCCAGGCCAGCTGCCGGTTTTTGACCACCTTGGCCGGTGCGCCGACGGCGATCGAATAGTCCGGCACGTCACCTCTGACCACGGCGTGCGATCCCAGCACGCAGCCCCGTCCGACAGTGGTTCCCCGTAGCACCGTGACCTTCACCCCGACCCAGGTGTCCGGCCCGATGCGGATCGGGGACTTGACGATGCCCTGATCTTTGATCGGCAGGTTGATGTCGTCCATCCGGTGGTCGAAATCGCAGACGTAGCACCAGTCGGCCATCAGGACCGAGTCGCCGAGCTCGATGTCGAGGTAGCAGTTGATGACGTTGTCGCGGCCCAACACCACCTTGTCGCCGAACCGCAGGGAACCCTCGTGCGCGCGGATCGTGTTCTTGTCGCCGATGTGGACCCAGCGCCCGATTTCCAGTTGCGCCAATTCCGGCGTCGCGTGAATCTCGACGCCCTTGCCGATGAACACCATGCCGCGGGTGATGATGTGCGGGTTGGCCAGCTTGAACTTCAGCAGCCGCCAGTAGCGCACCAGGTACCAGGGCGAGTAGGCGCGGTTGGCCAGCACCCACCTCAGCGAGGCCAGCGTGAGGAATTTGGCTTGGCGTGGGTCACGCAGATTCGATCCCCGCCAGCGGCGATGCAGAGGTGCCCCCCACATGGTCGTCATGGCGGGAAAGCCTATCGCCGCCGCGCCAGGCGTGGTGAGGCGGGCAATCGGATCTGCACGCGACATCCCGGGTTACCCTCGCACCGTGCCATGGCCAATCTCCCGCCGTTCTTTGCGGCACTGGTCATCGGTGGCGTCGGCGATCGTTTTGACCGTCGCCGTGGCAGGCTGCGGCAACACCGACTCCTGGGTCGATACTGTGCCCGCCCAGGGTTGGCCCGCACAGTACGGCGATGCGGCCAACAGCAGCTACACCGCGACGTCCGGTGCCAGCGGCCTGACCCTGCGCTGGACCCGCTCGGTCAAGGGATCGCTGGCGGCGGCGGTAGCACTCAGCTCCCGTAACTGGCTCGCGGCGAACGCGCAGACACCGGGCGGCTGCTCGCTGATGGAGTGGGAGAACGACGACAACGGCCGGCAGCGGTGGTGCACCCGGCTGTACCAAGGCGGCGGTATTTCGGGCCCGTTGTTCGACGGCTTCGACAACCTCTACGTCGGCCAGCCCGGGGCGATCCTGTCCTTTCCGGTCACCCAGTGGATCCGCTGGCGCCGTCCGGTAATCGGAATGCCATCCACGCCGAGGATTCTCGGACATGGTCAGCTGCTGGTCGTCACGCATCTGGGGCAGGTGCAGGTTTTCGACGGCCATCGCGGAACCGTGGTCGGAAACTCGGTGGACCTGGTGGACAACGTCGACCCCAGCGACTTCACCCGTGGCCTCTCGGACTGCGGGCCGGCCCGAGCGGGCTGCCCGATCGCCGCGGCGCCGGCATTCGCGGCCTCGACCGGGCTGGTGGTGCTCGGCCTGTGGGAGCCGGGCGCCCCCTCGGCGGTGCTGGTCGGGCTGAAGTACCACCCCGGCCAAAGCCCCCTGCTGACCCGGGAATGGACCAGCAGCGCGGTCAACACCGGCGTGCTGGGCAGCCCGGTGCTGTCCAGCGATGGATCCACTATTTACATCAACGGGCGTGACGAGCGATTGTGGGCACTGCACGCCGCCGACGGCAAACCGAAGTGGTCGGTTCCGCTGAACTTCCTCCCGCAGACCCCGCCCTCGGTGACACCGGGCGGATTGATCGTGTCTGGAGGCGGCCCGGACACCCGGCTGGTCGCCTTCAAGGACGCCGGTGACCACGCCCAAGAGGTGTGGCGCCGCAATGACGTCAGTCCATTGTCGACGTCGAGTCTGGCCGGTCGCGGCGTCGGCTACGCGGTGGTGACCGGCGGGCCCGGCCAGGGCGAGCGGGGCATGGCGCTGCTGGTCTTCGATCCCGACAGCGGTCGCACACTCAACAGCTATCCACTGCCCGAGGCGACCGGATACCCCGTCGGCGTCTCGATCGGTCGTGACCGACGGGTGGTCACCGCCACCAGCGACGGCCAGGTGTACAGCTTCGGACCGAGCTGACGGGCGCGACGGCCCTAGCTTTTGACCGCCAGAGGCGGGATGGCGTTGCGCGGCACGTGGACTTGGCTGGCGCCGGCCAACGACGGCAGCAGTTCACCCGGCGCGAAGTAGAAGACCAGCTCATCGTCGGTAATGGCGAAGTTCTGATAGTGCGACGCGTCGAGACCCGAACCGGGCGAGATCGCGGCACTGAGACCCGTCTGCCGTCCGACCTGGCGTTGCACGATCGGGTAGATCGCGTCGAGGGGTTTGGTGTTCGGCACGAATAGCGTGTCAAAGGTGATCGCCTTCTGCGCTGCCAGGTCGTAATTGAAGCCCTTGTAGAACGTGGACGGTCGCGGACCACCGAGGTCTTCGAAGACCTTGAGCACCACGCTTCGGGTGCCACCGGGCGGCCGGCCGGAACGATATTGCTCAGAGGTGACTTCCATTTGGTAAGGCACATCGCGCGGGCCGGAAGTCTGCGATGACGTCTGCGCGACGCTGACGAATCCGTCCCGATTCTGGCTGACGAAATCGCTGAGCGCCTGCTCGTCGGGATAGTCGACCGGAAACGTCATGTCCAGCGTGTAGGTGGATGTCGTGGCATGCACATGACACGTCTGCTCGTCCTGTAGTTCGCCACCCAGGCTGGTGCAAACCGATTCCGCGGCCGCAACCGCTACGCCCGACCAGCCCAGCAGGGCTCCGGCCGCAATCACTGCGGCCGACATCATGTTGCGCATCGGTCGACTTGTCCTCGCAGACTCAAAACCGGCTGAAATACCGTCGCGTCAGCCTACCCGGCCGCCATCAAGCCGCATGGTGAACGACCGCGATCACGCGGCTCCGGCACGCGACATCGAACGAACTCTGCGAGTGTGTCGTAGTCGCGCAGCCGGGGGCGGTGAGCTACAGCAGCTACATCATGTCCCGGTGACGCTTCGCTGCAGCTGTACCGGGCCCCCCGGTGCGCTTGGTATCAGTCTGCAGTGCGAGCCAGATCAGTTCATGGGGAGAATTCCCTATCTTTTGCTGCAGAGTCCAAGATTCAACCGGCAACGGTGGCCGCTGAACGGACGGTACTGGGGGTCGAATATATGAAAACCCTGAAAAAATGCTGTGGCTACTCCGGATATCCGGATATTCGCCGAGTGCGATAAGCCTGCAGTCCGCGGGCTGCGATCAGACGCTGACCCGCGAAGCAGGATCGCTACCTCAGAACATGCCGGATTCGGGACCGAACGCCGTCACGATGTCGTATACGTCAGGCGCGTTAAAAACGAAGGCATGACCTTCAGTGAACAGCACGGCGGCCAGATCAGAATTAGACCCATAGGTCTCCGCGTAGCTGTCCGTTGAGCCAAACGGGTCCACGACGAAGGCGACGTTTGAATCGCCATTCTCGGCGGACGCAAAGCTGTTCTCCGGCCCCAGGACCGAGGCGTAGTTGTCGCTGCCGAAGCCCGCCAGGTCCGCGACGCCGTTGGTGGTGTAGCTGGTGTCGGCGACGGCAGTGTTGTCGTTGCCATAAATCGCCTCGGCACCCTCGTATTCACCGGTGGTGCTGCCGGACTCGCTGGCGAAGTTACCGTTGCCGCCGACGGCGGAGGAGCCATCAGACAAGCCGCTGTTGTCGCCGATGTCGATGGCGGTGTCGTTGTTACCGTCGTGGGTTCCTCCGGCGCCGGCGAAGCTGCCGTCGGCGCCGCCCCCGCCGAGGCTGGCATCGTTGGTGTTGTCGCCGATGTCGATGGCGGTGTCGCCGCTGCCGGTCCCGGTCCCTCCGGCCAGGTCGCCGTCGCCGGCGTAGGCGCCGTCGTCAGGGGCGAGGTAGGTACTGGGGTCGACGTTGTTGCCGATATCGATCGCGGTGTCGTCATCCGCGCCGGTGTCGCTGGCGAGCCCGCCGGCTTCCGCGTGAGTGTAGGTGCCGTCGGCTAGGGCGTAGTCGCCGGTGCCGCCTTCGGCACTGGCGTAGGCGCCGCTGCCGTCGGCGATCGCGAGGCCGTAATCCCCCGTGGTGGTGTAGGCGTGGGCGCTGCCGTCGGAGACCAGCACATACCCGTCGAACGAGATGGCTATGTCGTTGGGATCGAACGAAAATGGGTCGGCCGAGGCGATACCCGGCGAGGACGCCACCGCCGCCCCGATACCCAACCCCACCGCCAACATGCCCAGCCGGGCCACACCACGAATGCTCGCCATGGGATCGTCCTTCCCGACCGCACCCTGACAGGCGCGGAATCGATGCTGCATCAACGGGCCGGCCCC
>Ga0302325_10006273_pt1 | contig 26767 bp, 15 predicted proteins | sample Palsa_T0_2_FD_201948 | JGI IMG/M metagenome (GOLD analysis project Ga0302325, IMG submission 201948) | Peat permafrost microbial communities from Stordalen Mire near Abisko, Sweden - Palsa_T0_2 | ecosystem: Environmental > Terrestrial > Soil > Palsa > Peat permafrost | place: Sweden: Abisko... | reverse complement strand
TGTCTGTGGCATACAGGATGCCGTTGACATACAGCTCCACCTTTGAAATCTGCGCCCCGTCGGACGCGCCGGCGATGACCTCGATCGGAAGGAACGCGCCGCTGTCCGCAATGTAGTTGGGGATCTCGAGCAACGATCCGGTCGCAGGGGAGAATATCTCGGCTGTCGGCAATCCGGATGGATTTGCCGTGGCCATCGTCAGCAGGATCTCGTCCTGGTTCGGGTTCGTGGGAATTACGGCGTTCGGCACGATCACTCCCTTGTCGTCGTAGGCCACCGCCTTGATGACGTGGGTGGCGCCCGAAGCGCCCGTGGGCGTATACGTGACCGAATAGGGATAGTGCGTGGCGGTGCCGATCAGTGTGCCGGTTGTGCCGTTCCAATCGGTGTAGAAATCGATCTGGGAAATGAATCCATCCGCCGAGGTGGACGTGGCCTGGATGATGACGGATGATCCGATTGGCACAAGACTTCCCGGGCCAATGGCGAACGGCGTTCCACCCGCCTCGGGACTGACGATCACGGTGCCCGTCGCAAAATATCGGATCGCCGGGGACGTGGCGGTGTTGCCATTGCCGTCCGACGTGGTCGCCACAATCGAGTAAACACCTGGCAAGGGAGGCGTCCAGTACACGCCGCCGGGCTCGCCGGGCGTCAGCGCCGAATCGGTCTCACCGATGGATTGACCGTCCACCGTGAACGCGTACGTAAACCCGCTATCAGGCTGTGTGCCCGAAGCCAGGGCAAGGACACCTATAGTGAGGCCCGCTGGACCGGACACCTCGTTCTGGAACGGCGCAAAAAAATCATCACCGGCGGGCACGTTGAGGAACGCCGTGGCCGCGGCCTCCGTGGGTATGGTCGCCCCCGTTCCACTGGCGCCGCCGCCTGAGAACGTGATCTTCGGCGGCCCGATGTAGCCAGCGCCGCGAGGGAATACAGTCACCGAGGCTACCGAATTGCCGCTCGAATCCAGGACGGCAGTACCCACGGCGCCCGAGCCGCCACCGCCCGTGAAAGTCACCGTCGGCGCAACGCCTGCGTAACCCGAGCCTGCCGCCGTGATCAACGGCTTAAAATTCCCGGCGGCGCCCACCGTGTCGTCGGTGACCTGGAGCTCGACGATGTTAAGGACCAACACCGGAGGCGTTGTCTGAGCGGTTGCCGTCGCGGCCGAGAGGCCGCCGGCGAGCGCTATCAGAGAAAATAGTTTTGTTTTCATGGGGTCTCCTGTTACGGGACGTTGTCCCTTATAGGGACGTTTGGAATTGGAAGGATTACTTACTGCTTATTGTAATTGTGCTTGGGCTGCGGGGACTCATCGATGAACGGATCGGTCCCGTCGCGGTATCCCGGCATGTCCGAGCGCTTGAGCTGGAATTCGCGCACTTCCTTCGAATTGAACACCTGCTCGACCGGAGCGCCCTCTGCGCTGATGGTCTTCGCGGTGATGAATATGACGAGGTTGTCCACAGTGTTGTTCCTCGTGTCCTGCTTGAAGAGGTAGCCGATGATCGGGATCGAGCCGAGCAGCGGAACCTTGTTCACGCCGTTGTTGTAGTTCGTGCTGATGAGGCCGCCGATGCCCATCGTGTAGCCGTCCTTCAGGGACACCTGGGTGACCGCCTTGCAGGTGCCGATGATCGGGATCGAGGCCCCGCTGGCTCCGCCGAAGCTCGTCGTGCCCTGGTTCTGGCTCACCTCGGGGGCGAGCGTCAGCTTGATGAACCCGCGGGCGTTGACCTGGGGCGTCACCTTCAGGATGATGCCGATGTCCTTGTAGTTGAAGCCGGACACCTCGAATGTTCCCGTCTGCTGGTTGAACGTGTATTCCGGGATAGGATACTGCTGGCCGACGTTGATGGAGGCCTCGGTGTTGTTCAGCGTGACGATGGTCGGGTTCGAGACGATCTTGGCGTTGTTGAGCTGCTCAAGAGCGGACAGGACCAGCTTGAACTGGTCGGACGAGAACACAGCCGAGAGGGCGTTCACCGACGTGCCGGTTCCGGTGGTCCCCTGGAGGATGTTCGTCGCCGAGGTGATCGCGTTCGCCACCGAGTTCCCGGCCGCGTTCGCGATCGAGCTGTTCGTGCCGGTCGTGCTGGAATTCGTCGGCACGCCGTTGGTCGTCGTGTTCGTCGTGGAGTTGTTCGAGCCGCTGTTAAGGTTCGTCGAGCTGTTCCCATTGGTGCTGCCCGTTGTCCCGCTCGTTGTACTCTGGCCGTTGTTCGTGCCGGAGCCGTAGGTGTTGTTGTACGAGTAGATGCCGGCGCCGCCAGGCGTGGCGGTGACGTTGAACCCGCTGAGCGAGCTCCAGTTGACGCCGATGTTCCTGACGTCGTTGTTCGTGATCTCCACGAACTTCGACTCAATCATCACCTGGTCCGTCGGACGGTCGAGCTCCTCGATCACCGGGCGGATGCGCTTCATCCTGGAGGAGCGCTCCGTGATCACGAGGCTGTTCGTGCGCGCGTCGACGACGATCTTGCCGCCCGCCGCCGGGTCCACCAGCGACACCAGCGTCGGCTGGATGTCGGAGGCCTTCGCGTAGTTGATCACGAAGATCTCGGTCGAGACCGGCTCCTGGGCCAGGCTCTCGTTGCTCACGATCTTGATGATGTTGCCGTCCTCGACATAGGTGTAGCCCACGGGGCTCAGCAGGACCTGGAATATCTGGTGCCAGGTCACGTCGTGCAGCTTCACGGACGTTTTGCCCTGAAGGGCGTCCGGGATCACGATGTTGAGGTCGAAGAGCTCCGCCACGTTTCGAAGGATGTTGCGGATCTCCTCGTCGTTGAAGTCGACGGAGAGGGTGTTCTGGCCCGCCGGCTTGGTGGCGGGTGCCGCAGCGGCATCCTTCATGGTGACGTCGACGGACGTGTCCGTCGTTGATGTGGGCGCCGGTTTGGCGGGCGCGACGGCCTGTGCGTTCAATGGCGATGGTATGGCCAGCACGGCGGTTATTGCTGTCAGGAGAAAAAGGCGTGTTCTCATGGTGACTTTCCGGTTTGTATGGGCCTGGTGATTTCGTCGCTTTTGTAACGCAGTGTGAAATTTGTGCCGTCGATTTGGGTCAACTCAAGATCGTAGTCGTTTCCCTTATACGTTACGGTGAAGTGTGCCCCTGTTTTAACGAATCTTTTGCCAAAGACCAACAGCGGCTTGCCGTTGAGGAGGAAAGTTCCGGAGGGCCGAACCTTCGCCACGATCTCCTGAAGGAGCTCGTGATCGGACGGCGGCGGGGGAATCGAGGGGTTGCCCGCGTTCGCGAGGCGCGCGGCGGCGGCGGCGGCCGCGGCCTCCTCCGCATCGGTGAGGTCGAAGTTGGGCGGCGCGAAGGGAAGGCTCAGCGTCACGGGCAGCGGCGCGGCCTTCTGCCTGCGCGCGATCTGGGCCGCTTTCTCCACTGAGACTCGACGCTTGTCCGGCGGCGCGATGTCGGACTCGATCCGCGCGCGAGCGAGCGGGGCCATGACGCCGAGGACGGCGATCGTCGCAAGGAGGGCCGCGGGAAGCAGGTGGGTCGCGCGTCTCATGGTGTGCCCAGCAGTTCGAAGGTGAGTGAGAGCAGCATCGGGCCGCCGCGCATTTCCGACTGGGGCCGCAGATTGAGGCTGATGACGCGGCAGTAGTGCTCCCCGTTCTCAAGCTTTCGGAGCAGGTCCAGGACCTGGTTGTAGTCCCCCTGCGCGGTGAGACCAAAGCCGATCGCCGTGAAGTTCGTCTTCGGGCTGTTCTTCGGCGGCGGATTCCACGAGAGCTGCCTCGGGTCAGACAGCTTCGTGCTCGTGTCGCTCTCCAAGCGGTACAGATACTGCATGTTCTCCGCAAGCTGGCCGACGCGTATCATCCGGTCGGATATCGCAGCGTTGGCCGCGACGAGAGCCGCGTGCTGCTCCTTGAGGTCGTGGGCGTCCTCGATGTTCGCAGCCAGGAGCTCGCCCTCCTGCGTCCGCGATTGCAGGACCTTCTCGGCGTCCGGGAGGTTGTCGTTGCGATAATAGAGCACGAAGCCGATGCCAATGCTCACGGCGACGCATGTGACCGAGATCACGTTCTTGCGCAGGAAGGCTAGGACTTCCTCGTTGCTCATGCCTTCTTGTCCCCCTTCTTGTACTCGCAGAAAATCTCGATCACGAGCCGGTTGGTGGAGGTGTTCTTCCTCATCGTCAGCAGGTTCACCTCGTCAAACATCGGCCCGAGGACCTTGTCGGTCCGCAGCTGCTTCTCGTAGGCCGAGGCATCGCCGCTCGCCCGGTCCGGGGCGCCCTTCACCGTCGCGCGGATCGAGACGCCCGTGTCCTTGAAATCAAGGCTGTCGAGCGCGATCTTCTTTGGCGTCATGACGCCCAGCCTCAGGATGATCTCGGAAAGCACCGGCTTTGACTCCACGAAGTCCACGACTTCGTTGGTCTTGGCCTCCTCGAGCTTGAAGCTCTGGTAGAGCCTGACGGCCTCCTCGCTTTGAAACTTGTCCCGGTCGATCTGGCGCTGCCAGTCGGCGATCTGCTTGTTCACCTCGTGCAGCTTCCATTCCTGGATGCCGAGGTAGAGGGCCAGCGCGATCGCGACCAGCATCGCCGCCCCGTTGACGAAGAACGCCGTCCGCACGACCTTCGTGTCGGGCAGGTTCTCAGCGATCCGGATGTTGGGGTGCCAGGCCGGCACCACAACCGCCGCCGCCTCACTTTTTTTCGTCAGTGGCAGCGCCATTTTGTGAGTTATAGTGAACCATCAGACTCATCAGCCCGAACCAGCGGAATTCGCCCGCCGTCTTGGAAAGGGCGTCCGGAACGACGACCTGCCGCGACCGGAGCCACGGGACCGGGTCAAACTTGAGGACCGCGATGCCGAGCGAGGACGCCAGCGCCCCCTCCAGCCATGCGAGCTTTGGCGAAAGCTGGATGCAGATCACCTGGCCGACCGACTGGCCCGTCTGGACCTCGTAGAACCCGATCGAGGACTGGAGCTCCTTCAGGAGGCGCTTGATCAGGAGGGGGCCCATTCCCGTGAAATCGAAGGTGTTGGACCGGAAAAGCTTCCTTGCGGACTCCTCGTCCTTGAGCCCGAGCTCCTTCTGGACGACGGGCACCATGGCCTCGAGGCCCTGGGGGATGGGCCGGGAGGCCTCGACCCCGTTGCTTGAGACGATGAAGCTATGGGTCGTGTCATTGCCGACATCCAGGACCAGTGTCGGCGTCTTGGACTTCTCAAAGGCGAGGCAGTCGACGAGGGCTCCCAGGGTGGCGACGCTCCCCAGCTCCAGGCGCTCGGGATACAACCCGGCGTTTAAGAGGTTCTCCTGGAGCGTGTTGATCTCGTCGTTCGGGGCGCCGCAGAAGATCACTTCCTTCTGGGTCGCCTTGGCCAGATCGTAGTCGGAGCCATCGGTGGCGTTGATCATCCCTATTGTGAACTTGTCCTGCTCGATGCGGAGCTGCTGGGTGAAGAGCTCGGCCATGTAGGCCGGGTCCTTCATCTTCTTCAGCTCCAGGGTATGCTTGCGGACCACCCGTTTCGCCGGATAAACCCCCACGACGGCGTGCAAATACCCGCTGGGCGGCCTTTTGGGCTGAAGCAGCTTCAGGATCTCGGCCATTCCCGCCTCGTCGTTCAGGGTGCATTCCCTGAGTTCCTCGACCTCCATGGGCGCCGATGGCGAGCTGGTCCGGGCCAAAAGGACCGAATTTTCGTTCATCTCGACGAAATAACCTTTCGTCTTTTTGGAGAAAAACATGGAGGAGTTGAGGTGTAAGCCCCCGGGTAACGCCCAGCCGCTGGCGGCAGTGCCTAAGTCCCGAGAATAGAGGCTTACACCAACAAAGCTGAGGGGTATTTACAAGGAAAAATAGGCATTAATACCGACCTCGTAAGTATTTACCCTTATTTAAAAGAAAAACCCGCCGTGGTATACGGCGGGTTTTGGGCTACTTCTGCCACGTGCGCTTTTTGTGGCGGTTCGATTTCAAGCGTTTTCGGCGCTTGTGCTTATTCATCTTGAGTCGGCGCTTCTTCTTGAGATTTCCCATGGGTATTTGTGAGAGGAACCGTGCGATTCACCCCAAGGAGTGTCGAGTTCAAACTAGGAGCGCAAACCGACGCCCGTCCAGAGCCCGGCGACGGTGGAGTAGACCCAAAGGCGCACCGCGCATCCCGGGAACGACCCCGAAGCCGACGCCCCGTAGGCCGAAAGCTGGCTTTCATAGACCGTGGAGAGCCGCCCGAGGAGGTCCGCGTCCCCTTCCCCGGCCCCCCGCCGGTTGGTCTTCCAGTCCACGATCCAGAGTTCGCCGGCCTTCGGGTCGTGGAGCACCAGGTCGATGACGCCGTCGATCCAGCCGTCCGGTGGCAACGGGGCGAAGACCCCGACCTCGGCCAGCCGTCTCCACCGCGGGTTGCGGATGAGGCCCCACGGCTCGCTCTTCAGGAGGCGCTCCCATTCCTCGCTCCCCCGCGCCTCGAATCCCCTCTCCCGCGCCCTGGCAAGCGACGCGTCCCGATGGGCCTCGAGGGCGTCCGCATCTCCCGCCCAGGGCATGAACTCAAGGCTCTCGTGCCACCAGATGCCGTATTCGAGGGGGTCGGCTCCGTCGGTGGCGGGAGACGGCGCCTCAAGGGAGGTTTCGTGGCGCGCGGCGCGCGCAAGGTCCGGGACGGCTGCGAGCTGGTGGGGAAGAATGCGCTTGGGGAGCGCCGGAGCCGGCGAAGCGGGGGCGTCCCGTTTGATGTCCGGCTCCCCGGGGGAGGGCCCCGTCGGCGCGGCCTCGCAGGCGGCCTCCCGGGGCGGCGCCGACACCATCGGGTCCAAGGCGGAAGGATCCACGCCCCAAAGGGACGCAAAACTATCCCTCTCAATGGCATAGTCGGACCAGGGGATCACGAGCGCGGTCCTCGCTCTGGTGAGCGTCACGTAAAGAAGCCTCACCAGCTCCCGGAGCCGGGCGCGCTCAAGGGACTGGCCCGTCTCCCTGGGAATGCCTTCGTTGTCGAGCACGACAAGCGGGCCGTGTTCTCCTCCAGAGACTATTCTCAGCCCTTTCGGCGAGTTATCGATGATCCGGCGCCAGAGTCCGACCGGGATCACCACGGGCCACTCAAGGCCTTTGGCGGAATGGGAGGTCAGGAGGTTGATCGCGTCGCTTGCAGGGCGGCCCGCCGCCCTGAACTCCTCAATAGAGCCCAGAAGCTCCCGGAGCCACGCGCGGGGAGCCCCTCCGTCCAAGCCCAGCTCGGCGGCCCTCGCCAGAAGCCGATCGAGCTCGGCCACCAGCGCACCTTCCGGTTCGAGCACCCAGGCTTTTTCTACAAGTTCGCATGCGGCAATAAGATCCGCCGCGAAGCGCCCGAGTGATTCGCCCTCGGAGTCGGCGCGGTCGATAAATGGAAGCATGACCCGCAGGGCACCCGCGAGGGGCTCGTCGTGGTCGTCGGGTTCATCCCAGCGGAGGCGGCCGCCACCCGAGCGAATCGCTTCCGCAATCGCCGCGTCGCTGACCGCGAAGATCTCCCGCAGCACACCGACCCACTCAAACGTGTTCTCCGGGTCGCAAACGACGGCGAGTAGCCCGCTCAGCCACGCATATGCCGGATTGTCGCCGCTTCGGTTGCGCCGCATCTGCAGGGAGACCTTGAGGCCCACGGCCTCTAGCTCGTCGCGCACGACGTGGAGCCAGGCGTTGCGCGGCGCGAGGATGCAGATGTCGCCCCAGGCGGAGGCGCCCACGGAGCCGGGGCCGCCCGAAGCGAGAAAGCGGGCGAGCTGGCGCGCCTCGTTCGCGAGCTTCCTGTCGCCAGCACGCTTCCTGCCGATGACCGGGATGGCTTCAATCGGCAGGCGCCAAGCCGCGCCCTCGATGTTCGCCGGACCGGGCACCAAAGGCTCGTACGAAACCTGCAAAAGAGTTGCGAGTGGGCCGTCGTCCGGCGCAAGCATCCGGTTGTGGTCGCGGGATCTCCCAAACGCGGGCGCCAGCGTCTCGTTGAGGAGCCTGACCACCCTCGCGGGCGTCCTGAATGTGACATCGAATCTCAGCTGCTCGCCGCCGTTGCCGGCCCCGAAAGCGGTCACGTGCTCCTGGAAATTCCGGATGTCGGCCCGGGTGGAGTAGATTCCCTGCTGCGAGTCTCCCACCATGCAGAAGTGCCCCGGGCGCGGTCCGTCGCCCCCTGCTCGGGGCCACGCCCGGTAAGGCGCGCCCGGGGGGCGCGTGATCTCGACCAGCACCGCAAACTGGCTTGGGTCGGTGTCCTGGGCCTCATCGAGGACCACCCTCCAGCCCTCGGCACGGACCTTCTCCAGCATCGCCTTGTCGCCGAGGACGGCGAGGGCGGTCTCCAGCTGGTCGGCGTAGGTCTGGATCCCGCGGTCGAGGCGCCAGGAGCGATAGCGCAGCGAAAGCTCGGCGGCGAGGACGCCGCCGGCCTCTGCGAGCCATCCTTTCAGGGGCGCGAAGAGATCGCGGTAGAGGTCGGTTATCCCCGAGGCGCTTCCGGAGGGCTTCGGGATGGGGAGCCGGTCCCCGTTGCCGGCAAAGCGCACCATCCAGTCCTCAGCCGCCGCCTTGTTGCCCGCGAGGGCAACCGCCGCGGGTCCCCTGCGGCTCGGCACGGCGTCCCTGATGGCCGCCAGCGCGGCCTGCGGCGGCGGCGGCGCGGCGGCGGCGGGGCGCGCCGCGAGAAGGAGCCGGGCGGTGGCCAGGTCGAGGTCCTTCGCCAGCCCGAAGATGGCGTCGAGCGACTCATGGCGCAGGAATCCGGCGACCTGCGACGGCGCAAGGGACGTGAACTCCATCGGGTCCTGCTCCAGGAATTCCTGCCAGTGCCCCTCGTCGTCGTCCTCGACCATCGTCGGGTTCAGGTGGATGCCAAGCGTGCTCCCGTGCCGCCTGGAGAGAAGCAGGCAGAAGCTGTGGATCGTCCCGAAAAAGACGCGCTCGAGGGGCGCCAGCGTCTCGACATCCCTCCTTCCCTTCTCGGCCATCCGCCTCAGGAGCACCGAGCGGGCGCGCCGCTCGATCTGGGCCGCGGCCTTCTTCGTGTAGGTGACCACGGCCGTGCGGCCGAGCATCTCGGGGCCGGGCGCGGAAAGGGCCATGGCGGCGAGGCGCTCGGCGATGGCCGTCGTCTTGCCGGAGCCCGCGTTGGCCACCACGGCGAAGTTGACGCCCCATTCGCCGGTGAAGCGCTCGCGGGCGACCCTGTCGCGGGGCGTGCTATTCATCGTCGTCCTCCTGCGACTGCGCGGCATCCTCGGCGGCGGCGCCAAATGTCGCGGCAAACTTGGCGTCGAGAATCGCGGCGGCGATGGGCGCGCAGGCGAGGGGCCACTCGAAGCCGTGCGTGAACGCGGTGCGGTCGGGCGTCCGCGCCCCGTAGATCCCCGTTTCCAGGTGGTCGCCGATGACTCCGAGCTTCGCGCAGGCCGTTTCGAGTTCCTCCGTCGAGACCTTCGTTGGCTTTTCCTCCGGCTTGAGCATCCACACGTTCCCTGCGGCGCCCACCGACGCCGCCGCCGCGAGGTACACGCCGAGCTGGAGCGACGCGCCGCTGGACGCCATCCGCCTGGCCGATAAGCCCGAGTCCCCGCCGGTCTTGAAGTCGACGATCTCAACCCTGGAACCGGCCCAGGACGGACGCTCCGAAAGCACGAGGTCCATCCTGCCGCTCACGGCCGCCCTGCGCCCGTTTCCCACGGGAATCGTCGCGCCGTCGGGGAGCTTGGCCTCGACCGCGCCGAACGGGGCCGCCGGCAGCTCATAGACCCCCCTCAGGAGCTCCCTGGCCGCGCGCGAGACGTCGAGGTGGAACGAGTCCCAGTAGCGGTCGGCGGGCCAGCGAGCGCGCACGCGCGCGAGCTCGGCGCCGAGCGCCGCTCCGGCGGCCTGGCGCTCCGGAAATTCCATGAACCCCCCCTCGACCGGAATCCCCACGAGGGCGGATGCCAGCACGCGGTGGACGATCTCGCCGACGGCCTTTCTCCTCGCGCGCGCGAAGCCGAGCCATTCGACGCGGCGAACCCGAAGGATGGCATCGAACCACAGCGTGGCCGGGTCGATCACGCCGCGCTCAATCTGTCTCGCCGAAAACCGGGGCCATGCGCGCCCGGACGCGGGATCCCCCAGAAAATGCCCGTCGAAGGGCGCCGCGGGGTCGCGCCGCCGCCGCCAGACCCGCGCCCAGACGCCCTGGGCCCCCGGGAGCGGCGCGGAGGGCTCGCGGCGGCTGGGCGCCGCGAGTTTCCCGAACGCATCCCCTTCTCCTTCCTTTTCCGGCAGGAGTCCCTTGCTCCACATCACGCGCTCGAGCCACGCGTTGGGTCCGAGCACCACCTCGGGCTCCTCCTCGCTGAAAAGCGCGGCGCTGAAGATGACCCGCCTTCGGGTGTCCCTGGCGACCGCGCAATAGAGCCTGCGCTCGAGCGCGGCCCTGTCTTCGCTCGTCGGGAGCCCGAGCGAGAAGCGGCCCGCGGTCGCGTCGAGGCCACGCCGTTCCTCATCGCCGAGCCAGATGCTGGGCTCCCGGGGCTCCGGCCAGATCCCGGCATTGGCCTGCGTGAAGATGACATCGGACCAGGCGAGGCCGGCGGCGCGCCCGCACGTGGTGAGGGTCACCCGCGCGAACGTGCTCCTGCCGGGGGCCGTGGTCGCCGGCGCATTCTCCGGCAGGAAGGAGCGGATCGCCTCGAGCAGCGCCTGCGCCGGCATCGGCTCCGCCGCCCTTCTTGCGAATTCCCGCAGCGCCATCCAGCCCGCCGGCTCCGCAACCCCGAGCCTGTCCCTTGCCGTCTCGAACCGGCCGAGAGCGTCCGATGCCGTCAGGTGCTCCGGCCAGCCCGGCATGAGGAGCCGGGCCACCCTGCCCACCTCCCGCCAGTCGTCGCGGTCCGAGGCGGTCAGCCGGTCGACGTGCGGCTCGATCGGGTGCGACTGCACCTCGTCAAAGAGCCGCTGGCATGCGGCGCGCGCGTCGCCGGGCGTGAGCGTGCAGAGGTTCAGCGCGCGAAGGAGCGGCCAGAGGGCGAGCAGCTCCTCCATGCGGCATCCGCGCCCGTAGAACTCCACAAGCGCCCGCTGGATCCTGATGTCAACGGGCGGCGTGCCCGCCGTCCCGATCAGGTCGGCGTAGGGGACCCCCATCCCCTCCAGCAGGCCGACCAGGCGCGCGTGCGCCGCGCCGGCCCGCGGGAAAACGACCGCGATGTTCTCGGATCCCGCCGCGAGCAGGCGCTCCAGCGCGCCCGCGACGAGCCCCATCTCGTCGGAACGGGAGCACCCGACGAGTATATCGGCGCGCTCCGCGGACCCGCCGCCCCCCGACCACAGCTCGGCCACCGGCGCGCAGGTTTCGCCGGGATCTGCATCCAGGACTCTCGGATCGACGCCGAGCGCCTTTTCCCAGACCTCGATCCACTCCTCCGCGGATCCCGCCTTTCCCCTGAATTCCGGCTCCGCGAGGACCACGCAGACGGAGCCGCAGCGCCGCGCCAAGGCGAGAAGACCGAAAAAATTGCCCCAGCCTTCGGGGCCGCCCGCAATCACAAGGAGCCTGTCCGCGACCCGCGGCGCGCCGGGAAGCGGCGGCCCGAGGCCGGCGGTCTCGTCCTGCAGGGGCCCCAGTACGTAGCCGTGCTCGCCGACCCAGGAGGCCATCTCCCCGAATACGGCGCATAGCTCGGGCCTCGGGAAGTGCTCGGCCCGGAATCCGCCGCGGATCAGGTCCTCGAAGTCCGCCAGCGCCGACTCCAGGTCGCTCTCGAGGCTCTTCCACAGCCCGCGCGCTGGATTGTCCGGGCCGAGCGCCGCGGCATGGACCGCGATGCGGGTCCTGAGGACCAGGAGCTGGAGGCTCTTGCCGAGGCCGGCCGGCACGCCGCGCTTCTTTCGCGCGAGCGCCGGCGTCAGGAATTCGACGCCGAGAAGGGCGACGCCCTCCTCGAGGCACCTCTGTTTCAATGCCTGGGTCTGGCCGCGGGTCGGTGCAACGACGATCGCCCGCTCCAGCCTCCCGCGGCCCGCCTCAAGCCATGGGCGGACGACACCGCGCCACTCGCCGTCGGCGAAGCGCGAAAGAAACAGGTTTACGCCAGAGTGTGTCTTCAACTTGGGATGGCACGCAGCCATCCCAAAATCGACGTCACTTCGCGAGCACGTACTTTGCCGCGTGCGACTTGGCGCGCGAGGCGGCGTTCCTGTGAACGACGCCCGACTTCACGGCCTTGCTGATTGCGGACACATAGGCGATCCCGGCCGCCTTCGCCTTGGCCAGGTCGCCTGACTTCACCGCCGCGTCAAAGCCCTTGTGGAGGGTCTTCAAACGGGTCTTTACCGCCTTGTTGCGGAGCGTCAGGCGGACCGCCTTGCGGGCTGCCTTGATAGCGGATTGAGTGTTGGCCATAGTCTATGTGATGTTCGGAGCCGGCCATGGACTCAAACGCGGGGAGTCGAGTCAAGGGTGTTATCGACGGGTGCGTGGGCCAATTTGACAGATTGCCCTCCTTCGCCCAAGGAAATGGGGTTGTGGAGATCAAACGCGTCGGCTCGCAGCCGTCCGGCAAAGGCCCAGCCGACTGGTTCACCGGTACGGTGCGGATTGACCCGCTTTTTCAGGCGCCCGACCCGGCGCTCGTTGCGGGTGCCAGCGTCACGTTTGAAGCGGGAGCACGCACGGCCTGGCACACGCATCCCCTCGGACAGACATTGATTGTCACGGCAGGCTGCGGCTGGGCTCAGCGGGAAGGGGGCGCGATAGAGGAGATCCACCCCGGAGACGTGGTCTGGTTCGCTCCGGGAGAGAAACACTGGCATGGGGCCCGACCGACCACAGCCATGACTCACATCGCCATTCAGGAGCGATTGGAAGGCAAGGTCGTGGATTGGATGGAGCAAGTCAGCGACGCACAGTACAGACTGTGAATCCAGGTCAGAACTCGGTGGAGAGCGTCAGGAAGTAATTCGTCGTCGGCAGCACGTTGAAGGCATTGCCGGCTGGGGTGGCCCCGACCGCGCTCAGGACCTGGACCTTGCGGTTGAGCACATTGTCCACCTGGAGCTTGACCTTGATCGAATGGACAAAGCTGCCCGGCGGCATCTTGAGCGCATACCCGCAGGCGATGTCCGCCATCCAAAATCCAGGATCGTCGGCGGACGAGACCGGAACCGGCGCCCCTCCGGGCTGCCCGGTCGACGTCTGCCCGTAAAGCCCGAGGTCGGGGTTCACCAGCGCGCTTGAATAGACGACGAAGGGGCCGACATACTTGTCCTCGATCGAAGCGAACCAACCCGACCTGTTGAATATCGCGCCGAGGGAAGCCGTCGAATTCGGAACGCCGTTGGCCCCGAATGCACCCAGGGAGGCGACATTGAACGACGGGACTCCGGCATCGGTCTTGTAGGTCGCGCGATTGAGGGACCCGTTCGCATACACGCTCAACCCGGCGCCCAAATAGTAGGTCCCCTCGATCTCAAGTCCGCTCATCCACGCGCCCTTGGACTGAAAATATAGCGAGTTCGTGGAATCGTTGGGATCCGTCACCGATGAGACGAGGTTGTCGATGTCGATCAGGTAAACGTCGGCATCGGCGTTGACCCGGTCCGTCTTGAACACGGTGCCGAGCTGGTAGTTCAGCGTCTGCTCCTCCTTCAGGTTTCCCGGATTGTAGCTTGTGCCGGTCTTGGCCAGGTCACTGGGATCGTTCGGGACATTTTCCTCGTCGGTCACGATGGGGTACGCGATACCCTTGGCCACCTGGAAGTAGGCCGACCAGCTCGGCGTGAACAAGTAGTTGGCGGAGAAATGGGGCTCGAGATTCGTGTAGGTATAGTTGCTGAAATCCGGCTTCTCCGTGCCCTGGTTGACCGGGGCCTCGAGGTCGATCGTGAAGTTTGAGTCCTTGACCCCGGCCTCGAGCGTTAGGTTCTTGACGGGCTTCCAGGTAAGGTCGGCGTAGGGCTGGAACGTCTTGTTGAAGACGTGCATGTACCACTGGTAGCCCGGCTTGAAGGGGGACCCCTTTGAATTCGTCGGGTCGATGAACCCGAACGTCATTGCATCGCCGGGGTTGGCCGCGGCGTAGGCGGGGCTGTAGTCGAGGAGATAGGCATAGCGATCGGCGCGGACATACTCGGCCCAGACGCCGACCTGCTCCTCCAGTGAGGATCCTTCGCCGTGAACCAGGGCCAGGTAGTCGCCGAAAGCCCGGTAGGCGTTCACCTTGATCCGGCCGCCGGGGTCGTCGTCGTTCGTTATTCCGCTCGCCGCCGTCTGGCCCTCGCCGGTGTTCGGCAGCGTGTTGTCCGAGTCGTTCACGTACGCGGCGCCCTTGTACGCCGTGCCGGGGTATTTCGTCACGGATCCGCCGAGAACGGGATCAGCCGGGTTTTCGTGGCTGTCGTTGTTGTAGTAGTAGGTGTAAGCCTTGTCGTTGATGCTGAAATCGCCGCCGAAGTTCGACTTGACCCCGACGTACTCAAAGTCCGCCTGCTTCTGCTGGTAATTGTACGGGTAGTAGTCGTTGTTCGGATCAAAGGGGTTGTCATCCAGGCCGAAGTTCCGGCCGAACGCGTTGATCTGAGCCTGCGTCACCGTCCCCGGATTGTTGAACTTGATGTCGTTGTAGTTGGCAACGACGGTCAAAGTCGTGGCGCGGCCCAGCGGCTGGACGTACTTGAGATAGTATGTGTTGCGCTGCAGGTAGGAAAAGCTCCGGTACCCGTCGGAGCTCATGTACTGGTACGTCAGCACAAGCGAGGCGCCGTCGAGCTTGGGGATGACGCCGGTGTTCACCTCCACGTTCCCGAGGAAGGTGTTCCAGCTCCCGTCGGAGAAGGTGAGCACGGCCGCCTGGTCCGCGCGCGGGTCCTTGGAAAGGAGCCCTATCGTGCCTCCAAATGTATTTTCTCCGATGTCCGCCGCCGTGCCGGGTCCCCGGTCAATGACCTCGCCGCCCAGGACTTTTGCGGGAAAATAACTGGTCGTATGGTGCGTCTCGCCGTTGGCGTCCCCGAAAGGAATGCCATCGTAGGTCACGTTGTACTGTCCGTCCTGGAACCCGCGCATCGAAAGCATTTTCGATTCGCTCAGGCCCGGTCCCTCGGTCTCGATGTTGACGACGCTCGGCGCGATGTTGGCGATGGTCGCGTAATCGTCGGAGGGCGCCATCGTGTTGTTGATGGTCTGGGCGCTGATGAAGGACTGGGGCTCAACGGCGTCGAGCTTGCTCTCCACCGGCGCCTGGGTGAGCGCCGAGGCGCGGCCCTCGGTGACCTCGACCTCCGTCAGTCGGAGGGTGTTGTCCGCGCCGTCGGCGCCTGTCTGTGCCGGCGGCCCGGAGGATCCCTGAGACGGCGCGGACGGCGTCTGGGCCAGAAGCGCCGGTGTCGAAAGGCAGGCTGCCGCGAAGGAAGCCGCAAGAATAAGGAATCGGGTTGGTGGGTTCGATATCACGAACCCCATCCCAACACGCCCTTGAGTCGATCCGGTTTCGGGCGTGTTACATGGTTGAAAAAATTAGCTCTGGGGCCGGTAAGCCGGATTCTGTTCCACGCCTTGCGGCGCTTCGGCCGTCATTTCTCTCGCGCCCTTGCGGGCCCGTCCGAACGTCCCCGCGGGGCGAACCCCGATGAAGCGGACGGATGCGACATACCCGAGACTATGGGACGGGCCGTCCAGTCTCCTATTTTGTCTTGCACCGGAAGGGGTTTTTCGTGCCGCCCGCCTCGCGGCGTGCGCGGTGGGCTCTTACCCCACCTTTTCACCCTTGCCCGGGGTTCCGAGGAACCGCCAGGCGGTCTGTTTTCTGTGACACTGTCCGTCGGCGCGGCTTGAACCGCGCCGCCTGCGCTTGCCTTTCGGCTCGAGCAGCATCCTGCCCTGCGGTGTCCGGACTTTCCTCTCCAAACTTCTATCGGGCGCGGCGTTACCCGCGCCTTGGGATCAAAGAACTTGGAGCGACGACCAGGCCCCAGAGCTAAGGGGACGACGATGCCCGGCAGCTGGGCCGCCTGCAAGCCTCTAGGATTCCCAGTAGACCATCTGCCCGCACTGGTCGCAGAGGGCGAACTCGGTTTCCGAAGTCTTCCCGCGCGCAGCCGACTCGACCTCGCTCGAGACCTTGAGGTGGCAGCCGCCGCACTTGCCGCCCCTGATGGGGACGACGGCGGGCATCCTGCGCCTCGCGGCCACGTCGTAGGCCTGAATGGCCGCCTCGGGAACCGGCGCCCTGGCCTCGGCCACGGCCGCCGCCGCCGCCTTGAGCTCCTCGGCCAGGCTCCCGTCCCGCTCCCTGAGGGAGCGGATGCGCGCCTCGTGCCCCACGATGTTCTGCTTCAGCGTAGCCTCCGCCGAGACGAAGCGCTTCCTCGCCTCGTCGATCGCGTACATCGCCTCGAGCTCCTGTCCCTCCAGGTCCCCGATCTGCCGCTGGATGTCCTGGATCTGGTGCCCAAGGGCCTGGTACTCGTCGTTCTTCTTCACCAAGAGCTGCTGGGTCAGGTACTTCCCGCGCTGGGTCTCGGCGGAGCCGATCTCGGTCTCGAGGATTTTCTTCTTCGACTCCAGCTCGCGGAGCTCCCCCTTGGCAGCGTCGATGGCCGCTTTCTCGGAGGCGATCCGCTGCTCAACGGCGGCAATCTCGCGGGGAACTGCCTTCATCTGCGCCTCGACCCCGAGCCTCCTCGTGTCACGGTCCTGCAGGATGAGCAGCTGTTCGATCGTCGGGCTGGGCATGGACCGTCCACTGTGCAGCCGCGAAAACGCCGGTCAATCCCATCCTCGGGAATGCCGTTGAACATCGCCCTCGTTTCGGGCAAGAGCGCAGCTGCAGCATGATGACCCATCGGACGATCACGGCCCTCGCGCTGGCCGGGGCGTCCTTGCTGCCGATGAAGTCCGCAAGGGGCGATGAGGTCGTGCCGGCGGACCACGTTGACCGCGCGCCAGTCGTGATCAGCCAGGAGCGTCCCGTTTACCCTTATTCGCTTCGCCTCACCGGAAACAGGGGCGAGGTCCTCGTCGAATTCATCGTCGACCCGCAGGGCAATGTCGTGAAGGCCGACGTCAGCAGGTCCACGCATCCGGATTTTGAGGCCCCGGCCGTCGAGGCCGTGCTGAAGTGGAAGTTCAACCCCGGGATCATGAACGGCCACCCGGTGTTCGTCCATATGGCCGTGCCGATCCTTTTCCAGCTCACCGGACTGCCCTCCGACTTCGATCCAAGGGACAGCGTGGGGGGCGTCGATCCCTGGCTGATCCCGGATCGCGCGCCTAAGGAGGCCCCCCCAGAGTTCCAGTACGACAAGGCGCCCAAGCCGCTACTGACGAGCGCGCCCGTGTACCCGTTCGACCTTCTGATCCGGAACGTGAAGGGCAAGGCGAGCGTCACCTTTGCAATCGACAAGCAGGGCCGCCCGCACGTGGTCAAGGTCATGAGCGCGACGCTCCCGGATTTCGGGGCGGCCACGTCGGCGATGATCGAGGCATGGAGGTTCGAACCGGCGATGAAGGACGGAAAGCCTTCCTGGGCCATCCTGCGAAAGGACCAGGTGTTCGAGCAGGATGCTCCCGACTTCCCCATGAATGACTCGGCGCAAAGGCTCCTCAGGGACCTCAGGAAGAGCCCCTGCCCCATCCTCGCGGACTTCCGCAATCTGGACAGCCCCCTCAAGGGCCGCTTCATGCCGAGCCCGGTCGTCCCCGAGTCGGTGCGGGCCTCCAATGCCGCGGAAGTGGCCGTCATCGAGTTTGTCGTGGACCACGCCGGCCACGCCCAGCTGCCCCGTATCGTCTCGGCAACAAACCCCGATTTCGGATGGGCTGCGGCCACCGCGGTAGGGCGCTGGCAGTACACCACCCCCTACAAAAACGGGAAGCCTGTGGACGTTAGGGTGAGGGTTCCGCTGCAGTTTTCCCCGCAAAATCCGGTCGCCAAGGGGTCCTGACCCGGCAGGGGGATAGGGGTGGCGCGCCCGGGGGCCCGGGAGGGCCGTTAAAAGGCCCAAAATAGGCTCATTTTTCGCAAGAAAACCCTCGCGTGCCCAGGGGTTCTTCGAACAGAATTTTCCTCTCATTTCCGTCCCTTAAAGACCCGTTCATGGCTGACACAAACGACCCCCAAACCCCGTCAAATTCACAGGCAGGCGCCGCGGCTTACGACGCCTCCAAGATTCAGAAACTCGAGGGCTTGGAGGGGGTGCGCAAGCGCCCGGACATGTATATCGGCGACACGAACGAGCGCGGCCTGCACCACTGCGTCTTCGAGATCGTCGACAACTCCGTGGACGAGGCCCTGGCGGGCTTTGCCACGGTGATCAAGGTCACGATCCACCTCGACGGCTCCTGCTCGGTCGAGGACGACGGCCGCGGGATCCCTGTGGACCCCCACCCGGTCTACAAAATACCCGCCCTCGAACTCGTGCTGACCAACCTCCATGCGGGGGGAAAGTTCGGAAAGGGGGCCTACCAGGTCTCCGGCGGCCTCCATGGCGTCGGCGCGAAGTGCGTGAACGCCGTCTCGGAGTGGATGGAGGCCGAGGTCCGGCGCGGCGGGAAGGCCTACCAGATGCGATTCGCGCAGGGAAAGACAGTCCAGAAGATGATGGTGATCGGCGACACCCGCAAGACCGGCACGAAGATCACGTTCAAGCCCGACCCCGAGATCTTCCTGACGACCCGGGAGTTCCAGTACGAGATACTCGCCAAGCGGCTGCGGGAGCTCGCGTTCCTGAACCCCGGGATCAAGATCGAGCTCAACGACGAGCGCTCGCAGAAGAGCGACGTCTTCTTCTTCAAGGACGGCATCACCGAATTCGTCCGGTTCCTGAACCAGAACAAGAACGTGCTCCACGACAAGCCGATCACCTTCTCGGATTCGGCCGTCGGCGAGGACACGACGAAGGCGGCGACCGTCGTCGACGTGTCGATGCAGTACAACGACAGCTACAACGACCAGGTATTCGCCTACGCGAACTCGATCTTCAACCTCGAGGGAGGCACTCACCTCTCGGGCTTCAAGACCGCGCTGACCCGGGTGATCAACAATTTCGCGAGGGGCAACAACCTCCTCAAGGAGAAGGATCCCCCGATCACGGGCGATGATGTCCGCGAGGGCCTCGTGGCCGTCATCTCGGTCAAGGTCTCGGAGCCCAGGTTCGAGGGCCAGACCAAGACAAAGCTCTCCAACTCCGAGGTGGACGGGATCGTGCAGAAGGTCGTCGGCGAGAAGCTCAAGTTCTTTCTTGAGTCCAACACAGCGGTCGCCAAGCGCATCATCGACAAGACGCTGAATGCGGCGCGCGCAAGGGAGGCCGCGAGGAAGGCGCGCGAGACCGTGCGCAAGGGCGCCCTCTCGGGCGGCGGCCTCCCCGGAAAGCTCGCCGACTGCTCCGAGCGCGACCCGGCCCTGGGCGAACTCTACATCGTCGAGGGCGACTCGGCCGGGGGCTCGGCCAAGCAGGGCCGCGACCGCCGTTTCCAGGCGATCCTCCCCTTGCGCGGCAAGCTCATCAATACGGAGAAGGCCCGGCTCGACAAGGTGCTCTCCAACGAGGAAATCAGGACCCTCATCACGGCCATCGGCACCGGGATCGGCGACGCCGAGGGCGAGGGGGCGTTCAACGTGGACAAGGCCCGCTACCACAAGATCATCATCATGACGGACGCCGACGTGGACGGGTCCCACATCCGCACGCTACTCCTGACGTTCATCTACCGCCAGATGCGCGGCCTCCTGGACAAGGGTTTTGTCTACATCGCGCAGCCCCCCCTCTACCGGATCAAGCGCAAGAAGCGCGAGCAGTACATCGACAACGACGAGCAGCTGAACCGGATCCTGCTCGAGCTCGGCTCGGAAGACGTCGTCCTGACACGCCTCGCCGACCGCCACGTCTTCTCGCCCCAGCAGATCGACCGCATCGTGGAGTCGCTGTCCGCCCTCGAGAAGCTCGGGGCGGGCGTGACCCGCTACGGCGCGTCGCTGAACGAGTACCTGGACCTGCACGACAAGGAAACGCACGCGCTCCCCCGCTACATCGCCAGGATACGCGAAGGCAACAGGGAGTCCCACCAGTTCCTGCAGGACGAGACGGCCCGGGCGAAGTTCATCCAGGACAACGGCCTCGACGCGGACCTGTTCGAGCAGCCGGTCGGGGCCGCCGCCAAGGACGCCAGGCCCTCGGCCGCGCCCAAGCGGGTGACGCTCCACGAGATATTCGAGAGCACCGAGATGTCGAAGATCGTCAAGGTGGTCGCCGCCATAGGACTCGACATCGAGCGCTTCAGCCCGACGGAAGCCGCGCGCTACACGATCACGGAGAATCCAGGCCAGAAAAGCGAGGCGACGACCGAGCTCAGGGCGCCGCTTGAGATTGTCACGCAGATCCGGGCCAACGGCAGGAAGGGCCTCACCATCCAGCGGTACAAGGGCCTCGGCGAGATGAACCCAAAGCAGCTCTTCGAGACGACCATGGACCCGGAGAAGCGCCGCCTCCTCAAGGTGGCCGTGAACGACGGCGCCAAGGCGGACGCCCTCTTCACTCTCCTCATGGGCGACGAGGTCCCCCCCCGAAGGCAGTTCATCGAGGACAATGCGCTGAACGTGCAGTACCTCGACGTCTGACGAGCGGCAGCCCCGCTTCCTCTTCCCTCAAACCCCTTGTACACCGGTTCCGAAAAGCCTTCGTCGGCGAATATCACCGACATCATGCAGACGGCCTACATCGAGTATTCGATGTCGGTCATCATTGCTCGCGCCCTGCCCGACGCCCGCGATGGCCTGAAGCCGGTCCAGAGGAGGATCCTCTATGCGATGCTCAGGGAGGGCCTGCTCCACAACCGGCCCTTCGACAAGTGCGCCGGCGTGGTCGGCGAGGTGCTGAAGAACTACCATCCCCACGGCGACGCGTCGGTGTACGACACCCTCGTGCGGCTCGCGCAGACCTGGGTGATGCGCTACCCGCTCATCGACCCTCAGGGCAACTTCGGCTCGGTTGACGGCGACCCGCCGGCCGCCTACCGGTACACCGAGTGCCGGCTGAACGCAGCGGCCGAGGAGCTCCTGAAGGACATCGAGGAGGATACGGTCGACTTCGCGCCCAACTACAAGGAGTCGACTACCGAACCGACCGTCCTGCCGGCGGCGCTCCCCAACCTGCTGATGAACGGCTCGACCGGCATCGCGGTCGGCATGGCGACCAACATCCCGCCCCACAACCTGAGCGAGATCATCGATGCGGCCTGCGCGATCCTCGACAGGCCGTCAATCTCCGTGGACGAGCTCTGCGGCATCGTCCAGGGTCCCGATTTTCCGACGGGCGGGGTCATCTCGGGACGCGAGGCCATCCTGAGCTACCTGAGGACCGGCAAGGGGATCGTCCGCATCCGCGGCAAGGCCCACTCGGAGGAGATGAAGGGCGGGATGGAGCAGATCGTCATCACCGAGATCCCCTATAACGTGAACCGGGCCAACCTGGTCACGCGCATTGCCGAGCTTGTCGGCGAGAAGCAGCTGGACGGCATCCGCGACCTGCGCGACGAATCGGACGAGAACACGCGCATCGTGGTGGAGCTCAAGCGCGGCGAGCAGGCGAAGGTCGTGATCAACCAGCTTTTCCAGAAGACGGCGCTCGAGTCCTCGTTCGGCGTCACGCTCCTCGCCCTCGACCGGAAGCGGCCGAAGCAGATGAACATCAAGGAGCTGATCGAGTGCTACATCGAGCACCGCCGCGACGTCGTGACGCGCCGCACGAAATTCCGCCTCCGCGAGGCCGAGGACCGCGCCCACATCCTTGAGGGCTACATCATCGCCCTCGATAACCTGGATGACTTTGTGAAGATCATCCGGGCCTCCTCGAACCGCGACGAGGCCAAGGTCAGGCTGATGGCAAAGTACCCCCTCTCCGAGAGGCAGACGGACGCGATCCTCGAGCTGCGGCTCTACCAGCTCACCGGCCTCGAGCGCGGCAAGATCGAGGCGGAATACCTCGGCCTCATGAAGCTGATCGAGGAGCTCCGGGGCATCCTCGAGTCGGAGGCGAAGCTGCTCGCGCTCATCAAGAGCGAGCTCCTCGAGATGCGGGAGAAATACGCCTCGCCGCGCAGGACCGAGATCATCGCCGCCGCGGGGGAGTTCCGGATGGAGGACGTCATCCCCAACGAGGGGTGCGTGATCACGGTCTCCCACCTCGGCTTCATCAAGCGCACGCGCGTGTCCGACTACCGCTCGCAGAAGCGGGGCGGAAAGGGAATCATCGGGACCGAGACCTACGACGAGGATTTCGTCGAGCACCTGTTCACGGCGAGCACGCACGACTTCATCCTCTTCCTGACGAACACGGGGCAGTGCCACGCGAAGAAGGTCTACGACGTGCCCGAGGGGACGCGCGCGTCCAAGGGCAAGTCGGTGTCGAGCTTCCTGCGCCTCGCCGAGGGCGAGAAGATCGCCGCCATGATCTGCGTGAAGGACTTCTCGGGCACGTCCCACCTCGTCATGGCGACGAAGGCCGGAGTGACGAAGAAGACGAACCTCTCGGACTACACCAACGCGACCCGCGAGGGAGGGCTGCGCGGGATCAAGCTGGAGGAGGCCGACACCCTCGTCGGCTGCGTGCTCACGACGGGGCAGAACGAGATCATCCTCGTGAGCCACAAGGGCCAGGCCGTCCGCTTCAAAGAGGAGGATCTGCGCGACCAGGGCCGCGACACGGTCGGCGTCACCGGGATGCGGTTCAAGATCGACGGGGACCACGTGAAGGCAATCGAGGTGTGCGACCCGCTCAGCCGCCTGCTCATCGCGCGCGAGGACGGGATAGGCAAGCGCACGCCGTTCGAGGATTACCGGCTCATCAGCCGCGGCGGCACGGGCGTCATCGCGATCGACCTTCCCGAGGACGGATCCGTCAACGTGGCCGGGGCGCTGAGCGTGCGCGACGGCGGCGAGGTCATGCTGATCACCGCCAAGGGCCAGAGCATCCGGACGCGGGTCAGGGAGATCCGGGAGACCGGCCGGGGCGCGAAGGGCGTCAAGCTTCTCACGCTGGCGGACGGGGACAAGCTCCTCAACATAGCGCGCATCGTCGAGACCGAGGAGGAGACGTCGTCGCCATTCGACTCTCCGGCGCCGCCGGAAAAGACATAGCAGAACGGCGCCGTCGCGCGTCCCCGGTTCCACCCGGGAAGTCGCCTTCCCGCGCGGCCCCCGCAGAGGAAATTCAATCGCGCCCGGAGCCTCAGCGCACGTCGTAGACCTCGACGAGCGAAACCCCGGTGTCGCCGCTCGCCCCCGAAATCTCGGCGGTATAGGCGCCGGGGGGCAGCGTGACGAGCAGCGCGGAGTCGCCCGAGGCGGAGGCACCCCAGGAAAAGGCGCCGACTGCGGCGGCCGTCGCCGCGATCTGGGCGTCGCCGTTCCAGCCCGCGTCGCTCTGGAGCAAGGTGGTTGTACCATCGGCGTTGCTTCGCTGGAGCTGCAACAGCGGATCCGGCAAGGCGCCGGAGACCCCGAATTGGGCGAGCGCAGGGCCCGATCCGCGGATTAGCACGGTCTCGGCGGTGGTGCCTGCGACCACGAAGCCGGCGATCAGCACATTGCTGCCCGTGCCGACCTGGGCTCGGCCGGAGAGGTTGACAAGGCGGGGAGTCGCGGTGACGCGGGTGCTGGCGGGAGCAGCATCGTACACCTCGCCGAGCGCAACCCCGGTGTCCCCGCTGGCACCCGAGATGACGGCCGAGAAGGGCCCGGCGTCCAGGGATTCGGCAAGAGCGGAGTCCAGGCTTGAGCCGCTGCTCCAGGGAAAGGCGCCGACCGCGGTCGCGGCTGCGGCAATCACGGAGTTGCCCGCCCAACCGCTGTTCGCCGCCAGAATCACGTTGGAGCTGAAGAGCTGAAGCTCCGGATCGGGAAGGACGCCCGAAACGCCGAATTGAGCGAGGGACGGTCCGGAGGCCCGGAGGGGGGCGGGTTCCGTACCCGACGTGCGTTGCCCACCCACCGCAAATCCGATGATCAGGGCGCCGTCTCCGGCTCCCACGGCCGACCGGCAGGAGATATCGGCAAGCCTTCCCGCGTCCGCGGTGGCGCTGACCGCGAGCGTCGCGGCATTGCTCGTGGCGGAATTGCCCAGGTTCGAGGCGACGCAGGAATAAGAGCCGGCGTTGGCGGCGGTGGCTCCGCTGATGACGAGCGTCGAGGCCGTGGCTCCGGAGACAGTCGCGCCATTGAACATCCCGTTGGACACCGGGCTGCCATTGAAGAGCCATTGGTAGGACGGCGACGAACCGGACGCGGCTGCGTGGAACACGACCGTGTCTCCGGCGGCAATTGTCTGTGGCTGGGGCTGCGTAGGGAACACCGCCGCGAACGGCCCTGAAACCGCGGCGCTTGTCCCTATGGTGCCGCCTGCCGAATCCAGGGCGACGACCTGGATATTGCCCACCGGGCCGGCAATCGTGATCGCGGTGTCGAGCCCGTTCCATTGCGCCGTCCCGATCACGCTCAGGGCGCCGGGAGCGTCGCCGCCCAGGACTTCCCACGAGGCGACCTGGGTCGCGCCATTCCACACCGCATGGACCGCAAGCGAACCATCGGCATTCTGGAGCACAACGGCCGCCGGGGTGGTCGTCGGGGCGCCGGTCCACGCGAAGCGATAGCCGCGGTACGAGCTGTAGCCCTTGGCTTCGCCCACGTCGTACAGCAACTGCCCCGCGGAGTTGAACTCGGAGTACCGCCCGAGAATCCCCCACTCCACGAACGTGTCGCCATTGGCCAGCGACTGGGCGCTGCCCTCCGCATAAACCGAGAGTTGCGCCGGATGCACGATCGCCTGCAAGAGTGTCGCCGTCATCGCGGTGTCATCGTGGCTGACCCAGACCACGCGGGAATAGGGCATCACCGGCACGCCATCGGACTCGTTGTCAAAGATGCGAAGCGTGGTCGAGTCGACCGCCTCCACGTCGTGCTGCCAGGCGAAGGGAAGGCCCGCGCCCAGTGTGAAATCGCTCTTCTTGCCCCCGAGCCGCCAGATGATCGCGCCCGTGGTGCGGTTTATCTTGTAGACCGTCCAGGTGTGCCGCGAGGAGACCAGGATGTTTCCGTCCGTGTCGAGCTTCACCGAGTTGATGTGAAAGTAATCGTACGGGGCGCTCAGGGGAGCCGCCGAAGGGACCGGGTAATAGCTCTCGGAGAGCGGGACGTTGGCCAGGCTGTGCCATTCCAGGAGGAGGGCCCCGGTGGCGACGTCGATCTCCTGGACCACGGCCTCCGTGACATAGCCATTCACCGGGCCCCCAACCGAAGAAAGGTCGGTCTGCACCGTGTTGTAGATGTCGATCAGCGCCGTGTTCTGGGGCGTCAGCTGAAACTCGTGCTGGTCGGCGTTGAAGACGCTGCCCTGGACCTTCGCTATGACACTGTAGGTGTTGTCGAGGATGTAGTCGACCGTGGTGACCTGGGTCGCGGACCCGTAGGCCGAGGATTGCGAATAAGTGAGAACGGGATTGCCCAGATAGGTCTGCACCCGGAAATCCGTGGCCACCTGGCCGGCCGGCAAAGGCGAAAACCAGACAATTCGACCCTGGTTGTCGAGGATCTCAGGGCCCTGGGCTGGGTTCGGGACGGCGGTGGGCTCGGCCCCGATGAAGATGAACCCATCCGCCAGCGGACCGGTGTCCTGGAGGATCGTGACGGGCGGTGGCACCGCCGTTTGCGCAGCAAGGCGGAGAGCTGGAACCAAGCCCAGGGCCATGAGCGCAAAGGCCCGTGAGCAGCCACAAAAAGCCGTTCCGATCGGGGTCCTGCGCCGTCCCATGAGAATTGATTCGAATGGCTTCAACGCGTTGACGTAGATTCGCAGCTTGGTTTTGAAATTTTGCGAGGCCAACGTGATCCGATCTTAGGGACGTTTAATCCCAGACGATGATGGAGCCGAGTGGTCCGCGGCGTCTACCCAATTTTATGGCGCGCATCGTCAGGCCGAGCACGAGGCCCGGTGCCGTTCGACGCACCGGCACACCCGGAAAAAACGTTGCGAAAAAATGGCCGCCGTCGCAACCGTAGCCCGGCTAATCCGTCTTTCGTCACCGGTCCGAGCGCCATGCCACGGCACTGTCCGTATCCTTTCCTATTCAGGCTCGGGGCCATCCTTTCCCTGGGGATGCCCGCGGCGGCCGCGACTCGCTGCTCGCGCAGCCGAGCGTGGCCCTTTACGGTTCCTCGGGCGACCCTCTCGCGACAAACACGGGCTGGGCCAACGCCCCCGGCGCGCCTGCGGTGGCCAACGCCTCGGCGGTCGTCGGCGCCTTTCCGCTGCAGGGCGGGAGCGCCGATTCCGCGCTGCTGCTGAACCTGGTCCGCGGAGCCTACACCATGCAGGTCTCGGGGGCGAACCAGACCACGGGCGTGGCGCTGGGCGAGGTCTACGAGATCGGGTCGAGCGGCTCCAGTGTGGTCAACCTCTCCTCCTGCGGGATGGAGCCGGCCGGCGGCTCGCTCATCAACGGCCTGGCCGTCTCCGGAACGGCCGCGCAGCAGGTGCTCGTGCGCGGGGACGGACGGGCCCTTGCCGCATTCAACGTGGCCAACCCGCTCGCGCAGCCCTTCCTGCAGCTGTTCGACTCGAATGGCAACCTCGTCGCCTCCAACGCCGGCTGGGGAACGAATGGGAACGCAGGCCAGGTCGCCGCTGCTGCGGCGGCGGTCGGGGCGTTCGCCCTCGCTCCGGGCAGCGCGGATTCAGCCCTTCTCGTCACGCTGCAGCCGGGAAACTACACCGTGACGAGAAGG
>Ga0302325_10006267_pt1 | contig 26784 bp, 21 predicted proteins | sample Palsa_T0_2_FD_201948 | JGI IMG/M metagenome (GOLD analysis project Ga0302325, IMG submission 201948) | Peat permafrost microbial communities from Stordalen Mire near Abisko, Sweden - Palsa_T0_2 | ecosystem: Environmental > Terrestrial > Soil > Palsa > Peat permafrost | place: Sweden: Abisko... | reverse complement strand
GAAAGCTATTGATGCTAGCCATTTAGCTAATATCTATAGCCTAGCATTCCAAGCTGACTCGCCTCGTCCCGCCCCGACATCGCGCCTGAGGTGAGGGAACCTTCCAGACCAGGCTGAGCGTTTACGCGATGTGTTGCTGCTGCCCGAGGTCGCGTACGCCGGCCCAGCCCGGTGCTGACCGGCCTCCGTAACCGGGCTGCGCGCTTCCTCCAGCGTCCCGGCACGGCCGACCTCAGGCCCCACCTCGACCTGCTGCCGGCTATCGCCGAGCGCGAGCAGGCGATCGCCGCCCTCGCCGACAACGAGCTAGCCGCCGCCGCCAGCGAAGCGGCGCGGGCAGCCGATGACACCGGAATCTGCGCGCTCGGCCGGGAGGCGGCCCGGCGCGGACTGGGGGAGCGCCCCTTCGACGTCCAGCTCGTCGGCACCCTCGCGATGCTGGCCGGCCACGTCGCGGAGATGGCCACCGGTGAGGGCAAGACGCTGTCGGGCGCGCTCGCCGCCGCCGGGTACGCCCTGCGCGGCCGGTCCGTGCACGTCATGTCGGTCAATGACTACCTCGCCCGCCGCGACGCGGAGTGGATGCGCCCGGTCTACGACCTGCTCGGGGTGACCGTCGGATGGATCGGCCAGGCGTCCACGCCGGCCGACCGCCGCCGCGCCTACAACGCCCAGGTGACCTACGGCGCGGTCAGCGAGTTCGGCTTCGACGTCCTCCGGGACCGCCTCGCGACCAGCCCCGATGCGCTCATCACGACTACGCCCGACGTAGCCCTGATCGACGAGGCCGACTCGGTGCTGGTCGACGAGGCGCTCGTCCCGCTCGTGCTCGCGGGCGCGGCCGACGCCGGGGAGGCGAACCCGGTGGAAATGGCGGAACTCGCCCGCCGGCTGCGGCCGCACCAGGACTACCTGGTCGATGACGACGGCCGCAGCGTCCACCTGACCGACCGGGGGACCCGGGCCGTGGAAGCGGCGCTCGGCGGCATCGACCTCTACACCGACCCGCACCTCGCCACCCTGACCCGGCTCAACGTGGCCCTCTACGCCGAAGCGCTGGTACGCCGCGACGTCGACTACATCGTCAGGGACGGGAAAATACACCTCGTCAACGCGTCCCGAGGCCGGGTCGCCCGGCTGCAGCGCTGGCCCGACGGGCTGCACGCGGCCGTCGAGGCGAAGGAGGGGCTGGCCGCCACCCAGACCGGCGAGATCCTCGACAGCATCACGATCCAGTCGCTCGTCGGCCGGTACCCCACGGTATGCGGCATGACCGGCACCGCGGTGGCCGTCGGCGAACAGCTCCGCGAGTTCTACGGGCTGGAGATCGCCGTGATCGCGCCCAACCGGCCGTGCGTGCGCGTCGACGAGCCCGACCGCCTGTTCGCCACCCAGGGGCAGAAGGAGAAGGCGCTCGCCGATCACGCCGCGGCCGTGCACGCAGCAGGCCGGCCGGTCCTGATCGGCACCCTGGACGTGGCCGAATCCGAGCGGATCGCCGCGCGGCTGAGCCGCGCCGGCCTGAGCTGCGTCATCCTCAACGCCAAGAACGACGCCGAGGAAGCCGCGATCGTGGCCGAGGCCGGCACCCGCGGCGCCGTCACCGTCTCCACCCAGATGGCGGGCCGCGGCACCGACATCCGGCTTGGCGGCGCGGCAGGCGATCAGGGCCAGATCGCCGCGCTCGGCGGGCTGCACGTTATCGGCGGCGGTCGGCACGGCAGCAGCCGGCTCGACCAGCAGCTGCGGGGGAGAGCCGGGCGTCAGGGGGATCCGGGCAGCTCGGTGTCCTTCGCCAGCCTGCAGGACGAGCTCGTCACCCGGCACGTGCCGGACGCCAGACCGCCGACGGCGATCGAGCCGGACGGCCGGACGGCGGACGCCGGGTCGCGGGAGATCGTCGACCACGCGCAGCGCGTCGCCGAAGGCGTCAGCCTGGAAATCCACCGCAATACCTGGCGATACAACAAGCTCATCGAGATCCAGCGTCAGGCCGTGCTCGAGCAGCGCGACCGCGTTCTGCGCACCGACGCGGCCCTGCGCGCTCTCGCCCGCCAGTCCCCGGACCGCGCCGAGGCCCTATCAGCCACCGTCCCCGACGAGGCGCTCGTCGAGGCCGCCCGCCAGATCACCCTGTGGCACCTGGACCGGGCCTGGGCGGACCACCTCAGCTACCTAGCCGACCTCCGCGAGGGGATTCACCTGCGCGCGCTCGGCCGCGGGCTCAACCCGCTCGACGAATTCCACAAAGAGGCCGTTCGCACCTTCTCCGGCCTGCTCGCGGCGGTCGAGGAACAGTCGGTCGACAGCTTCGAAACCGTCCCCATCACCGCCGACGGGGCCGACCTGACCGCGGCCGGCCTGAAGCGCCCCACCGCCACCTGGACCTACCTCGTGCAAGACAACCCGTTCGGCACCGACATCGACCGCGCGCTGCGCTCCGTCGCCCACGCGATGCGCCGCCTGCTGCCCTAACCGACCGTCAGGCTAGCTCAAGGACCGTGATCCCGAGTTCAGTAGCGGCGACGATGGATTTCGGGGAATGCCACGCGATGCTATTGACTTGACTCCCGAATTGGATGGTCGCGATCGCGGCCCATCCGTCCCGGCTCTCTGAGTCAGGGACTGGAATGGGCAGGAGAGCGATGCGGTCTCCGGCGGTCGCGACTGTAAAGAGGCGGCCGCTTCGCATCCGGGCGTCCTGGACAGTAGCTCGAGCTGCCGGGATTACTGACACTACCAGTGGGGCACCGGTGAAGGACTCGGCAACGGGGACCTCGGTGGCCAGCTCCCAGACGCGGACGGAACCGTCGTTGCTGCCTGAGATAACCACCGGTCGGCCTTCCAAGTCCGCGATCGCGACCGTGTTCACGTCCCCACTGTGCCCCTTGAACGGGTTGCCGATGGGGGAGCCGGTGGCCAGGTCCCAGACGCGGACCGAATCGTCGCCGCCAGCGGAGACCACCACTGGGCGGCCTTCCAACTCCGTGACCGCCACCGCGTACACGGGTCGCTCGTGCCCCTTGAACGGGTTGCCGATGGGGGAGCCGGTGGCCAGGTCCCAGACGCGGACCGAACTGTCGTCGCCGGCCGAGATCACCACTGGGCGGCCTCCCAACTCCGCCATCGCCACGGATCGGACCGAGGCGAGGTGCCTGTGGAAGAGGTTGCCGATGGGGTCGCCGGTGGCTAGGTCCCAGACCCGCACCGAGCCGTCGTAGCTGCCGCTAACCGCCACGGGTCGGTCTCCCAGCTTCCCCGCCGCCACCGTGTACACGGCCCCCTCGTGCCCGATGAACGGGCTGCCCAGGGGAACGCCGGTGGCTAGGTCCCAGACCCGCACCAAATAGTCATCGCCCCCAGAGACCACCACCGGGCGGCCTTCAAGCTCGGCGACTGTCACCGTGTTCACGTCCCCGTCGTGCCCGGTGAGGGGGTTGCCGATGGGGTCGCCGGTGGCTAGGTCCCAGACCTGGACCGAGCCGTCATAGCCACCGGAAACCACCACCGGGCGGCCTTCAAGCTCGGCGACTGTCACCGTGTTCACGTCCCCGTCGTGCCCGGTGAGGGGGTTGCCGATCGGATCTCCGGTGGCTAGGTCCCAGACCTGGACCGAGCCGTCATAGCCACCCGCGACCACCACCTGACAGCCTTCCAGTTCCGCGACCGCGACGGCGTACACGGGTCCTCCGGGTCCAGAAAGGGAACTGCTGACCAGATCGCCGGTGGCCAGGTCCCAGACGCGCACCGATCCGTCGTCGCCGCCGGAAACCACTACCGGGAGGCCTGCCAGCTCCGTCACCGTTACCGAATGCAGGTATCCCCGGTGCCCCGTGAACGGGCTGCCGATTGGATGGCCGGTGGCCAGGTCCCAGACGCGCACCGATCCGTCGTCGCCGGCCGAGACCACCACTGGGCGGCCCTCCAGTTCCGCCACCGCCACGGATCGCACCCAGTCACCGTGGCCGGTGAACGGGTTGCCGATTGGATGGCCGGCGGCTAGGTCCCAGACGCGCACCGATCCGTCGTCGCCGGCCGAGACCACCACTGGTCGGCCCTTTAGCTCCGCCACTGCCACTGCGTACACGGGCCCCCCGTGGCCGGTGAAGGGGGCGCCGATCGGATCGCCGGTGGCCAGGTCCCACACTCGGACCGAATAGTCATCGCTACCCGAGACCACCACCGGGCGGCCCTCGAGCTCCGCCACTGCCACTGCGTACACGGCCCCCCCGTGGCCGGTGAACGGGCTGCCGACCAGGACGCCGGTGGCCAGGTCCCAGACGCGTATCGAATAGTCGCCGCCGCCCGATACCACCACGCTGCGGCCCGCTAGCTCCGTTACCGCCACGGATCGCACCCAGTCATCCTGCCCGGTAACCGCGCTGTCGGCTGCTAGGTCCCAGACGCGCACCGATCCGTCGTCGCCGGCCGAGACGACTACCGGACGCCCCTCCAGTTCCGCCACGGCCACGGATCGCACCCAGTCGCCGTGGCCGGTAAACGGGCTGCCGATTGGATGGCCGGTGGCCAGGTCCCAGACGCGCACGGAGCCGTCGTCGCTTCCGGAGACGCCCACCGGGCGGCCTTGCAGCTCCGCGACGGCGACCGCGTTCACGTCCCCGTCATGCTCCGTGAACGGGCTGCCGATCAAGTCGCCGGTGGCCAGGTCCCAGACCTGCACCGAACCGTAGCTGCCGCCCGAGACCACCACCGGGCGGCCGTCCAGAACCGCGACCGCCACGGCGTAAACCAGTCCCTCGTGCCCAGTGAATGGGCTGCCGACCAGTTCGCCGGTCGCCAGGTCGCAGAGCTGCACGGAGCCGTCGTCGCCGGCCGAGACCACTACCGGGCGCCCTTGCAGTTCCGTCACCGCCAGGGACCGCACCCGACCGTTGTGCCCGGTAAACGGACTGCCGATGGGGTGGCCGGTGGCCAGGTCCCAGACGCGCACGGAGCCGTCGTCGCTTCCGGAGACGCCCACCGGGCGGCCTTGCAGCTCCGCGACGGCGACCGCGTTCACGTCCCCGTCATGCTCCGTGAACGGGCGGCCGATCAAGTCGCCGGTGGCCAGGTCCCAGACTTGCACCGAATCGTCGTCGCCGCCCGAGACCACCACCGGGCGGCCTTCGAGTTCCGTGACCGCCACCGCGTACACAGGCCCCTCGTGCCCAGTGAATGGGCTCCCGACCGGATCATCGGTGGCCAGGTCCCAGACCCGCACGGAGCCGTCATCGCTGCCCGAGACGACCACCGGGCGGCCTTCCAGTTCGGCCATTGCCACCGCGTACACGGGTCCGCCGTGTCCGGCAATGATTTGGTGCGGACGTTGCAGCCGCCACGATGCCCACAGCGGCCGCCAGAAACAGTCAAGTCCGTCGGCGGTGATCCTGTCCGCAAGACTGTCGGCGCGTCGGCATCGCGCTGCGAATGAGAGGTACGCGGCGTGTTCGGTTTTCTCGCAGCGACGAAGAAACGGCAGCGCGCGCCGGTATGCGTCGGCAGCTGCGCGACCTGGATTGCCTGCGGTGCGGTCAAGCGCATTGAGCAACCGCTGTGGATCGGCGGCGAGAAGGAATCCAGGGTCCTGACTGAGGTCGTCGATCATGCCGCCGTCGGCTGCGTGGGCCGCCAGGTAGGCGCGGGTGTAAGGGTGCGCGGAGGGCCAGTCACTCCGGCCGTTGGGCCGTAGCGGCACGTGCCCGACCAGGGCGGCAGCGATGGCCTGCTCATCCGCGTGCTGGTCTCGACCGTCGCGGAGATACTCGGTCAGCGAGCGGTGATAAAGGCGGTACAGGGATCGGTCGTCGATGGTTCCGCTTTCAACGATGTAGGACCCGGCGCGGCTCGAAAGCCACAGCAAATCCTCGTTGGTGTAGTCGCGTCCGGAGGCTAGAGCGGTGGCCAGCAACGACCAGATATCTTCCCAGGGCAGGCCGGGGCCCTGGGCGTAGGCGAGCGGGCGAAGCAGATCGATGGCGCGCTCCGCCTGGCCGGGCAGACGCGTTGCCAGGTCTTGGCGCATTGCCGGGCCCGCCTGACGGGGCAAGCCAGCTCGCCAAACGGGGTCGGCCGGGTCCGGCAGGTGGGGTTGGGCTGCTTGGGCGGCGGCCAGGATCCGGGCGACGAAGAACGATCGACCGGCAGCGGCGGCGATGGCCGCAGTCGCGGCTTCCAGGATTGGTGGCGGACACCCGGCGAACGGTGACGCCGTGGCCTGGTCTGGGTCACCGCGCCGCAAAGTGCGGCGCACGACCTCAGCCAGGCTCTTCGGGTCGGCGTAACGGGGGGCGTCGAGGTCAATCGCCTCGCAGGACATCGGCCACATAGGGCCAAGGTGCTGGCAGGCGTGGCTACGGCTGCCGAGCAGCAGGCGGACTGATCCCCTGCCTCGCTCGATCAGCGGGCGCAGCAGCCCCCCGGCCAGGTGCACCGGGTCAGCCGCCTCGTCCAGCGCGTCGATGACCACGGTTAGGGGCCGCTCACGCCCCCGGAGTTCCGCCAGCAGCCGGGCAACCCCCAGGTCGAACGCCGACGGATCGGGATCGAGCTCGTCTATGCCCGCGGCGAAGGCCAGAGCGGTCAGCACCTGGCCGCTGGACAGGTTCCCGGCATAGACAGCGGCGTCGATCGCGCCCGCCCGCGGGACAATGCCCGGCGGCAGACCATCTCTGGAGACTGTCGGGCGTCGCTGCGGGTCGCTGAGAGCCGCAAGCAGACCGATCACCGCGGACTTCCCCGATCCGGGATCGCCGGTCACCACCCGCGGCCGGGAGTCGGTCGTGTCATCCAGCCACCGCGACAGATCTGTAAGCGCCTGGCTGCGCCCGACGAACCCGGCAATGCGAGGGACAAAGTGCCCGCGCATCTCTTCTGCGCGGCGATGCTCCTCGTCCTGCCGCCACCGCCAGCGTCGCGACTGCTCAGCTAGGTCAAGATCGATAAGCGCGGGGTCTTCCCGCGGGTTGGGCAGGAAATCCGGCATCCTTCCGTCGCCAAGCACCAGCGACACTTGCACCCGCTGCGTGCGCGGTAGGGCCGGATCAGCGTTCATCACGCCGACCACGGCATCCAGTGGCAAGCCGCCCGGCACGTGCCCGGCAGCTGCTGGACTACGGACGGCCCGCTCAAACGCCTGCGTGAACGCGCCCGGGATTGCTTCCTGTTTGGGCTGGGTTGCCGATACCACGACAACTCCGGAGCCGTCAGGAGTGTCGAAACGACTCCAGTTCCCCGCCCACGAAGCGGCGTTCCCGGTGAAGTCAACACCGCCTTGGCCGGAAAAGCATGTCTCAAGCATGAGCAACAGCCGACGAACCTTGGTACCCGCCAGCATCAGCCGCGCAAGGTCGGCGCTCCTTATCACCCGGCGGTACCGGTCGGAAGGCTGCGCGTCGGCGGGCAGCAGTACATGCTCTGCTCCGGTGCCCCCCACTTCCAGCACGTCACCGTGGCCTGCGAGGTACACCGCCACGTAATCCTCCGGGCGCCGGTCCGGAGAAGTGCTGAAGTCCCGCAAGGCATCCTCAATCTGCCGCTGCGTCGGATCCAAGCCCATGAGGGGGACGTGCTCATATCCGAGGTCGTCGTTGAAAATAGCGACCATCCGCTCCCGGTCAGCGGCCAGTTCCTCTCGGTCCCACGACGGCGCGTATTGATAGCGGCTGACGACTCCGGTGAGAAGGAACCGACGCGCGCCGCTCACGCGTGGTCCTCGGCACCGCAGAGGGCGGCCGCGATCGCTGCCCCGGTCTCTCTCGCGGTCAAGTAGGGGCTCACCGCGTGAGCCCGCGCCCCGTTGCTCACCGTGAGAGATTTCACCTGCCGCCCAAACTGCGGTCGCAGGTCCTTCACCAGGGCCACCGGATCCGCCGCGTCGGCCACATTTGTCCATGCCGTCGCCGCACCAGGCCACTGGCCGAGCAGCCCCCCCTCCGACATAGTCGGAGGGGGCCGCAGCCGGTCGAAGATCAGGTTCCGGATCCCCAGCGGGGCCCCAAGAGTCAGCAGTGCCCGAACCGGCCACTCCGGATGAGCGCACAGGGCCTCGTACGCTGCCACCGCACCGAGAGAATGTCCCACGAGCACCCGCGCCCCTGCACCGACCACCGCCGCGATCCGCTCCTGGACCATGCGACGGATCTCGGCATCATTGAGATAAAGCCTGACCTGCCGGAGGTCTCCTATCAGGGCCCGCTCCGCTACTCCGGCGAAGAACACCGACCCGCTGAGCGCCCGCAGCGCCGCTTGCGGGCTTCCCGGAACCCTTGCCAACGTGCGTCCCCGCGGGCTGATCACCCCTGGATCGGTATCTGCGGCGCCTTGCCACCATTCCGCCAGCAGTTCGGCCTCGAAATCCGTAACATCGCCGGCGGTGAGCCACGGGTCTCCGACGTCAAGCCGGTGACCAGACGGGCGAAACAAATCCCCATAGAACGCGAAACCCACATTCCCCGTGTCCAGCGATCTTGCCACCTCGTCGGCGCCTGCCAGTCGCAGCCCGTCCCGAAGCGCCGGGACCCATTCAGCGGCCAGCACGTCCGCACCCTTGTACTGCTGCCCGACTCCGTGAACACACACCACTCGCTGCAACAGTCACCCCCGAACAGCAAACCGCAGTCGCCTACGGCAATCCTGCCATCAGGGACCGCCCAAAGCACCGTCGGTGGACCTCCAGTTCTCAATCATCATGGGGCCGACCTCGAGGTCGCCGCGCTATTGTGAGCGACGGCCGAATGGACCGGGCGGGCGTTATGGTGCGGGCCGGCTGTCCGAGCAGTACCGCTAACCCGAGCGCGGGGTTCCAGATGACCTCCCACAGGTGACCGTCGGGATCCTGGAAATATCCCGAGTAGATGCCCCACGGCCGGTCGTGGGGAGAGTCGGTGACGGCCGCCCCGGCCGCCTTGGCCTGCGCGATGACCGCATCGACCTCACCCCGGCTCGCCACCACGTGCCCGATGCTGAACTCGCCGGGCTTGGCGGCGGTCAGCGGGACGTCGGCGTCCTTCGCGAGCTCCGAGCGCGGATAGACGGACAGCATGAGCCCGCCGTCGAGGTGGAACACCGCCGTGGTCCCGTCGGGAGTGGTCTCGTCCCCGGTGAACTCGGTGCCGATCAGGCCCTCGGTCTGAAAGCCGAGCCCGTCGCGATAGAACGCGAGGGCCCGATCGAGGTCAGCGACCGCCAGGGTGATGACATGGACGCGCGGCTTCATGGTCGAACTCCTTCTTTCTCCTCGGCGCGGAAAAATCAAATTCATGATCATCCCGAACGGTCCCTGCCCTCCGCCTCCCGACCACATGTCACTTGCCCGGGGCCGGCCTCGTCACGTCAGCGTTACCCGCGGGCGGCCGTGACCGCGCGAATAACAACGGCCTCAACGTCGTGCCACTGAACGGCCTGAAACCCGGCCCGCGCCAGCAGTCGCCCCGCGCGCCGCTTGGTCCGCGCCTTATGACGTCGGCCGCCCACGTCGAATGACCCCTCAGCAAAAGGCAGCTCCTCCGCCGTCCCCTTCACCCACCGCAGCCGGTCATCGCCGGCCGCGGCCCGCGCGGCCGCGATCATCCCCCCGGCCGGATCCACCCCGACCAGCTCAACCGCCTGCGGACATCGAGCATGAGACAGTGTGCTTGTGAGCGCGGTCTTTGAGCACGAGGTCAGCGTGCGGTGGCGGGACGTGGACGGACTGGGGCACGTCAACCACGCCGTGTTCCTGACGTACCTGGAGGAAGGCCGGGACGCCTTCTACACGCGGACCCTGGGCCGCGATCCCCACTACGTGGTGGCGCGGGTGGAGATCGACCTGCGCGCCGAGGTCCTCTACACCGACCGGCGGCTGCAGGTCCGGATCGAGGTGGAGCGGGTGGGCACGACCAGCCTGACGACGCGGGAGACGATCCTCACGCCGGCCGGCGCGACCGCTGCCGAAGCGAAGGTCGTCACCGTGCTCTGGGACGCCGTCGCCCGCAAACCGGTCGCGTTCACGCCGGACGAGCGGGCCCGCCTGGCCTGACAGCGGCATCCCGTAATGCATGAGATCATCCTGGACTATGCGCAAAGACCTGCGGGAATCTCCTGAGTACGCTGCGGTGGCCGAGCATGTCCGGCGGCTGCACGAGCCGGCTTTGGGCAGGCCGCACCACGTTACCGACCTCGTCGCGACGACCGACGCCAACCGCATCGTGGTGACCGGGTCGGTCTATGACGAACTCGAGGGGCTGCCGCGCACGGCCTTGTACGAGGTGCGGGACGGCGCGCTGGTCGCGCTGACTTCGGGTGGCGGGTCAGCCAAGTCCGCGGGGTTCGCGCCGGACGGGTCTTCCCTGGCCTTCCTGTCCGACCGGGCCAAGGCCGGGTCGTTCCAGCTCTACCTGCTGGCCGACGGGCAGCTCGGCGAGGCCCAGGCGGCGCCTGCTGTCCCCGGCACGGCCGAGTATCTCGCGTGGTCACCGGACGGCACCCGGATCCTGCTCGGGGTTGCCGGGCTCGGAGCGGAGGTGGCTGACGCGCAGGGATCGGGAACGGCCGGCTCGGGCGAGTCCGGGCTGCCGTCCTGGTACCCGCAGGTCGAGGCCGGAACGCCCGAGGATGCCTGGCGCGGCCTGTGGCTCTACACCTTGGCCTCCGGCGAGCTCGCCCGGGTTTCGCCCGACGGGCTGAACGTCTGGGAGGCGGCTTGGTCCGGCCCCGGGCATGTGCTGGCAATCACCAGCGAACAGCCCGGTGAGAACGACTGGTATTCGGCGGTGCTCAGCCGTCTGGACATCGCGACAGGCGAGGTGACCGAACTGCTCCGCAGCGACGTCCAGCTCGGGTTGCCTGCCGGGACGTCCGACGGCACCAGGGCCGCCGTGGTGGAGGCGGTATGCAGCGACCGATTGGTCGTGGCGGGCGACCTGATCCTGCTGGACCTGGTGGCCGGCACCAGGTGCGCCGTGGACACCGCCGGGGCAGATGTCACCGCGGTCCAGTGGATCGACGGAACGCGCCTCGGCTACATCGGTCAGCGCCATCTGGAGTGCGCGGCCGGGATCGCCCACGCCGGGAAGGGGCCCCTGCCGGAGACGATCGCGGGCCGGGAACTCGCCGCATCGGCGCAGTCGTGGGCGAGCTGGTTCAATCCGGCCGGCGCCTTCACCTCCGACGGCCGGGTCGTCGTAGTCCGGGACGACTACGATCTTCCGCAGCAGGTCGCGATCGTCGGCACGGGCGCCGACCAGGTGCTGGCCTCCCTGGCCCATGCTGGCACCGACTACATCCGATCGGCCGCGGGCTCCGCGACGAACGTCACCTGGAGCGCACCCGACGGGACAGCGATCGAGGGAATCCTGTGCACGCCTCCCGGAGCCGGGCCGTTCCCGCTGATCTTGCACGTCCACGGCGGGCCGGTCGGGGCCTACCAGCGGAGCTGGACGATGCACAGCCACGCGGTGCCCCTGCTGGTCTCCCGCGGATACGCCGTCCTGCACCCGAACCCTCGCGGCAGCTCCGGGCGGGGTCAGGAGTTCGCCGCCGCCGTCGTCGGCGACATGGGCGGCGCGGACACCCACGACTACCTGTCCGGAATCGACGCCATGATCGAGCGCGGGATCGCCGACCCAGCGCGAATCGGCACGATGGGCGTCAGCTACGGCGGATACATGTCGGCCTGGCTGGTGACCCAGGACCAGAGGTTCAAGGCCGCCGTGGCCGGCTCGCCGGTGACCGAGTGGTACAGCTTCACCTTCACCACCAACGTCCCTCGCTGGGGACTGTGGTTCCTGGGCAACGCCGATCCCGAGGAAATCGGTAACCAGGTTCACACCCGCAGTCCGGTGCTGCACGCGAGCAAGGCCCGGACACCGACCCTGCTCACGGCGGGCGCGAACGACGGGTGCACGCCGGCCGGCCAGGCGAGGGAGTTCTACCAGGCGCTGATCGGCCACGGCGTCGACTCGGAACTGGTGATCTACCCCGAGGAAGGACACGGCGTCAGCCGGTTCCCGGCCATCACCGACTACCTGACCCGGCTCGTGACCTGGTTCGAGAGGTACATGCCGGCGTGATCTGGTGCCATGCGTGCGCACCGGATGCCCAGTTCGGGCACCGCCCTGACGCCGAGGAGGAAGCGCATGGGAGATTCTGACCGCCGAGGCACGTTGCTGGATTCTTACGAGAACGCCGCGGTGATCGTGTCAGGAATAGGTGCTGGCGAGCTCGGCCGCCCGACACCGTGCCCCAAGTACGACGTGGCCGGACTGATCGACCACCTCGTCGAAGCGGGCCACCGGGCGGCCGCTCTCGGCCGCGGGCAGGCGCCCCCGCCCGGAGACGGGTCCCCGCACGTGGAGCTGCCGGACGCACCTGGTCGGCTGCGCAGCGCCGCGCAAGAGGCGGCACAAGCGTGGGGCGACGATTCCAGCTTGTCGTTCAGGCACACGATGCCGTGGGGCGAGGAGTACACGGGGGCCACGCTGGTGGACATGTACCTGGCAGAGCTGGCCGCGCACGCCTGGGACCTAGCCAGAGCCACCGGGCAGCTCGACAAGCTGGACCCTTCCCTCGCCGGGCCGGCCCTCGAGGGGGCGCGGGCCATGATCAAGCCTCAGTACCGCGACATGGTCGGGCCAGGAGCCCCTTTCGGGGCGGAGGTCGACCCAGCTCCCGGTGCCGACGACTGGGAACGCCTCGCCGCCTTCATGGGACGCGACCCACGGACCACGCCCGGTCGATAAGGGGCAAGCGCGGCGCCGGGCGCCACTAGACGAGCGGACGGCCGAGCGGCAGCGCGCGGCCGCTGAACCCTCGTTGACGCCGAGGAACACCAGCAGCAGCGCCAGGTCGACGAAGAAGAACACGGCGGTGTAGATGAGGTGCAGCCGCAGCGTGGTCAGAGTGAGCGTGACGATGACCACCAGCCACACCACCAGGTACAGCTCCTTGGCCGCCTGCACCGAGGCCGGGGCGACACCAAACCAGCCGTGCAGGGTCCCGAGCAGAAGCGCCCCGTAGCTCAGCCAGAACCCGCCGAAGATGCCGAATACGGTGGCGACCACGTTCCGCCCGATCGAGGCGGCCCAGATCGTGGTGAGGAAGATACCGACCGCCGAGAATCCGAGGATGACCGGCAAGGCCGCGCCGGCCGCGGCGGCGGGAACCACGCCGGCCTGGGCGAGGCCGAACGAGGCGGAGCCGGCGATGAAGCAGGGCAGGCCGAGTACCGTCGGCTCGCCGCCTGGTGGTCCTGCCACCGCCGCCGGGACGCTAGCCGCGGCCGTGGTTTCTTCCGAGGATGCGCCAGTGCTCATCTCTTACTCCCTCGCCTACCCAGAATGACCTCACTCCCGGTCTAGCAGGGCTAAGTGGATCGGCAGTGAAGTTGAATGAGGTTGAGTGGAGCGGGAGTGAATCGGCACGCGTCCCCCCGCGACTGGCCCGTACGCCGCGGAGGGCTACTGACTACTCCCTCATTCCGAACCTTCGACGTACCAGCTGCCGTTGACGAGGACAAGCGGAGCCAGCGAGTACGTATTGGTGGAGTTATTGGCGACCGATTCGCTCCAGAGCTGGCTGAACGTCTTGTTCCCAGCCGAGAAGATCGCCGCCGGCTTGCTATTGGTGAAGCACTTCGGCGTGGCGTTGGGCGAGCAGAACGTGCCGGTCGTGCCGGCCAGTGCCTTGGTCCCGTCGACGGCGATATAGCCGAGCGCGGCGTTGCTGTAGTACGGGAGCTGGCTGTCGTCGCTGGCCGGTATCTGGCCGGCCTGCGATTTGCAGGTAGCCAGCGTCTTGGGGTCCAGGTACGAGCACGCGGCGACGAGGTTCTTGGCCTTGATATCGGCGAGCTCGCCCATGATCGCCTGGCCCGGCTGACTGTGCCCGGGGGACTCGGCTTGCGGCGGGTCCACGGTCACGCCGGCCCCGAGTGCCTTCGCCCAAGACGGTGCCGCGGTACCCGAGCCGCTGGAACTGCAGCCCGCCAGCGCAACGGCGGCGATCAGCAGGACGGGAGCGAACACGCGGCGACTCTTAAGAAGTCTCTGAGGATTGATCACGGTGCACCGTATAGCCTCCCGCCGACCAGCATCAACAGAAATATGATCAAATCTGGTTACAAATGGGCGACTTCAAAGCGGTCAGCGAAGCCTTACCGACGAGTGCGCCGGGCATAGCATCGCTGTCGTGACCAACGATGAGGTGGCTCCGCCCAGCCGTGGCCAGGACCGGGTCGTCTCGGAATTCCGGGCCCATGGCGGGAAGGTAGGCGGCTACCACGCCACCATGCAGCTTCTCCTGCTGACCACGACCGGCGCTCGAACCGGCCAGCGCCGGGCGGTGCCGCTCACCTACCTCCCCGACGGCGACCGCTACATCGTCACCGCGGGCAACGCCGGCTCCGACCGGCACCCGGCCTGGTATCACAACCTGATCGCCCACCCCGACGACGTCACCGTCGAGGTGGGGAATGAGGCCTTCAAGGCAGTCGCGGTCATCGCCGACGAGCCCGATCGCCAGACCCTCTACGACCTCTTCGCCGCTGCCTACCCCGTGCTCGACGACTATCAGGCCCAGACCGCTCGGCAGATCCCGATCCTTACTCTCGCCCGCCGCTAGCTACAGTGGACAGACAGCTCGCCGCTCCACCGCGGGCGCGGCCCCAGCCAAGGAAACGAGCCCATGCCGAGACACGATGATGAGGTAACCGCCGTTGTTCCAGGCCCCCATCCCTCCCATCACTCCGGTCCCGGCTACGTCGCCAACGCCAAGGCGCCCGACTTCGAAGTAGCCGAGCCACTCGGGTCGGTCGCCGCCCGCTGGCTCAACCTCGTCCCCGCCGAACATCGCCACGAGCGCCACGAATCGGCCAAGGACGCCGTGGCCGCCCTCCAGGAGCACGCCCGCAGCTGCCCCGACCAGCCGCTCCGCGCCCTCTGGGCGGCCCACCGCCACCTGCAGGATCCGGACCCCGCGGTCCGGATCGCCGCGCTCGTGCTCGCCTCGGAAGCGCTCTGGTGGCTCGGCCACTTCGAGGACGCGCGCAGCGCCGCCCAGGCGGCCGTCGACGCCGACCCGACGTCCGCCCAGGCACTATGGCGCCTCGCGGTCGCGCTCTACCGGCAGGCTCGATTCGAAGAGGCAGCCAAGCGCCTCGACGCCCTCAACGAAGCGGATAGCCGCTTCGCTTCCGGGCTCGCGCTCCGCGCCCAGGTCAAGGTATGGCTCAACCCGCGCAACCCCCAGGCGGCGCAGGCCGACTTCGCCGCCGCGGCCGCGCTGTCCTCCGCTGCCGACACCTGGGTGGTGCCGCACCGGATGGCCAGCGGAGAGTTCAAGGCGGAGGTCGACAAGCAGATCAGGGTGCACGACGCCGAGACCGGCGGTTCCTCCGGCGAGCCGGTGGACGTGGTCCTGCTGCCGGAGAAGGAACGGGTCGAGCGGGGCGTCGACCCCGACAGCCGCTGGCACCTGGCCGGCCCGAACGAAGGCGGCGGCGACTCGACTAGCCAGTTCGGCGGCCTCGGCGGTGACTTCGCCGCCGGGTCACGCTCGCGCGTCCCCTTCGGCGAGCGGTTCGTGCTCTACCAGCGGAACATCGAGAACCTCTGCCAGGACAAGGCGACCCTGCGCGAGGAGATCCGCAAGACGGTGGCCGAGCTCTTCAACGCCGCGCTCGACCCCCGCACCGGGATCGCGATCAAGGGCGCGCCCGAGCACCACGCCGAAGGCGCGACCCTCCCCGGCGACGAGGACGGCTAGCCGCTATCGCGCGGTCTGACCTCCGCCAGCCGCGCGTTCAGGAACCGGCGCTCCGGGCCGGTGCCGACCAGGGCCGCCGCCTCCTCGTAGGCGCTGGCCGCTTCATCGTCGCGCCCAAGTCGGCGCAGCAAGTCGGCCCTGGTCGCGGGCAGCAGGTAGTACCCCGCGAGCGCGCCGCCGGCCTCCAGCCGCCGCAGCAGGGCCAGCCCGGCCGAGGGGCCGTCGGCCATCGCCACCGCGACCGCCCGGTTCAGCTCGACCACCGGTGAGCCGGTCATGTCCGCCAGCAGCTGGTAGAGCCGGGCGATCCTGGGCCAGTCGGTCGCCTGCGCGGTCGCGGCGGCGGCATGACAGCCCGCGATGGCCGCCTGGAGCTGATACTGGCCGGGCCGCCGGGCGGCGAAGGCGTCCTCGATGATCCGCCGGGCCAGCGCTATCTGAGTGTGGTCCCAGCGGGCGCGGTCCTGATCTTCCAGGGTCACCAGCTCACCGTCGGCGTTGACCCGCGCCGCCTGCCTCGCCCGGTGGAACAGCATCAGCGCGAGCAGCCCCTTGGCCTCGGGTTCTTCCGGCAGCAGTTCCGCCAGCACCTGGGCCAGCCCGACGGCCCGGTCGCACAGGTCCCGCCGGATGAGGTCGTCCCCGGCGCTGGCCGCGTAGCCTTCGTTGAACACCAGGTAGAGCACCGCCAGGACACCCGGCACCCGCTGCGGCAGGGCGCTGGCGGGCGGCACCCGGTAGGGGATCCGCGCGTGCGTGATCTTGTGCTTGGCCCGGACCAGCCGCTTGGCCATCGTCGCCTCGGGCACCAGGAACGCACGGGCGATCTCGGTCGTGCTCAGCCCGGTCAGGGTGCGGAGCGTCAGGGCGACCCGGGCCTCCATCGCCAGCGCCGGATGGCAGCAGGTGAAGATCAGCCGAAGCCGCTCGTCAGGGACGCCGCCGTCCTCAGCGTCAGGGTCGGCGTCCCGCTGCCCGTCGTCCGGTGTTCCCGTCTCCCGTGTCGCCATCACGGCCAGCTCCTCGACCTTGGCGCGGTAGCTGCGGCTGCGCCGCAGCCGGTCGATGGCCCCGTTGCGGGCCACCGTCATCAGCCACGCCCCCGGACGGTCCGGCACCCCGTCCCGCGGCCAGCGCCGCAGCGCCTGGGCGAAGGCGTCCTGAGCGCATTCCTCGGCCAGATCCCAGTCGCCGGTCTGATGGATTAGGGCCGCGTTGATGCGCCCCCACTCCTGGCGGAAGACATCGGCCACGACTGCTGCCGCGACGCCCGCCGGTTCCCGCGGCTGGTCGCCGGGTCCGGCTAGTCCTCCGTCAGTGACCGGAATGGCCGCACCTCCACGATGCCGCCCGAGGCCATCGGGTGCTTGGCCGCGACCTCGATCGCCTCGTCAAGGTCGGCGCACTCCAGCACGTCGAACCCGGCGATCTGCTCCTTCGTATCCGCGAACGGTCCGTCGGTCACGACCGCGCCGGGATCCTTCCCCCGCACCGTCCGGGCGCTCCCGGCCGGCTCCAGTTCGCCGCCGAACAGCCGAACGCCCCGATTGCTCATCTCGGTTACCCAGGACTCGACCGGCTCGACCGCGGCCGACTCCCGCCGCTCGACCGCCGGGTCGGTGCAGACCAGCATCATGTACCTAGTCTTGCCCGCGGCCGGCCCGGGCAGGTGCACGGCCGAGCCGCCGCCGACCAGCGCGCGCACCTCGACCGACCCCATCCACGCGTGCGGGTGCCTGCGAGCCCACCGCACCGCCTCCTCGGCGCTGCCGACCTCGATCACGTCGTACCCGGCCACCTGCTCCTTGGTCTCCGCGTAGGGCCCGTCGGTGACGATGAGCTGCCCGTCGCGCACCTTGACGGTGGTCGCGTCCGCGTCTAGCTGCAGTGGAGCGCCCTCGATGCTCACCCCGGACCCGATCGCCTCGTCAAGCCAGTCTCGAAGCGCGGCCCAGGCTTCGTCGTTCCACGCGTCGTCGAGTCCGGCAGCGCCCGCGTGGATCAGCATGTACTGCATGGTCATCTCCTTACCGCCCACTCGACAGCAGCCGCCTCGACGCGGCCCCGCTTCCCGTCACCGCGCCCGCTCCCCGGCGAGCCGGCCACCCGGCGGGTCGAGGACGGAACACACGCCCGAGGCGAAGCCGCAGCCCCCGCATCACGGCGGCGCGCGCGCCGGCCCCGACGTCCGCCGCTCGCTGCTCGGCGGCGCTCAGGCCGTGCTCGCTTTTGTACATCTGATACGACAGCGTGTAAACCATCGCTCCTCCATCCAGTGGAAGTTCGCTCGAGCCGCCCTTTCGGCTCGTCCACTCTGACGACGAACGGAATCCCGCAGATGGACACCGTCGCTAAGATCCGTTCCGGCCGGCCACGCCAGACCATCTCGCGTCCCGACTTGGCCGACATATGATGCCCCGGTGAGAGGAACCCGGCCCGGTTGGCGGCCCGGGGACCGCAGGCGCGAGCGGCCCGCGATGGCCGCCGGCGCAGGCCCCGTCGACCCCGAGTGGGCGTCCTTCGTCGACGCTCCACCGCCCGTCCGCCGGCTCGCGGAGGACTGGCTGGCAGGACTGGCCCGCAACCCCGCCGCGCCCCCCGCGTTGCTGATCCGGCTCCTCGGCACCGACGCGTTCCTGCACGTGCTGTACCGGCCGGACCTCGCGGGGTTCGCCGCGCTGATCGAGCGGGCGCACCACGACCGCACCCTGCGCACGCGGCCCGACGGCGAGGACGGCGCCGTCCTGGGCCGCGGCTTCCCCAACAACGGACACCCGGAGTGGCGCGTCGTCACCCCGGGCCAGCCCGTCTACAGCTGGCCCCTGCGGATCGCGGCCGAACGCGACGGCCGCCACCTCTGCACCTTCCTCCCCTTCTCGCCCGCCGGCGGCGAACCGGTCGCGGCGCCCCCGGTCGCGTTCACGATCCGGGCCGAGCCGGGAGGAGACGGTGACGGGGGAGCGGTGCCCCTGGGCCCGATGAACGGAATGGGCTACCGGCGCCCGCCCGCCACGGTGGCGTTCGCGGACCTGCGCCGCCAGGGCCTGCCCGAGGTCGTCCTCACCCACCTGTGGCTGCCCGAGGGCGCCGTCGTGTGCGACGCCGACGCGTTCGGCGCGATGATCGAGGACGCCTACCGCACCCCCGGCACCCTCCACGTCCACCCCGACCTGGACGCCGACGGCAACGGGCAGTGCATCGGCATCGGCGCCGAGCGCAGCTGGCGCTGGGAAATGGCCCGCCGGCCAGCGCCGGCCGACGACGGCGAGTACTACGGCGGCCTCCACAACTGGGTCACCCGCCTGCTGCTCGCCCCCGAACGCGACCCCGCGACCTGGCCCGCGTTCGCGGCCCTACTGCCGCACGCCCACGCCGCCATCGCCACGACCAGCGATGCCACGGGCAGGCTGGCGCGCTCCCTCGAGGAGAGCGGCGACTACCGGGGAGCCCGCGCCCTGTGGTCCCGCATCGCGGACGCCCGCGCCGCCGCCGACGGTCCCGAGCACCCCCGGACGCTGGTCGCCCGCTGCCAGCAGGCCCGCTGCACGGGGGCGGCGGGCGACGCGGTCACCGCCAGGGACGCGCTCGCCGAGCTGCTCCCGCTGGCTGAGGACGTCCTCGGCCCCGATGCCCCCGACACCCTCGCCGCCCGACACGACCTGGCCGCCATAGGTTCTGCCGATGATGGAGGCCGTCCTGGGGCCCGAGCACCCGCGCACGGTCGCCGCCCGCCGGGACCTCGCGTCCTGGACGGAGCAAGCCGCCGAATGACCCCGGGTAACAGCCAGCCCAGCGCCATCGCGCCGGCGATGCCGATCAGCACGACCGCGCCCACGACCTCGCCGTGCTCACCGGTCGCGGCGCCCAGCCTCCGGCCCAGCTTCAGCCCGACGATCGACATGACAAAGCTCATCAGCCCGAACAGGGTCACCGCGAGGGCGATCGGGTAGCGCACCGCCTCGACGAGACCCCAGACCGCGGTCGCGAACAGTATCCCGGCGCCCGCCCAGCGGGCAGCCGACCCCAGCGGCCCGGCCAGGCCGGGTCCCGATCAGCATCCCGGCAGCCGGCATCACCACGTCGCACAAGCCGAAAACCGTGGCGACCTTGATCTCAGTCCGCCGGCCGACCCCGCTGACCCCGATGGCAATCGCCGCCCCGAAGTTATTCAGCCCGAGCGCGACCGCCACGACAAGGAGCGCAATCACCATCAAATTAAGCAACATACGGGCAGCCCCCGCCACCGGAACCCGTGTCTACGGCGGCCGTGCGGACTTCAGGCGGTGCGGGCGTCGCTTGCCTCGCGGTTGGCGAGCACGTCGTCCATGTGCGTCTCGGCCCAGGTCTTGATGCCGCGCATCGTCTGGTGCAGTGACAGGCCGAGGTCGGTCAGCTCATAGGAGACCGTGACCGGCACGGTCGGCGTCGCGGTGCGGGTGACCAGGCCGTCGCGCTCCAGCGACCGCAGCGTCTGGGTGAGCATCTTCTGGCTGACGCCGGCCAGCAGGCGAAGCAGCTCCGAGTAGCGCATCGGCCGAGGCTCACCGGCGCAGCCGGTGCCCGGCTGGTGCGAGCCGTCGCTGCCCAGCGCGGCCAGGACCAGCGTGACCCATTTATCGGAGATCCGGTCGAGCAGCTTGCGACTCGGGCACGCCGCCAGGAAAGCGTCGTATTCCACCTTGGCCTGCGCCCTCTTCTGGGCCGCCGTCATCGTCGCCATCGACCGCTCCTCTCACCAGCGGGTACCTTACGCACTCCTAGGTGTCTACTTCCCATTGGGATGCTACATCCCAATACTGATGTAAGCATCCGCTAGGCACCACCACACTCAACCCGAAGGGCAAAGACATGAGCACGCTCCCCGCCACGCTTCCCGGCGGCACCTGGACCCTAGGCGACCTGACCGTCACCCGGTTCGGCTACGGCGCCATGCAGTTGGCGGGCCCCGGGGTCATGGGGCCGCCCGCCGACCGCGACCGCGCACTCGCCGTCCTTCGCGAGGCCGCCGGCCTCGGCATCACCCACATCGACACCAGCAACGCCTACGGGCCGCGGGTCACCAACCAACTGATCCGCGAGGCCCTGCACCCGTACCCCGAGCCGATGCACATCGTGACCAAGGTCGGGGCCACCCGCGATCAGCAGGGCGGCTGGCCCCCGGCCCGGGACCCGGAAAGCCTGCGCCGCTCGGTCAACGAGAACCTCGAGCACCTCGGCCTCGAGGTCCTCGACGTGGTCAACCTCCGACTCGGCAACGCCCAGGGTCCGCAGCCCGGCTCCCTCGCCGAGCCGTTCGAGACGCTGGCCGGATTCCAGCAGCAGGGTCTGATCCGGCACCTCGGCGTGAGCAACGCCACGGCCGAGCAGGTCGCCGAGGCACAGGCAATCGCGCCGGTCGTCTGCGTGCAGAACATGTACAACCTCGCGTACCGCCACGACGACAAGCTGATCATCGAGCTCGCTGAGCAGGGCACCGCCTACGTGCCCTTCTTCCCGCTCGGCGGCTTCAGCCCGCTGCAGTCCTCGGCGCTGTCAGCCGTAGCCTCCCGGCTGGACGCGACGCCGATGTCCATCGCCCTCGCCTGGCTGCTGCAGCGGTCACCGAACATCCTGCTCATTCCCGGCACCTCGTCGGCGGCGCACCTGCGCGAGAACGCCGAGGGCGCGGGACTCTCGCTCTCCGGCGAGGACCTCGCCGAGCTCGACCAGATCGGGCGCTAGGCGGCCGGCCGGCTCCGCGTCCGCCTCGTTCAACCGACGCTCAACCCGCGCTCAAGCGATGCTTAACAACGTGATGGCAGGATCACCCGGCAAGACGCAAGAACAAAGGGGGATGCCATGACACCAACACGGAGCGCAGGCCTGCGGGGGCGACTGCCCAAGAAGTCGCCGGCCGAGCGGTTCAACATCCAGTACCTGTCCGCCTACCTGACCTCGCCGCTGCCCGCGCCGGCGTACCCGATCGACGTTACCGCCGGGATCACCGACTGGGAGATGCTCGGCAACGGCCCCGACCCCACCTGCACGACGCACCCGAAGGGGGTGGGGGACTGCACGTTCGCGGGACGCCAGCACAACCGAATGGCGAAGGCCGCCGCCGCAAGCGAGACCGAGACCTGGGAATCCTCCAACGCCCTAGTCGCCGAGTACCTCGCCTACGATCACGGGAAGGATCAGGGCGCGCAGATCGCCGACCTGCTCCTGTCCTGGTATAAGGCCGGCACGATCCTGGCCTTCGCCCCGGTCGACCACACCAACCCGGCCGAGGTCGACGCGGCCATGGCCGCGTTCCACGGCGCCTACGTCGGCGTGAACCTGACCGATGACGCCGACCAGCTCTTCGAGCAGCAGCAGCCGTGGACCACCGCCAACGGCGAGCAGCCCGACCCGAACGACGGCCACTGCATCGTGAAGGTAAAGGCAGACGGCACCCAGTACGACGCCTGGGTGACCTGGGGAGCAGTCCAGGAGTCCACCCAGCAGTGGACAGCCGCCTGCCTCGACGAGGCCTGGGTGATCATCACCCAAGAAGACTCAGCTTCCGGAAACGTCGACCTGGCGGCACTGCGCGCCGACATCGACGCGCTCAAGGGCGAAGGCGGATGACCACATCCGCGTGACCTCGGGGCCGCCGCCCACGCGGCGGCCCTACCGCCTGGTCGGAACCTTGACGCGCCGCGCGGCGTCTAACTTTCATGTGGCGTAGGACGCAGGCGGCAGTGGCGATAGCCGGATGCGCGGTCGTGATGCTGGCCGCGTGCGGCTCCGAGCACGCCGGCTCGTCAGGCCCGGCGAAAGCCGCGTCACCGGCGGTATCACCGGCCCAGCGCGCCGCCGCCGAAGCGGTGAGCATGCTGACCGCATTCCATCCGCCGCCGGGCGCGACACCGACCGGTCCGCTCAAGGTCGCACTGCTGGCGCAGGTGGATCACCCCGCGTCGCCGGACCTGGTGACGCGCACGCGTTGGTACCGGGTGCCGGGCCAGCCGTTGGCGGTGCTGGGCTGGGTCACGCTGCACTGCCCGTCCGGGATGACGCTGGACGGCGCCGGCGGCCATGGCTGGACCCCGGCGCGCTGCGGTTCGCTTCGCCAGCTGCCTCCGCCCGCCTCGGCAGGGATGCGCCCTGGCATGCAATTTCCCGCGGTGTGGGACGACACGTTCAGCACGGCGGCCGGTGAGCTCCTGGTCTCGGTGGCCGCCGACGGCCCGGGCGAGGTCGCGATCCGGGTGGACGCCCAGGTGATATGGCTGCCCGCCAAACCCGCCGCGGAACGCGTGCCCGCCGCCGCCAAGGTCGTGACGATCACCCACCTGCCGGGTTCCGAGCCGCAACCGGCCGGCGACGTGCCGGTCACGATTACCGACCCGGCTGAAGTCACGCGGATCGCGGCGATCGTCGACGGGCTTCCGGTCTACCCGCCGGGGATCATGGACTGCCCGTTGTCCGACGGCAGCGGCATGCGGCTGACCTTCCGGGCCACGCTCTCCGGTCCGGCCCTGGCGGTGGTGACAGCGCAGGCCGAAGGCTGCCCATCCGTCACGGTAACGATCGACGGTAAGCCGATGCCGGAGCTCGGCCAGGCAGAGTCACTCGAGCAGCGGGTCGCGACCATCGCCCGCCTCCCCTGGCCGGCCGGGCAGCTGCCGGGCGCCTCGACGACGCCTGCGGCCACCCCGACCGCACCGTGAGCTTCGAGCGACATGGGTGACCCGCTGCCGCTCCGCGCCCTGGCCCTGCTGGCTGAAGCGAGGCGACAGTTCGATCTGCCCCGGTGGACGCGCAGCCAAGAGTTCCGCGACCTGCACAGCACCAGCGTGGCCTGGCTGGAGAGCCACTTCGAGCTGATCGAGCGTGGCGCCCCGTGGCTGCACCGGGTCGGCAGCGACGTGCGGGATTTCTGCAGCGGACGAGTCACAGGCCTGACCTTCGACCTCACGCCGCACTTCAAGGCGAACGTGGGATGCGCCCGGGAAGTGACCGCCGTTTACGGCTTCGACGGCCCGCAGCTCGCCCGGCTGCGCTCGCTTGACCAGGCGATGCCAGCCGCCGGCTGGGCAATGGGCACCTCGGCTACGAGGCAGACGACGCGTAACTACCTGCCATTGGAGATCAGCGAGTCCAGCGTCCCCGAACTGCTGGAACAGGCGCTGGCAGAGCATGAGCACGCGCTCACGGTGGCCATCAGACTCTCGTACTACTCGATCTCGTCGACCCGAGCGTGGCGGCACGGCGTACCGCGCTATATCCTCCCGGCCCGGCCCAGGCTCACCAACCGCTTACCCTTCGTTCAGCGATCGACATCCGAGCCGACCACGAAGGAGGCCGCGTGACCCAGCCGCCAAGCACGACCGAAGAAGCCCAAGCGGACGAACTCCGCACCGCCATGGTCGATCGCATCGCCGCCCTGCACGAGCGGCTCGGCTTGGCCCTAGGCGCCGAAGTCCGCCGCGCCCTCCTAACAGTGCCCCGTCACCTGTTCGCCGAAGACGACGCAGACCTAGAGGCCGCCTACAAAGACCAGAACGCGATCGTCACCAAACGCAACGACCGCGGAATCGCCCTCAGCTCGCTATCGGCCCCCTGGCTCCAGGCGCTGATGATCCGCCAGGCCGCCGTCCAGCCCGGCATGCGCGTGCTGGAAATCGGCAGCGGCGGCTACAACGCGGCCCTCCTGCGCGAGGTCGTAGGCGACAACGGCAACGTCGTCACCGTCGACATCGACCCCGAAGTCACCGACCGAGCCACCCGCTGCCTGACCGCGGCAGGCTACCGTGACGTCGAGGTAATCAACGCCGACGCCGAGTACCCGTTCACCCCGGCCCGGACCTTCGACGCGATCATCGTCACCGTCGGCGCCTGGGACATCCCGCCCGCCTGGTCCGCACAGCTCGCGCCGGACGGCCGCCTGGTCGTCCCGCTGCGCACCCGCGGCCTCACCCGCTCCTGGGCCCTGGAACACCAGAACGGTGCCCTCGTCAGCGTCGACCAGCTCATGTGCGGTTTCGTCCCGATGCAGGGAACCGGCGCGTTCCGACGGGCCTACGTCCCGCTGCTCCCCGACAATATGGTCGGCCTCAGGCAAGACGAAAACGACGACACGGATGTAGTAGAGCTGAGCGGCGTCCTCAGCCAACCCCGCACCGAGGCCTGGTCCGGCGTCATCATCGGCCCCATGATGTCCTACGCCGACCTAGACCTATGGCTCGCGACCACGATGCCAGGCTCCGGCCTGATAACGGCGCGCCAGCAAGCCATCGACGACGGCACCGTATCTCTCTCCTGGCAACACGGCACTCCCGCCCTCGCCGACGGCCCTAACCTCGCCTACCATGCCAAGCCCCGCCCTCTGGACGGCCCGGAGCACCGCTACGAGTTCGGAGTAGTCGCCCACGGCCCCGACGCCGCCACCGTCGCCCGAACGATGGCGGCGCACATCACCGCCTGGGACAAAGCGGGCCGCCCGTCCCCCCAACTGACAGTCCGGCCGGCCGGAACCGCAGACGCCGACCTACCCCCCGGCCACGTGCTCGACAAGCGCCACACCCGCCTCGTCATCTCCTGGCACACGACCTAGGCAGTCGTCGGGGGAGAGGCTCGAACCGCAGGCGTCAGTCCATTCGGCCACGACCCCAGTCATGAGGCCGCTGAGCCCGTCCGTGTCCAGATCGGCCGAGATGCCGGGCGCGTCAACGTGGGCCTTCTCCCCGTCCGCCTGGATAGCCAGTTGATAAGAGACCGGGCTCCAGCCTTCGATCCGCCTGAAGAAGCAGATCAGCCGCGGCGCCTTCGGCTGGTACCGCGTCACCGGGATCGGCTTCATCGCCCACCGGGCGAGCTCGCTAGCGGCGAAGGCCGCGGTGAGCAGTCGGTAGCCGAAGATGACGTTGAGCGGGTTCCGCGGCGTCCCGGACATGCCGTTGTCCACCCGCTCAGGAATCTCCTCGACGATGGCGCTGACTCCCTGGGGCTGGAAGTACGTGATCGCGGGAGTCCGCGACTCGTGGTGAGTAGCGATGATGAGCGCCGGGGACCGACGGGCGCCAAGCAGGAAGCCAAGCTCGGCGCCCGGCTTGTAAGCGGCCGACCCGATCAGCGCCTCAACGCCCCGGCCAGCTGGCAGGTCTTCGACCAGCTCCCGATGGAGCATGCCCAACGCGCTGGCCTCCGCCAGGTGCTCTCGTTCCTTCTCGTCCAGCCGCCACCACGCGCCCTTCAGCGCCTCCCAGCACACCGGATGCCCGGTCGCGCCCAGCGCGCACAAGTCGGCCCCCGACAGCACGCCCAGACTGACAACCTCGCTCTCACCGAGCCGGTTCAGCAACGAGCGAGACTCGACCGCATGCCCGACCTCGCTCACGTCAATACGCCTTCTCATGGCGACTCCCAGAGCCAACGTGCCCTGAGCGCCAGGCCGCGAGGTGCCGCATCCCACCCGTCCCGCCGCTCCCTATCCACTAATACGCACGCACCACCCGACGCGGTTCAAAAACGACGAAGACCCGGGCGCCACCGGCGAAGCCGAGCCACACCCCAGTAGTCACCTTGCTTCCCTCCGAAGACCTGCAACCGCAGTAATGCCGCCCCGCCCCTCTCGCCGGTGCCCTGCCAGGATCCTGGCAGGGCACCGTTTTGCCCAGGCAAATCAACCCCGTTTTATCGAACGGACCGTGAGTAACTCTCGCAACTTCACTTCCTGTCGATGGCGTAGGTGACACGAAATCGAATAAAAGACCATGCCAACGCCATTTGATAACCGCCAATCGAACGGTAATATCAGAGGAGAAGGCAGCCCTGCGACAGCACCCGCCGAAGGCGCCCGCCGCCCCGCGGAACACCGCCCGGCGGAACGCCGCGGCTGCCGCCAGGCTCAGCCGGCGCCCCGAGCGCCGCGGCCGCCGGCGCGCGCGCCCGGCCGCGGTAGTTCCCGCTCCCGCATGAGCTTCAGCCGCAGGCTCTCGACGCCCACCGGGAAGGGGGTGGTTCTTGATGTGCACGCCAGACGGGGCGGGTAGCGCCCTTAGCGCCCCCGGCCGGGGGTTCGAG
>Ga0302325_10006266_pt1 | contig 26788 bp, 32 predicted proteins | sample Palsa_T0_2_FD_201948 | JGI IMG/M metagenome (GOLD analysis project Ga0302325, IMG submission 201948) | Peat permafrost microbial communities from Stordalen Mire near Abisko, Sweden - Palsa_T0_2 | ecosystem: Environmental > Terrestrial > Soil > Palsa > Peat permafrost | place: Sweden: Abisko... | reverse complement strand
GCCAGTTCGGTGATGAGCTCGACCTTTTCACTAGGCGAACCCATGGCTACGAAGGAAGAGGAGATTGATTCCGAGGCCGAGGAAGAATTTAACGAGGTAATCGAAGGATTAAAGAAGACAAACTTGAAGGACGTTCCACCAGCAACTCGCCGCCCGTCAAGACCACATCATTCCACAGATGCAGAAGAAGATGAGCAATCTGAAGCCACGGCTTCGTCAGTGACCGCTCGAGATGATGATACGCCCATGGAAGTTTCGATGAAGCGTTGCCTCTTCTGCAATTTCGAGTCGCCTTCTGTTCCGCTAAATGCAGCTCACATGGAACGTATACATGGCATGTTCATCCCCGAGAGAAATTACCTAGTTGATCTTGAGGGCTTGATTGGTGCATTGTATGAGAAGATCCATGGGTTTCATGAGTGCTTATATTGTGGCAAGCTCAAGCCTACGATATTTGGCCTTCAGACTCACATGAGGGATAAAGGTCATTGTAAGATTTCATTTGACACCGAGGATGAGCAGCTTGAGATTGGCGAATATTACGATTTCACGGGCACTTATTCAGATGAAGACGTGTCGGATTCTGAGGACCAATTGCCTGGCAAGAAACAGAGTGGCGGAGTGAAGCTTGGTGCAAAGCGTCAAAGTACCGATGAAGAAGGTGATGAGGAAATGGAAGATGGCGATGGCTGGGAAACAGACAGTTCAGAATCATCACTGGATTCGGCCGATCTCACAGCAGTGCCTCTCGATCAGCGAACTCACCAGTATGAAAAACTCGACCAACATCCCCACCACTCACACTCTGATCCTCGACCTCACCGGAACAAGGATGGCTTTCATTCTCACGCACACAAGCACGCTCATGCGGTATTTTATTCTGATTATGAGCTGCATCTTCCTTCTGGACGAGTCGCTGGTCATCGATCATTGAACAAATACTTCAGGCAGAATCTACACAATTATCCATCCGCTGCTGAGAGGCAAGAACGATTAGCAATTGAGGCTGCTGAGAGTTCCGATTCAGACGAAGAAGAGCAGCAGCTTTCTCGTCGTGACGAAAGAGAACGCGGTAGAGCTGTCGTGAGCCGTGTGAACGGTGGATTGGGAATGGTTGGTGTTACTGCTGAGAAGAGAAAGGAAGTCCAAGTCGCAGAGAAGAGATTTAGGAGGGTGGAAAATCGTGAGCGACGCAAAATGCAATGGTACAACAACAAGCAGAGCAATATGCAAAAGCACTTCCGGGTACGACTCCACCATTCTCTCTCATTGGCTTATTTACTAACATGTCCTAGGATCCTTTGCTCCAGTGATCTGGATATTGATATTGACTTTTTGCAATTTGGCCTTCTGTTTGCAGTGTTGCAAATGAACACTTCTCTTTGAGCGTATGGTCGGGCCTTGCATTGCATGGTTTGAAACATTAGAAACATTAGACGGCGCAAAGTTTCTGATAGCCCGTGAATCGAAAACAACGTCCAAAAATAACCCACATGCTTTCACGAGATAATTGACGCCCCGTGATAATTGAACCAAGTTGAAGATCGGCCTGCTCCTGAACCGCAATATTGTCCATTCTTTTTATCCACGATGGTCTCACTCAATTGCAGTTTGAATTATAAAATATGAAAGGTTTGGGAGAGAAAAGTCATTGCGCCACAATATCTTGTCTCAACGTTTTCGTCCCGTGTGGTTTTCAGGAGGCCAAATGATGATTTGCGTCTAGCAGGGATCCGGCTATATTTGGCGTATCCCTATCCCTGGTCAGAAGCGAAATAATATTCCCATCTGGGGATGGCAATGAAAGCTGCGGACCCCTTGAATTAGTCCCGAATGTGAGCTGGACGACTTCACCCAAAAGTCCCTTCCTCTTTGCACGCAGTATATCCGTCGTCCTTTCCTTCGGGTCATAGCTTCGAATCTCCTCCTCCTCCTATCTCTATCCGCCAATGCGATAATACACCTTCGCGAAGCGTGTGCTGTAATCATGACCGAACAAATGGGTACCCCTGGATCTACCGCTGATGTCTCCGTGAATGGTGGTAAAACCGGAGCTCCCAAAGACAAGGCGTGTCCATTCTGCCACCAGCAGTTCACGTCCTCATCTCTTGGACGTCATCTCGACCTTTACATAAAGGAGAAGAACCCAAAGTCGGCGGACGGGGTCCACGATGTCATCGAGATCAGGAAAATACGGGGAGGGATCACAAGGAGACAGCCTAGGAATTCATCGTCGAGGAGAGAGGATTCGACACCGGCGGCTACGCCTGGGGCGCAGGAGAGGAGAAGTCCTCGTGCTGAGTCTGAGGGTCAGGGGAACAGATCACCGAGTCTCCGCCGGGATGACCATGGGGTGGTAGATACCGTGAACTTCAGGGGAAAGCCTACCTCCTTTATAAATAAGGGAACTTGGGAATCGACGGGAGTTATGAATAATATCCCGGTGCCACGGAATAGTGATTCTCGAAGTTGGGATGGGGAAGATAGAGACGCCGGAAGAAGGGTAGAACCCAGGAGCCGGTCTGTTAGCAAGCAAATGTTGGCCAAGACAACCTTCGAACAGAAGCAGAAGATGATTGATGCTCTGGACAATGCGAAGGCAGCTGAGTTGGCATTACGAGAACTGTTAGGATCCATCCGAGCGGCCAAGTAAGTTTTCCCTAAACCTTCCAACATCAAATTCTAACAGATATAGACAACGCATTGAAGGCCCCTCAATATTCAACTACGACCCTCTAACACTCGACTTTCCTGCCCTAACACTTCACTGCCTTCCCCCACCGCCAACTCTCTTCCAATCCACCCCTGTCCCAACCTCAACCTCCTGGTCTATCCTCCCCCCAGACGAACAACAATACCAAGCCCTCCGCACCCACTTCTCCTCAGAATTCAACCGCTGGCGGGTCGCCGTCGCAATAGCCACTACCGCCCCACGAGACGACCTCTCCTACCCACCCCCACAATCCCTCTTTGGCCTTACAACGGACGACCCTTCGGAACTGGCCCAACGTGCCGAAGCCTCAGCCGCCGAACTCGAAGCCAAAGTCTCCGACCACCTCCGCAGCGTCTTCGCACACTGGTCCTCCCTCGGTCCCTCTAAACGCTCTGAGATCTGGACTCTAGAACTCGCTCGCAGCATTGGCCGGAAATCAGAAGAGAACCAGAAGATAAAGAAAGAAAAGGAGTTCGCGCAGCAGGAAATAGAACATCTGAAATCCCAGGTTGATGAACTGAGCAGGTTGCAACATCCAAGGGAGTTCAAGCTGGTGCCACCGAGCACCGTGCCCATTGACGGCGAATTCATGGCGCATCTGGCCCAGTTGGGTGTGACATCCCAAAGCATAGGCTTCAGCTCTATGGACCGTTCCGTCCACCTGGACACCGCAATCGAGCGTGTGATCGGACGATGGAAAGCCGTGGTTCGGGAAGCAAGAGGAGGCGGTGGGATGGCTGGACAGAGAAGTCTTAGTGGTGACTCTACATCTGCTCCTCCGCTTTCTCTTCCATCGGCAGGCAACAATTCTGCCTCAACTACGAATAACGCCAATACGAATCAAAAACCAACGATAAACATGACACTAGACCACCAACAACCGGAAAGAACAAACTCTACAGTCACGGATAACACGATGGATGGACTTGGCAGCGACGCAGACGCAGATGCGGATGCAGATATGGAGGAAGATGACTCCTTCGTCGAGATGAGCGATCCTCCCCCCGCAACGAACTTTAGACTTACGAACGGGAACTCGAATTCTGGTGTTCATGGAGAAGGAGGGGGGAGGATGACTGGAATGGAGGAAGTGGTGCAAGGTTACGTGAGGATCGGTGCTTAATAGTGCTTCAGCACAACTACGAGTGAAGGAAGGAATTGTATGATTTAGTGACTTGACTGACATCGATGAATTCACGTTCATTGATTGCATGGGAATGGATGTATTAGCCATGCTGATTGCTGTCTCTCTGCAGCACCAAACTAAGAAACGAGCTATAAATGTATAATACCGGGTCACGGTGGGAATGGAATGGAAATATATACATCATCTAACCATTTCTTCTTCTAACTAGTGAACAAGAGATGATGGAGGATGAGTTGCCCCCAAATTGTGTATATAAACACGTCTTTCCTCCCTGCTTTTAGGAACCTTAAGCCAGCCAATTTAGAGTTATCGACGCCTTACTACCCCCCTTTTTGAGATTTAATACCGATTTTCTTTCTTTCCTTCCTATCCTATCTCATCTTCAAACCCATCTAATCCAGGAGATTCTAAGGTATGTCATGCCTACACAACATCACATGACATCTCTCCCCCCTTCCCCCTCCTTCCTCCCTCTCCCTCACACAATCTTCCCCCAAATTCAAACCCCCAAGCTTCAACCAGCCATGTTCGCACCCAACCCCTCCCTCTCTTAAATCACCTTAAGAAAAAAGAAGAAAAAGGGGGGAAAATAGCGGAATTAGGTAAAATTCATGTCCCGCATCACATGTAATATTACCTACCTGGCCCCTTCCCTTTTCCCACTTTCCCCGCGATTTAGCCCCCAGTTACTTGTCAGGGTGAGGTTGTATTGTGGCAAAAGGGAAATACCGAAAAAGGCAATGTGCCAATTCTGAGTTGAAATTTTTTTTGGAATTGTGCCCCCCGCATGTCATCATTTTTTGAAGAGGTATGTGTGGATTGGGATTAGAATGGAAGTAGCGCTGTAGAATATAAGAGGGAAAGCAGGATGAGAGCAGAACAAAACGGGGATGGGACAGGTAATTTTGTGAAGGATTATATTTTCAATATTTCTTTTCCCAAATGCTGCTAAATACGTATACGCTAGGTGATCTCCCATTTACCCCTCAGCTTCATCAATGAATGATTTTCCGGACGCCTGTCCCATGGTAGAATTACAGAGGTAGGCTTATGCACCCCCTTTCTCCTTGGCCTGCCTTGGTTCTATTCCCCTCACCTCATCTCAAGCTCAAGGCTTTTCGCTTTCATTGCCTCGGCTTCCCCTCCCCTCTTCTCAAAGTCATTTATCCAAACCGGGTATCATATACTCCAACCCTAACATGCATACGTGTATGTCTCCATCGAAAGCAAAAAAAAGAAAAAAAGAGAGAGAAACGCAGAGAGAGATCAGATCTCTTGGATATTGACGACTTCTCCGTAGGCGTCGAATCCGAGTCTCTTCTTTGCCATCGAGGCTTGCACGGGATTTGGTGAGTTGAAGATTTCGTCGAGTTCTTCGAGCTGGGAGTTTGTTAGTCTCTTTTCTCGTTTGTAGGTAATGGAGATAGATGGGAGAACTTACAGTTCGGTTCTTGGTCTCCGGAATCCAGAAGTAGATGACGACAGATTGGACACCACACCATATTGTGAAGATAATGTACGTTTTCCAGCCAATCTTATCCATTGATACCGGCCATGCGAATTGGTTCAGCATTCCAGCTTAAAATTTGTTCAGCAACTTCGTCAGATTGAAGTTTAGGAAAGGCTCTTACCAGCGGCAACAGTCATGCCCGAGAATCCCATTCCTTTCGCTCTCATCTCAAAGGACAGAACCTCAACCGGATACAGTGCCTGCAGCGGGGTGAATCCAATCGAGTAAACGGCGCCAAAGATAAAAATGAATACAAGACACACGACGCCCGCAACAGAATTAGTTCCAATTTGGTGATTTGCACCGGCGTCAGGGGGGATTGACATTTGGTAGATGGCGGTAGAGACCGTCATTGCCAGCCAGACGAGGCAGCAGCCGATATTCGAGAAGAGGAGTAGCGGCCGTCGACCAATACGATCCACGAGATTTGCGCCTAGGAGCGCCCAGCAGAATTGCTGGCAGTTGTTGATGAGAATGACGTTTGCTTGGCCAATCTTGCCAGTAATGCCAATCGTAGCTAAAACCTTGCTCATGAAATATGACAAGACAGCTGTGAAACTGTTAGCTAAGAAGAGGAGCCTTGCGGGAACTATTAACCATTGCCAGCCCACTGGCCGAAAATGCTGATGGCGACATTGCAGAAAAGCCGATAGCAAGTGGATCTGTTCTTGAACAGCGCTCTATAATCCCACCACCGTTTATCTGCCCCGTCCATCTCCAGCAATTCTTCGTACTCGTTCAACTGCAGTTTCACCCATTCGCTCTCGGGGTTTCCGTCGCCGTGGAATTTGATGAGCATGTCTTTTGACTCCTCTTGCTTGTTATTGACGTACATCCATCTTGGTGACTCGGGGAGGAAGTATGCAGCGCCAAAGATGATACATGCAAACATCAATTGGATCCAGATAATTAACCGCCATCCCTCGTCTCCGGCGTAGTTTGCACCACCTCTTGCAACACCGCTCGCGATGATCGACCCAGTGAACCTAGAATTATCAGCCAATTAATTGTTCAATGAGAATAACAACTCACCAGAAACAATTGAAAATAGCCGTCACAATACCACGGTAAGCTGGATGCGAAACCTCCACCACATACATGGGCCCTGCAGCCGATGCAATGTTCACACCAAATCCAAGCAAGAAACGACCTCCCATAAACTGCTTAACTCCCTGTGCTTGAGTCGCGACTCCTTGAATGATAGTGCCAACGATGATGAGGAGACATCCTAGCCACATCCCAAATCGTCGTCCAAAAGTATCTGCTGAGGGACCCACGAACGGTAGGGAAACGACCCCACCAATCTGGTACATCGACGTTACAATACCGGCCCAAATACCCGCATTCTCTCCATGATAATATTTCAGGAAGGCTGGATTCGCCAGAAGGTTGTTGATTAAAGATCCATCGTAACCGTTCATAGTCGCGCAGAAAAATCCGATAAAACAGGCACAGTACAGTTGAAAGGTAGACCACGTCCATGGCCGCGGCGGCTCTTTCATCATTGCCTCGTTGAACGCTTCATTTCCGTTGATGATCCTCACTTCAACTTCTTCGTGTTTCTGCGGAGCCAATGTGTCAGAATTCGACTTCCTGAGAACGACCTCGTATCCTTACCTCGTCGGTACTCTGTCCTGGCGCATATTCTACCATATCATGGTGACCGCTATACTTGTCGGTCATCATCGTGGCAACCGAGTATAGAGAAAAGTCGTAGAACCAGAGCGGGCCTCACCAATCGATACTTTTACGAGAGTCACCTTTGAAGCTGTCATGCCAGGGAAGCCCTCGCACGGAGGATCCCGTACCTTTATATGGCATGCATCTGATTCTAGACCCTGTTGATAACCTTAGTTAGTGCAGTTGCAGCACTCACTGAGGGCCCTAACTTCGTAAGGCTACCGCTGCAGAGCAAGCCATCTCTGCTGCTGAAAGAGGCTTAATGCCCCACCACCCCCGGATTCTCGGGCAGCGACTCCATCCAAAGTCCCTGGCAGCTGGGTGGGTGTGGTGGACATTGGCTGGCATGGCTGGCATGGCTGGCATCCGACGGCCAGGGTCAGATCGTGTGCGGTGGACGGGAATCCACAAACCACGCACAGTCGGTTAAGATCCCCTCCCCAAGCCAAAGCGCGGCGAAGGACCCGGGGCTGCTCACACCTCTGTCCGCATTGAAATTCATGCACCGTTGATTGGGAGTTTCTTCTCCTCATTCAGCATCTCGAGCTAGCGGCGAGCGTGGCCCGTCACCCGAACAGGAAGCTGTATCAGAAGAGCTTTTTGCCGAGACCCAGATCGTGAGACCGTTCGAGATAGAACATCAGGAAGAGTAGACGAGAACAGGAACGCCTCCCTGCTTCCATGGTGAGTAGCGGCCATCACGTGGAAGGCATCCTGCAGAAGGTCGGACTGCACGTCGCGACATTGGCGAATCAGGACCCCGTCGCCAACAAGCTCGTCAGTTGAAAAGGGGACACGAGCAGAATTGTGTGCCATGCGCAAATCAGGGGCGAATGGTTGCCCGTCGCCAACAGCTCGTTCAGTTGAAAAGGGGACACGAGCAGAACTGTGTGTCATGCGCAAATTAGGGCCAATGGTTGCCCGCCACTATCCTCTGCCTTTCAACAACCACTCGATTGTTATGTAGTTGCAGACCGCTGATCTCTAGGCCCTCCTCGTATGGGGAAAACGGAATGCAAGGCCTTCTCCACTGCAGGGATCTCAGATCTGGCCCGCCCTCGTACATCCCCGTACCGAGGCTTTGTGTTCGGTGACTTTCCGACCAGGATATCTTATGCCGCAAAGATTCGTTCTAGTGCAGCCCAGCAAGAAATAGATTACATAGTCAAAAATGTGCATAATCCTGAAAAATATAGGGAGGATTGACCAATGGCCATACATCGAGGGTCGTTCTTCTGAGGGTGATGAATCAGGAGAGACCACGCCAGATATATGTTGGGAAGAAGGCATTTTTGTAGCTGCCATCCTTTTCGCTAGGCCCTCATCCGAGTCGACTCGACCTCTTCGAACTATCTCGATCCCGGTGGACATCGATATCCCATATTCTCAACTATCAACCATGATCATTGCCATGCAAGCCATTACTGCCGTTGCGGCAGATACCACGTTCCGTTTCCTTGTCCCCGATTATAGGAAACTCCCAAGCCTGCAGATGCAAGGTGTTCGAGCTTCCGTGAGCTATAATACCAAACATCTCGCACTCTCGTCCATCTTGGCGTGGTGTGGATTGAGGTTGAATTGGTTTGCAAGGACCGCTTGACTTTTGGGACTCTCCTATGTTGATCAGGCGACCAAGTCGGCGCCTACTTCAACCACCAGCTATATTTCTACTTCGAGACTGGGTGATGTTTGCGAATGCGCTAGCTTCGGAGTCGAAGTTACTCGATTCGTCCATTCGCATCTTGATCTGCGTCACATCACAGTCTTCTAGACATCCCAGTGGCTTTTGCACCACATCTTCAAGTGATTGCTAGTACAAAATGCGTAAGGCAGCGCAAGCAATGCGAAATGGGGAAATACTGCACAAGTACGAGTTTTAGTAAACGGTAAATATCTAGTAAGTAGCCTTATAAGCTTCTCGCGAAATATGATCTAAAGAGGAATGGATGAGCATTTACTTCATGAGTCAGTTAGCGAACATATCAGACGGTGAACGAGTGCAAGGTGCACTAGAACTTCAGCTGAATATATATAATAATCTCCCAAGAAGCTTAATGCCACTTCCACATCTTAATTGAAGCTTGGCATTCTCCATTGAGTTTTTCCCTGTTAAGTTCGCGATGCATTCCCACCTCCTTTCCGTCCTCGCCTCCTTGCTCAATCTCGCTTCAGCTCTCACAATCAACCACCCTCGTTCCAACATCCCAGAGCAAGTCCCCGCCGAAGCCTCGCTGGTTGACGTCCTCGCTTTCTTGTATCCCGAGGGTCCAATCTATTTGCGAGAAAAGAGAGAAATCTGCTTATCATTGCGGAACAAACGCTTTCGAAATGCAGCTCCAAACATCCATCCTTACACTCCTCGCCTCGTCGCAGCAGCAGCGGTAGCAAACCCGATTCTGATTTCCATGCCCTCAGACGAATTTATATCAGCTTTCGAGTCCAGAGGGGCCTACATCAGCTTTGCAATAGATGTTTTAGGAATTTGAGGATCTACTTTGATTATGCGCACGGGACTCAATATCAAGAAGCTTGTTGAGACGGGAATGCTATCGATGGTCTTGGGCATGATTTTGATGGATGATTCTGAGATGCATGGTGGAAGTGGAAGTGGAAGGAGTTGTGGGAGAGGAGGGGGATGTTTCTGGGGAAATTGAGACGAGGTGATCAAACGTTTGTGAAGCCATTGCTAGTGTTAGCGATAAGATATCCAAGATATGGATGTGTTGGTTTGATCCGTTAAGCTGAGAGGTGAATATCTTTGAGTGAATACAAGCTCTAATCTCCATTACAGCACTCCATACCTATAAAACTTATTAGACTTCATCGGATTCACTTACAGAATGACTGTCTCATACTACACTAGCAGAGAAATAAAAAAAAAGTTCGTCGGATCAACCTTTCTACGTTCGTAGAGTTCACAATGCGGTGTTATGTTCCCTATTCTTGTTGTTGCTCTTCTCTTGATATGTCCCGGGATATCTACGTATCGTATCATCCGTAGGGCACCTTGAAGCTATTCGAGATCATGGACTCGGCAGTGCCATTGGAGCCGGAATTGCAGTGTTTTTTGAAGTCAGACTTGTCTTTTGGGTGGGCTGGAGTTGGAAATTGTCCCTAATAGACATGGAGTTGTCTTGAGATCGAGTGTTGAGGCAGGAGGCTCTCATGGGTACCTCTGTAAAGCGGTGGGCTTACCACCTGAGCGTGGAGGGTTCATGCGTTGGAGTTCGACAGAGTCGAAATGAAATGGTGATCTGCTACTAAGGAATGAGTCGGAAAGATCGGAAGGAAGATCTAAGTACCGAGTTGGTTGTCTTTGATTGTAGCTCGAGCAGAGAGTCCTCAACGATTGAATATACCTCATCAGCTCTATCTTTATCTGGCTTCTTCTCAAACAACCTCCCCGTCGATTATCTGGGATCCACCCTTGCGCAATCGCTTTCTCTATTGCATAATCAATCAAGGGCAATCATGCTAATAGTCGGACTTGACGTCCAGTGCGACTATTAGTCCTACCACAGCTACCGTTCCAACCATTCCAAGCATGGAAGGCCCCTAAGACTCGGAGTCAGCTTCATCCAGTTTCCGATCGAGTTGCTCCTTGACCGCGTCCCACGAATCCCGATTCAGATCCGTCTTGTTCTCTTGATATGCTACAATCCCACTGCGCAGATCTCGGCTTAACTCAAATCTCTCAATGGTCTCTAGAGGACCGTGATCTAATTCGTCCTCCTGAATTTTGGATTCGTTGATCGCGTTCAGCAGCTGCATATCAACTCGCGCTCTGTAGTATGTACCTCCGTATATTCCAAAAGGTCCTGGAGCCGCTCTTGGTCACCATTTCTCGCAACGGTAGTGGAGGAGTTCTACTTGTAGAGGCAAGGTAAGGCAGGGGAGGTAATGCATCTTTGGAGAAGAGGATTTCATGTCAAGCTGGTGAGGAGCCGAGCAAGTCGTGGGCTTTTCGGGCTTCGTACGAGTATGGCGATTTGACGGGTGAAGAAGAGCATGATGGCGTCGAATTGTGGTTCGATGAGATTATTCTCAGTCGAACAGTATTTCGGGTACGCATTTAATGGGCGGTGGTGGCCCAATTCGTGGAATCCAAGATCTAGAGGTGATGTTGTCGTTCTTTTAGAGGGGTCGAGCCAGAGACGGGCGAACTGCAGCAGCTTGAGCCACTAAATGCTCTTTGCTGGGTCTTCTATGGGCAGGGACTGTAGTCTTCAATCACGGCTATATTTAAAGCTCGAAAGCTAAAATGCTCGAACCTTAACAGCATGCCATTTCCGTCCTTACCCTTCTCCGTTGCTCGACACCGTTAATACAAGATCAGCGCCCTCTTCGCTGGTACGATTCCAGCGCTTCCCGCAGCAACATCGCTTTTGATCAGTCAATCAAATATAGCGACTGTTGACTTCTTCGAGCTTTCTCCTTCTGTATTTTCCAAAATTGAGGCGATAAGTGTCTCCTTATGCTTTTCGATAGTATATATCTAACCAAGAGTACTCCTACTACTGCGAAGCCCTCCCAGACTATTTCCTTGTCAGCCTCCTTCTTTTTGTTCTTATTTTGCCGACCCTTCTGATAACCGCTTCTTGAGGAATTGGAAGAGAAGTTCGACTTATTGAGGTAGGAGAAGGTAGGGGAGATGCGACCTTGGGGCTTCAACTTCGTTGTGATGTTGAGACAAAATAGACGCTTGAGCACAAGTCCCGCAATTCGGGGTATAATAGCAGCGAATTGTGGTTCAGTTGTAGTCTGCCAAGCTGAACAGTACTTTGGAGACCCATTCAATGGGTGGTGGGAGTATAATTGAAGGCTTCCGAGATTTGGAGGTGGTGTTGTTTGGTTTTAGTGGGGTTGATTGCTGCAGCTAGAACAACTTGCAGCGGCCTTCAGCCGCCCGCCCAAATTGCATTCATCTCCTCTCGACAGGTGGCAGAGCTACATCAGGAACTGGACAGCGCTAGCAAGGCTGGTGGTGAACACCCAGCCCTGATGGATGATATATCACTCCAGACGCTTCTCGAATCCCGACGGGATCGAGAGGAGCATTTTTGGCCAATGAAAGTGAACGAACGATGGAAATATCAGTGAATAGTATCACCACCAATTGCATGTGTGCGATCGGAAACATGACCTCTCAAGTCGATGCCGCGCACCTTCAATAGACCTCGTCAGTTGACGAGATGCAGCTATGGGCTATCTGAGACAGCTGTGGACGGTTACGAAGGGTGGCTAAGACATTGAATGGACCAATCCATTACTCGTACAAGTGGCGGAATTGGGCAAGGCTCAGACTCGGGCACAGCTTAGAACTCGGGCGCAGCTCAGAACTCGGGCGATGGAAACTGATGCCTCGAGGACAAACAAGTTATCATGCCATGCTTTATTGTCCTTTTCAGGATCTTTATTTACTTTTTATGCTCGCACCTCACTTCATCTCATCCTTTTCCGAAACCAGATCGCTCCCGGAAGAGTACTCGATTCATTTTCCATTCTTCCTACGACATCGCTTTAGAAACACCAACCAGCCAGGATATAGTCATCTGTTATGGCAGAAGTACTAGGTCTGGTTACCAGCGGGGCTGGGATCATGTCTCCCGCCGGCCAGATCGTGGGCATTGTTTCCGGGCTGAAAAAGATTTGCAGCAAGATTAAGAATGCCGGAGAAGATATCAGATATCTTATTGAAGAGGTCCAGACCATTAGCCTAGTGCTAAATGAAATTGGTGATTGCAATTATCTCGAGGGAGATTCACCACTGCCAGTCGCACCTGTACAGAAAAGTTTAGAGTTGTGCCGAAGAAGTGCGGAGATATTATCAGAGATAGCGGTTGACCTAGATGAACAAATTTCGAAGCAACGGCTAAAGGGTGTTTTTAGGGCTGCTTTGAAAGAAGAGGCAATCAACAAGTTGAGAGAAAGGTTGAGATTTGCGCAGGTCTTGTTGATGATTTCTTACCATATTTATTCAGAGTGAGTTGAAAACCCTCCCACTAGCAAGACCTTGGCGGCCGAATCGTGTCTTTCAAAGTGTTACTAATCTAAAACTTCGATAGAGCTCTACAGAGACGTCGCCATGAACTGTACGTTGAGCTCAGGGGAGAGCTCGGCGAAGTGAAGTATCTCCTAGCCGCCTCAACTGGAGTGGAGCTTCAACCTGCTCAGGCACCAAATTCAATCACCCACGACAGACAGCAAAAATCATTTCACGTGCCAAAAGATAATCTAAATCCTGAGATGTCTCTCAATCCCCAACGAGGATCTAAAGTGCGAGCAACAGAAAGTAGTTGTGTCTCCAAAACAAAGAGGCGACGACATTTTGCGGCTCAATTTCGGCCACCAAGTTGGTTCACATATGCTAGTCGAGCTTGGGAATTGTTCGGGTATCGTACAGATTTTGGCTGGATGTTTACTTTGCGTACTTATAATATTGTGCCGTCTGAATCGCCAATTCTGCAGCATGTACAGCGGGGCGATGTTGAGGAAATCCAGAGATTATTCGGAGAACGGAAAGCGTCTCCATTCGACCGGGATCCCAATGATTTTACACTACTGGATGTATGTTAGCAGATAAGCTTCTATTCAGTATTCTAAGTATTTTAAGTTAACATTGTGAACAGGTAGCTGCCAAGTACCATCAACTGGATGTCTGCCGGCTACTGATTGACCATGGTGCAAACCCCAATGTATCTGCATATGAGTGAGTGTTTCCGTCTAACCACCAGACTGACACCTTTCTTATACTGCACAGCTCCGTGCTCCAAGCTCCATGCATCCCCAACGTTTTTGAGAAATCAGCAAAAGCGAGAACAAACAAGGACTTCTTCGAATTAGTCTGTATATTAACCAAGGGAACGGACTACGAAGTCTTTGCGCAAGAGAACTCGTTCACTGGCCAGGGCCCATACGAAGTCATTACATGGCTAGTCCAGCAGTATCACGGTGAGTGTGGATGTCCAACGACTGAGCGACGGGCCAGCATAATCGAAGCATGTGTTGCCAGGCTGGCATTTCTGCCGAATATGGCTTCTCTGATCAGAATAAAGCTCGGCGGTAAGATGTTGAAGGATATGCTTGGGCCGGAAACCCTCGAAGGGCGGTTTTTGCTTCACTGCGCTGCACAGAATCTTGCAGAGCACTGCGCGTTCCTGCCACCCCAACACAACTGTGATAGTCCGACCACGCTGGTAGACCCAACCTGGATAAACGCCAATGCAGATCGCTGGAACGACGACGAGAGGAGGGAGTTATTCTCTCTTATTAGTGAGCTTGTCGGGTCTGGATTTGATCTCCATCGTCTCAATTTCTTCGGAAGATCTCCTTTGCTTGCCTTATTCGCGTGGTTCATTCAATGGCCTGATCCCGGATGTCCCGGCGATGGACGCTGTCGGGAGTTTTCTGCCCACCAAAATGAGGCTCATATCAAGAATATTGCTGCTAACTTCCTTGCGCCGGCGCGGGTATGGCTCGAGCAATTGAGTGGTGCTGGAGTAGATCTATTGCAATACGGGGATAGAGAGAAACGTTTGAATTTCCACGGATCAAGTGAAGCCGATAATGAATATCTCTATAGTTGGCGTAGGAAGGGGGGCAAGACGACGGAGGATACAATGAAGCCAAGGTTGGGTATCTTTGACGAGGTGACGGAGGATATAATGAAGTTAAGGTTGAGTACTTTTACCTATGGCCCATCGCCTTGTGATTGGCAGTTTTGGGTGACGGAAGTTTTGGATGAATCCTTTGCTGAGTTCTGGGATATGGTAGATCACCCAGAGCGGGCGATGCCAGGGGCTTGGAATTGCTGAAAGTTGAAAGGAGAAAGAAAGCCTGGAGGAGGCCTCGAGAAAGAATCCATGGTCAATTTCATCACTGTATTTTTTTTCTTTCCTTCTTTGCTTGAATCAGTCCACACGATGTCAATGGTGTTCCCAGCACTCTTTGTCGGCTTCTCATATTTCGCCCTATCCCATTCCTGGTACTTCAGCTCCTTCGCTCTCTTTTACAATCTTTCGAATTGGGGGATAGGTATGTACAATAGGCTGTGTAGGCTGAACTCAAGATGCTTGAGAGTCAAAGAGTCAAGACCCCGTCCCTTCTCAAGAGGCCAAAATAGGCACAACAGTTTCTTCACTTCGTGTCCCCCCCTCCCGTATCCTCTGGAGTCTTTCGCTGAATCCTCCGAACTATCGAATCCCCATGATTTCACCCCGCTAATTATCCTTATGCCTTCTCTTCGACTTCTTATCTTCATGATTCCTCTCTCGCCCCCCATCCCCTTGACTCCTCCCAACGTTCTCATCCTCATGATTCCTGTCTGCTTCCTCGCTTGGTATACGAAATCCGATCTTCTTAAACGTCTCCCCACCTTTGCGAAACCTGTTCTTTGTTCGGCGCACAGCTAAAGTTGCTTCTTCGAGCTTCTTCTTCCCCACCTCCCCACCCTCGCGGAGCTTGTCCTGTCCTCTTTGCACAGAAGCAGCTGCTTCTCCAAACTTCTTCTTCACCATCTCTTTCCCTCTAAGGATGCTATCAACGATTTGGTAAATATAAAATGCTGCTGCTCCCCCGGCCAATACGAAAACAGCAGCTGTCAGCTTTGTTGTGAGGCTGAAGTTCATTCCTTTCCCTTTGCATTTGCTGCAGACGTAGTCGAGCTTCGAGTCATCCTTCCGAGAAGCTGTGGTCCAGAAGTTTAATGTTTGGAGGCTGAGATTCTGTGATATAATTTTGGATGGAAAGGGCCTTGTGAGTGCAAGGGGTCGGCGCAGCATAACAGCTCGTGTGGCTTTGGAGGAGCGGATGAAAGAGAGCATGATTCGGAGTCGATTCCGCAGGTTGATTCTATTCTGCTTTGTTTGATGAGAAACTTTCGTGCAGAAGTTCGAAGTGCTTCAAAGTCAGGTTGAGCTTTTCGAGTGTTGAGAATGTGATATATTACATAATTTACATTTCAACACCCTTTTCAGAGGTGTCTCGTCAACTTGAAAGACAATGGTTCTACCTCAGTCTCTCTTCCCTGACCACCGTCATCAGAACAAAACGGTGCCTGATCACATCATTTCGCCGCTTTTCATCATCCTCCACCTTATTCCCTCTATCCTCCATGGGATAACGCTCTAACCATTCCGCCGTCCTCTTGTCCGTAATATCCACAGCATCCACCAATACCCACCTCCCAGAATTCCGACACCTGTTAGTTCTTCGAGGTCGGTGAGGGAACATGATATATCACATTCCATGCGAGGGTGGGCCACACCTTAGCTACTAACAACCAGCGTCCTATCGGAAGCCCTCTCATGAATACCATCAAGGGTCAGAGAAAGATCCTATCTTGGTAGTGGCTGAAACCCAGTTTCATTCCTGAAGTGGGATAGCTGTATGAAGCAATTTTCTTCTAATTTTCATCCATCAAACGATTCGAAAGGAGACAATTTGTCGCTCAAAGCCGTGATTGAAATAAGACTTTATTAGTCACGCATTCCTCTCAAAGATGTCGCCTTTCCGCCAATGCTTCGTGCGTGGGATGGCTTAGGGAGCTCCGCGCGGCTCTTGTCCTGTCCAAAGGCGGCGCATTTTGCTCCCAACCTTCGACGCACATCCACTGCGATCCCAAACAAGCCTACATAGCTTTTCAACCACCTCTTCAATGATGAAAAACCACAAATATTCCAACGAGTACGTCAAGAAAGCCCAGGCTACCCTTTTAGAGCATGCGAAGGGCGAATTCCATCGACAACCAGATCCAAGCTCGTTTTAGGAAAATGGAAGGAATAGACTTGGAAACCTTGCAAACAAAGTCTTGCCTTTGGGTCCTTCTTTACTCTGATTATTGCGACAGGTGTTGTCGCTAGGATCCTTTGGGTTGATGCGAAGTTTGTCTCGTGGATCTCCTCTAGACCTGGGAATGGAGGCTTCAAATCCGATGTGATAAATGGGGAAGGGGAAGGGGAAGGTGGTTCTGAAAGACGGAGTAAATGAGGACGGTGTACCTAAACGGAAGACGCAGAAAGAAACTTCGTCATGAACCCCACGAAATCCTCCGTTCTCTACATTCGAGTTCCATCCATGTGATATCCCTGCAAAATCACATTCTACAATTCTACCCACAGCTCATTTCTTCGCTCCAATGCAGCTCCTTCGGTCTCTCCTCATGACCACCTGCTGGTAGAATCCATATAACACATTTCACGACTACCCATTGTATGCAAGCCAAAACAGTAGCAACTACAAACACGTGAATCGAGAGCAAACTTGGACTCAAGTGTGCGTATCAAATGTCCTTCAGTGCTTTCATGACGACTTTGGCCCTGTCTATCAAAATTTTCGCCTCGAGGATTTGAATTATGATAAGCTCGGCTTCCTTTCGTTGCTTATTGAGTCGATGCGAGGTTGTTGAGAATTCGTGGTCACCAATTGGAGATGGGAACTGGCGTTTGTTGAAAAGCGTTCAAGATATTGGGAAGAGACTCCTCCGCCCAGAGGTAGAGAGGTATTCTCTGAATATTTCGCGCGTGAGCTGAGATTGATATGTGGGTGAGAGCATGGCTTGAGTAGGACGTATGGAGCCTGAGGCTCTGTTGAGTGGGCTTAATTTCACAGTGTTAAGGAAGTATCGTCGAAGATTAGGTCGGGAAGCCATCTCGTTTCAAGAATGAGAGATGTGACAGCTTTCAGCTATCACATGCTTTTGCGATATCAGGCCACCTCTTTCAAACTCAGCTTATCTAGCCCACAACGCCATCTCCTCAGCCTTACGTTGCCGTCTGCTTTCGTCTTCAAACATCCTCAGCGCCTCATCAGCATCCGCCTCTGACTCGTGGGCTTTCACGAGAGCCCAGACGTGGTACAACCAATACTTCGGATTACTTGGATTGTTGACTCCACACTCTTCAAATCTATCTTTTAGACTTGCGGTTTGTAGTTTGGACAACAGGCCTTGTTCAACATGGAAGAACTTCCCAGCATCAAACTTCGTGATCCATTTGTCTCGCCAGAATTGGTCGCGAAACTTTGCGGGCGCTGATGCCAGCTCCGGAGGTTTCCACTCGCGTCTGAAAGACCGTACCCTGTGCTCTTCGTGTACAGCCAGTGCCTCGTCTTGCCTTCGCTTTTCGTCTTTTTCGTCTTTTTCATCTTGCTCGTCTCCGACATTTTTGTAGTCTTTGTCCTCGACTTTCTCTCCGAGCATCCAAGCTATGAGAGCTGGATCTTGCTCTTCGATTTCTAGCAAAGTCGTATTTTTATGACGGCCGAACGTCAAGCGGAATGTGTCTGGTTGCTGAAGCCCTGCGCTGTTGCTTGAAGCGGCTTGTATTTGGGTCATTGTTGTGGGAGGCGCTGTTCTTCTGTATGGCAACGCCCTCGAGACTTTAGGTGATAGATTCTCTGCTTTGCTCGTTGTTGAATTTTAATGGTGGGAGGAAGATAACTTAGGTTATGTGTCCTCTAGAGAGCGCAGATGACTCAACTTAAAGATTCTCAAGAAAGTCACCGATGGCGAGGGTTGCCTAATTGTGCCACCGAAGCACTAATTATTTGGCGCAGCCTGTGGCAGTGTTGCGATGCCTGCTGTGAAATTCGCAAGGATATTTGTGATTGGGTCGGGCTCATGCGATGCCTAGCCTCCTTTATTGGTTGCATCGTATTTAGGGCTGAGGGTCGTTTTGTGCGACTAGCACCCAATTGCAAAACTTCGAGCCAACAATCTCTGAAGAACTGAGCCGATTCAGGAGCTGACTTCTTTAAAAGCCCGAAACATTCCGCCGAACAGCCACGACCATGGTCTTGAAAGCCACACACCGATACGCACACGGACACCCGTATCAGCAAAGCTGATTGATGCTCCTCATAATTTCCTTCAGAGAGGCTTCGCTTTGGTCGCCGTTGTCAAGCGCCTCCAGGGCTTCCTCGTTCATCATAGTTTGCAAAAGGCCAGCAGAGCCTGTCTGATCAAGGATCGAACCACTTTTCGTTCGGCCATCCTCATCGGGTACTCCTAATGCTTTCTCGATCTTGCTCATGAAATTCGTACCCAATTGGACAAGAATTTGTACCTGAAGGTTCAAGGGAGGTGAGAAACCTCCAAGTTTTAGTCCTGGAAACAATGGAGGAAGTTCTAATATGTGCTCTTGAATGGCGACGGAAGTGTAGATGTTGGAAAAGATCGTTCGGTAAATTCGAAGGAGACATATGTAGCAGGTGAGAATGGATAGGGTCATCGGAACATTGCATCGTATTATCCCTCTTGAAGGGTCCGTCGAGTTGACGAATGTTTGGGAATACCTTTGCTCGGATGCCGTTGGTGATGTGTGGTTGTTCCATGAAGTGAACGCGTCCATGAATTCTTGATCCTTCTCAGAGCGTTCTGGCTCTGGCCGAGAACCCTGAAGCTCTGAACCTGACTGGATAGAAGTTGATGGTGTGAAGTATCGTAGGATTGATAAGAAGATTTCCGCCCTGCTAAGCATTCTTCCAATCATGAAGTTATTCGCTTCTGTTTTCCCATCCAAATTTCTTTGACTCGAAGCAAGAGATACTCGCGATGTGGCGTGACAAGGACCTTTCCCGACAGATCTCATCAGGTTCAAGTCTGCTAGTAAGCCTGAATGCAACCCGGCAAGTCTCCTTAAAACTTCTTCCTTCAGGTCTGCTATCTCCAGATGCGTGTCTGGAAAATCGACTGAGCCTTGTACGTGAACAGCAGCCGAGCCAATATGATGGGGAGCAGATGAAGATCTTTCCACTCCGATATTTGGGTCGAGTTCACAATTCTGTGGGCGAGAAGTTCTACATCCGTCCACTTCGACGTTCATAACATCGTCCTGGGAAAGTCCAAATTGATTCATATGAGTCATGTCGAGGAGGCTCCCGAAGTCCAAATTATCGACACCCAGATTACTCGACTCGTGGATTGCTCTGTCATCGTTGAACAGATTGATGAAAGTGTAGTCGTGAGAACTAGACTTGCCAGAACCAGGGTGGTCTTGAGGAGATGCGTTTGAAGTTCCCGAAGAATTCACAACATCAGGTTGAAGCACGTTCTGCCAGTCGTTAAGCCGCGATGGCAAAGCACCCAAGGTCCTCTTATTGGGATAGGATGAGTCCGATGACAGAATAGAGTGAGTCTGTGGCGACAGATCCGCTGACTGTAGATGCCCCTCATGATCACTAGAGTTGGTATTGGATGTTTGTCTTAGTTTTGCTAATTTGCTAGGTCGGCCTGATCGAAGTGGTGCTCCTATTGAACAAGTCACGCCCGCCTTGGAGCATCTTTGGCATGGCTGCAGCACATCGGTTGTCGTGTTATCGCGGATGCAGCGGAGCTTATGAGCCCTGCAGCGATCGCATGCTGAACGACGCAAGAGCTGATCATCTGTAGCTCGCTGGGCACCTTCGCCACTGTTCTGACCGTCGCTTGGTGACATGACGAGAAAAGGGTCGACTCAATCTTCTCGTTAGAAGAGGCGTCGACGTGAACATAGGTAGTTTATTGGTGGTTAGGTGACGTTTAGGCAGCTGTTAATGTATACATGGGGCGTTTAAGTTAGCGATGTTGCAGTGCTCACTAATTAGGTAGAGCAACGTCACGTGACATATATCCGCCATGATCTGAGTTTCTTGCCTGCACAATGAGAGAACGTGGGGTAAAACGGGACCATTTGCATGCATGAAATTGAGTTGTATGTGTGGGTTTGAATTTCTACTGAAAGTTGATGATTTGAAGTCAAATGAAGAGAAAAGGGGCTTCCAGGGGGGAGGACTACATGCATGCCGCCTAACACTGAAGATTTTTTAATGACACAATAAATAATAATTACAAAATGAATTTCCAAGCCAATATTCAGGAGGTGGCATTAAGTATTTCATCGACTTCAGGAGCAAATTTTCTCAAAATTTGCAGAATCTCGTCCCATGTCTTGACTTGCAGAGCCTTCCCTTCCTCGCTTGTGACCAATTTCCCCTTTCTGTTAATCCTAGAGTCAGAAATTGTCGCGCCTATTAATGCCATGATAGTTGTACTCACGTGTAAAAGACATCATGGCTCCAGAATTCTCCATGAGCTTCTAGATCCAAAGCCGCACCACTAACTATGGTACGGCTACCCTCCTCGCATGTCCTCGCAAAGAACATTTGAAAAAGCCCGTTCGTCAACTTCATGATCCATGAGAACTCTCGACCGATATTCGTTTTGCACAGGCCCGGACAAACTGTAGTAAGAATGACCACTGGCTTGCCAGACTCGTCCAACGTCTTGGGGACAATTCCCTCTATAGCATACATCAGTATCAGTTTCGTGACACTGTACTGAGTCATGATGTTGAAAAATTCCTTGCTGCTGATCTTCTCTATAATACTGTCGTCGGGAGAGAGCTTGAGTGTGTCTTGGGTGATATCACTGTGCCCATTACTACCAACAATCTCTAGGTGTGTAAGTTTGCCAATCTTATTAGCCGTCTGACGAAGCTTAGGGAGAAGTAAGATACTGAGTAGGGCAGTGGATATGGCGTTGACTTGGAGTGACATCTCGTAGCCTTCAGGGCTAGTTTGGTATGACGGTGCTGCCATGCCGGCATTAAGTAGTGCAACGTCCAGTCGTGGGACTTCCTTCGTAACTGCTTCAGCAAACTGCTTGACGGAGGCAAAGACACTCATATCCAACTGAAGTATCTTGATGTTCGAAAGGGGGTAGCCAGTTTGATGGCAAATGAGGATTTTGGCTTCTTCGCCGCGTTGAAGAGAGCGTACACCAAAGATGAGTGAGGAAGCACCGAGCGTAGCAAACTTGATGGCGGACTCGAGTCCAAGACCGACGTTGGCACCGGTGATGAGGATGGTCTTGCCAGCGAAAGATGTTTTGGGATCCTCGGGTGGGTTTCGTGCTTGCCACCAGAACATTGACATGCTGTTGCCTTCTTTCATTTTTTCCAGTGGTGGTTTCACCATGATTGCTGGTCGCAGGATGGAAAATATGCAAACGAAGATGGAAGGAGAGAGCAATGTGGGCTATGAAATATGAAGAGAAATTGAAATGAAGTGAGATGTGAGGTAGTGATGTAGAAAATAAATGTAGGGAAATGAATTAACCAAAGCATGAGCGTACTGTATTCGCCTGATAGTCGGAGGGTTTATGTAAAAGGGGCCTAAGCGAAAACCCTCCGAACGCGAGGTCCGAAATCTCCGAACCTTTGGCAGTGCAACCCCACCATTCCTCAGACATTAGTACAATTGAACCAAAAAAATCTTCCCTATGCTAGCTCCCTCTTTCTAATTAGTCAGGGCGTAGAGCAAATGATTTGGTTAGTAATCCTCGACAAGACAAACCTTCCGAGCCGAACCACGTGACCCTCGCCCTTCTCGCAGCAGTTTGTGTAGCATCCGAGTGCACTAACAATCTTGCGAATACCTTTTCTGAAGCAATTTTAGCAGAAAGGATGCACCAGTAGAAATTGAGTGAGGATCTATTGAAGAGCTGAGTAGTGAGCGAACTGAGGCTAATATACACAATGGCTAACAAAAGTAAGTCGTCCATCTTACGAGACAACCTGGCACCCTTTGCACCCGAATCCTTCCTTTAATTGAAAGTTTAGAATATTTCTAGTTAAGCTTTACTTCATCAATATTGTATACCAGATCCGCCTGTCCAAGGCCCACTTTTTGCAGGTTGAGAAGGTTAAACACCCACAAGATCACCCAAATTGCCAGCTCTTTGTACCACTGTACCCAAACATTCGATTTTCTTCCTCCTACCTCCGTTGCCGACCGCTTTTTTGTAAAACTTTTTGACGCACGGTCTTCGTATCTTGTCGAATTTTCCGAATACATCTAGAAGTGCAATAGAAGGAATCTCGAGGAGACGCGAGAGCAAGAAGACGTCCTCCAACGTCATCGAAATCCCTTGGCCTGCATGCGGTTGCATGGCGTGCGCGGCATCACTAAGCAAGAGGCACCGTGTTCTAGCCTATTTTCTTCCTAACAGAAGTCTTAAAAGGGGGTAGAACTTAAGGACCTCTGTTTTCCTGACAACTTCTTTCTATAGATACCCCATGGTCCGCTAATATTTTTCAACAAAGTGAGTAGAAGATATTTGAATTCTTCGATATTAGATCTCTTGTATTCTTCCCATACGTCACGGCTGTTTCCGGACGTAGGGATGGGAAATTCGTAGGAGAAGAACTAGAACAATATATCGTTCGATGCGCTACAGGAATGATACCATCAGAAGTAAAATTTGAGTGCATGAATCTCACGGAAGGTGCAAGGCTTGGCAACCTGGACATGGGAATGAAGGAGAGAACAATCGAGAGACCCGAATACTCTGGCACAACTTCCGGATCAACATACAAGGTTCGAACAACAGAGTGAATGCCATCACATCGAAGAAGAAGATCCGCCGTATCTGTCTTGCCATCCGAGAACGTTAATCTCACCCTGTTTATCACTTGCTTTGATTGAAATAATCCGCATGCCGAACTGAACCTGCATTCCTTCTTCCGCTGCTTTCGCAAGCAGAACGTCCTGTAAATCACTACGTTTGACAATACTCATACCCACTTTTAGCCTCACTCTAAGCGCTAAGTCTAATTCCTTAAGCTCTGCACCATGGCTCGAATGCAATGCAATTTTCATGGCCACCCCTGCCCGCTTTGGGAGCTCTTTAAAAACCCTTAGGCGGTTAAGAAGTCTTACGCCATTAAGGGGGATCCCGACCGCCCTCCAAGCATACTTGGTTCTGAACGGATTTCGTACACGGTACTGGAAAGTTCGGATATGTCGTAGTGCCGATAATGGAAGGCGAAATTTCGAACAATCTCAGGTCTGGAATAATATAGTATTTGACAAGAATTGCAGTTATGTTGTTCTGAATATAATCATATCCCTTTCTGAAAGTGCCTCGTCCTCCTCTTCCCGCGACCAATGAACCCTCACAAAGTCCCAAACATGAAACAAGCAATACTTAGGATCACCAAACACAGAGAGCACCTTCAAGCCAGTCTGTTGACTATTTGCACCTAAGGGAAAACGGTAGAATAATCGTTCTGCAGTGGGAAAACTCTCATGTGTTGTGCACTGAGATCCACATAGGTCCTCCCTTGCCGTCAAGGAATTTCTGGGGCATGATATCGAGACTAGGGGGTTTCGAATCTGCGTTGAATATGCTCGAGCCGGGCTACAGAACAGCAACGCTTCTTTCAGATCCAGCGGATTTTTCGAAACCTCGTCATGAATTAATTATGCTATGTATTCAAGCCCAAGTGAGTATCCGTCAGCGACTTCTTGGAGCGTTTTGCCTCTGTGGTCGCCGAGATTGAGACGTAGACCCCCTTCTCTTGGGCTAGTGAGGGGTTAGAGTCCTGATCGGGCTATGATGCACTTTGCTGCTGGAGTTTTCCCAATGCTTCTTTCAGATCTGGACGAGATTTCGCAACGTCGTTGCGAATAATCCATTTCAATGTACCTCTTACCATCCGGGAATTCGTTGAGTTCTTCGAGGGATTTGCCTTTGTATTGCCCAAAGTTGAGACGATATGGCGCTGCTACTGTATATAGGCCTCAGCTACGTCTTCCCAATATGACTTGATCAGAGCCTTGAGATCCACGTCAGCGCTGTCAGCTTCTTCGACGTCATGGCGAGGGCCAGTTTCCTCGGTTGGCTCGGGTTGAAGTTGGGGGTCGTTTGTAGGGTGAGTACCTAGTTGCTTTGGGAGGCGAGTGTTGAGCTCTTATTTTAGATGTATATGTTCTGTGAGAAAAGTGGAAAGAATGAGAGCAATTGTGAGTAGAGAAGTTTCTGGAGACTATTTCATACTTTCAGGAGGGGGTGGCGTTGGTTTCGGCATCGTAGATTCTCACTTGGTGCGAGATTATTACTCTTCATACACTCGCTCCTTACTCACAACCGACAAGAAGGTCCACATATTCATATCCTGACAACCAGCTCCCTTTACTCCGCCGAAAAGTACAGCTTCTTATAAACGAATACAAAATTATATCTTACTATTCACAAAGGACACAAACCCATTTCGCCCCAAATTTCCTGCTCCCTCCTCCGATTCTTATTCAGAAACCCATCTAACCCCCTCTGTGCTTCGTTCAGCCCTTTGCACACCCTCGCCAAATCCCAAACATGGTATAACCAATACCTTGTTTTGTACGGTGAATTGCCTGGAAGCGTGGGTACAATGCGGAGATGCTCCTCGCTGAAGCTGAAGAATCTTTTGGCGTCACCAGTTGTGATCCATAGATCCTCTTCTGTGAAAAACTCGCGGAATTTTGAGGGTGCGTACTGGACCAAGGGTGGATTCCAGTTTCTTACATTTAAGGGGAGAGGCGTTGGTTTAGTCGAGGTGGAGCTGATTCCGAAGTCGATGAGAGCGGCTCTGAGTTCTGGTGAAGGCTTGTACGTTGGATTGTCGGCAAGCCAATGCAGATATGAGGTCAGGATTTCAGACAGCTTCTTGCCGGTATGCTTGCCGATCGTGACGGCGAAGTTTGCTCCCCGAGTTTGTGCAGCTGATTGTGGAACTCCCGGTTGGATAGAAGAAGACTCTCTCGTGACAGCATGACGTGGGATTGGAGTTGTCGGCGGTCTAGTCGTGCTCGTAGGCTTGATTTGAGCTATTGCTTCTCGTAGATCTGGTCTAGAGGCAGGGATATCGTTCCTAATAAGCCAATCCACGTAGTCGCGCGGACATTCTTCCAGCAGTTTCCCTTTGTGTTTCCCGAAGTTGAGACGATATGGCAAGTTCAATGCCACATCATTTTGGTCGTTGAAGTTGTCAATTTGATTGTCCCAATGTTCCTGGTCCAGGTCACGTTCCACCTCGGCGGCGTCAGCTTCTTCGATGGTGTCGCGGGAGCCTTCCTCTGGGAGCTTTGGTTGAGAAGGCGGTAGTCGCTCGTAAGGCGAGAATCTTTTTGCTTTGGGAAGCGAGCTTTGGGTTTTCATTTTGTCTGTACGAGTAGATTTCGTGAATGGGGTGAAACGGTGGAGATTGATTGTGAGAGGAGCTAGGACCGATCTCAATTTGAGGAGGTGGCGTTGGTTTGGGGGAGCTGATCGTTTTGGCGCGGGATTATCGATTTTATGTCATTCCTCCAGAACCATCTCATTCAGGAAGGCACTTCATGTGTATGATGAAACTATTGTATTGTGGGTACAAAAGTCCTGACTAGCTCTCTTTGGGGGCTGTTCGGGGCTAAGATCAGCTCGAGTAGCCAATCAGAGCTCCGAACGTCCTCCTCTAAGAGCTAGGGAAGCCTACTGTCGCTCCAATTGAATGGGCTCTATCTAATGGCCCTCGAATGTATATCTGTAGAGATGGTGGGATGGTTGATTGACAGTGAATCCGATGCAGCTGTCGATAGTTTTGGTGAGGAAGGATTGCAGAAGCTATGAGCCAAATTAATCGTATTTAAGCTGCTCGGACCCCTGTAACCTTAGCTTACATAAAACCACCCTATCTAAACTCACACCATCGGCAGCTTATAGACCTCTCCCCAAAGTATGCCTGCGACTATTTCGAATTTCCATTATCTACTCGTACAATACATCGGCCTTATTTCTAGACCCGCTGAAGGCCATTCCAAGATCTCATGGCACTCTACGACCTCTAATCATCATCACTCTGATTCATCTTCTGAACCCAATCCGGGTCATTACGGTCCAGGATCTCCTCATTGACTTCCCTCGATTGATGAATATAGTACTCATCATTAGCGTCATTCGTGT
>Ga0302325_10006262_pt1 | contig 26792 bp, 25 predicted proteins | sample Palsa_T0_2_FD_201948 | JGI IMG/M metagenome (GOLD analysis project Ga0302325, IMG submission 201948) | Peat permafrost microbial communities from Stordalen Mire near Abisko, Sweden - Palsa_T0_2 | ecosystem: Environmental > Terrestrial > Soil > Palsa > Peat permafrost | place: Sweden: Abisko... | reverse complement strand
TGGAGCGCCAGCGGGTGTAATGACGCCGGAGTATTACCTGTCGCTGCTGACAATCCATGGCACGCTGATGGTGTTCTTTGTGCTGACCACGGCGCCCCAGGCCGGATTCGGCAACTATGCGCTGCCCATTCAGATCGGCGCCGAAGACATGGCGTTCCCGACCCTGAATATGCTTTCGTTTTGGGTGACGTTTTTAGCCTTGTGCTCCTTGGTGGCCACCCTGTTTGTCAAGGACGGGCCCCCGATCTCGGGCTGGACGGCATATCCTCCGCTCAGCGCCGTGGGCAGCGATGCTGGCCCTGGACTCGGAATGGGTCAGAACCTATGGGCGGTTTCGATCGCGCTTTTTTGTATAGGCTCCTTGCTCGGCGCGTTGAATTTTATTACGACTACGGTGGACTTGCGATGCAAGGGCATGACGCTGATGCGTATGCCGCTGACCTGTTGGGCCTGGCTCATTACTGCAATCCTTAGCTTGCTGAGCTTCGCGGTTCTATTTGCGGCGTGCGTTCTGCTGATTCTTGATCGAAATGCGGGAACCAGCTTCTTCCTCCCGTCCAACCTGCTCGTGAATGGAAAGCTGCAGAACCACTCCGGGGGATCTCCGTTGCTATGGCAACACCTGTTCTGGTTCTTCGGCCATCCCGAGGTGTACATCGCGATCGTCCCCGGCTTCGGAGTTATCTCGCATGTGCTCTCGGTCTTCTCCCGCAAACCAGTTCTCGGCTACAAGGTAGTTGTGGGGTGCCTTTTGGCGATTGGGTTCCTGAGCTTCAGCGTGTGGGGACATCACATGTTCCTCAGCGGGATGAGCCCTTATTCCGGCTTCCTGTTCTCGATCCCGACATTGATTATCACCATACCCGCCACCATCATTTCGCTCATCTGGCTGGGAACCATCTATGGGGGGAGGCTGCGCTTCACCACTTCCATGATGTTTGCTTTGGGCTTCGTCTCGGTGTTTGTGACGGGCGGCTTGGGTGGTATGTTCCTGGCGCAGCCCTCGCTCGACATCTTTCTCCACGGAACCTACTTCGTGGTAGGACATTTCCACATGGTCATGGGAGTGGCGGCCATCTTCGGAATGTTTGCCGGTACCTACTTCTGGTTCCCGAAGATGTTTGGCCGCATGATGAATGAACGGTTGGGTCATATCCATTTCTGGATCACGTTTGTTGGCGTCTACTGCATCTTCATGCCGATGCACTTCATTGGCCTGGAAGGCATGCCTCGCCGCTACTCGAGTTTCGTCAACGAGCTTATGCAACCCCTCATGCCAGTGCACAAATTCATGACCATCGCGGCACTGATTACGGGTGCGTCCCAGTTCTTCTTCTTCATCAATCTCTTCTGGAGCATGTACAAGGGCCCCAAGGCGACTGAAAACCCTTGGGAATCCACAACTCTGGAGTGGACCGTACCGTCTCCTCCGCCGTTTGATAATTTTGGAGGCAAACATCCTGTGGTTTATCACGATGCCTATGAATACGGAGACGTGCAGAAGGGGAAGGATTACCTCATGCAGACTGATCCTGCCGGGCAGCCGGCAAGCAATTAGTGGAGCTTGTCGCGCACTGTAGACAGAGTAAATTCAGGACGGGGCGAAGCAGAACATGAATTCTTCAAGCGGTCCAGTTTCGGCAACTGCAGTTCATGATGGTCACGATATCCCAAGCTGGGGTGGCGACTCGCTGCCTTACGCCGTCCCCTCGAAGAAGCTGGGAATGTGGTTATTTATTGTTTCTGATGCCATCACTTTCTCGGCCGTGATTTTTGCATATGGATATTTGCGGCTCGCCTCTGACGCCTGGCCGCGGCCGTTCGAGACCCCGAGTATCGCCAACGCGACTGTTATGACTTTCGTGTTGCTCTCAAGCAGCGTAGCCATGGTTCTGGCCGTCAGAGCCTCAAGCTTGGGCAAGGTGAGCGGCGCTGTAGGATGGCTGGTGGCGACTGCACTGGGCGGCGTGATTTTTGACGTTCTGCACATTCGCGAGTGGCTGGGCCTTATCGGGGAGGGTGTCCGTCCTTTTCACAACCCCTGGGGCACACCCATGTTCGGCGCCGCATTCTTTACCATGACCGGGCTTCACATGCTTCACGTCACCATTGGGGTTATATATCTGCTGATCATCGCCGTCGGCTTTCAGAGGAGAAAGTTCTCAGCCGTGGATGTGGAAGTGAGCGGCCTTTACTGGCACTTCGTCGATTTGGTATGGATGTTCATCTTCCCGCTGGTGTACTTGCTTTCAGCGAAGACGGCCTAGGGTAGGAAAGGATCAAGACATGGAGCACGCGGAAACAGCCGGAAACAAAATCATCTTCTCAGTGTGGTTTGGCTTACTGGGGTTGACGGTATTGGAGCTGATTCTCGCCTATCAAGAATTGCCCTTGGGAACCATGCTCAGTGTCCTTATGGTCTTGTCCGTGGTCAAAGCGGCATTGATTATTGCCTACTTCATGCACCTGCGGTATGAGCTGCCAAGCCTGTTTGTAACGCTGATTCCGGCACTGGTCTTCGTGCTGATTATGATGACAGTTTTCTTCGCCGACAGTTCGCGACTCGCGCATATGCGATCACTGCTTGAGTAACGGGTACCGCCGCTGCGCTGGCTTGTAAAACGGAGCAGTGCCGAAAGAAAATGCGCATTATGGACGGCCGACCAGAATCTCGAAGGCTCAAGACACCATCGATCCGATGCGCGCTTATGCGGCTTATCGGCTCATGGCTGGTGCTATTGGCCGCAGGACGTAATCTCTATGGCCAAAGCTGTGCCATGTGCTACTCGACTGTCGCCGCCGGCGGCAAGCCCTTTATTCATGCTTTGCGGGGAGGAATCATCGTTTTGCTGATCCCCCCGGTACTGCTATTTTCAGGACTCACGATTCTGGTGTTCCGGTGGAGAACATCCGCTTCGAGCCCGGCGTGTTCATTCGAACGTCGCGACTGCGCTGACCAATACAAAGCCCTCCCCCTCTAGTCACAGGGTCAGCGCAGGTTTTCGGGCACGAAGCGGATGTTCCGGCGCTATGCCATCGTCTCCGAGACGGACCTTCGGATGGCCTTCGGGGCGATTCAGGGATACCTCGCGGCGGCGAAAGACAATGTAGCCGGGATGGCAGTAAACGGCTAGGAATTCTCTGCTTCAGCGACAATTCACGGATAAGAGTCAAAGGGCACCCGTCGCCGGGTGTCCTAAGTGATCGAAAAATGGTGCGCCCTGAGAGATTCGAACTCCCGACCTTCTGGTTCGTAGCCAGACGCTCTATCCAGCTGAGCTAAGGGCGCGGGTCTTGAACTATACCAAAAGCAACGGGATGCAACGGACTGGCGTTCGTCCATCCCTTTTCAACTTGTCCAACGATGCGCGAACTATGCGCAAAATCGATGGCAAGGGGGAAAATCATTGTATCACCGCCAGCGGGGGTGTCCCAATCGCTGCTGCTGTCTGGGTTATTTGCACAAACTTTCTAAAGCGTTTCTCCCAGGACTGCGTTCTTCTATGGTCCTTCCCCTTAATCTATATATTTACATCTATATGTCTACCGTTCTGGTTTCTGCAAACTGAGTAATCCATTCTCTGGATTCGCTGTGTGCCCGTTCGTCCTCTTGACGTTTGGACTCTCTCGCCTCTACTGAGCAGCCAAAGTTCTCGCGTCGGTCTTGTGCCGCATTCTTAATCCGATTCCGGCAATGGCATAAAGACCCACGGTGACAAGCAGGAGTGCGCGCAATCCGATCAACAGGGATAGATTTTCCAACAGCCCCCCTGCCACAGCTCCGAGGACATTGGCTCCGATGGCGGCGCTGGGGGACGCCACAGTACGGAATTCCTGGGAGAACAGCAATCCGGCGAAGAACACGGGCACTGAGAAGACCGCTGCCACCAGCATTCCCACGATTGCAGGCGAGCTCGGTATTCGGTTAAATGGCAATAGGTAAGCCAAGACCAATCCTGCCAGCAACCCGGTCAGCACCCAGTGTCGGGGTAGAGGCTTCCGGCTGCGGTCGATAACCATGTTTGCCACCAAGAGTGCAGTTAGCAGCGCGGAAATAACGATTCCGTTGACCTCCCAGGTTGTTCCAAAATACAGCGCCAGTCGGCTAATCACCTGCGTCTCCAAGAGCAAGAACCCGGCACCCATGCTGAAGAAGAACAACGATGGTGCCTGGCGACGAGCTTCTGGAATCTGCCAGTACAGACCAATGGTAAGCAGAATCACAAGTACGCCCACCGAGAAGTAGGTGCGCGGAATCCAGCGCCCCCTCTGATAAAGATAAGGCCAGTCATCGGTGGTCAACGGAACCCCCGCTGCCTGCGGGACGACCCGATTTTTCTCGACGAACGCTGCCAGACGGGCATCCGCTGCCAGCACTTCCTCCACTCGTGCCGACGGAGAAATTACAAAGCAAGTCGCAAAAGCCGTGTAGCTCGATTCTGCCCGGAAAACCAACGGCGGTTTGCCGAAAGTGCGCTCCAGCATATCGCTCAAGCGGCGGGCCATCCACGGGTGGTTCACCTGGAACTTTACAAATACAACTCCCGTGGGCTTCAAACGCTCCTTGGCCTCGCGGAACGATTCTTCTGTGTAGACGAAGTTGTCGATCCGCATGTTGGAGTAGTCGGAAAACTGGGTATGGGAATCGAGGAGGCCGAATAATATCAGATCGTACCGCCGCTCCGTGCGCTTCAAGAATGCCCGAGCGTCGTTCACGTGGACGGAAACTCGTGGCGAATCATAAGGTCGCTCAGGATGCTCACGTTTTCCCAAGGCCAGTATGGCGGGATCAATCTCGACCGCGTCCACCGCAGAACTTTCATGACGCAAAGAAGCCGCGACATCGTTTCCAGTTCCTGCTCCCACGATCATTACCTCGGGCGAGGGTTCGGCAAAACGGAACGGCAGGTTGTATGGATTCTCGTCAGGGGGCTCCTTCAGCAGATCGGGATGACGGGCCAGAAAAACTTCGGAGAGATCCACAATCGACTGATAGCCAGTGTGATTGACCTGGACATATCCGGTCAAATAGTCCCCATTCGCGGCATAGAACCTGGAATAATCGATCTGCTGGTAGGGCGTCCAGATGCTGTAGTGGTTCGGTCTAGCCGGGTCATGGAGTAGCAGAAATAATGGCACCAGCAGACTGAATAGCAACATCCGCTCGCTACTTCTGACCTGGAGCAGCGCGAACCCCACCAGCACTAATCCCAGCCAAATCGAAGGAGGCAACATCAACCGGCTTACCCCCAGAAACACCAGAATTCCCGCCAAGCTGCCGATCAGGTTGATGGAATATGCCGGCAATGGCTGGGGGGCCGAATCCAGTTGTCGGCTGACGATCTGTCCCAGCGGCACGAAAATGGATACCAGCAGCAGAAACAAAGTTTCCGCTAACAGGGCGGCCAGAAGGAAATGCGCCCAGTTCCAGACGTTCCCGGCTCCCCAGATTTCGACATCCGGTGCCGCCCCCAGGGTTTGGGAAAGCGATTCCAGAAACATTCCATGTTGCCAGGGCAGGCGGAGGACCAATACCAATCCCAGAAAAGCTGTGAGCCCCGCCGACCAACGCAACGCTCTGTGCGCCAAGGCACAGCCGAGGCCGAAACCCACAAAGCACAACAGGAGTGCCAGGTTCTTAAAGTAGGCAAAGACCCTAACCTCAACAGCAATCCACCGAATGAAAGCCAGCTCGGCAAACAGGGTTAGAAAGCTGGCCAACAGCAGCCGAGACCAATTCCACTCTCCCTCCCTCCCCGCCTCGTTTTCGAAGCACGGACGTCCACGACGCTTGGACCACGCCAGGAAGAATCGAATCCCGCCCAGAATAGCAGCGGCCGCGACGAATGTAAGAGTGCGAAAATTCATCTGCCCGAAAAGTCGTGCGATCGTGATAGCACTACATTCAGCATACGCACCGAAGCAGGAGATGCAACGCCCATAGAACAAGCCTGGTGCCGGATTCTGCGAATGGGCAGCTTGACTTCGCGCGCGACGTGTTAGGCATCAGGCATATGGCAAAGCTGGAGTGCGACAGACTACCTTTAGGGGCCGCCGGCGGTGCTTGCTTCCCTGATTCAGCCCGGGACCCGCCAATCTTACTATGTTTCTGAGGTGAATGGGGCGAATGAAGGTTTCGACTCTGACTTCTGTTGAGCTTGTTTGCGAACGGGACCAGTTGGCTTCACATGGCCCGGGTCTTTTCTACCGTGGGGCAGGCCGACGGCTCAGACGGGCGACCTTCTACTCTCGTTGGGTCGGGACGCGCGAACTCCTGCTCTGTGGACGCAAACCGTATGGACCGGAAGTGAGCATGAAAGTCAGATGGCTGCGGCCGCAGCGCTGGCGCGCCAGTCGTAGAACTTGCTGGCCCCAATGCCCAACCACGGCGGGAATCGCCCGACGCTGATCTCGGTCTTCTCCAACCGCGTCGGACAAAATCCACGACTTGATCCCGCATATCATGCGGCACCCAACTCTTGGTCAAAGCTCTCCAAGACTTTTTCTTAACGCGATGTGCTCGGTCATCAGTTCGGCCAGGACTTCGTCCTTGGTCTGGACTTTCTTCTCCAAGAATTCGATCCGCTTCTGCTTCTCCTCAATCTGACGGTCCCGACGCTGCTTCGCATGGAAGGCGGCAACCAAAGAAATGGCTTTTTAACGGAGAACTATTTCTGGGATGCCGTTTTCGAGCAACTGGGCGAACTGCCGGGGAGGCACGGGCCTGCTGAAATAATAGCCTTGCGCTTCATCACATTCGTGGGCCTGAAGAAAAGCCATCTCGGCTTCTGTTTCAACCCCCTCGGCAACCACGCGCAACTTCAGGCTTCGGCTCATGGCGATTACCGCGGTCACGATGGTTGTCTCCTGGGGAGAGGTGGTGATCTGGCGGATGAACGACTGGTCGATCTTAAGGGCGTGGAAGGGAAACTTGGTCAGATAGCTCAAGCTGGAGTAGCCCGTGCCGAAATCGTCGATCGTGAGTTGCACTCCACGCGTCCGGAGGGCCTTAAGGATATCCTGTGCGCGCTCGGAATTCTTCATCAAAACGCTTTCGGTCAGCTCGAGCTCCAGAAATTTGGGATCCAGGCCGGCATCCTCGAGGACGGCGAATATACCTGGAAGGAAGTCCTCTTGCCGGAGTTCTATGGCGGAAATATTTACCGCCATGGTGATCCGCGGCAGGCCTGCGTCCATCCAGGCCCGGGCCTGCAGGCACGCTTCGTGCAGGGCCCAGTTGCCAATTGGCACAATCAGGCCGCAGTCTTCGGCCACGGGAATGAACTGCGCCGGAGAGAGCAACCCTCGAGTGGGATGCGCCCAACGTATCAAGGCCTCGGCGCCGATAATCTCGCGTGTCCTCAAGTTGATTTTGGGCTGATAGTGCAGGGCGAATTCCTGGCGTTCCAAGGCGCGCCGCAGATTCTCCTCGATGGACTGCCGCTCCACTGCCCGGACGTTCATGGAGGCCTTGAAGAACCGATAGCCTTGGCGCCCGGTTTCTTTCGCTTGGTACATGGCAGTGCCCGCGTTCTTGATAAGGGTTTCCGCATCCAGGCCGTCGTCCGGGTACACGCTTACGCCAATGCTGGTGGTGACGTGGAGATCGTGTTGATCGATGGAATGAGGCTCGCTGACGGCGCCCAATATCCTTTTCGCCGTAATGGCAGGATCCTCCTCGTGTTCCACTTCCGCAAGCAGCACCACGAATTCGTCGCCTCCCTGCCGGCTCACCGTGTCGGCGCTCCGTACGCAAGCGGACAGGCGGGCTGCGACGGATTGAAGAAGTTTGTCGCCGGTCGGATGTCCCAAGGAATCGTTGATGTGTTTGAAGCCATCTAAATCCAGGAACAGCACCGCAACTTTCTTCTTGTGACGTGGTGCCATGGCAATCGCACGGTTCACCCGGTCGTTCAGTAACAGCCGATTGGGCAAGCCGGTCAGAAAGTCGTGCTGGGCGGAATGCGTCATGCGGGCTTCACTGTTGCGCAGACTTCCTTCGGTCTGTTTGCGTTCCGTGATGTCCATGTTGACACCGATGATGCGAGCTACATTCGCGTGCTCGTCCAGAACCGCTCTCTCAATCACCGAGATGTTTCTGAGAGAACCATCGCTCACCAGGATGCGAAATTCCGCTGATCCCTGAGCCTTGTCCTCCCTTGTCTTTCGCAGCATCGCTTCGACGGCGGGCAAATCCTCCGGATAAACCGCTGCGGCCCATTTCTCGTATAGCATTGGGAAGACCGGAGGAAAGCCATAGATTTCAAACATCGTGGCATCCCAGGTGATAGTTTCGTTGGCTAGATCCCAATCCCACACGCCGACCTTCGCGACCGCGGTTGCCAGCGCCAGCCGCTCGCTAAGCAACTCCGCGCTCCGGGTTCTTTCCGCAACGCGGCTTTCCAGTTTGTCGTTCAGTTGGCGGTTCTCCACTTCCGCCTGGCTGCGCTGGTCATATTCTTTATTCAAAGTCAGGGCGTTCCACCAAACCAGAACCGCGAAAACGACTGTGTTGACGGTGGCATAGAGCGCCAAGCCCAGTTCGCTTCCATACATCCCCGCAATCTCTTCGCGCAAGCAAATCCAGCCCAGGAGAATAGGGATAAAGAAAACCGCCGGCAGAAATCTGCGGGCCACCACACTACCCGATCCTTCGCGGGTCAGATCGCCGGCTATGCCAGTTAGCGGCCGGGCGAAAAAAATAGCGCTGCTCAACAGGCCCAGGGCCACTGCGACGTGCAAAGCGACTTTGGTGTAGAGAAAAACTTTAGATACGATGCTGGTGTGATAAACGTAACCTGTGATCGCCACCATCGCGATCAGCCCGGCCCACAGACTCAGCAGCTGCGCCGGCCGGCGGCCGCGGCGTGTCTTGTAATCCAACAGCATCAACGCCAGGCCGAGCGCCATGAAGGCGGTCGCGGTTGTGGGGGCGAGGCGTCCGGGCGAAGACGCGCCTAAGGATCCTTCAGGATCACTAAAAAGGAGTTGGTCGATCCCCAAATTCGTGCCAAACACATATTCAACCAGCGTGGCGGTGCCAATCATCACGACCAGCAAAGCCAGAAAACGAGCCACGTTTTTTCTTTTCGTCCCAGAATCGGCGGGGAGCAGCAGCCACAACGATGCACCAGAGAATGCGATGCCCAGCGCCGTATTGGCCTTCATGGTGACAAGACCGGGAAGTACGGTCTTCAATATTTCAATGTGAAACGCCCAGCCACACAGAACCAGGCACCCGAGTACAACGGCAGCGATGGAGGAGGCTTCGCAGTAGATACGCAGAAGCTTGAACCGGTCGGCATTGGGATCAGACATCACGGTTCCAGATATGCCGACCAAAACTGCCAAACTTCACGCTTGGTTGGGCGGGGCGTAGCGTTCGCATGGGAGGACACCTGCAAGGCTATATCGACGGCCCCGCTGTGAACTCTTAGGGGGCGTTCAGTCCTGGGCAGGAGTTGCTGCTGGCCTTCCGTGGGAAGCTTTTCCATGCTTGAAAGGGGAACAGGTGAATTCTTGCCACTAAGGGCATCGCCACGGTAGGCAATCTCCTCGATCATATGCCCTTTGTTTATAAGACCTGTTGAAATTGTGCCGAAAGGCAACGCCGCTGTCTGTTCAAAACGGGACACATCGGGACCGGACCGGGCGCACGTCGGGACTCGAATGAGGCTGTGAAGTTAAAGATACTCACGACGTACGCGTTGTTGGACATGGAATCCTTCGAGTTTTCCGCTGTGCTGGCGCTGACGAGTGAAGGAACGGCTTCGACGGTGGCGCGGAGTGATACCCCTAGGGGTTGCAGAAAGAGGACCTCCTTTTGATAATTTCGTAAGTTGTTGAATCTAAACAGGCGAGATGCGTAAACCCACGCAAACACGCAGAGCTGGTGAGCCTTTGCACTTTCTGTGATGGCGGAACCGTCCCTGGTGAAGAATCGCGCCGCATATCTGCCCGGCGCTCGTCCCATCAAACGGTAGCTTGCCGGTTGCCATCTCGTACAGCAGCCCCGAACAAGTCGGTTCGGCCATCCAGTTCCTCATGCGGAATCGTCAGATCCGCTCTTTTGATCGGTTTAACGCGCGGTTTAACGCGCGGCTTGACTATCCTATTGATCTGCGAGAAGCTATCGCCATTTGCGGTGCTGTCGCGCGGTGGCCGCAGCTCCGGGGGGAATGTGAGTTCGGCAGTCTCTTCACTGATTGTCGCAGCGGAACGAGGGGACAAGCCCGCCGCAGAAGCATTGTTTGCCGCCCTTTATTCCGAGTGGCACCGGCTCGCCGAGCGTGAACTCGCGCAACGCGGGTTACAGGCGAGCCTTGGCGCGACAACCCTCCTGCACGAGGCGTACCTGGACATGGCTGGGCGCGACGGCGCGGCGTTTCCCGACCGGGCGGGATTCCTGGGGTATGCGTCTCGCGTGATGCGAGGACTGATCATCGACCATGCCCGAGAACGGCACGCCCAGAACAACGGCGGCCTATTCGAGATTACTTCGCTGAACGCCGGAGCGATGGAAAACGCGGTGGATCCCCGAGAGCTTGTCCGGATCAGCGAAACGTTGGACGAGCTTGGCAAAGTAGAGCCTGGCCTGGCCGAGATCGTCGACTTGAAGTTTCCTTTATCTGCATCGGAAAATTCGCCCAGATTTGTCGCTTTGAGGAATCGCGATGTCCACACTTAGTCCCGATCAGTGGCAGGCCTTAAGTCCATATTTGGATCAGGCGCTCGCGATGACCGACGACGAGCGTGTCACATGGCTGTCCTCGCTCGGCGTTCAGGATCCCGCACTGGCGGACCAATTGGCAGCGCTTCTCGACGAACACCGGATGCTGGCGCAGGAAGGCTTTCTGGAGAAGGCCCGATTCGCGTTGCCGAACTCCTCAGGACTCGCGGGCCAGACACTCGGTCCTTATACTCTGATCTCGCAGATTGGCCAAGGCGGAATGGGAACCGTCTGGCTCGCCCGTCGCAGCGATGGCCGATTCGAGCGGCAAGCTGCGGTGAAGTTCGTGAGCATCGCGCTTGCCGGACGCGCGACTGAAGAACGATTCAAACGCGAAGGCAGCATCCTGGGCCGGCTCACTCATCCCCACATTGCCGAGCTCCTCGATGCTGGCATTTCCGCCGATGGGCAGCCGTATCTCATCCTCGAATACGTTGACGGAGCCACGATCGATCAGTATTGCGACCAGCACAAGCTCGAGGTGGAGGCGCGCGTTCGCCTGTTTTTGGATGTGCTGGCCGCAGTGGCGCACGCCCATGCGAATCTGATTGTCCATCGCGACATCAAACCTTCGAACGTGCTGGTGACTACCGGCGGTGAAGTCAAGCTGCTGGACTTCGGGATTGCCAAGCTGCTGGAGGGCGAAGGCCAGACCGGTGCCGCGACCTTGCTCACGCGCGAAGGCGGTTCGCCTCTCACCCCCCAGTACGCTGCGCCGGAACAACTTACCAACCAGCCAGTCACGACCGCTACCGATGTTTACGCATTGGGCGTCTTGCTCTACGTACTATTGTCCGGCCGCCATCCCGCGGGCTCAGATCTGCACTCTCCCGCGGAACTGGTGAAGTCTGTGCTCGAGCTTGAGCCGCCCCGCACCTCGGACGCAGTTACAGCGGGCGACCGCCAGCTCATCGCCGAACAGCGAGGCGCCACCCCAGATAAACTCCGCCGCCAGCTTCGCGGGGACCTGGACACGATTATTGCTAAAGCTCTGAAGAAAGCCCCGGCGGAGCGTTACAGTTCCGTCACTGCTTTGGCGGATGACCTTCAACGCTATCTCAAGCAGGAACCGATCAGCGCGCGGCCGGACACGATCAGATATCGTGCCCGGAAGTTTGTGCGCCGCAACCGCGTGGTCGTTGCGCTGGCGACGGTAGCGCTGGTTGCGATCCTTGTTGGCTCGGGTGTTGCCATATATCAGGCAAGAATTGCCGAGCGGCGGTTTCAGGATGTCCGCAAGCTGGCTCATACATTTGTTTTCGATCTTCATGACGAAGTAGCCAAACTGGACGGGTCCACCAAAGCGCGGGAAATGATGGTCCAGACCGGCCTTCAATATCTGGATAACCTGGCGAAAAACGCGGGCGGCGATTTGGAGCTGCAAAAGGAAATCGCAGCGGGCTACATGAAGATTGGCAATGCACAGGGGTACCCAACTCAACCCAACTTAGGCCGCATGGCGGATGCGATGGCGAGCTACCGCAAAGCTGGCGACATTTACGAGCGGATCGCCAAGAAGAACGCCGCCTATCTGCCGGATTTAGCAGCCTTTTATCGCAGCTACGCCGGACTGTTCCGTTTCAGTCATCAGCCGCAGCGGGCACGGGAGTTATACGAGGCGGCAATTCAGACATTCGATCGCCTTCGCGCTCACCAGCAGCTCAACCCAGATCAGGAGAATACCTACACCAGGGCGTGGTGCAACATGGGTGACATCGACGAAGAATCGCACAACTACCAACAGGCCTGGACCGAGTTCGGGCGTTGCAGCGAACTGGCGCACGCTCAGCTGAACCGAAAAAGAGATCAGCAGTCACTGGATATGGTCGCAGAGTCGGCGGAGCGCGTCGGCACCGCAGCACAGGAGCTGGGTCACCTTCGGGAAGCGCTTCAGGCGTTCGACGAAGACGAAACTGCAGTACGCGAACTTCTCGCCGTGGAGCCTTTGAATCCGAGATTTCATCGGTTTCTAGCGCTTATGTATCAGTTCCGCGGCCGGGTTTATTTCAGTGACGGTTATCCAGACTATGGAGATCCGAAGCGCGGGCTGCAAAACTTCAAGCTGTATCTGCAGACAGCACAGCAGATGCTTGATCGCGATCCTAACAATACCGCGGCCCAGATCAGCGTGGTGCTTGCGAAGCTGAAAGTCTCCCTCTGTCTCCAGAAATCTGATCCGCCTGCCGCCATCCGCCTGGCTCGTGATTCGCTGCGAATGATCGATCAGATGATTGCTTCGAACAAAAGCGGCGACAGGGCGGTTAACTACCGGGCGGATGGATTGCGGAAACTAGGGGCGGCTCAACTGAACGCAGGCCGACTGGCGGAAGCGCGCAGCTCTGCCGATTTGGCGCTCGCGGCCGGTCGCGAGCTTGCCCAAACCCCGGATGAACGCGATAACCTGGTGGACGCCTTGATTCTGGCGGGCGAGACGAGCGCCGCCACCCGCGATCTGGCGCGCGCTCAAAGCCTGCTGCGCGAGGCCCGCGACGAGGCGCAAGGAGTCGCCAGCTCCCAGGACCTCACTGACTTGATTCCACTCGCTACCGCCGAAGAAGCCCTCGGGACGTTTTATGTTGCCCGGCATCGCACTCGAGAAGCCCGCGCCTGCTACGAACGGCTAGTCAACCTCTGGCAGCAGGTCCCCGAATCAAGCGAGTACGTGGATGGTCAAAGAACCGCCAGCAAACGATTGCTGGCCTCCCTCCGGTGACACTCGGCCGTTGGAGGCGACCCTAATTCCTCCCGCGCGTCTGCCCGGATTTGGCTCGGATTAATTTTCTTGTCTTCCTTGTCGTCTTTTGCCTGCCAATTCCGACTTCATAACTAGAGGGCAGAATTAGGGGCCTCCTGAGAGAACTGCTCAATGCCTGACGTTCTTTGCTCCCACAAAAGGAGCTGGCGCTCTAACGCCAACAATGGAGGATTTTATGTCCCGTACTTACTCGCCCGCAAAGCTCAGTCTCGCGATCTGGTTCTCGGCGTTGGCATTGGCCTTCGGCGCCCAAAAGATGAGCGCCGCCACGGTCACCTACATCGTAGGAACCTGCAAGAGCGGTACCCATTTCTCAACCATTCAATCTGCCCTCGATGCCTCTCCGGCTCCCAACACGGTCGAGGTCTGTCCCGGGACCTACTACGAGCAGGTCACGATTAGCCATCCGGTCACGCTCGAGGGCATCGCAGAGGGCAATGGATCCCTGGCGCAAATCGAACTTCCATCGGGTTACACAGTAAACGCAAGCGTTGACGCGGGTGGCGGCTCCGAACCCGCAATCGCTCAGGTTTACGTCAATGACGTGAGCGGCGGCACTGTAAATCTGACAAACCTGAATGTGAACGGCGTGGGCTTCTCGACAAATGACAGTATTTTTATCGGGGTTCTCTACAATCAGTCCTCGGGAACGATCAATCAGGTGACCACATCGGCGCAGAATACCAGCGGCGGGGCAACCAACGTCGATGGCATTGGAATGTGGATCCAGGGTGGCAGTTCCAAGCCATCGGTCACGGTGGAGAACTCCAGCGTGCACGATTTTACTGGGGTAGGCATCTTGGCCGTCGGCGAGACAACGGCCCCGGATCTCACCGTGACGATAAAGAACAATGTCGTTTCTTCGGACGCCAGCACAAATGACCTCGTGGTGGAGGAGGGCACCGACCCCACGGTCAGCGGCAATATCGTGAGCGGCGGCGATTATGGAATCATTACTCTTGCGACGACGGGATCGATTACGGGCAACACGTTCCTCGGCAGTCAAATTGGAATCGAGTTAGCTGCCGATGGTGCGTCGGTGACATCAAACTTTATCTACGGCGCCGTGACGTACGCTATAGACGTGAGTGCAACTGCTCTGAAAACGTCGAAAGTAGAGAACAACACAATCAGGACCGTGAAGTCTCCCAGCTCATACGACAGTAATGGGACAGGAATCGAGCTCCACTGCAACAATATAAGTTCCAGCCGGGTGAATACGAACACGATCATGGATTCGTTTAATGGATATGGGGATGCCCCGGCCGGATTCGCTGGCAGCAACACCTATGTCGGCTTGTTCTTCGATGTCGATAACAGTTGCACCAGCGGCGGTGTTTCCAAAGCGAGCCCTGCGCCTCGCCTGAAGTTGCTGGGGCAATCGCGGGGGCAATGACGGCTGATCTCCGATAAGGGCTAGGGCGCGGCGAAATCAAACCGTGCCCTATCTGTCCTCTAGCGGCAGTTACGGAATCAAACGAGTAGGTGGATGGTCAAAGAACCGCCAGCCAAATCGAACACTGCCGTTTTATAAAGATAAAGATAAAGATAAAGATAAAGATAATGTCCAGTCCTGCACCACCGAACCGGCCATCGACTTGACTTCCACGTCGTTCCTGATGTGGTCGTGGCGAATAGCCGGACGCCCAAACCCATTGCCCTGAATCGCCAATACGGCCAGCCGAGAGTCCGTGCTGCTCGAGAACAGCACGGGCACTGGCAACACCGCCAACGCGGAACCTGCTCTAGTCCAATGAACAGGCATCGGCCAACAGCAGGCCACAACGGATCACGCTCGACCGAAACAACCGTTTAGTAAAGGTTACGAAGAGGTGTGTAAGTGATTGAAAAATTTGCGGAACCCAGAGAGGTAGCCAGACCCTCTATCTGGCTGAGTTAAGGGTGCGGGACTTGCTCCCTCAAGGAGAACTTCCTCAAGAATGAATGAGGAAGGCGCCGTTTGCTATGAACGTTGACGTCAGCTTTGCCCTGAACATGATTGCGAATCACGATGGTCTCGATCTTCGACTGTTCTTTCGCCATCCGACTAAGGTTTTCCCCTTACAAAGCCGCGACACGATGGGGAAATTCTGCCGGTTTGGCGCTTTCCACAACCTTCGGCCCCTTCAGTGCTTGGCGTTCGACGCCCGAAGTAAATCTTTCCCGTCTGAGAGCAATTCCTACAAAAGTAGGCGTAGGCCGAGCCTGTATTTTGAGCAGGTTACATAAGGCCCGCCAGGTGCTTATACGACTGCCAGACGAAGTGGCGCGCAACGGGGCGCTCCAAGAAGGACTTCGGCCAGAGGTTTTCTTGGGCGCCCCTTGCATTTAAGTCCTCGAGGTCCTCGCGCCAACCAGCCCGTCTTGGCTGGACGCTTACGCCAGCGCCAAACGCTCCCGAGCATCCACTCCTGCCTGACGCAAGAGTCGAGCCACGGTCTCTGCCTTGAGGCGCGAAGCGTCAAACTCCACGCGCACCGTGCGTTCCCGGTCGTTGAACTCCACCCGCCGAACTCCATAGACCTCGCGCATTCCGTCGATGGCCCGCAATGCGTTCTCGCCGGGCGCGGCGCCATAGCGAAAAACTACTTCCAGGTAAGTCATGGCATAATCCTTTGCTGTCTAGAAATGCGAGTGTCCCGGCGGTCCGCCCGGCTGAATCCAATATAAAGCATTATCCATCGAAGAAGACAGAAGGCGTAAAGGGACTGCGGCTGATTTCTCGCTCGGCGAGAGGGCGTAGAGTTCTTCTCAAGCTCGACGCTTAGATCAAGGGCCTCTGCCGCGGGGTCTCTTGGGCAGGACAACGTCTTAGCCATGAAAGGAATTCCCGCTAGGCTGTCTTGTGGCGGATACTCGTGGGAGGGAGACCAGGGAGGATGAAAGAGCCATCAGGGGAGCGAGCACGCGTGTCGCAAGGGTTATCAAGGCGCCGCGTAGGGCTGTCTGTCAAGCCTTTGTGTATCGGGACGCCGTGGCCGCATGGCTTCCGCCAGAAACCATGAGAGGCCAAGTGCACACCTTCGAGCCGCCAGAAGGAGGCGAAATCCGAATGTCGCTCACGCACCAAAATCCGGTGGATTCGCAGCACGGTAAGACATCCCAAGACAGGGACACGTTCCAAGGCAGATTCGTCGAACTCGTCCCCTCCGAGAAGATCGTGTGGTTCGTTGAGGCCGAGTCGCAAGAGCCGGGACTGACGGGCCAGATGAGAATAACCTGGAGTCTGGCAGACGCCGAAGAACGAACAAACGTCAAAGTCCTCTGCGATGGCATACCGGAAGGCATCTGGGACGAAGATAATGAAGCGGGCTGCAGGTCATCTCTACAAAAACTAGCTGCACTCCTCGAGTGAAGTCGCCAGGAATTACCTCAGAGCCGGTAAGCTGGCTCAGCCAGAACCTCATGTCGACAAAACCCTCAAACCCAGCTCCCACGCTCGAACGCGACCCGGTCTGCGGAATGAATGTAAATCCCGCGACCGCCAAACATCTTCACGGGCACGGCGGGAGGAATTACTACTTTTGCTGCGCGCCCTGCGTCGAAAAGTTCAAACTAGACCCGGCGAAATATCTGCATGAGACCTCGCCTGTGTGCACGTCCGGTTTGACGGCGCTGGGCGCCCCAAAGCCAGCCGTATCCCCGGACCATCACCCACTGCAACAGAGCGAAGCTCAGGATCACGCCTCACGACGCGCACCGACAGGGGGCGTCGCTTACGTGTGCCCCATGTGCCCCGAAGTCCGCGAATACAAGCCGGGCGCTTGCCCTTCCTGCGGAATGGGGCTCGAAACCGAGGTCCCCGTCGCCCCAACCCACACCGAGTACACCTGCCCCATGCATCCGGAGATCGTGCAGCCGGGGCCGGGTGCGTGTCCGATCTGCGGCATGGCGCTCGAGCCCCGCACGGTCACCGCCTCTGCCACGATTGAAGACGATTCCGAACTGCGCGCCATGACTCGGCGCTTCTGGATCGGCCTCTTGTTCACCGCACCCCTGCTGGCCATTGCCATGGCTGCAATGTTTTGGGAGATGCCGCTGAACCGCCTTCTGCCCGGTGCGGCGCTGCCCTGGTTGGAGTTCGCGCTCTCGACTCCTGTGGTGCTCTGGTGCGGCTGGCCCTTCTTTCAGCGCTTCTGGACTTCGCTCGTCAATCGCAGTCCGAATATGTTCACGCTGATCGGAATGGGCACCGGCGTGGCCTACGCATACAGCGTCGTCGCCACGCTGGCGCCGCAGATATTCCCTAAATCGCTGCGCGGCATGGCGGGCTATCCCGATGCCTACTTCGAAGCCGCAGCCGCAATCACTACCCTGGTCCTGCTCGGTCAGGTCATGGAATTGCGCGCCCGCAGCCGCACCGGAGCGGCCATTCGGGCACTCCTTGATCTCAGCCCCAGAACCGCGCGCCGGCTGGAGGCCGACGGCAGCGAAAAAGATATCCCGCTCGAGCAGGTGAATCCAGGCGACCGTCTGCGCGTACGCCCGGGCGAGAAAATTCCGGTGGACGGCATTCTGCTCGAAGGCCACAGCTCGATTGACGAGTCCATGATTACCGGCGAATCCATGCCGGTCGAGAAATCCCCGGACAGCAAAGTCATCGGTGCGACCATCAACGGCACCGGCTCGTTCGTGATGCGAGCCGAGCGCGTGGGCAGCGAAACTCTGCTGGCGCGAATCGTACAACTCGTCGGCCAAGCTCAGCGCAGCCGCGCTCCCATCCAGCGCCTCGCCGATCGCGTGGCCAAGTGGTTCGTTCCCATCGTGGTGGCAATCGCGATGATGACTTTTCTCGGGTGGCTCTTCCTCGGTCCGCAACCCCGCCTCGCGCACGCACTCGTGAACGCGGTCGCGGTGCTCATCATCGCCTGCCCCTGCGCGTTAGGTCTCGCTACGCCCATGGCGATCATGGTCGGCGTAGGCCGCGGCGCGCACGCGGGCGTGCTCATCAAGAATGCCGAAGCGCTTGAGATTCTGGAAAAAGTCGACACGCTGGTGGTTGACAAAACTGGAACGCTGACCGAAGGCAAGCCACAGCTGATGGGAATTTCTTTACCGCAGGATGACGGTGGTGAAACCCTTCGCCTGGCTGCCAGTCTGGAACGAGCCAGCGAGCATCCCTTGGGCCGTGTGGTCGTCGATGCCGCCGTGACGCGAGGCCTGCACCTTTCCCAGCCGGAAGAATTCCACTCCGTCACTGGCAACGGCATTGTTGGCGCAGTGGACGGAAGAAAAGTCGCAGTCGGCAGTCTCGCTCTGATGGCTGAGGTCGGTGCGCTAAAACCGGGTACGGGCCCGAGTTACGACACGGTGCCCGGCAGCACGCCGATTTTTGTGGCCATCGACGGCAAGTATGTCGGAAACCTTGGCATCGCGGATCGACTAAAGCCTTCGACGCCCGGTGTCCTCCGCGATCTCAAAGCTCTCGGCATTCGCATCGTGATGCTCACCGGCGATAATCGCATCGTCGCCGCGTCGATTGCCAAGACGCTCGGCATCGATGAATTCGAAGCCGAAGTCCTGCCGGAAGGGAAGTTGGAAGTCATCCGCAAGCTGCAAGGGCAGGGAAGAGTGGTCGCGATGGCGGGGGACGGCGTCAACGATGCCCCGGCGTTGGCGCAGGCCGACGTCGGCATCGCCATGGGCACCGGCACCGACGTCGCCATGGAAAGCGGCGGCATCACGCTCGTGAAGGGCGACCTGGCGGGAATCCTGCGCGCCCGCAAGCTAAGCCAGGCGACCATGCGCAACATCCGGCAGAATCTATTCTTTGCTTTTGTTTACAACGCGGTCGGTGTACCAATCGCAGCCGGCATTCTTTATCCATTCTTCGGCCTGCTGCTTAGCCCCATCTTCGCCGCCGCAGCCATGAGCTTCAGCTCAGTCTCGGTAATCACGAACGCCCTGCGCCTGCGGAAAGTAAAGTTGTAGCGTTTTACTGCTGAGGCACGGACAGTGGCTGATTGGCGTATTGACTGCTGGTTGAGAAGCCCAAGGGTTCCGATTCGCAATCAACGATCGCCAATCAGCACTTCTCCCTACAGCCTTTCCAGAAAATCGATGACCTCCGGCTCCGTCCAATCCACCGCCCCAATAAACTTGCGGCGCACGACGCCATTGCGATCGATGATGTAGGTCTCGGGAAACTTGCTTGTTCCGTACAGGCCATTGCTTTTCTGGTCTGCGTCCCGCACCGTGAGCAGAGCGACACTGTGGTCTCGCAGGAACCGGCGGTAGTTATTTTCGTCGACGTCAACGCTCACCGCCAGCACGGTCACGCCTTTGGACTTCATGCGTTGTTGCATCTCTACCAGCGACGGAACTTCTTCCACGCAGGGAGCGCACCAGGTCGCCCAGAAATTCAGCACCACCACCTGTCCCTTGAGTTGGCTCAGCGTGACCGTACGATCGGAGTCGCGCACCGTGAAATCCGGAGCCGCCATGCCGACCCGCGGCGGGCGGCTCCCGCTGTAGCAGCCCGACAGTGCCAGCGTAATCGCAAGCAGAAGAATAACAACAATGAAGACCGGGGCAATAGCGCCGGCAAAACGAAGCATACGTCGCACCCAGCTATAATAATGGATTCGTCGCATGCCTGCGTCGGCTACAGTTTCGGGGCGTCCCACGGTGTCGGTGATCATACCGGCTCGCAACGAAGAAGCTTGCCTGGGCGCATGTCTTCAGTCGCTCGTCATGCAGAACAGCTTGCGGAACCACGTGCAGAACGATGTGGCCTTCGAAATCATCGTGGTCGACGATCACTCGACCGACCGCACACGCGCGATCGCTTTATCCTTGGCCAGCGCCCAAGTGCGAGTCATTGAAGCCGGCGCGCTTCCCACAGGTTGGACGGGCAAGAACAACGCCGTCACTGCGGGAGCCAGAGCAGCTCGCGGCGAATGGCTGCTGTTTACCGATGCCGATACCATTCACCTGCCAGGATCGCTGGCACGCAGCCTTGAAGAAGCGAAGCGCCACGGCGCAACCTTGCTCTCCTACTCGCCGGAACAGATCGTAAAAAGCTTTTGCGAGAAGGCCGTGATGCCGGTGATCTTCGCCGACTTGGCCGCGAGCTTTCGTCCATCGCAAGTGAGCAATCCGAATTCACCTGCGGCCGCCGCCAACGGTCAGTACATTCTGATCACGCGCGAAGCCTACGACGCTGTCGGCGGACACGCCGCCATCGCCGGAAACCTGCTCGAGGATGTGGCTCTGGCTCGGGCGGTGAAACGATCGGGCAGAAAGATATTCTTTCGTTACGGCGGCGACGCAGTTCGTACCCGCATGTATCGCAGTTTCGCCCAACTCCGCGAAGGCTGGACCAAGAACCTGGCGCTGTTGTTCGCCTCACCCGTGCTGCTGGCCGCGCTCCGGGCCCTTGAGTTTGTTCTGATCGTTGCCAGCCTCGCAATCAGCCTCGTCGCCGCCTTTCACGGACACCGGCAGCCAGCCGCTGTGGCCGGGTTAGTTTGCGTGGTCTTGTATGGGTTCTTTCTCATGCGAATCCGCGGGGCGCATTTTTCCTGGGAGGCAAATATCCTCGCCGTATTCGGTCTTCCTCTGTTCTCATATCTCCTGCTGCGCTCGAAGAGCGCGCACGCGAAAGGGAGTGTGCGCTGGAAAGGCCGAACATATTCGGATGAACCTTGTTTACTGGCAACTGGCAACTGACAACCGGCAACTGTTTTATGGTTTATCTCACGCGTAAAGCTGAATTTTCCGCTTCGCACTACTACCACAACCCGGACTTCACTCCGGAGGAAAACCGTCGTGTCTTCGGCAAGTGCAATAACCCGAACGGCCACGGCCACAACTACACCCTCGAGGTCACGGTAAAGGGAGAAGTCGACCCGCGCTCCGGCTTCGTCATCGACCTCAAACAACTCAAGGAAGTCATGCACCGCGAAGTGCTCGAGGCCATGGACCATCGCTTCCTCAATAAAGAGGTGCCGGAGTTTCTGCATCAAATCCCGACCACGGAAAACATAGCCATTGCCATCTGGCAGCGTCTGGCCACCAAGCTCGAACGCGCGACGCTGCACCGGGTGCGGGTTTATGAGACGCCAGATTTGTTTGTCGATTTCTACGGCGAAGCATGATGCGGAGCGAGAGTACTACCGTGTGTCCCTGTGCCCGACGCCTGCCCTGAGCGGAGTCGAAAAGTGTTAAAGGTCTTTGGTTTTAAGCGTCCAGATCAAATGCATAAGGCCAGTAGATGAAAGCTCACCTCTCACGCCGCTATCTTTTCTCCGCTTCCCATCGCCTGCACAGCGAAGCCATGTCAGAGCAGGAGAACCAGTCGACTTACGGCAAGTGCAACAACCCGTTCGGGCACGGCCACAACTACACCGTCGAAGTAACCGTCAGCGGCCCGGTCGACGAGCAGACCGGGATGGTGTGCAACCTCACCGATCTCGACGGGTTTATCGAAAGGGAAGTGCTCAGCCGCTATGGCCACGAGAACTTGAATACGCTCCCCGAATTCTCCCAGGAAGTGCCTACCACGGAAAATCTTTGCATCCGGATCTACGAAATAGTGCAGCGCGGCTTCCTCCACGCGCATCTTGAAAGGGTAAGGCTTGAAGAAACTATGATGAATTCGTTCGAGTACGCTGGCAAATCAGAATCAGTTGGATAAGAATTGCCCGATTACTCAATTACGCCGTTTGCGAAATTAACCTTATGAAACCCACAACCGAACTGCCAACTCTCACCAGCGCCAGCTTCGAAGACCTCGTCCAGGAAATGATCGTCCGCCTGGGTGAAGATCCGCACCGCGAAGGTCTCCAGCTTACTCCTCAACGCGTTCGCAAGTCCCTGCAATTCCTCACCCGCGGCTACACCGAAGATCCCGAGGCCCTGCTCAAGGGCGCGCTGTTCACCGTCACCTACGACGAGATGGTGATCGTCAAAGACATCGAAATGTTCAGTCTGTGCGAGCACCACCTGCTGCCGTTCTTCGGCAAAGTGCACGTCGCCTACATTCCGAATGGCAAGGTGATCGGCCTGAGCAAGGTTCCGCGCCTGATCGAACTCTTCTCCCGCCGCCTGCAGATTCAAGAGCGCCTCACAACGCAGATTGCCGAAACCATCCAGAAAGTGATCGAACCGCAAGGCGTAGCCGTGGTCATCGAGGCCCGCCACCTGTGCATGATGATGCGCGGCGTCGAGAAGCAGCATTCCGCCGCCGTCACGTCTTCCATGCTGGGCTGCTTCCGCAACGAAAACGAGACGCGCTCGGAATTCCTCTCGCTGATTCGCCAACGCGCCAACGGGATGTAGGTCCCGGCAGAGAACGTGTGGGACGGACACTCCTGTCCGTCGCTTTTGACGTTGATCTTGATGTTGCCTTTGATCTGTTTTGGATTCGGTAATATTGACTCGTGCCAAACAGAGCCTCTACTCAAAGCAGCCGAGAACTCCGCCAGCGAGTCGCCCTAGTCACCGGCGCCTCCCGCGGCATGGGACTGGCCATCGCCCGCACGCTGGCCGCCAAGGGTTGCAATCTGGTTATCACCGGCCGCGATGAGCAAGCCTTGCGCCGCATCAGCAGGGAACTGGCTTCTGCAAAGATTCAAATCCTCGTGCACTCCTGTGAGGTGCGCGATCCGCAATCGGTCGACGATCTGTTCCGCGTCCTCCGACGCCAATTCCAGCGCCTTGATATCCTCATCAACAACGCCGGCATCGCCCACGCCAATCTCACAGTAGACAAGCTGCCCCTGCCGCTCTTGCAGGACGTCATCGATACCAACTTGACCGGCACATTTCTGGTGACGCAGGCCGCGCTCGCCATCATGAAGCGTGGCGGCACCATCGTGAACAATCTCTCCATCGCGGCCAATCGCGCCTTCGCTGGATGCGCTGCCTACAACGCTTCGAAGCACGGCACGCTGGGTTTCACCACTACCTTGCGCGAAGAATTGCGCCCCAGGGGAATTCGCGTGATCGCCCTTCTGCCCGGAGCCACAGACACCGATATCTGGAAAACTCTGTGGCCGCAAGCCCCGCGGAAAAAAATGATGTCGCCGGCAACCGTCGCCGAAGCCGTCGTCAACGCCATTCTTCTTCCGCCAAACGCCACCGTCGAAACGCTGGAGATCCTTCCGACCGTCGGCCTTTTATAAAGCGCGCCCTGAATTACCCTGTGCACCCCTGAGCCCGCTGTAGTGGGACCTTAGGCATGCGCAACCACTGCAACAAGCCGGTAGTGTGCAGATGTTGGGATGATTCAGCGCCGACGCGGCCTGGGCCTCGCGCTTGAGCGCGCCCGCGTCGCGGATGACGTCTTCAGGAAGAAACTTCAGGGCTACGAGGCGCCGCAGCCTTGTAAACCACGTCCATGCCGTTGCTGTCGCGGGCTAGAACCGCGTAAGACCATTCCTGGGATTCGGGTGGCCCGTCTTAACGCTGAAAAACGACTCTCACTTCATACCCTCCACCACGTAGAGATCCGACAGTACGCGCAGAGTGGAGTAGGCGTAAGCCTTGCCGTCGGCGCTGAATCGGATGTTGGAGATGCTTTGCACGCCGGCGGGATCGGCGGGAGCGATTTCCTTCAAGGGCACGCGGAGGCCGGTGGCGAGATCGACACGTGAGATCTTCATGGGAACGCCGGTGGCAGCCACGAGCAGGCCCTTGCCGTCACTCGAAAAGCCGATGGGAAATTCGTTGGGACCCGCCGTGAAGTTGATCTCCAGCGGATCCCCGCCGGCAATCGGATAAAGCCAGGCCTGACGGTTCAGGTCGCCGGCGACAAGGTACTTGCCGTCTGGAGTGATCAGATTTCCGGTAGTGCCTTCAGGAGTCAGAACTCGGGGCGTACCGCCCTGAATATCCTTCACATACATGCGAGGACGATGGCCTGGCTCGTTGGCCGAGAAAACGATCGACTTGCTGTCTGGCAACCAGGCGGCGGTGCCATGATCATTCTGGTCGTCGGTCAGTTGGCGGGGTTCGCCGACGCCGGTGGGCAGCAGAATCAGCTTCCTGGGAGACCCCACGTTGCACACCACCCATTGACCATCGGGAGAAAGACGACCAAAGCCGCCCTCGCCGAGCCGCACCGCCGGCGAGCCATCGGTCTTGCGCAGCAAAATGCTAGCGCTCCCGCCCTCGGCCTCGCCGCTTTCGGAGAAGACAATCGTCTTGCCATCCGCGGACAGGTCCGACAGCAGCGACCAGTCAAACCAGGAAAGGCTGCGCTCGCGGGTTTCGCCGGGTGCGAGCGCCGAAATGCTCATGCGAGTTTTGTCCGCGGTCAGCAGCACCCGACCGTCGCGGCTGATGTCCTGCACAGTGAGTCCCCCGGGCGCGCGGTAGATGAGGCGTTCCTTACCCGAGAGATCGAGCGCGTAGATGGAGCGTGCCGCACCACCGGGGACAGCGGAAAACCAGACTTCCTTGGCGTTCGGCGCCCATGCCAGTCCTTCGACGCTCGAGTAGAAGGAAGAACTGGCCTTGGGATTTCCGCGTGCGTCGACGATGACGACGCGGCCGTCGTCGCCACTCGGGACATGGTCGGCCATCGCCAGAAACTCTCCGCTGGGGGAGAATCGCACATGGCTGACCCAGCCTCGCGGCTCGTAGATCACGTTGCCGGAGGGAAATTCAAGATGAGATCCTCGGGCGGCGCTTTGCCGAATGACGGCCAAGGACTGGCCGTCGGGGGTCCAGTCCGCCCAAAAAGCCTTGTCGATGACTTCGCGGGGCGCGCCTCCCGCCAGCGGCACGCGCGCCAGAGTTGCGATCTGGCGGAAGGCGCTGAAGTTTGTGGGATGCAGGGCGATCGCCATCTCGCCTTTCGAAGAGATGGCAAGGATCTGCGCGGGCGGCAAGTCAACCGAACGCGAGTCCGTGCTGTCGAAGCGCGTAGAAAAGATTTGCTGCGGCTGGCCTTCCCAGCCGGCGCCGTATACCACAGTCTGGCCGTCCGGAGCAAAGCGGGCGGCCGCGATGGTGCCGTTGCGGAAAGTTACCTCGTGGAATGTGGGGTTGGCGGCCACGGCCCCGCGACGGGCTAAACGATAGATGCCCGCCCAAGACGCGAGCAGTAACACTCCGCCGAGCACGGGCATGATCCATCGGCGAGTGGCGGGTTCCTCCGGCATAGCGCGAACGCCGCCCCGGTTCGAACTCGAAATGTCGGTAAGCGCTTCCAGATTGAAGGCTACGTCGCGCGCCGACTGAAAACGCTCGGCGGGATTTTTCTCCAGGCAGTGCCGGACGATGCGTTCCAGCGCGGGAGATACGTTGCGGTTGGTCTCAGCGAGATCGGGCGGATCTTCCTTGAGAATTGCGCTCATGGTATCGACGGCGGAATCGCCGTGAAAGGCGCGTTTGCCGGAAAGCATTTCGTAAAGGATGGCCCCGAACGCGAAGATGTCGGAGCGCGCGTCGGCGGGCTTGCCGCGGGCTTGCTCGGGCGACATGTAGCCGACCGTGCCCATCACCATTCCAGCTTCGGTGCCCACCTGCTGCGTGGGTTCATTGCCGGACACGTCCGCCTCCGGGCGGGTAATCTTGGCCAGGCCGAAGTCGAGAATCTTGGCGCGGCCGTCGTGGGTGATGAACAGATTCTCCGGTTTCAGGTCGCGATGCACGATGCCTTTTTCGTGCGCGGCGGCAAGTCCCCTGGCAATCTGCTGCGCGTACTCGATCGCTTTACGGGAAGTGAGCGGCCCGTCCCGTAGCCGGTCGCGGAGGGTCTCGCCCTCCAGCAGTTCGGAGACGACGTAGGGCGCTCCGCGGGCTTCGCCAATGTCGCCCTCGCCAATGTCGAAGATAGAAAGAATGTTGGGATGGTTCAGGGCCGCGGCCGCGCGCGACTCCTGTGCGAAGCGCTGCAGCCGCTCAGGATCGCTGGAGAACGACGTGGGGAGAATCTTGATGGCGACATCGCGATTCAGCCTGGCATCGCGGGCGCGGTAAACCTCGCCCATGCCGCCCGCGCCCAGCGGCGATTGAATTTCATAAGGGCCGAGTTTCGTGCCAAAAGTCAGGGGCATGTGTTGGCGGAATTATAGCCGATGCAAACCAGTGCGGCCGATACCGCTTTGCGCCGCCTTTGATTTTGAGCCCAGCCGTAAACGAAAAGCCCCAGCCTTTTCGCAGGAATGCGACAAGGACGGGGCACGAAGATATGGTCAGCCGAATGCTTACTGTTTATCGTAAAAGGACATACCCTCGACTTTCATGCCCATCGAATCAGTGGCGCTGGCCGTGAGAGTACGGCTCATCCCGTCGGCAGCGACAACGATCTTGCCGGTCAGCGTTACTTTGCCGCCCTTTTTCGATGTCAACTCGAGG
>Ga0302325_10006261_pt1 | contig 26797 bp, 23 predicted proteins | sample Palsa_T0_2_FD_201948 | JGI IMG/M metagenome (GOLD analysis project Ga0302325, IMG submission 201948) | Peat permafrost microbial communities from Stordalen Mire near Abisko, Sweden - Palsa_T0_2 | ecosystem: Environmental > Terrestrial > Soil > Palsa > Peat permafrost | place: Sweden: Abisko... | reverse complement strand
TATCGAGCGCAGGCAGGTCTCCCTGCAGGTTCACCACCACATCGTGGTTTTGTTCGGGATCGAATTTCTCTACTGCCGCGAACACGCGATCGGTTCCAGAGGGAAGTTCGGGATCGGTCAGATACGCGGATCCGCCTGCATTCGCGATTGCGTCCGCGATTTCGCGTTCGGCTGCGGCAACGATAACGGGACCGACATTCGCCGCGACTGCTTGGCGCCACACGCGCACGATCATGGGAACGCCAGCGATGTCCGCAAGCGGTTTGCCGGGCAATCTGGTCGATGCCATCCGCGCGGGGATGACGACGATTGCGCTCATGCGAATCTGCCTTCCAACTTATGCGACGCTTCGCCGCAATGACGCACCAATGTCGGCGGGTAATGTCGCGCCGGTCCTCACGGGGGGCACCCCGGGTCTTTGCCCGCACTGCCGCCATTCCCTTCCGAGAACCTCGAGCGGCGCAAGCCCCCTGCAATGCGGAGCGTGACCTTATGGATTCCTGGGAGTGGAACAAGATCGTCGGTGCGATTCTGGGCACCTGCCTGTTCGTATTGATCGTCAAGCTCGCATCCGAATCGATCTTCGAAGTGCCGCCGCCCGCCAAGCCCGGCTACGTGGTTGAAGGCGTTCAGGAGGCCGCTTCTTCAACCGGCGCATCGGCTGCGCCGGTTGAAGAAGCCCTCCCGGATTTCGGGACGGTTCTTCCCGCAGCGAGCGTTTCGGACGGCCAGCAGGTCGCCGTGCGCTGCCAGCAATGTCACAATCTCCAAAAAGGCGGCCCGAACGAGATCGGTCCCAATCTGTGGGGTATCGTCGGGCGTGCGCGCGCGACTCATCCCGGCTTCGATTATTCGAGCGCGATGATGGCGAGCCACGATCCTTGGACTTATGAACTTCTGTTTCGCTATCTGAAGTCTCCAGCCACCATGGTGCCGGGCACGAAAATGAGCTTTGCAGGCCTGCGCAGCGCGACGGACCGCATCAATCTCCTCGCCTATCTGCGGACGCTCGCGGATTCGCCCGCTCCGATACCACCGCCTTCACCAGCCAAGGCCGCAGCGACAGCAGCAACGCCAAATGCCGCGAAGTCGACGGCGGCACAGACGCCCGCCATTGGCGCGGCGCCTCCTGCGGGAACGAAGCCTGTGCCCGCCGCAGCCAACACATCGATAGGCGGAGCGACGGCGAATCCGGCAACGCAACCGCCGGCGAAACCGCACTGAAGCTCTTGCGAAGGGCTTGGAAAGCGGCGAGCGTGCGGCCATGACCGCACGCGAGCCTACGCTGCTTCTCGCAGTACCGTTGAACTACGCCGGCCTCTGGACAGTGCCGCTGGCCGAGATTGCTTCCGGTCTCAAGGCGCCCGTGCATGGCCGCGACAAATACGCACCGGAAGACGTGGACTACGCGCTCAGCTTCCGCCCCGAACCCGGCCTGCTGAAATCGTTGCCCCATCTCAAAGCGGTTTTTTCGCTGGGAGCTGGTGTCGACGGCTTCCTCACCGATTCGACCTATCCGAAGAACGTGCCGCTGGTGCGTTTCGTCGACCGCGGCCTGTCGCGCGAAATGACGCAATATGTGTTGCTCCATACGCTGATGTTTCATCGCCAGCAGCGCTATTTCGATCGTGCGCAGATCGAGCGCAAATGGCGCCAGACATTTCCGCCGCGCCGCACTGAAGATACGCGCGTCGGCATTCTGGGATTGGGCGAGATTGGCACCATGGCAGGCACGCATCTGCGCGATCTCGATTTCAGAGTTGCCGGCTGGAGTCGCACGCGGAAAAACGTCGCCGGGATAGAGAGTTTTGCCGGCGCGGACGAACTCAACGCGTTTCTCGCGCGCACGGATGTGCTCGTTTGCGTACTGCCGCTCACGCCCGACACGCGCAACATTCTCAATCGAGATACTTTCTCGAAACTGCCTACCGGGGCATTCGTGATCAATGTCGCGCGCGGCGGCCATCTTGTGGAAGACGATCTGATTGCGGCGATCGATTCCGGTCATCTTGCTGGCGCGGCACTCGATGTGTTCCAGATCGAGCCTTTGCCCGAATTGAGTTCACTCTGGGCACATCCCAAGATTTCGGTGACTCCTCACGTGGCCGGCATGAGCGATCCCTGGGCTGCAACGCGTTGGGTGCTCGACGGCATGGCGCGTCACGCCCGGGGCGAAAAGCTCGCAAATGTCGTCGATATGAATTTGGGATATTAGTGACGACTATTTGCGGCAGCGCGAATGCGACGACTTGGCCGCCGCGTTTGCGTTGAGAAGCATTGGCCGCCTTGGTCTCGCCATGGGCTGGCCAGCCGGCATGGCCGCCCCACGCAGGGACAGCGATTGCAAATGCTGGCGCTAGCAGCCCCGACCCCGCCAGCCCGCGGCGCTATCCTTTCTGTTCTTGCGCAACCTGTTCGCCGGCCAGATGGAACAATTCTTCCATCTTGCGATGAATGGTTGGGCCGGAATGCGCGGCGTTGTGCGCGGTGAAATCGGCGTGAATTTTCTCGAAGACCGGATCGGCACCTTTTCCGATGATACCGGCCTGAATGGTGGACTTGACGTAGTCGTCGGCCGCGGTGCCCGAGAGGCCCATTTCATCTGCGGCCCAGAGGCCCAGAAGCTTGTTGCGCCGCGCCATGACCCTGAAATGCAGCTCTTCGTCATGGGCCCATTTGGACTCATAGGCTTTTTCGCGCTTTTCGAACGATCCCGTCATAGTCCAACCTCTTGAATATAAAGCAGAAATTATGGCCGGGGGGCCCGGTCAAGCCACTTTAGCCGATGCTGGATCGCGATGCGACTGCCAGGGCTGCCGCGGCGCACCCAAACGTTGCCGCGAGGGTAACCCATCCGCTAAGTTCGCCTCTCGACGGGGACTCGGAAAGTCGAGTCCCCGTTCGCGTTTCGGGCACGGCCGCACGGAACCCGCGGAAGGAAATACCCCATGAAACGCCGGCGCATGATTTACGAGGGCAAGGGCAAGATTCTCTATGAGGGTCCCGAACCCGGCACGCTTATCCAATATTTCAAGGACGACGCGACTGCATTCGATGCCACGAAGAAGGCCACCATCGAAGGCAAGGGTGTGCTCAACAACAGGATTTCCGAATATCTGATGACACAGCTGAACGCGATCGGCGTGCCGACACATTTCGTGCGTCGGCTCAACATGCGCGAGCAGCTTGTGAAGGAAGTGGAGATCATTCCGCTTGAAGTCGTGGTGCGCAATGTCGCGGCGGGTTCGCTCGCCAAGCGGCTCGGCATTGAAGAAGGCACGGTGCTGCCGCGCTCGATTATCGAATATTACTACAAATCCGATCAGCTCCACGATCCCTGGGTGTCCGAAGAACACATCACAGCCTTCGGTTGGGCCAATCCGCAGGATCTCGACGACATCGTGAACCTCACCATCCGGGTCAACGATTTCCTGTCGGGTCTTTTCCTGGGCGTCGGCATCAAGCTGGTCGATTTCAAAGCCGAATTTGGAAGGCTATGGGAGAATGACTATATGCGCATCGTGCTGGCCGACGAGATCAGTCCCGATTCCTGCCGGCTGTGGGACGTAACATCGAACGAAAAACTCGACAAGGACCGTTTCCGCCGCGATATGGGCGGTGTCGTGGAAGCCTATTCGGAAGTCGCCCGACGCTTGGGAATAATGCCCGAATCGGTGCAAGGGGAAACAAAGGGCCCCATGCTGGTGAAATAAGTTTTTGGCGGTGGAACGGATGAAAGCGCGTGTGTTCGTGACGTTGAAAAATGGCGTGCTCGATCCCCAAGGAAAGGCGATCGGCAATGCCTTGCACGGATTGGGCTTCGGCCAGGTCGGCGCGGTGCGCCAGGGCAAGGTGATCGAGATCGAACTCGATGAGCGCGATCAGACAAAAGCGCAAGCGAGCCTCAAGGACATGTGCGAGAAGCTTCTCGCCAACACCGTGATCGAAAAGTACGAAATCGAACTGAAGTCGTAGCACCATGAAATCTGCCGTTGTCGTTTTTCCTGCTTCCAACTGCGACCGCGATGCGGCGGTGGCGCTCGAGCAACTCACCGGCGAGAAACCGCATATGGCGTGGCACGCGGACGCCGACTTGCCGGATGTCGACCTGATCGTGCTGCCGGGCGGTTTCGCCTATGGCGATTATCTGCGCTGCGGCGCAATGGCCGCGCAGTCCCGCATCATGCGCGACGTGAAGAAAAAGGCGAACGAAGGCGTGACGGTCCTCGGTATCTGCAATGGCTTTCAGGTGCTGACTGAGACGGGGCTTCTGCCTGGCGCGTTGATGCGCAATGCGCAGCTCAAATTCGTCTGCAAGCCGGTCGGCCTCGAAGTCGAGGAAACGCAATCGGTCTTTACCCGCAAATACGACAAGGGGCAGAAGCTTTCGTTTCCGGTCGCGCATGGCGACGGCAATTATTTCGCCGATGACGAGACATTGGATCGACTCGAAGGCGAAGGCCGCGTCGTGTTCCGTTATGCTCCGGGCGAAAATCCGAACGGATCGGCGCGCAACATCGCGGGCATATTGAGCGAAAAGAGAAACGTGCTGGGTCTGATGCCGCATCCCGAGCGAGTCTGCGATCCGATGCTCGGCGGCACCGACGGCGTCGGCCTGTTCCAGAGCCTGATCGAAGCATTGTCATGACGGACATCACGCCGCAGATCGTCCGCGAGCATGGTCTCTCGGTCGAGGAATATGGCCGCATCAAGCAGCTTCTGAACCGCGATCCCAACCTCGTGGAGTTGGGTGTGTTCTCGGTGATGTGGAGCGAGCATTGCTCCTACAAATCCACGCGCGCGCATTTGCGCCGGCTGCCTACGAAAGCGCCCTGGGTGCTGCAGGGTCCCGGCGAGAATGCGGGCGTGATCGATATCGGCGACGGCGACGTGGCCGTCTTCAAAATGGAAAGCCACAACCATCCCTCGTTCATCGAGCCTTATCAGGGTGCGGCAACGGGCGTTGGCGGCATCATGCGCGATGTGTTCACCATGGGCGCCCGGCCGATCGCGATGATGAATGCGCTGCGCTTCGGCGCGACCGATCATCCCAAGACGCGACATCTCGTGTCTGGAGTCGTGTCGGGAATCGGCGGCTACGGCAATTGCATGGGAGTGCCGACGGTCGGCGGCGAAGTGAATTTTCACAGCTCCTACAACGGCAACATCCTCGTCAATGCGATGTGCGTGGGGATCGCGCGCGGCGACAAGATCTTCAAGTCAGCAGCCGAAGGTGCAGGCAACCCCGTCGTCTATATCGGCTCCAAGACAGGCCGTGACGGCATCCACGGTGCCACGATGGCGTCGGCGGAATTCAATGAGGATTCCGAGGAGAAGCGGCCGACCGTGCAGGTGGGCGATCCGTTCACGGAAAAGCTTTTGCTGGAAGCATGCCTCGAACTGATGGCGACGGACGCAATCATTGCGATCCAGGATATGGGCGCGGCGGGTCTTACATCGTCCTCGGCCGAAATGGGATCGAAGGGCGGCTCGGGCATCGAACTCGACCTCGATTGCGTGCCGCAGCGCGAAGAAAATATGACCGCCTACGATATGATGCTCTCGGAATCCCAGGAGCGCATGCTGGCAGTGCTGAAGCCGGGCCGCGAAGGCGAGGCCGAACGCATCTTCAAGAAATGGGAACTCGATTTCGCCGTGATCGGCCGCACTACGGATTCCGGCCGGCTGGTCGTCAGGCACAAGGGCGCAATCGTCGCCGATATGCCGGTGCATGCGCTGTCGGAAGAAGCCCCGGTCTACAATCGCCCGTTCGAGCGCCGCACGCCGGCAAGCGGCACGCCTGCCTATGATCGCGCGCGCCCCGTGATGGACTCGCTTGCGAGCCTGATGGCGGCGCCCGATATCGCGTCGCGACGTTGGGTGTGGGAGCAATACGACAACACCGTCATGGCCGATACGGTGCAGCGCCCGGGCGGCGATGCCGCGGTCGTGCGCGTGCACAACACGCAGAAGGCGCTCGCGATCACAACCGACGTGACGCCGCGCTATTGCAAAGCCGATCCGTTCGAAGGCGCGAAGCAGGCCGTCGCCGAAGCGTGGCGGAATCTGACCGCGGTGGGCGCCACGCCGCTCGCTGTGACGGACAATCTCAATTTCGGCAATCCCGAGAAGCCCGAAATTATGGGCGAGATCGCAAGCGCCGTGGATGGCATCGCGGACGCGTGCCGCACGCTCGATTTCCCTGTCGTGTCCGGCAATTGTTCGCTCTACAACGAGACGAACGGCGAGGCGATCCTACCGACGCCTGCTATCGGCGCCGTGGGATTGCTCAAGAATGTCGATCGCATGGCCACGATTGCGTTCAAACGCGAAGGAGATGCGATCATCCTGATCGGCGAGACAAAAGGCCATCTCGGTCAATCGATCTATCTGCGGGAAATCGAAGGCAAGGAAGAGGGTGCCACGCCTCCCGTCGACCTTGCGACGGAAAAGAAGAATGGGAATTTCATCCGCTCGCTGATCGAAGCGGGTCGCGCCGACACCGTGCACGACCTGTCCGATGGCGGGTTGCTCGTGGCACTGGCCGAAATGTCGATGCCCGCGCGCATTGGGGCGCGCATCGCGCACCCGACGGGGAGCGACCCGATCGCAGTCCTCTTCGGCGAAGACCAGGCGCGCTATCTCATCGCAGTGCGCAGCCATGGCGCAGGGCAAATCCTGGCCGATGCAAAAGCTGCGGGCTGTGCGGCAGTTTTGCTTGGCTCGACAAGCGGCGATAAGATCGTCGTGGAAGGTGTGGGTGACATCTTGGTTGCCGCGCTCGCCCGCGTCCACGAAGGCTGGTTCCCGGCCTATATGGGTGGGACCGAACTTCCGCCATCGAACTGACGAGGCCCGCCATGGCGATGTCCGCTGCCGAAATCGAGAAACTGATCCACGAGGCATTTCCCGACGCCGAGGTGACCATCACCGATCTGGCGGGCGACAACGACCATTATGCTGCCATGGTCACGAGCAAGGCGTTCAAGGGCAAAACCCGCGTGCAGCAGCACCAGATGGTTTACGACGCGCTCAAGGGCCGGATGGGTGGCGTGCTGCATGCGCTGTCGCTGCAAACGGCTGCGAAGGACTGACTGCTCATCCTTGACGCTTCTGCCGCCCGCTCTTAAGTGTGCAGTAGCGGAGTTCACGAAACCACCGAGGAAATCATGTCCAATCCCGTCCAGGAGCGCATCCAGAGCGATATCGGTGCCAACGACGTGGTGCTCTACATGAAGGGCACGCCCGTGTTTCCGCAATGCGGGTTTTCAGCCGCAATCGTGCAGATTCTCTCGAATACCGGCGTGAAGTTCAAAGCGGTCGACGTGCTCAAGGACCCGGAAATCCGCCAGGGCATCAAGGAATTCTCGAACTGGCCGACAATTCCGCAGCTCTATGTGAAAGGCGAATTCGTGGGCGGAGCGGACATCGTCCGCGAAATGTTCGAGGCCGACGAGCTCACGCCTTTTTTTGCCGAACATGGCGTGGCGCTCGAAAAAGTCTGAATTAGCCGAAGTGCTTCTGCCACACCGGCGCAATGCGCGGCCGGGATGCGAGCGCGTCGACCAGCGTGTTGATTTTCGGAAGATGCGACTTGCGCCATTCTTTCCCGATCGACCACTGGCTGAACATGGCGACGTAGATGTCGGCCGCCGAAAATTCATGTGCCAGTAGCCACGGCCCCACGACGGCCGCTTCGATCTGCAGCATCCGCTCTCGGATACGCGCGATCGCGCGCACCTTCAGCGCATCGGCCTCGGCACCGTCCGGCGCGAAACGCTGGGGATAATCGACGATCTCCACCATCGGATAGATTTCCGACGCCATGAACGCGATCCAGCGATACGCCTCCGCGCGCGCGAACGTGGCGTGCGGTGGAATGAGGCCGGCCTGGGGAAAACGGTCGGCGATGGTGAGCAGGATTGCGGCCGATTCCGTCACGATCTCTCCGCTCGGCAATTTGAGCGCCGGCATTTTGCCGGATGGGTTGAGCGCGAGAAATGCGGGCGATTTCTGCTCGTTCTTCTCGAGCGAGACGAGGTGGAATTCGTACTTCACGCCCGCTTCGGCGAGTGCGGATTCCACCGCGAACGCGCCTGATCGCCTGTCTCCGAACACGATATAGGACATGTCAATCCTCGGTATTGAGGGCGCGGACCATACCAAACGAAAAGGCCGGCGTCTCCGCCGGCCTCGTGCATGCTTGCGAGAATCCGCGATTGCCAATCAGCGCGAATAGAACTCGACGATCAGATGCGGCTGCATCTGCGAGGCATAAGGCACATCCGAAAGCTTGGGCGTGCGCAGCAGCTTCGCGGTCATCTTCGAATGGTCGGCGTTGACGTAATCCGGCACGTCGCGTTCGCCGCTCTTCGACGCTTCGATCACGAGTGCCATATCGCGCGCCTTGGCGGTCAATTCGATCGCGTCGGTTTCCTTGACCTGGAAGCTTGGGATCGTCACGCGGCGCCCATTGACCTTCACATGGCCGTGGGAGACGAGCTGGCGCGCCGCAAACGGCGTGGGCACGAACTTCGCGCGATAGACGACCGCGTCGAGCCGGCATTCGAGCAGGCCGATCATGTTCTCGCCGGTATCGCCCTGACGGCGCGCGGCTTCCTGGTAATAGCGGCGGAACTGCCGCTCGGTGATGTTGCCGTAATAGCCCTTGAGCTTCTGTTTGGCCTGCAGCTGCGTGCCGTAGTCCGACAGCTTGCGCGCGCGGCGCTGGCCGTGCTGGCCCGGGCCGTAGGAGCGCTTGTTCACGGGGCTCTTGGGGCGCCCCCAGATGTTCTCGCCCATGCGGCGGTCGAGCTTGTATTTCGAGGTCAGGCGCTTCGTCATGAATGATCCGGGTTGGAAAATGGGACCGAGAGAGGCCAAGGGTCCCCCGCGGAGCCGCGCAATATAGTCAGGGTCCTTCGCAAGTCAAACCGGCATTTGGGTGGGTGTTTTGAGGTGCCACCGAAGATCGTAAGCCGCTCGGGCGGGTCCGGAATCCCTAGCGATTCCGCCGAAAAGTCACCCACTGGAGCCCCAGCGCCAAGACGGCGACCACCAGCCCCACAATCGCGACGATGCCATGCATGGAGAATCCCCCGAAGCCAAGCCCCATCCGTAACCAACGGTAAGAGCCAAAATGGGCGTTCGCAAGGCAGAGGGGCGCGGATGGTCCGGGACGTTGAAGACAGCCTTTCGGCGACATCGAAGAGGCTCATCTGCCGGCCCGTTGCCTTCTCCATGGGCGCGCTTGACCCGCCCACCCAGCCGGCGAGCGTCCGCGAGCCGAATGATGCCAGATGCTAGACACTTAAAACCCCGTACCGCGCCCGCTATACAGGCAACACACGCGAAGCGGGCGTGGCGGAATGGTAGACGCACCGGACTTAAAATCCGTTGGGCCGAAAGGCCTGTGCCGGTTCAAGTCCGGCCGCCCGCACCAGCTTTGTGAAGTTGCATGGTCGATATCGGTCCGCCTCCCGGACCCCGTTAATGCATACCTAACGTCACCTCACAAACGCCAGCGTTCCTTAACGTCCACGCAACCTCATTCCCCTAAGCTGACCAAGCAATTTTCCGCGAACGGCCGGGTTGTGCGCGACGGACGTTTCCCCACGAGGTCACGTCTGGCTTGGATCGCCGGCGGACTCCTCGTGCTCGCGGCAGGTGCGTATGCCGTTCTGTCGAGCCCAACCGTTACCGCTCCGGCGCCGCGCGCAGGCTTTGTCGATCTTTCGCGCTGGAATTTTGCGCGTGATGGGACGGCGCGCCTTGCAGGCGAGTGGCTCTATTTCGACAGGCGTTGGGTCGCCGCTATCGGCGACGGCCGAACAGGCGGCGCGCGAGCGCCTGTTCCCGGCTTATGGCCGGTGCGCGGACGCGATGGTGAAATCCGCGCCAATGGATTCGGCACTTATGCGCTCAGGCTGAGACTGCCGGCGCCTCCGTTCGGAGATACTTTCGCGATCGACACCGGGCAAATACGCTCGGCCTACCGGCTCTATGCCGACAATAAGATCATCGCTGAGGGCGGCACGCCCGCTGCGGCGGCAGTCAACGAACGCATCGACTCGTTCAGTTCCCTGGGTACGCTGCCACCCGCGACCCGTATCGTCGAACTCCGACTCGAAGTTTCCAATCATCTCGACCGTTACGGTGGAATATTCACCGTGCCGTCCGTTGGATTTGCGAGCGCACTCGCGTGGCAGCGCCATGAAATTGAAATGCTCTCGCTCATCATGGTCGGAGCCCTGTTGTTCGCCGCGTCCTATCACTTCATCTTCAGCGCAATCGCGCGTGGCGGCGAGGCCCATCTGTGGTTTGGATTGCTCGCCGCGTTGGTGGGATCGCGCAATTTTCTTATCGAGCCGCTGGCACGAAACATCGTTCCGCTCATCGGCCAGGACTGGGTCTGGCGGCTGGACTTCGTCGTGACCTCGCTGTGTCTGCCGGCGGCGTACTGGTCCGTCGCCCTGAGTTTCAAGCGCTACCTTTCATCGCAAATCGGCGTCGGCGCCACAGTGTTCTGCGTCTCGGCCGCCGTCGTTACTCTGGCTACGGGCGTAGTCGCTGGCGACTACGCGTTCAAAGCGGTGGAAATTCTCTCATGTGCCGTCATTCTCTATCTCGCATGGGCGATCGTTCGCGCCGCATGGGAGAAGGAAAAAGGGGCAAGTCTGGCGCTCGCCGGCTTGATTTTCGTGTCGATTGCGATCGTCCACGATTTTCTGGTCGCCGGCAGCAACGCTATGACATTCGGCTGTATCGCCTTTTTCGTCTGCCTTTCGGGGGCTCTTACGGCGCGTTCGCGGGATACATTTGAAATGGTCGTAAGGCGTTCGGCCGAATTGGCCAATGTCAACGCGCGGCTCGAAACGGCCGTCGGCGAGCGCACTGTCGAGTTGAGGCAGAAAATTCTCGAGCTCGAAGCGCAGCAGATCGCATTGGAAGAGTCGCGTGCCGCCGCGGTATCAGCAAACGTAACCAAGTCCCGGTTCCTGGCCAACATGAGTCATGAGCTCCGCACGCCGCTCAATGCGATCCTCGGCTTTTCGGAAATCATCCACGGCCGCCTCTTCGGAGACAGCGCCGAGCGCTATGCGGATTATGCCGCGGACATTCATTCGAGCGGGCGCAGACTCCTCACCCTCATCGACGATATTCTGGATCTTTCCAAGATCGAGGCCGGCAAACTTGAACTTTTCGAGGCTCGCCTCGAACTCGACGCACAGATCGATGCGGCCGTGGGGCTCGTGGAAGCGCGGGCAGCAGCAAAGTTCGTTCGTCTGTTCTTGGAACCCGAAGCGTCGCTCGACATTGTCGCCGACGAGCGCGCGCTACAGCAGATACTCGTCAATCTGTTGACAAATGCCGTGAAATTCACGCGCGCCCATGGCGAAGTCAGGGTGCGCGCATATCGCGAAGTCGATGGCTCGACGATTGTCGCTGTCGAAGACACGGGTATCGGTATCAGCCCCGCCGACATGGCGCATGTGTTCGAAAGCTTCGGACAGGCGCGCCACGATATCGTTGCCACGGGCGAACGGGGCACCGGTCTCGGGCTGCCTATCGTCAAAGGTCTCGTCGAGGCGCATGGCGGTACGTTCACGATCGAAAGCGCAGTCGGCGTTGGTACGAAGGCCATGGTGAAGTTTCCTCCGGAACGCGCCGCCGGCGATCGCGGACGGGACCAGGCCGCATAAGGCGCGCCGGCCGGGTCGCCCATGCGAAGCTGGTTTGCCGAGCCAATGTCTGCGTTCATGGGCCGTCCCCGAAATTGATATGGAGGCAAACTAGTGGGCCGGGTTTAGGGTCGGGCTAGCAGCTCATCTGAGGATTTCCATGATCACAGCCCGTTTTTTTGCCGCTGCCGTATTTGCTGGTGTTCTAACCGCCGCCGCCGCAACGGCCCAGACCACCGTCCCACTGGCGCATTTCAACAGCATTGAGCTTCGCGGTGGCGGGCATGTCCTCTTGCGCCATGGCGCACAGCAGAGGGTGACGATCCTTCAGGGCAGCACGCAATATACCCGCCTTGCGATTGAGGAGTCCGGCAAGCTCGTCATCGACGCCTGCAATTCCGATTGCCCGATGCATTACGATCTGGAGATCGAGATCGTGGCGCCCGATGTCCGCGCGGTTGCAATCTCCGGCGGCGGCAGGATTGAAAGCGCACCGGGCTTTCCGGCGCAAGGCTCCATCACCGCGGCGGTAAATGGTGGCGGCACGATCGACGTGCGCAATCTGGCTGCAGTGAATGGTACGGCTGCGGTCGACGGCGGTGGCCATATCGAAATCAACACGAGCGAGCATCTCACCGCAGCAGTGAATGGCGGCGGAAACATCCGCTATGTCGGCAATCCGCAGGTGACCACCGCCGTCGATGGCGGCGGCTCGGTGCAGCGCGAAGGCGGCTGAAGTTTCTTCTCCGCGTACGCAGTCCCTATGATTGAAAATGATCGGCGACGATCTGCGCGATAGCCATGGTTACGCGCTTGCCTGTAGGGATGTGCAGGAATTCGTTCGGACCATGCGCGTTCGAATGCGGCCCCAGCACGCCTGTCACGACGAATTGCGTCTTCGGAAATTTCTCACCCAGCATCGCCATGAACGGAATGCTGCCGCCTTCGCCCATATAGGCCGGTGGCGCGCCGAAGGCCGTCTGCGAGGCGTGTTCGACGGATTTCTCGAGCCAGGGCGCGAGTGCCGGCGCGTTCCAGCCCGACATCGCGCGTTCGGCATTGAAGGTCACTTTCGCATTGTAAGGCGGCGAAGCTTCAAGAGCGCCCTTCATGATCGGGCCGGCCGTTTCCCCGTCGAGCGTCGGCGGCAGGCGCAGATTCAGCTTCGCCGTCGTGTATGGCAGCATCACGGCGCCCGCATTCTGCGGCGCGGGCATTCCGTCGATTCCCGTGACTGACAATTGCGGCCGCCAGGTGCGGTTGAGCACGAGTTCGGCGAGGTCATGCGTAACGGGTTCCACGCCCGGCGCGAATGGAAATTTGACATAGATGTCGCTGCCCAGAACCTGCGCCGCCTGCTTTGCCTGCTGCACGCGCTGATCGGGAATCTTCGAATAGAGTTCCTTGGGCCTGATCGCACCGGTCGCTGGATCTTCGAGCCGGGCGATAAGCTGGTTCAGAATCCGGAAGCTCGACGGCACGATGCCGGAAGCATCTCCTGAATGAACGCCTTCTTCGAGCACGCGTACAGTCAGGCTACCGATGGCGGTGCCGCGCAGCGAGGTGGTGAGCCATATCCGCTCATAGTCGCCGCAACCGGAATCGAGGCATACGACAAGCGACGGCTCGCCGATGCGGGGTGCCAGATGGTCGACGTAAAACGGCAGGTCGAAGCTGCCCGATTCTTCGCAGGCCTCGATCAGGATCACGCAACGCGCATGCGGCACACCCTGGTCGCGCAACGCGAGCAGCGCGGAAAGTGCGCCGAACATCGCATAGCCGTCATCGGCCCCGCCGCGCCCGAACAATTTGTCGCCGTTCCGAACGGGCGTCCAAGGACCTAAGCCTTCGGACCAGCCGACCATCTCCGGTTGCTTGTCGAGATGGCCGTAGAGCAGAACGGTCTTGGGACCTTGGCCTGGAATTTCGATGAAGATCAGTGGCGTACGGTTTGCGAGTTGCACGACCTCGAGCGTGGCGCCGTCGATTGCGGCGATCTTGTCGCGCGCCCAACTTTCGAACAGCTTGACCGCATCGCGCATATAACCATGCGTGGCCCAGTCGGGATCGAAGGCCGGCGATTTGTTCGGAATGCGGATATATTCGGTGAGCGTGGGTACAACCGCATCGTCCCAGATATCGCCAACGAAGGATTTGAGCTTTGTGGTGTCCATGGAATGGCCCTGCCTGCTGAGTGTCACGTCCGGCGATAGATGCGGCCGTTCTTCATCACGAATGTCACATTCTTCACCGTGGCAATATCCTGCACCGGATCGCCGCGCACCGCGATCGCATCGGCGAGAAATCCTTCGCGGATTTCGCCGAGCTGACCCTGCTTGCCGAGAATCTTTGCGTTGATCGTTGTCGCGGCCAGCAGCGCCTGCACCGGCGTATGCCCCAGCCGCACCATCCAGCCGAGCTCGCGCTGGTTCGTGCCGTGTGCGAACACGCCCACATCGCTGCCGCAGCCGATGGTGACGCCGTGCTTCAGTGCGGTGCGGAAGCCCTGTTCGGCGAGGCGCATCTGCGCCGTGGGTTCGGTCTTACCTGCGATATACCCGAAGAAATATTCGCCGATCGCTTCGGGCGCTGTCAGCGTGGGGAGGAACGCGACGCCTTTCTTCGCCATCAGGGCGAAGGTCGCGTCCGAACCGCCATAGCCGTGTTCGATCGTGTCGACACCCGCCACGGTCGCGCGGTGCATGCCTTCGTCGCTGGCGGCATGGGCGGAGACCGGGCGTCCCGTGTCGTGCGCGGTGTCGACCAGCGCCCGCAATTCGTCTTCCGAGAATGTGGGGCGCGTCGCGCCATTCGGTCCCGTGCGATAATCGGCATAGACCTTGACCCAGTCGGCGCCATGGCTCGCCTGATGGCGCACGGCACGCACGATTTCCTCGATGCCGCTCGCTTCTTCCGCGCCTTGCGGCAGGCAACAATCCGGTCGGTAGTTGCGCCGTGCGGGGCCATAACTTCCCGTTGCCACGATCGCGCGTCCGGCGACGAACAGGCGTGGGCCGTCGATCATGCCTTCATCGATAGCGCGCTTGATCGCGACATCGGCATAGCCTGCGCCTTCGGTGCCGAGATCGCGCAACGTTGTGAACCCTGCCTGAAGCGTATCGCGTGCATGCGTGACTGCGCGGACGGTGCGATAGGCCTCGGATTCCTTCAGCACCTGATCGTCCCAGGATGTTCTGTTGTAGGGATGCAGGAATAGATGCGAGTGCAGGTCCATCAACCCGGGCAGGAGCGTCTGTCCGGATAGTTCGATGCGTTCTGCGTCAGGAGGCGCATCGATGCGATCCGCAGGCCCTGACGCCGTGATGCGATCGCCGGCAACGAGCACCGCCCAATGCTTGTGCGGCGCGTCTTCGCCTGCGGTCCAGACGCGTTCGGGAAACAGAAGAATGGGCTTTGTGTCGGGCATGGTGGACGCGAGATGTGGCGCCCGGACCCTAGAGCAAATCGCGGCGCAAATACACGATCATCTGAGCTTTCGGACTTCCTTCGCCAATGCGCGCCAGACTTTTTCGTTTTTCTGCCAGTTCCAATGCGCGGCCGGAGACGGCGAGGGGAGTATCCACACTTCCGTTTCGCCGAGGGTGATCGATTGGCGGCCGAATTCAGCGTTGGAACCTGCAAGCTTGCGTCCGCCCGTCAGGCTCGTGAAGGCGAGGATTCTGGGTTTGTATTTCCCGATGCGCGCACGCAGATCGGCGATTGCCTCTCGCCCGAGGCTGCCGCGCGGCAATTGGTTGTCCATGCCGGAGACGTGCTTGGCGATATCGGTCAGCCCGATACGATAGGTCAGCAGCGTCTGATATTCTGACGAATGAAGCAGGCGCGGCGTAAGCTCCACATCGTAAAGCGCCCACCAGAATTTGTTTTGCGGATGCGCGTAATATTGCTTGCGTTGGGCCGAAACCGTGCCGGGCGCGGTACCGCAGAACACGACGTCGAGTCCGGGCGCCAGCAGATCGGGAAGAACAGGTTCGGGTTTCTTTGTCATTCGCCCGAATGTGGCGACAATGAGTGACGAATTCCAGCCTAGTGAAAATCCCGCGATTTGGGCAGGATGCGCACATCGCGCGGGTGGCGGCCGCGGGTCGGCCGTTCAGGTCCCTGGGGATGGGCGACCGCATCGGCGCGCGAGAGCTGCGGGCGCACCTTGTCTTCCGAGAGTCGGTCGAGTTCGTGCGTACGGTCGCTGAGCTGTTCCGCCACCAGATGCACCACACTTTTCGGGTCGTTACTCTTCTGCACCGTGCCTTTCACCAGCAGTAACCGCGAGCCCATCACTTCCTTGCGGAAACGCTCCATCAGTTTCGGCCACACAACGACATTGGCGATACCGGTTTCGTCGCTGAGGGTGATGAACACGACTCCTTTGGCGCCCGGCATCTGACGCACCAATACCACGCCGGCACAGCTCGCGGCTGCGCCATCCTTCGCATCCGCAATCTCGGCACAGGACAACACGCGCTCGCTTTGGAACAATTCGCGCAGGAACTGCATCGGATAACCTTTGAGCGACAGGCGCAAGGTGCGGTAATCGGCGAGCACATGTTCGCCGAGCGGCATGACGGGCAGAGGCGCGATCGTTTCGGACGGCAGCTCTTCCGTATCGCGCACGGCAAAGAGCGGCAACGGCGTATCGTCGGCCAGGCGGCGCACGGCCCATAGCGCCTCGCGCCGGTCGCGCCCCAGCGAGCAAAAACAATCCGCCTCGGCGAGCGCCATCAAGGCGCGCTTGGGCAGCGGTAGCGCGAGATCCGCAATCTCTCGAAATCCACGTGCGCGCGCCGCGATCAGCGCCTCCGCCCATTCCTTGCGGAAGCCGTCCATCTGCCGGAAACCCAGCCGGATCGCGAGTGCGCCGTCCTCGCGCGCCTCAAGCGTATTGTCCCAGTCGCTGTAGCTCACATCGATCGCGCGCAGCTCGACATCATGCTCGCGCGCATCGCGCACGATCTCGGCCGGCGCATAGAAACCCATGGGCTGCGAGTTCAACAGCGCGCAGCCGAATGCGGCCGGATGATGGCGCTTGATCCACGCTGAGACATACACAAGCTGCGCAAAGCTTGCGGCATGGCTTTCCGGAAAGCCATAGGTGCCGAAGCCTTCGATCTGCTTGAAGCAGCGTTCGGCGAAATCGCGTTCATAGCCGCGCGCCACCATGTTGCCAATCATCTTGTCGCCGAAGGTATGGATCGTGCCCATATGCCGGAATGTCGCCATCGCGCGGCGCAACCCGTTCGCTTCGTCGGGCGTGAACTTCGCCGCCACGATGGCGAGTTTCATCGCCTGTTCCTGGAAAAGCGGCACGCCGTTGGTCTTGCCCAACACCTTGAAGAGTTCGTCGGGCGGCCCATGTTCGGGCGACGGCGAGGGATATTCCACTTTCTCCACGCCATTCCGGCGGCGCAGATAAGGGTGCACCATGTCGCCCTGGATAGGGCCGGGCCGCACGATCGCCACTTCGATCACAAGGTCGTAGAACTTTCTCGGGCGCAAGCGCGGCAACATGTTCATCTGCGCCCGGCTCTCGACCTGAAATACGCCGATCGCGTCGCCATCGCACAACATATCGTAAACTACGGGATCTTCGCGCGGTACGGTAGCAAGGTTCACATCGATGCCACTATGATCTTTCATCAGCTCGAACGCCTTGCGGATGCACGTGAGCATTCCGAGCGCCAGCACATCGACCTTCATGATGCGCAAGCGGTCGATGTCGTCCTTGTCCCACTCGATGAAGGTGCGGTCGTCCATCGCGGCGTTGCCGATGGGCACGATCTCGTCGAGCCGGTCGCGCGTGAGCACAAAGCCGCCGACATGCTGCGAAAGGTGGCGCGGAAAGCCGACCAGCTCGTTTGCAAAGCTGACCGCACGCGCGATCAGCGCATTGCCGGGATCGCGGTCGCTCTGCTTTACTTCGCTATCTTTCAAACCCTCGCCCCAGCTTCCCCACACGGTGCCGGCAAGTGCCGCCGTCGTGTCTTCCGTCAATCCGAACGCTTTGCCCACTTCGCGGATGGCGCTGCGCGGCCGGTAGCAGATGACGGTCGCGGTGATCGCGGCATGATCGCGGCCGTAACGCTGGAACACCTCCTGCATCACCTCTTCGCGTCGTTCATGTTCGAAATCGACATCGATGTCGGGCGGTTCCTTGCGCTCTTCCGAAATGAAACGCTCGAACAGAAGGTCGATCTCGCCTGGATCGACGGCCGTGATTCCGAGCACGTAACAGACGGCGGAGTTGGCGGCCGAACCACGTCCCTGGCACAGGATGTTCCGCCTGTTCGCCATGCCCACGATGTCGCGCACGGTGAGGAAATAAGGCGCGTAATCGAGCTTTTCGATGAGCCTGAGTTCCTTTCCGAGCGTCTCGCGCACCTTCTCGGGGATGCCGCGCGGATAGCGTTCGGCGGCACCAGACCAGGTCAGATTGATCAGATGTTGCAGAGGCGTCTTGCCTTTCGGGACCGGCTCGTCGGGATAATTGTATTTGATCTGGCCGAGCGAAAACGCGATGCGCTCAGCGAAGCGGATCGTTTCGTCGATCGCATCGGGCGTATCGTGGAACAGCCGCGTCATTTCGTCGGCCGGTTTCAGGTGCCGCTCGGCATTGGCTTCCAGGAGGCGGCCTGCCGCGTCGAGCGTCACATGCTCGCGGATACAGGAGACGACATCCTGCAATTCGCGCCGCTCCGACGAATGATAAAGCACGTCATTGATGGCCAAGAGTGGCACGTGGGCTTCACGCGCCATGCGTTGCAGCTTGCGCAGGCGGCGTTTGTCGTCGCCGTGATAAAGCATGGCGGCCGCGAGCCAGACGCGGCCGCGCGCGATCTGCGTCAGCTTTTCAAGGCATCTTTTTGTTTCCTCGCCGATGACCTGTGGTGGCAGAACCGCAAGCAACAACCCCTCCTGCCATGCGGCGAGATCGGCGAAGTCGAGATCGCACATGCCTTTTTCGGCGCGCAGTTTTCCATCCGAGAGCAGGCGGCAGAGCCGGCCATAGGCTTCGCGATCCGTGGGATAGGTGAGGATGTCAGGCGTGCCGTCCCGGAATACGAGCCGCGCGCCCACGAGCAGCTTCGGTCTCGGTTCCGGCAATTGCTCGATCGCATCATAAGCGCGCACGACACCGGCGAGAGAGTTGCGGTCCGCGACGCCGACGGCCTTCAATCCCAGCGTCATCGCTGCTTCCATAAGCTCATGTGGATGCGACGCCCCACGCAAAAACGAAAAATTCGTCGTGACGGCCAGTTCGGCATAGGCGCTCATGCAAACACCCCGTGCATGAACCAGCGCGGGCTCGATGTTTCGCGTTCGTAGAGGCCGTCGCGGTAGAGCCAAAAACGGCGGCCATGGTCGTCTTCGATGCGGAAATAATCCCGCGTGGGCATGGAAGCTTGCATGTGCCACCATTCCATCGCGATGCGCTCCGGTCCTTCAGCAAACGCAACCGCGTGTTGCACGCGCCGCCAGCGGAAACGCAAAGGCGGTCCATGGGGGACTTCCGCCATCACTTCGATGGGTTCCGGCTTCGCGAACAGGCGCAAAGGCCGGCGTGGTGCTTCGGTTGGTGCACGCAAGGAGACCCAAGGCAGTTTCGAAGGGGTGGCAGATTGCGCGGGCAACGCGACGGACGCGGCTTCCGGAATGTGCGTGTTCTGCGGCTGGAAACACAGCACCCGCGTCGCACCGAAGCGCGCCGAGAGACGGTCGATCAGGAAATCGATTTCCCTCTTTTCGTTTTCGCGGCTGTCGAAGCTTGTCGCCTGCGGATAGAGCGGTTCGGTGGTGACGGCCGAAAGCCGGATCAGGTCGAAGCCGAATCCGGGGTCGAGCGGATTGGCGAGTGCATCGAGCTTTTCATGAAACAGGCGCGCGGCAACCTTCGGATCGCGCGTCGGCCGTGCCATGGCAATGGCGATGCGGCGCATCTGTCCGTCGGCACGGAAAAAGGCGGCTTCGAGCTGGCGTGCGCCTTCGCCGCGTTTTTCCAGCAAGCCGGCGATACTTTCCGCAAGGGCCAGGATCGTCGCTGCGACCACATCGTCCGTGACGACAGGCTCCGCGAAACGCCGCTCTGCCATGCAATCGGGCAGGGGATGGCGCGGCGAGATCGGCCCATCTTCTTTCCCCAGCGTGCGGTCGAGCGCGGTCACGAAGGCGCCGCCGAAACGGGATGCGAGTTCGTGTCGCGCGCGCGCCGCCACAGCGCCTATGGTTTTGAGCCCTGCGCGGTGCAGGCCAAACACGATTGCCGGATCCACCATCAGGGCTGCAACCGGCAAAGGCGCCACGCTTTGCGCATCGCAGCCGGGCTCGACAATGATGCCATCGGCATAGCGCGCAAGTGCACGCGCAGCAGCGGCCGTGCCCGCCAGAGCGAGCCGAATGGAGAAGCCCTGTGCCGCAATCACGTGGCGCACGCTTGCGAGCATCGCGCGTTCGCCGCCGAACAGATACGTCGTGCCTGTTACATCGAAGAAAAGCCCGTGCGGCGGATCGAGCGCAACCAGCGGCGAAAAGCATTCGCACCAATCTGCGATGCGTTCGAGAAATTTCCTGTCCGCCACTTCGTCGGCAGCAATCACATCGAGCGCGGGAATCATTGCGCGCGCATCGGCCAGCGCCATTCCGGGCGAAAGTCCGAGCTTCGCTGCCTGAGAATCCACGGCGGACAGGCGCAACGCGTTGTCCACCTTGGCGGCGAGAACGAGCGGCTTTTTATCCCCCGAAGGCTGCGCGCGCTGCAGCCGGTCCGTCGGCAGACGCGGCAGCCATACCGCGAGGATGCGCCGCTTGGCGGAAGACGCGGTCATCGCAATTCCACTCCATCACCCATTGCCCTGTCGTTCCGTGCCGGTTGCGCACAAGGCTCGCGTCGAACGCCGGCATTCCCCAATCGTCCCGGCTGTTCCGCGATCTTGCGGCGCGGATGAGCCAGCGTGTTTCCGACGCGCTCGGCCAAGGCTCCGCACCCGGCCGCAGCAGAATGGCGGTCACGTTGTTGCGGGCAGCCGCGAGCGTGAGACGGCGGCTCGTCACCAGATCGAACAGTTTCGGTTCGCCCCAGGGCTCAAGCACGACTGCGCCGAGGCTTGCCGTGGCAAGGCCTTCGGCCGTCGCGCGCAACACGCCGACAGCATCGGCCGCACGCACCATCAGAACATGCGAAGGATCGAGACCCAGTTCGGCGAGACCCATGCCATTGGGCTCGCCTTCTTCGAGGGCTGCGAAATCCTGCCGGACCCACAACAGCCAGCGCCGCTCGCCCGCCATGCGCGCAGCAAGAGCGAGTGCGAAACCTGTCGCGGCGGGTTCATGGCTCGCTTCGGCCGCGAACACTTCGTGGATTGTCCCCGGCCGCAAGCCGCCTTTCAGACAAGCATCGGCCGGCCCATGTCCCAGAGGCACGAGCGGGGCTGCGTGCGCTTCGCCGGGACGATCTAGGGCAGCGCGCAAGGCCGCCAGTTTGAGAGCCGTATCGGCCATGGACTTGTTATTTGTTCCTGTTATGTTCTAGTATGCTCGGGTATACGACGGAGTCAATCGACCAGAGCCAATAGAGAGGCCTTCGCGTTATCGATTCGATGGACCGGGAAAACACATCGCTGTTCGCCGAAGATGAGGATATCGATGCCGTCCGCGCCGCAGCGAAGCATTGTCGCGCGTGCCCGTTATGGCGCGACGCGACGCAGGTCGTGTTCGGGGAAGGCCCCGAACACGCATCGCTGATGCTGGTGGGCGAACAGCCGGGAGACAAGGAAGACATCGCAGGCAAGCCCTTCGTCGGCCCCGCGGGACAGATGCTTGACCGCGCGCTAGCTGATGCCGGCATCGAGCGCCACAAGGCCTATGTCACAGGCGCCGTGAAGCATTTCAAATTCGCGCAGCGCGGGAAAGTCCGGCTGCACCAGAAACCCAACACCGGCGAGATCAAGGCGTGTCGCCCATGGCTGCTGCGCGAACGTGCGCTCGTGAAGCCGAAACTCATCGTGGCGCTGGGCGCGACCGCCGCGCAATCGCTGTTCGGCAAAGCCACACCTGTCGGGAAAACCCGCGGCCGCATCCTCGCGCTCGACGACGGCGCGAAAGTGCTCGTCACCATACACCCGGCTTATCTGTTGCGCGTCAACGACGCCGACAAGGAGCCGGAATACAAACGCTTCGTCGCCGACCTCAAGCTGGCTGTGCCGTTTGCGCACGGGAAACGGGCTGCCTGAGAAAACAAAATTCAGGACAAAACAGGAACGGCAAGGATACCTCCGCAATGGCTTTGTGACGCGCGAAGCCCCGTTATGGGTATCTCATTTCGAGAGCGAAGCCGGGCCTATCCGTTTGTTGCTGGACCCTGTGAATGTCAGGATTTGTGGACAAAATAGTGGCGCGAAAAGCAGCTTCGGCCATCCTTGACGTCGTCTTGCGCAACCAGATATCAGCGCCTCCTGATAGGGTTGTGCGTCCGCGCTTTCCTGCGAGCCCCCCAACGATCGGTCGTCATGCAAAACAAGAAAAAGCTGAGCCTCTATATCCCGCAGCCGGAACAGCGGCCGGGCGACATTCCGGACTTCAGCAAGATCGTGGTTCCGCCGCCGGGAAACGTGCCGCGTCCGGACAGTGCCGTAGAGGCCCATGATATCCGGGACATTGCGTTCCAGCTGATCCGCGTCCTCGACAACGACGGCAAGGCGGTGGGTCCATGGAATCCGCGGCTCGATCCGGAAACACTGAAGCGTGGGCTGCGCCTGATGATGCTCACGCGCGCCTATGACGATCGCATGTATCGCGCCCAACGCCAGGGCAAGACATCGTTCTACATGAAGTGCACGGGTGAGGAGGCGGTTTCGATCGCGCCTGCGCTTGCGCTCGATCCGGGCGACATGTGTTTTCCGAGCTATCGCCAGCAGGGGCTGCTGCTCACGCGCGGCTACCCGATGGTCGATATGATGTGTCAGGTCTATTCGAATGTGCGCGATCCGCTGAAGGGCCGACAATTGCCCATCATGTATTCCAGCAAGGCGCACGGCTTCTTCACGATCTCCGGCAATCTCGGCACGCAGTTCAGCCAGGCGGTCGGCTGGGCGATGGCGTCGGCCTACAAGCACGACGACCGCATCGCGGCGACGTGGATCGGCGAAGGCACGACAGCGGAAGGCGATTTCCACCAGGGCCTCAATTTCGCATCCGTCTATCGCGCGCCGGTGATCCTCAATGTCGTCAACAATCAATGGGCGATTTCGAGCTTTCAGGGAATCGCCGGCGGCGAACAGGCGACGTTCGCCGCGCGCGGCATCGGCTACGGTGTGCCGGGACTGCGCGTCGACGGCAACGATTTCCTGGCGGTCTTTGCGGTGACGCAATGGGCCGCCGAACGCGCGCGCAGCAATCTCGGCGCCACGCTGATCGAGCACTACACCTATCGTGCCGAAGGCCATTCCACGAGCGACGATCCCAGCCGCTATCGCCCCATGGACGAGGCGAAGAACTGGCCGCTCGGCGATCCCATCCTCAGACTCAAAAGGCATCTGGTTGCGATCGGCGCCTGGACGGAGGCCGAGCATGAAAAACAGCAGAAGGACGTCATCGAAGAAGTGCGCGCTGCTAACAAGGAAGCGGAAAGCTTCGGAACGCTGGGCACCAATCCGCCCAGCGTCAAGACCATGTTCGAGGACGTCTACAAGGAAATGCCCTGGCATTTGCGGCGCCAGCGCCAGGAATTGGGCGTCTGAACATGGCCACGATGAACATGATCCAGGCGATCAACTCCGCCATGGATGTGATGATGACGCGCGATCCCGACGTGCTCGTGTTCGGCGAGGATGTCGGATATTTCGGCGGTGTGTTCCGCGCGACGGAAGGCCTGCAGAAGAAGCACGGCATCACGCGCTGCTTCGATAGTCCCATCGGCGAAGGCGGCATCATCGCGGCGGCGATCGGAATGGGGGCCTACGGCCTTAGACCGGTCGTCGAAATCCAGTTCGCCGACTACATCTATCCCGGCTATGACCAGATCGTTTCGGAGGCGGCACGGTTGCGCTATCGCTCCGCGGGCGATTTCTGGTGCCCGATCACGATACGCTCGCCTTACGGCGGCGGCATTTTCGGCGGACAAACCCACAGCCAAAGTCCCGAGGCGTTGTTTACGCATGTGGCCGGCATCAAGACTGTGATTCCGTCGACGCCGTATGACGCAAAGGGACTGCTCATCAGCGCGATCGAAGACGACGATCCGGTAATCTTTCTCGAGCCCAAGCGCATCTATAACGGCCCGTTCGACGGCCATCACGACCGGCCCGTGTCGCCATGGGCGAAGCATCCCGCAAGCGAAGTGCCCGAAGGTCATTATACGATCCCCCTTGGCAGGGCGGCTATTGCGCGTGAAGGCAACGAACTCACCGTGCTTGCCTATGGGACGATGGTGCACGTCGCGTTGGCCGCGGCGGCTGACGCCGGCGTCGATGCCGAAGTAATCGATCTGAGAACGATGCAACCGCTCGACCTCGATGCGATCGTGAAGTCGGTCGAGAAGACCGGCCGTTGCGTCATCGTGCATGAAGCGACGCGTACCAGTGGCTATGGCGCGGAATTGTCCGCCCTCGTCCAGGAAAACTGTTTCTATCATCTTGAAGCGCCGATCGAGCGCGTCGCCGGCTGGGATACGCCCTATCCGCATGCTTTCGAATGGCAATATTTTCCGGGGCCGGGTCGGGTTGCCGACGCGATGCGCCGCGCGATGGGGAAATAGGATGGGCCGCTACATCTTCAAACTTCCCGACGTCGGCGAAGGTACGGCGGAAGCCGAGATCGTCGCATGGCATGTCGCGGTCGGCGACCGCATCGAAGAAGATGCACAACTCGTCGATGTGATGACCGACAAGGCGACCGTCGAAATGACGTCGCCGGTATCCGGCACGATCGTCTCGCTTCATGGCGAGCCGGGCGCGATGGCACCTGTCGGTGCGCCGTTGGTGGAATTCGAAGTAGACGGGGCAGGAAACAGCGCCGGTGCCAAGGCGACTCCGGCTGCGCCCGAAAAATCTTTGGCGGCACCGGCGAAACCGTTGGCACCCCCTCGCCCTGCCCTTGCCCCCGAGGGGGGAGAGGGGAAAGCTAACACTGAAGCGGCAAAACCCGCTCCCGCTGCGAAACCGGCCGCGCCTGTCGCGCGCGTTTCCGATGCGAAGCCGCTTGCGTCCCCGGCCGTGCGTCAGCGTGCTCACGAACTGGGCATCAAGCTGCAATTCGTTCCGGGCTCCGGGCCTGCGGGTCGCATTTCGCACGCCGATCTCGACGCCTATGTCGCGTCGGGCGCACGTGGCGGACCTGCGCGCTCGCCTTACGCGCAACGCGACGGTGTCGAAGAGATCAAGGTGATCGGCCTGCGGCGCAAAATCGCCGAGAGGATGCAGGAATCGAAGCGCCACATTCCCCACTTCGCCTACGTCGAGGAAATCGACATGACGGAGCTGGAAAGCCTTCGGGCGCACCTGAACGCGGCGAAAGCCGCCGACAAGCCCAAGCTGAGCTTGTTGCCGTTTTTGATGCGGGGGCTGGTGCAGATCCTGCCCCTTTGGCCGCAGATCAATGCACGCTTCGATGACGAAGCCGGTGTTGTGCATCGGTTTGCACCCGTCCATATCGGCATCGCGACGCAGACCGTGAATGGATTGATCGTACCCGTCGTGCGTCACGCCGAAGGGCGCAATATCTGGGACTGCGCCGTCGAAGTGGCGCGGCTCGCGCAACTGACACGCGACGGCAAAGCTTCGCGAGACGAACTTTCCGGTTCGACCATCACCATCACCAGTCTGGGTGCGTTGGGCGGCGTTGTAACCACGCCTGTGATCAACCGCCCCGAAGTCGCGATCATCGGCCCTAATGCAATCATGGAACGCCCGGTCGTGCGCGGCGGTCGGATTGTCGTACGCAAGGTGATGAACCTGTCGTCGTCCTTCGATCATCGCGTGGTCGACGGCTACGACGCTGCCGAATTCATTCAAAAATTGAAGTCGGTGCTCGAACATCCGGCGACGTTGTTTATGGACTGAGCGAGTAGCGAATGGCGAATAGGGGTAAATTCTTCGCCATTCGCTACTCGCTATTCGCCCCTACGGAATGGACTCGCAATGTCAGAGATCATCCACACCAAACTTCTCGTCGTCGGCGGCGGGCCGGGCGGCTATGTCGCCGCGATCCGCGCGGGCCAGCTCGGTCTCGATACGGTCCTTGTCGAAAACGACAAGCTTGGCGGCACCTGCCTGATCCGCGGCTGCATACCGTCCAAGGCGATTATCCATGTGGCGGGGGAATTCGAAACGATGGCGCGCGCCGCGGCGAAGCCGCGCCACGGTATTTCGCTGAAGAACGCACCCACAGTCGACATGGCGGAGACCGTGCGTTGGAAGGAAATTATCGTCGGCAAGCTCAATAGCGGCGTCGCGGTGCTCCTCAAGCGCGCCAAGGTCCGCGTGGTGAACGGCTGGGCGAATTTCACGGACGCGAAAACTTGCACCGTGACATCGGCCGCAGGTGAGCCCGTCACGATCCATGCCGAACATGTGATCCTCGCCAACGGCTCGTTGCCGGTCGAATTGCCGCTCCTGCCTTTCGGCGGCCCCGTGATTTCCTCGACCGAAGCGTTGTCGCTCGACCAGCTTCCGAAACGTCTCGTCGTAGTGGGCGCCGGCTATATCGGACTGGAGCTGGGAATTGCCTTCCGCAAATTGGGCGCGGAGGTGACAGTCGTCGAAGCACTGGGCCAAATCCTGTCACTTTACGATGCGCCATTGGTTGAGCCCGTGCGCAAGTGGTTGGAGCGTCATGGCGTTACCCTGCATCTGAATGCCAAAGCGAAAGAACTCGTGACCGGCAAGGGAGGCGTTTCGCTCGCCGTCGAAACCAAAGATGGCCAGACCCTGCAGTTTCCGGCCGACAAGATTCTCGTCACGGTCGGCCGCAAGCCGAACACGGACGGCTGGGGCCTCGAGAACATGGCCATCGACATGGGGGGACGCTTCGTCAAGGTCGACGATCAGTGCCGGACGTCGATGAAGAATGTGTGGGCCGTCGGCGATCTCGTCGGTGAGCCCATGCTCGAA
>Ga0302325_10006260_pt1 | contig 26799 bp, 19 predicted proteins | sample Palsa_T0_2_FD_201948 | JGI IMG/M metagenome (GOLD analysis project Ga0302325, IMG submission 201948) | Peat permafrost microbial communities from Stordalen Mire near Abisko, Sweden - Palsa_T0_2 | ecosystem: Environmental > Terrestrial > Soil > Palsa > Peat permafrost | place: Sweden: Abisko... | reverse complement strand
GAGGTCTTTGTCATCGTCGGCGACGAGTACTTTCATGGGGGGGGGGATATTTGCGAAATCAGGCTGCGAGGAGCAGCGTGCGGACATTGATAAAGGCGATCATCTCGAGCAGATCGTCGACATGGAAAGGCTTGGTGAGGATGGTGCCGTTGACGCTGCTGATGAAATCGTTGACCTTGGCGTTGCCGCGGTGGCCGGTCATGAAAATGAAACGGTCACAGAGGTGGGGACGCATGCGCTCGACGGCGCGAAAGAACATATCACCCGGGAGGGTGGGCATCATCATGTCGCAGAGAATGACCTCGAAATCGCTGGCCAGCACCTGGTGGACGCCTTCGACGCCATTGACCACGGCGACGACCTCGAAACCGCTCTCCTTGAGGAAGTCGGTCATGATCTCCTTGAAAGCGGGGTCATCCTCGAGGAGGAGGACCTTTTTGACCGCCGGAGCATTGAGTTCTTCGACGAGGCGAAGGCCGGAAGGAACGATATTGGCGAGAGGATCGGGAGAGGCGGCTGAAAGTGTCATATTGTATAGGAGTTATAATACCTAGAAAGCAGGCGGCGTGCCGCAGGAAAACGAAAACTTCTCGGATTCCCGGCGCGAAGTCGATTGCTGTAAAGAGAAAACCCACGCAATTTACTGCCGCCTTGGACACTGCCACCGCCCCGCTGCTCTTCGATTCCGACTTCCTCGCGAAGCTCGAACAGCTTTACCTCCTGTCCAAGAAGCTCTTCCGCGGCGCGCACCGGGCCGAGCGCCGCTCGCGCCAGATCGGGTCGAGCCTGGAGTTTGCCGACTACCGCAATTATACCCTGGGAGATGATCTGCGCTCGATCGATTGGAACATCTACGGGCGTTTGGACCGGCTTTTCGTAAAACTTTTCGAGCAGGAGCAGGATCTGGATATCTCATTTTTGCTGGATGCGAGCGCGTCGATGCGATGGACGCCGGCAGGCGGGGGTCGAATCCCCAAGTTCGACCAGGCGCGGCGAATCGCAGCCTCGCTCGCCTACATCGGTCTGGCCAATCTCGATCGCGTGAACGTCCACTATTTTGCCAGCCGCCTCGAGGAAGACCTCGGGCTGTGCCGGGGAAAAAGCCAGTTTCACAAGGTGCTCGAATTCCTGCGCCATGCGCCCGCGCTCGAGGGCGAAACCCGTTTACTGCCCTGCCTGCGCACGTTTGCCCAGCGCATGAAACGGCGGGGACTGGTCTTTGTGCTGAGCGATCTTTTTGATCCGGACGGCTTCGAGGAAGGGCTGGCGCTGCTGCGCCACCAGCAGTTTGAATTGCATGTGATCCATGTCCTCGATCCGGCGGAAGTGCGGCCCGGAGCCATGGGGGACCTCCGGCTGATCGAATGCGAAAGCGGCGAGGCGTACGAGGTCACGGCGAGCGAAGCGCTGCTCCAGCGTTATCACGCCGAGGTGGACGCCTTTCTGCAAAAGGCCGCGGCCTTTTGCGCGGAAAGCGGAATCAACTACGCCCAAGCGACGACGGCGGTGCCCTTTGAAGACCTCGTGCTGCGGGTATTGCGCGATGGGAGGATGATCCAGTGACGTTTCTCAATGCGTGGGCCGCGGGGTTCGCCGGGATCGCGCCGGTGATCGTCCTCCTCTACCTGCTCAAGCTCAAGCGCCGGCCCACGCCGGTTTCGACGCTGCTTTTCTGGCAGCGCCTTTTCCAAGAGAGCCGGCGGCGGGCCTTTTTCCAACGGCTGCGCCAGCTTTTCTCGCTCTTGCTGCACCTGCTCATCTTTGCGCTCATTCTGGGCGCGCTGGCGCACCCCGCGCTCGACCGGCAGATTCGCGAGGGCGCTTCGACGGTGCTGATCCTCGACACACGCGCGCGCATGCAGGCGACCGAGCCGGACGGCCAGACGCGCTTTGCCAGGGCGAAGGCCGAGGTGGCCAACGTGGTTCGCGAGGCCGGTGCGCTGCGGCAGATGGCGATGATCACGGCGGACGCCAGCGCGCGGGTGATCAGCCCGTTCACGGACGACGAGAAGGCCCTGCGCGAAGGGCTCTCGAAGGCCGCAGTCACCGACGCGGGAGGCGCGTTGGACGGCGCCATCCAACTGGCCGGCGAGTTGCTGGCGTCGCGCCGCGGCGACCGGAAGATCGTCGTCTACACCGACCGCGTGCCGGAAACCAAACCGGCGAATGTGAATGTGCCCATCGATTTCGTGACCGTGGGGACGGCACGCGACAATCTCGCCATCACCCGTTTTGCCACGCGCGCGGTCCTGAACAGCCCGCAGACGTCGGAGATCCTGCTCGAAGTCGCCAACTTCGGCCGCGCGGCGGCGACGACCAACGTGGAAATCTCGTACGATGGGCGGTTGCTCGACGTAAAGCCACTGACGATCGAGCCGGGCGGCCGCGCGGTGCGGATCTTCCCCACCGTCCCCCGCCCCACCAACGACGGCCGCGGCTGGCTGACGGCGCGACTGGATACGGCCGACGCGCTGGCCGCCGACAACGTGGCCTACGCGGTACTGCCCGTCGAGCCGCCGCAGCGCGTTCTGCTGGTCACCAAAGGCAATTGGTTCCTCGAAAAGCTGCTCGGCGCGGACCAGGGGATGGCCTTTGAACTGCTGACCCCGGATAGCTTTAGCGCCTCGCTGGCGCCGAAGTTTGACGCCGTGGTGCTGGATAATTTCGTGCCAGAGGGATTCGACCTGGCGGCGGCGGCGGGAAACTATTTCTTCATCAAGCAGACGCCATTCAACGCGTCCGCGCCGCCGCTCGACCAGCCGATTATCACCGATCTCGACAGCCACGATCCGGTGCTGCGGCTGGTCAATCTGCAAAATATTACGCTGCTCCACGCGGCACCGCTGGCCGTGCCGAAAAGTGGAGACTGGACGTGGCAGACGCCGATTCGCTCCTTCGAGCATCCACTGATGCTCACCGGCGAACGACACGGCGGTGGCCAGCGCGTGGCGGCGCTGGCGCTGGACATTGGCGATTCCGATCTGCCGCTGCGCGTCGCTTTCCCGCTGCTTATCTCCAACACGCTCCACTGGCTCGCCGGAGAGGAGACATCTCCCGTTCTCAGCGGCCGTGCGAGCGAAGCGCTGCCCTTGGCGGCAGAGGAAAGCGTGCGCGTCGATCCGCAGACTCCGTGGAAAAAAGAGTCAGCGTCCGGTTCGCAGCCCGTCGCGCACGACGTCTTCGAGCCCCTGACGAACGGGTTTTACGAAGTGCAGACACGCGCGGGCCCGCACTGGCTGGCGGTGAACACATTCAGCGAAGCGGAGTCCGACCTGCGCGCCGCCAACACGCCGACCACCGGGAGTCCGGTACTGCCGGCCATCTCACTGGCACCGCTGGCCGGCTGGCCCCTGTGGCATTATCTCGCCGCGGCGGCCCTGGCGCTCTTCTCCCTGGAATGGTGGCTTTTTCACCGGAGGCGAACCGAGTGAGCGGCCGCGTCGACCTCGTGCACCCGTGGGCCCTCACCTTTGCGCTGGTGATCGTTTTTCTGATTTGGGCCCAGCGGCGTTCGCTGGCCGACATGACGCCCACCCAGCGCGCGGTGTGCTTTGCCCTGCGCACGCTCATCGTGCTGCTGCTGGTGCTGGCGCTGGCCGGCGTCCGCTGGCTGCGGTCTTCGGATGAAGTGGCGGTGCTGTTCGTCGTCGACCGCTCGGCGAGCATCTCGGCGCCGGCGGAAAAGGAGGCGCGGGATTTCGTCGCGGCGAGCCTCGCGGCGCAACACCGCGGCACGAGCGCGGGCGTGGTCGGCTTCGCGGCGCGGCCGGACCTGTGGCAGGCGCCCTCCGCGCATCTCTCCTTGGACGCACCGTGGCCCGTGCCCGCAGATCGCAAGGCCACGGATATCGGCAGCGCGCTCGATTTCGCCAGCGCCATTTTTCCCGCCGGCCAGGCGCGGCGCGTCGTGCTGCTGACCGACGGCAACGACACCGCCGGGCAGGCCGCGGCCGGCGCCGCACGGCTGGCCGCTCAAGGCGTCGAGCTCTTCACGGTGCCGCTGCACAATGCCTCGACGCCGGAGGTGCTGGTGGAAAAGGTCGAGGTCCCGCGTCGCTTGAAATCCGGCGAACCACTCGACCTCTCGGCGCACATCCGCAGCAACGTCGCCACCACGGCGAAGGTGAAGCTTTATCAAAATCAATTCCTCCTCGAGCAGCGCGAGATGGACTTGAAACCGGGCGACAACGAATTTCGCGCCCCGAACCTGACGCCCGACGGCAGTTTCATTACCTACGAAGTCGAGGTCCTTCCGGCCCTCGATACGGTGGCGGAAAACAATCGCGCGTCGGCGACCGCGAGCCTGCGCGGCGAGCCGAAGGTGCTGCTGGTCGATTCCGATGAGGCCAATGGGCGCGCGCTGGCCGACGTTCTGGGAAAGGAAAAGATCACCGTCGAGACGCGCGGGCTGGCCGGCCTGCCGAAGTCACTCGAGGATTTGCAGCAGTTCGATCTTTTCCTGCTGAGCGACGTCTCCTCGCTCCACCTCGGCCGCGAGCAAATGGATCTCTACCGCCGCTGGGTGCAGGATTTCGGCGGCGGCTTCGTGATGATCGGCGGGGAGAACAGTTTCGGCGTTGGCGGCTATTACCGCACCCCGGTCGAGCAAATGCTCCCGGTGCGCATGGAGCACGACGACCGGCTGGACACGCCGACGGTGGCCATGCTCGTCGTCCTGGACCGTTCCGGATCGATGACCGCCACGACCGCCGGTCAAACCAAGATTTCGCTCGCCGATCAAGGCGCGGTCTTCGCCATGAATGCGCTCCAGCCGAAGGATTATTTCGGCGTGGTCGCGGTGGACACCAAGCCGCATACGGTGGTGCCGCTGGCGCCGATCAGCGCCAAGGGCGTGGCGGAACAGAAAATCCTGAGCATTACCGCGGGCGGCGGCGGCATCTATATCTATACCTCGATGGTCGAGGCCTTTCAGCAATTGCGCGAGGTGCCGGCACGGGTCAAGCATCTGCTGCTCTTCTCCGACGCCGCCGACGCGGAGGAAAAAGCCGCCGGAGAGATGAGCGACGGCATTCAGACGGGCGGCAATTCGCTCGACCTGGCCTCGGCGATGCTCGCGGCGAAGATCACCACCTCGGTGGTTGGGCTCGGCACGGACCAGGACAAGGACGTTCCTTTCCTGCGCGAGGTCGCGGAGCGCGGCAGCGGACGGTTTTACATCACCGACGACGCGACGACGCTCCCGCAGATCTTCAGCACGGAAACGATGAAGGTGGCGCAAAGCAGCTTGATCGAGGAACCGTTTCTGGCGGTGCCGGCGGCGAAAAGCGCGATCACCGCAGGGCTGGACTGGGCGCAAGCGCCACTCCTGCTCGGCTACAATGCCACCAAACCGAAGCCGACCGCGGAAGTGGTGCTCGCCACCGAGCGCGGAGAGCCGCTCCTCGCGACCTGGCGCTACGGCCTTGGGCAGACGGCCGCCTTTACCAGCGACGCCAAGAGCCGGTGGGCCGCGGGATGGCTCACCTGGCCGGGCTACGGAAAATTCTGGGTGCAACTCGTCCGCGCGCTCATGCGCAAGACCGACGCGTCGAGTTTCGAAGTAGCGACCCGCGAAGTGGGCAATCGGCTTGATTTGACGATCGACGCAATCAAGCCGGACGGTTCGTTCCGCAATGAGATGCCGGTGAGCGTCAATATGCTCGGGCCGGAAGGCGCCACGCGGACGATCGCCGCGGAGCAGGGCGCCCCCGGCCAGTACCACGCGTCGTTCGAGCTGCCGGCGGAAGGCACGTCGGTCTTTTCGGTAAGTTCGCCGGACCTCCCGGACGGCGGTTACGTCTTTGGCCACACCCGCAGCTATCCGCAGGAATTCCTGCGGACGGAGGTGAATGAGCCAGTATTGCGCACTCTGGCATCCGTGGGGAGGGGCAAATATTCCCCATCCGCCGCGGAGGTCTTCGCCCGGCCGGCCACTCCGGCACGCGCCCACCGGGAACTGGCCGATTATTTTCTCGAGGCCGCCCTGCTGCTCTTGCCTCTGGATATCTGGCTGCGGCGGCGGACCTGGCGGGGCGGCTCTGCAGCGTAATCCTCCTCTGATCCTGCCTCCTTCGAGACGCGCGGGATGAAGATGAAGAGGAAGATTTAGACTGGGAAACCGGGCGTCTTCCCTCCGGCCCACCCCCTGCGCAATGTCACGGATACAGGCCTCCGGGATTTCCCGTATGGGCCAGACCGGCAATTGGCATGTCCAGTGCTATCATAGTTACTAGAAAGTGAAAGCAACCGTGAGCAAGCCCCGAAGAATCATCCTCCACCTTTCGTGCATCATCACGAAAAGCCGGCATGGACGCGATTGCGTGTGGCATTGGCAGCACCTGCTGCGGGAGATCGGATACGGCGAATACGCGGCGCGCAAACACCGTCCAACAACCGAATCAACCTTGGAGGCACAGAAATGCTCTACTTAAGCCAGCCAGCCAGAATCCAAAGTGTGGAAACGCAGCGTGCCTTGAACGCGGCGGACGGATACCTCTATTTCAATCTCCTCGATGAAGCCCTCAAGGAACTGGGATCGGTCCCCACCACCGACCAGGAGGAAGCGGCGGTCATGCTCGCCCGCATCCGGCTGCTGCTTCACAAGAAGGAATGGCGCTCGGCGGAGGTGCTCTCGGCCCAGGGCTGCGGGCTGCATCCGGAGGAAGGCGAATTCACCGTGCAGCGCGCTTTTGCTTTGCACCAGATGGATAGGAACGACAAGGCCGAGCAAGTCCTGCTCTCGGCGCCGGATTGGATTCGGCGCACCGGCATCCTGCACTACAATCTGGCCTGTTACGAAGCGCGGCTCGGGGATATTTCGACGGCCCGGCAGTGCATCGATGCGGCCATCCAAATCAACGCAGGCATCAAGAAGAGCGCGCGGATGGACCCGGACCTGAAGTCGCTGTGGAACTGACGAAGGGGCGGCGATCTTTCACCGCCGCTCGTTGACCCCCCTCGGTGGCCGTCAACAAAAACGTGGTTTGCAATACGCGCGGACGTACTCCTCGACCGCTTCCCTCCATGATCTCGGCGTGATTGCGGTCAGGCGGGTCAATCGATCGGTCGCGAGCGGCGTGTAGACGGGCCGCCGGGCGACGAATGCCGCCATCTCCCCCAGTTTGACCGGCTCGACTCGCTGCGTCCGCAAGGGAAGGCCGGCCGCGGCGGCGCAATCGAGCGCGTGCTGGCCGTACTGTTGCCAGGTGCACTGGCCGGCGTTGCACAAGTGCAAAACCCCGCCGATTTCCGGCCGGTCCAGCAACGGCCGCAGCAGGTTTGCTGCATCCAGCGTATAGGTCGGCACCGACACCTTGTCGGCGATGGCCTCGACGCGGTCCTGGGTCATCGCTCGCTGAATGATCTGATCCAGAAAACTCGCGCGGTCGGGCCCGAAAACCCATGAGACGCGCACCGCGAGGTGGCGCCCGGACACGGCCAGCAGGCATTTTTCCCCGCTCCATTTCGATTCTCCATAATGGCTGATGGGCCGTGGCTCGTCTTCCTCGACGTAAGGCGTGTCCTTCATCCCATCGAAGACATAGTCCGTGCTGATGTGCACGCAGCGCGCCCTCTTCCGCGTGCAGATTTCCGCGATCGTGGCGACCGCCGCGGAATTCACGCGAAACGCCTCGTCGGGTTCCCGTTCGCAACGATCCAGATTGGTCTGCGCCGCGCAGTTGACCAGGACATCGAACTCCAGAGGATCGAGCCGCGCATGGATCGCGCGATCGTCGGTCAGGTCGAGCTGCGCGCGATCAAAGCCGATGACCTGCTCTCCCCAAGCCCGCCATTCCCGAAATAGCGCCGCTCCGAGCCGCCCACCGCTGCCGACAATGACAATCGAGCGCTTCATGCGGCTAAGAGGGCGTCTAAAAAGTAGGCAAGGGTCGCGCGAGAGTGCTTTGGGTCGGATGGCAAGGCGCGAACGACGAGCATCCCCGCAGCGGGCTGTAAGGAGAGAGCAACGCCGCCAGACGGCCCAAAGCGCTCTCGCCTTCGGTGGCGCGGCTTTTTGGCTTGGGCTGCGTTGCTCCTCAGTTACAGACCGCCGAGGAGGAGGAGGGGAATAGTGGGGGACGGCATATGGGCGAGCCAGAGGGTATGCTCCTTCGTCACGCCTTGCCCAAGCCAAAACTGGAGCGACAGCGACAGGCCCAGGGCGCAACGGGGGCAATCCGCGTCACGCGACCCTTGCCTGCTTTTTAGACGCCCTCTAGGCCTTCCGACTCGCTGTCTTTGATTCCAGCACCCACTAAAGTTTCGAGTTTCGAATTTCACGTTCGCCGAAGGCCCCATTGGACCTGCCCGCAATCCCGCGACTGCGGGACGTAGCGATGCGGGCGGGTGTTGGATGTTCGGTGATCGCACTCCGCGGGGCGCGATCACCGCCCCTCCCACCACTCGCGATTGTGGACGTACCAATCGATGGTTTCGCGCAAGGCCTCGCCAAAGTTTTTGCGGGGCTCCCAATCGAGTTCCTCGTGCGCCAGTTACGCGTCATCGTCCGGGGCGGGATCCGCCACGTCCTCGAACGGCGCGAGACGGACCAGGTCGCGCGGTTTGCCGAGATGTTCGAGAATCGCATACGCCACGTCGAGGTCCCGCACCCGCTGGTCGGAGGTCAGATGATAAATGCTCCCCGGCTGGCCTTCGAGCACCGCGGTGAAAACGGCCGCAGAATGATCATCCACATGTATCCAGGGCCGGGAGGTCGAACCATCGCCCGGCACCGGCACCGGTTCGTCGCGCAACGCATGGATAATGGAGCCGGAGACAAAGGCGCGCGGACCTTGCATCGGCCCGTAATTATTGGCCGAGCGCGTGACGACGATTTCCCGCTCGTACTCGCGAGAGGCGTCCAGCGCGATTTCGTCCGCTTCCGCCTGGTATTCGTCCGCCGGGAGCATCCCCTTTCGGCGGACCGGGCCCAATCCCGGTTCCGAAACTCGATCCTTCGAGACCTGCACGAAGCGGCGCACACCATGCTGCCGGGCCCGTTCGAGCAGATTCGCCACGCCTACCACACCGGTCGCCGAGGCGCTGGCAAAATTGACGACGGCAAAATACTGGTGCGTCGTAAGGACTGTGTCGATTCGGTCGGAATCGGCGATATCGGCCCGAAGGAATTCGTAGCGGTCGCCGTACTCCGTGGCCACGCCGTCGACATTGGCGAGGGTGCCAGTGACGAGCGAATCCACGTTGGTAATCATCTCCGGCCCGTAGTGTTGCAGGACGAAACGCAGGAAATTGCCACCCAAAAAGCCACAGCCGCCGGTAACAAGAAGTCGCATTGTTGACCACTAATTACTAAAAGCCCGATTGCCCAGCCTTTCGCAGGAGAACCAACCGCGAATGGACGCCAATGAACGCGAATTTCGGTATGAAGGAAGCCGCACAGCCGATTCGGTTGCGTTCAGAGGCGCCAACCATGCGCATTCGTCCCGTTCCCTCATTCGCGTGCATTCGCGTCCATTCGCGGTACCCTCCCCTCCTTATTCAGTCCAACGCCCCGGAGACGCTGCCGAATGCGCCAGGTGTCGCGAAGCATCTGGAAGCTGTCGGTGACGATCTCCACCTTGCTCTCGGGTGAGTTGATCCATTCGACCGGCAAATCCTCGACGACATATCCCAGGCGCTGCGCGAGGAGGAGCACCTCGACGTCAAAGGCAAAGCCGTCGAGGGTCTGCCGCGCAAAAATCTCCCGGCACGCGGCCTGCCGAAAAGCCTTGAAGCCGCACTGCGTGTCCGGCAGGTCGACGAGCGCCAGCGTCTGGAGCACGCGATTGAAAATCTTGCCCATGCCCTCGCGCAGCGGCGATTGCCGCCGGGTAATCCGGCTGCGCGCGTGCTGCCGGTTGCCGATGAGGACATCCACCGCCGGGGTCTCGTCGAAGCGCCGAAGAAAAGCCCGCACCTCGGCCAGCGGGACGCTGAGGTCGGCGTCCATGAAGAAGCTGATCTCCCCGCGCGCCCGCCGCATGCCGGACCGCACGGCGTGGCCCTTGCCGCGCTTCGGTCCGTTGTCGATCACTTGAAAATGAGCTTGTTGCGCAGCCAGCCCCAACGCTAATTCCAGCGTTCCGTCCGTGCTCTGCTCGACGACTATCAATACCTCATACGTTCGCGTGAAATCCCGGAAGAAATCCCCCAGTGCCGCAACTGTCGGCGGCAACCGCCGTGCCTCATTGTAAGCAGGCACGACGATGGAGAGATATGGCGAATCCGACATTGGGGAAGGCAACACTTACCAGCAACCGGCGGGGCCGGTCAAAGCGATGATCTCGCGCCGGTCCTGGATTTCGGCGGGTATTTTGCTGCTCGCCCTGGCCTTGCGGATCATCTGGCTCGAGGTGAAGCCGGCGCATTTCGACGAGGGGGTCAATGGCTGGTTCGTCGATGAAATGACGCGCCAGGGCTTTTACCACTACGACCCCACAAATTTTCACGGACCGTTGCATTTCTACGTGCTGTTTCTCGCGCAGACGTTGTTCGGGCGGAGCATCGTGGTGCTGCGCATGCCGATGGTGCTACTGAGCACGGGGTGCGTCGGCCTGGTGCTCGGCTTCCGGCGCTACTTCGGCGACAGCGCCTGCCAGATCGCCGCCGCCGCCATGGCGGTTTCCCCAGCGATGGTTTTCTACGGGCGCTACGCGATCCACGAGACCGGGATGCTTTTTTTCCTCCTGCTGACGGCGTGGGGCCTGCCCGGACTGTGGCGCTTCGGCGAACGGCGGTACCTCTGGGCCTCGGCCCTGGGCGCCACGGGCCTCGTCCTGACCAAGGAGACGTACATCATCCATTTTGCCGCCTTCCTCCTCGCCGTCCCGTGTTTGCTGCTCTACGAGAAGCTCGTCCCCTCGGCGGACTGGCCTTTGGGACCGCGGAAATTCAGCGCGCGCGACCTCATCGTGGTCGCCGCCGTGTGCTTCGGCCTCATCCTTTTTTTCTACACGGGTGGTTTTCTTGATTGGTCGGCGTTACCCGGCTTATGGGAGACGTTCAGTACCTGGGTAAAGACGGGGACCGAACGCAAATCCGGCCACGAGAAGGAGTGGTACTACTGGCTGCAATTGATCGGGCAGTACGAGTGGCCGGCGGCCATTGGAGCGGTCGGCGGCCTGTGGCTGTTGTTGCCGCGCCAGTCGCGTGTGGCGCGTTATCTCGCCATCTACGGCCTCGGCGCGGTGATCACCTACAGCGCCGTGCCGTACAAAACGCCGTGGTGCGTCATCTCGCTCATCTGGCCGTTCTATTTTGTTTTCGGGCTGGCGGCCCTGCGCGCCGCGGAATGGCTCGACCGCTGGACCATCGGCGTGGGAGCCGGGCTGATCTGCCTGGGTTCATTTGGCATCTCGTGGAAGCTCAATTTCCACGATTACACCGACGAGAATCAGCCCTACGTCTACGTCCAGACACTCACGGACATCAACGAACTCCTCGATCCATTGCGCAAACTGACGCGCCAGAACCCCGTCAATTACCAGATTAGCGGCCACATCATCCTGGAGGAACAGTATCCGTTTACCTGGCTTCTTGGCGATTTTCCGCGCGTCGATTATCCTTCCACCGACGACCTTCCCGAGACCCTCGATGCCGACTTCCTCCTGGTCGACACGGAGCACGTCGACAAGATCGAGCCGCTGCTGCGCCTGGAGTACTTCAAAACGCCGCTGCGCGTCCGGGGCAGCTCGGAGAACGCCGCGACGCTCTACCTTTCCTGCCAGACCTTCACCGGGCTGGTTCCTCCGGATTATCCCATCTTCAAGCCGGGCAGCGAGAAGCCCTCCGGCGCCGCGGCCTCGCCATGAATTTCGTTGCGGCCATTCTTTACGCCATGAGCGCGTCGTCCCTGCTGGCGGTGCTGCTCGGTTTTCTCCGCGGTGGGCTCGACCATTCCTCGGCCGCCCTGGCGCTCGGCGGCGGGCTGCTCGTCGTGTCCTTCGCGCTCTGGCAGGGCCGCAATTCCTCGACCCGGTCTCAGCCGCCGAGCCTGCCGGAGTGGCTGGCGATCATCGCCTTCGCGCTGGTCTCGCTGCGCATCTTCCTGTGGGTGGAGTTTTTCGACGGAGATGAGATCAAGGTGCTTTTCGACAACAACCTCGGCGATCTTCCCCTGCATCTCACCTATGTGCGCTACCTCGCCAACGGTGTGCCCTTCTGGCCGGACAACCCGATCTTCACTGGCGGGACGCTCACCTATCCGATCGGGATCGATCTCTTCCACAGTCTTTTCGTGCTGCTCGGCATGGACGTCTTCCGCGGATTTATCTGGATCGGGCTCCTCGGCGCCGCGCTGACCGGAGCGGCGCTTTGGCGGTGGGGCCGCGGCATCGCCCTGGTTGGTTTTCTGGCCAATGGCGGCCTGGCGGGTTTCGAGATTTTTCACGCGGCGAAGCTCGCCGATTTCCAAGCCATGCTCGCCTGGAAGAGCATCGCCCTGGCGCTCTTTGCCACGCAGCGGGGATTGCTTTTCGCCCTGCCCGCGGGATTGCTCCTGCTGAGCAGTTGGCGTTCGCGCTTTTTCGGGGTGGATGCCGGGGTCCGACCGGCTGCTAAAAAGCCCCCGCGCCGGAAACGCTCCTCCTCGGCGGATCCCGAGATCCAAGCGGAGTCTGACAACTGGCGGTTGCCGGTCTGGGGTGAGGTGCTGCTTTACGCTTCGCTGCCGCTTTTCCATTTCCACACGTTTCTCTTTTTGTCGGTCCTGCTTGGCGTGTGGCTCGTCTTCCGACGCCAGGAGTGGCGCGGGCTCCTCCAGCTCATTGGCTCGGCCCTGGCGCCCGCTACGGTTCTCGTCTTCCTCATTACCGGCGGTCTGAAGGGTGGACATCTGCTCGGCTGGAAACCCGGCTGGATGTGGAATGATCAGGGCTTCCTCGATTGGTGCCAGGCGCATTGGCCCATGAATTCGGCGGAGATGATCAGCTTTACCTTTGCGCCGCTCGCGCTGACCTTCGACTCCCAGACAACACCACTCTGGATCGCCGGTCTCACCTTTTGGCCGATCAATTTCGGCGTGCTGCCGATTTTCGTGGGCCTTCTGGTCGCGAAACTATGCCGGCCCCAGAGCAGCATGTGGGCGCGGCTCGTCGTCTTTCCGGCGCTGGGCATTTTCCTCATTTGCTGCTTCGTGAAGTTTGCGCCGTGGGAATGGGACAATACCAAGCTGATGGTTTGGTCGTATCTTGTGATCCTGCCTTTTCTGTGGAGTGAAGTTCTCTCGCGATGGCCGCGCTGGGGGCAGACGCTTGCCGTGGTCATGCTCTTTTTCTCCGGCTTCATTTCGACCCTCGGCGGCGTCGATGGGTCGCACGCCGGCCAGACCATCGCCGTCCGCTCTGAACTCGACGGTGTGGCCGATGGACTCCGGGGGATTCCGGCCCGCGAACGATTTGCCGGAGCGCCCACGTATAATCATCCCCTCTTGCTGAATGGCCGCAAAATGGTGCTCGGATACGAAGGCCATGTCCGCAGCCACGGCCTTGACTGGGACGAGCCCGCCGGCAAGTTGAAGGCGCTGATGAACGGGGACGAACACTGGCAGGCCCTGGCCGCCGAGCTGGGCGTTCGCTACCTTTTCTGGGGCTGGCGCGAGTCAGAAGAGTACCAGGATTCATCACAGCCGTGGCGAAAATCCACACGCCTGGTGGCCTCCGGCGAATGGGGGGCCATCTACGACCTGCGATCGGCCCCCACCGCGGCGCCCGAACTGCCGGACATGAAGGAGTGATTTAGGACGCCCTCTAAAGCTTCCCCCGCACCAACCGCACTTGCAGCTTCTCAACCGAAGTCAACGGGAGCGAGCAAGTCCCATTGGCGCACACAAACGCCGCGGCCTGCGGCAACGCCGGGAACGGCACGTCATCGTGCGCCAGCGGCCCTTCCTTGGCATCCAGCCATTCGATCCGCGAGTAGGGCGGCGCTCCACGCAACATCGCCATAAAAAGCGCGCGCGCGTCCGGATCATCCTTGCGTCCCACGACCGTGAGATGCGCCGGCTCGCGGCGCAACTCACGATCCGCGAGCAAAATGCCGCTGGTGCCGTACCCCTGCTGCTCCACGACCACGGGCGCCGCCAGGTACCGCATCGCGTGCTCCGCCATCTTCCGCGGCGCGCCCTTGCCCGTGTAATGGTCCAGGAGGTTGGCGAACCGCGCCAGCGCGATATTTTCGTCCACCTGCGGCTTCGGCGCGAACGAAGCACCGGGAGCGGTGACCGCGGTGGCAAACCCCACCGGAGCGCGAAACTTCGCGTCGATGAATTCGGCCGCCGCTTCCGCGCGGGCCAGCCACACGCGCTCGGCCGTGACCGCATACAGCGCCAGAAAGGCCCGTCCCATCGCCAGCGTATCGGCCAGATACGGCCCCGCCGCGTCCTGCTCATCATGCCGGAACCCACCGCCATCGAGGGCGCGGTGTGCCAGCACCCATTCGGCGGCGCGGCGTGAATCCGAAAGGACGCGCTCGTCGCCCTCCGCCGCGTAGAGCGCCGCGAGGCCAGTGATCGCCAGTCCATTCTCCCGCGCATAGAGATGGCGATCGACCCGTGGAATCCCGCGCGCCCGCCGGCCGGCATCATCGAGCGCGAAAAACTCGCCGGCGTGCTCGCCGTCCACGAGATCCGCATCCTGGCTCACGTAGAACGCTCCCTCGGGTGCGGTGAGAAAATCGCGCAGATACCCGCGAATCTTCCGCGCCGCCTCCAGCCATGGCCGCTCGGGTGGCAACGTCGACCCCAGGGCCAGCACGCGCATGTTCTCCGCCTGGAACGGCATGATCTTTTCGAAATGCGGATGCACCCAATCGCCGTCGGTCGAGTACTGATACACCCCGCCCCACACCGGATCGATGAGCTGCAATCCCGCACGGAGGGTCTGCTCCGCCATGGTCTTCAACCGGCCGTCTCCGTTCGCTCCTTCGGTGAGACAGTACTCCAGCGCATCCCAGTTCAGGTATTTGTGCACAGCCCCCCAGCCGCCGAGCTTTGAGTCGTAGGCGTCGACAAACACCGTCCGCATCGCCATCCGCTGCGCGTCCGTGAGCCCGCCCTCCGGCCCTGGCGCCAGCACCGGCTCCGGCTGCACCGAAGGACCTGGCGTCGGATCATCGACAAACGCCTGCAACATCGCCGCCATCGGCTTCGGTGGCAGGTACCCCTGCCGTTTCGCCAGTTCCCTGGCGTTCGCATCAAACACCACCGTCGCCGGCCAGCCATAGTCCTCGTAGCGATTGGAAATATCCGGGCGCGCATCCTGATCGACCCGCACCGCAATGTAATGCTCGCGGACCAGCTTCACCACCGCCGGATCGCGATAGGTGATCTCGTCCATCACATGGCACCAATGGCACCACACCGCGACGACATCGAGCAGCACCAGTTTCTTCTCCGCCTTCGCCCGCGCAAACACTCCATCCGACCACCCCACCCATGCAATTCCATCCTCCACCTCTCCCTTCGCATTCGGTCCATGCGTCCCATCCACCTCCCCCGCCCCCGCTCCGGCACGCCATGACAAAAACAGGACAAGCCCCACCAATCGCGAAAACAAGATCTTCATAGTAGACATTTTTGCGCACGCTCGCCCACCGCGGATGCAGCACCCGTGGGTTCAGTAGTAGCGCCGCCTACTTCGTTGGTGTTCAGAAATGAAATGATCCTTTTGCTCGCGGCATTTCGCATGGAGGGGAAGAATGAGCACGCCCACACCCATGAACCCCCAGCCGCCACCGCGTCGACCGGTCGAGCCTCCGGGACCGATTCCGGATCTTCCGACCGAGTCTGGGGACCGGCTTGAAGCCGTGTTTCACTCCGTGCTGAGCCGCCCGCCCGCCGATCGCGAAGCGTATTTGGCCGAGGCCTGCGCAGGCGACGAAGATCTGGCAGGTAAGGTGCGCGGGTTGCTCGCCTCCCATGAGGCAGCGGGGGATTTCTTGAATACCGAAGCGGCGCTTTCGCCTGCGATGGAAGGGGAACGCGCGCGGCTCAAGCCCGAGGTAGCCGGTGAGCGCATCGGGCCGTACAAACTCCTGCAGCAAATCGGCGAAGGCGGCTTCGGCACCGTCTGGATGGCCGAGCAGGAACGTCCCGTGCGGCGGCGCGTCGCACTCAAAGTGATCAAGCTGGGGATGGATACGAAGCAAATCGTCGCGCGTTTCGAGCAGGAGCGCCAGGCCCTGGCCATGATGGACCACCCGAACATCGCGAAAGTGTTCGATGCCGGGGCGACGCCGCCGGGCCGGCCATTTTTCGTCATGGAATTGGTGCGCGGGATCAAGATCACCGACTACTGCGACCAGGCCAAATTGCCGACCGCGGAGCGGCTCCAACTCTTCATCGCCGTCTGCCACGCGGTGCAGCATGCGCACCAAAAAGGGATCATCCACCGCGACCTCAAGCCGTCGAACATCCTCGTCACGCTGCACGACGGCGTGCCGGTGCCGAAGGTCATCGACTTCGGCGTAGCCAAGGCGACGCAGCAGCGGCTCACCGATCTCACGGTCTTCACGCAGTTCGAGCAGATGATCGGCACCCCGCTCTACATGTCCCCGGAGCAGGCGGAGATGAGCGGCCTGGACATCGACACGCGCAGCGATATTTATTCGCTCGGCGTGCTACTCTACGAATTGCTCACCGGCCGCACCCCATTCGATCCCAAGGAACTGATGCAGCGCGGCCTGGACGAAATCCGCCGGGCCATCCGCGAGCAGGAGCCGCCCAGGCCCTCGACGGCGCTGAGCACGATGGCCGCCGACGCCATGACCACCGTCGCGCAGCATCGCCAGAGCGACAGCGCAAAGCTGCTTGGGCTCCTGCGCGGCGACCTCGACTGGATCGTGATGAAGGCACTCGAGAAAAACCGCACCCGCCGTTACGACACGGCAAATGCCTTCGCCGAGGACATCCAGCGGCATCTCGCCAGCGAACCCGTTATCGCCTGCCCGCCGAGCACAGCCTACCGGCTCCAAAAGCTCGTCCGGCGGAACAAGCTCGCCTTTGCCGCCAGCACCGCCGTCGCCGTCGCGTTGCTTACCGGCATCGCGGTGAGTGCGTGGCAGGCGGTGCGCGCGAGCCGCGAAGCAGAGCGTGCCACGCACGCCGAGCGCGCCACCGCGGAGGAGCGCACCAAGGCGGTGACCGAACGTGACCGTGCGCGCGCGGCAGAGCAGGAGGCAAAGGATCAACGGCAATCCGCTGAGACGGCGCGAGGAGAAGCAGAGCACAATTTCTACTCGGCCAGCATGAACCTGGCTCAAGTAGCGTGGGAAAAGGCCAGCATCGGCCGTGTCCGGGAAATACTCGAAGAGACCCGCACTTCTCCCCATCGCGGTTTTGAATGGTACTACTGGCAGCGCCAGACTCACCTCGAGTTGCGAACGCTGCGGGGACATGAAGACTCGGTGCTCTCGGTTGCCTTCTCCCCCGATGGCCGGCGGATCGTCACGGGCAGCGAGGATAATACGGCCAAGGTTTGGGACGCGGAGACAGGCCGCGAACTGCTTACCCTCAAGGGACACGCGGACGTGGTCTTCTCGGTTGCCTTTTCCCCCGACGGCCGGAGGATCGTCACGGGCAGTTATGACAAAACCGCCAAGGTCTGGGACGCGGCCAACAGCCGCGAATTACTCACCCTCAATGGGCACGATGGCCCAATCGAGTCGGTCGCTTTTTCTCCCGATAGCCGGTGGATTATTACGGGAGGCAGGGACAATACGGCCAAGCTGTGGAACGCGGAGACGGGCGGCGAGTTGCTCACTCTCAAGGGGCATGCACAAGTCGTCATGTCGGTGGCCTTTTCGCCCGATGGCCGGCGGATTCTTACAGGAAGCGTGGACAAAACCGCCAAGGTGTGGGATGCGGAGAACGGACGCGAGTTGATAATCCTCAATGGGCACACAAGCTCAGTCAGGTCGGTAGCCTTTTCCCCCGATGGTCGGCGAATACTCACGGGGAGCTTTGACAAATCAGCCAAAGTTTGGGACGCGGAGACAGGCCGCGAACTACTCACCCTCAATGGACACACGGACGGGGTCTTCTCGGTAGCCTTTTCCCCCGATGGTCGCCGGATTCTTACGGGAGACGGGGATAGAACGGCCAAGGTATGGGACGCCGAGGATGGTCGCGAATTGCTCGCCCTCGAGGGGCACAATGCTCCGGTCTATTCGGTGGCATGTTCCTCTGATGGTCGGCGAATTGTCACCGGGAGTTTCGACAAAACCGCCAAGGTGTGGAACGCGGAGACAGGCCGCGAACTACTCACCCTCAAGGGGAATGCAGAAGAGATCGCATCGGTTGCCTTTGCTGCCGATGGTCGGCGGATTGTCACGGGCAGCTTGGGCAATACGGCCAAGGTTTGGGATGCGGAGACAGGCCGCGAACTACTCGTTCTCAAGGGGCACCTCTCTAATGTCTTGTCGGTGGATTTTTCCCCCGACGGACGGCGGATTGTCACCGGCGGCATCGACAAAACAGCCAAGCTGTGGGATGCGGAGAATGGACGCGAACTACTCACCCTCAATGGGCACAATGGCGACGTTTGGTCGGCTGCCTTTTCCCCCGATGGTCGGCGAATTGTCACGGGCAGCTTGGACAAAACCGCCAAGGTATGGACAGCGGCTTCACCCGAAGAAGTGGAAGCATGGCGGAAGGAGGAGCAGCCCGCCGCGAAATGATTGGAGACAGCGCCAGTTTCCAACCGCACGATCCGCAAACCCCATGAGCGACGTCAACCTACTCCTCGACACACTCCAGGAGGGCGACCCTATGGCCGCCGATCAATTGCTCGTGCTCGTCTATTCCGAGCTGCGCCGCCTCGCCACCGCCAAGATGGCGCGGGAGGCACCCGGCCAGACGTTGCAACCGACGGCCCTCGTGCACGAAGCGTGGATGCGGCTCGGCGGCGACGGCCAGCGCTGGGAAAATCGCGCGCACTTTTTCGGTGCCGCCGCGGAGGCCATGCGCCGCATCCTCATCGACCGCGCCCGCCGCAAGCTCGCCGCCCGGCACGGCGGTGATGGCGAGCACGTCGACGTGGATGAAGTCGAGATTGCCGCGCCAGCGAAAGACGACGAGTTGCTCGCCGTCCACGAAGCCCTCGACAAGCTCGCCGCGCACGACGCGCGCAAGGCGGAGCTGGTGAAACTCCGCTACTTCGCCGGACTGAGCATCGACGAAGCCGCCAGCGTGCTCGGGATCTCCGCTCCGACGGCCAAGCGCGACTGGACCTACGCCCGAGCCTGGTTGTTCGCGGCCATCCGAAACGAATAGACCTTCGCCGCGATGCCGCCCCCAGTCGGCTCGGTGTTGGGCCCAGGCGGCAGATTCTCCAAGCCGAGTCCGATGGGATGCGACGGAAGCGCGTGCTCCGCAAAATCGTCGGGGGCAAGCCGGGCTGAGCCTTTTTTCCTCCACCTCCCATGCAATTTCCTGCTTGCAGTTCCCCGCCCATCTCCGGCGAAATAGCGTCCTCCCTATCGCATGTCAGAATTCTCCGTTGCAGTCCTGGGCGCCTCCCGTGATCGGCGCAAGTACGGGAACAAAGCCGTTCGCGCTTATGTCGAGAGCGGTTACGCCGTCTATCCGGTCAATCCCAAGGAGGAAACCATTGAGGGCCTCAAGGCCTATCCGAACCTCGACGCGATCCCCGCGCCGGTGGATTTCGTGAGCCTTTACGTGCCGCCCGCCGTGGGGCGGCAATTGCTTCCGGCGATTGCCGCAAAAAAGCCCCGCGAGGTGTGGCTGAACCCCGGCTCGGAAAGTGATGATTTGATCGACGCAGCGGTCGACCTGCACCTGCGCACCATCGTCGGCTGCTCGATCGTCACGCTCGGTTACTCGCCGGAGGAATTCCCGGACGCCTAGCCCGCGGAGCGGGCTCCGCGAATATCCAACATCCGACACCCAACGTCCAACATCCAATTCCCGCCACAGCCCGGGCCGGCAACAGTGGAGGCGCGCTGGGCTCGCCATCCGGCCGCGTCGTTGGAGCCCCTGGCAGGAGGCGCACTCGAATGGGCGTTTCCCGTCGCAAGCGCCAGCCGTCCCAATTGTTATGAGATCGATGCCCGCCCGCGCAGCCCAACAGGAAGCGATGATTAAGATTTCCGGATTTTCTGGTCTTTTCCAGATTTCGGCCGCAAAAGGGAATTGTTCTAAAATGAGATTGACTTATAATAGGGGTATTCTTTGCTCCTCTTCCCCGTCCGTCGTTTTCGGCATTCCCTCTTCGTGAATCCACTTCTCCGCTTCTGCTCCTCCTCCATCGGACGAAAATGGATTGTGGCCGTGACCGGCCTGGTGCTCTTCGGTTTTGTGATCGCGCATCTCGTTGGGAATCTGCAAATCTTCCTGGGGTCGTCGGAGCCGATCAATCGCTATGGCGCATTCCTGCAGGGGCTGGGAGAATTGCTCTGGGTGGTGCGCCTTGGGCTGCTCGCCGTGCTGGTGCTGCATGTCGTCTTTACCATTCAGCTGCGCGCGGAAAATCGCGCGGCGCGCGGTGTGCCGTACACCGTCACCCAGCGGCGCGCCAGCTCGCCGGCCGCGCGCTGGATGCTGCTCAGCGGATTGATGGTGCTCTGCTTCGTCATTTACCATTTGCTGCATTTTACCGTGCAAGTGCCGGCGGTAAACATGGTCGGGCAGAACTTTCAAAAGCTGCACGATGCCCAGGGACGCCACGATGTGTACCGGATGATGATCCTTGGCTTCTCGAACCCGGTGGCCTCGGCCTTTTACATCGTCGGCGTCGGATTGCTCGCGCTGCACCTCAACCACGGCATCATGAGCATGTTTCAGACGCTGGGCCTGAATAGCGGGAAAGTGCGTCCGCTTTGGGAAAAGGGCGGCCCGACTGTGGCGTGGCTCATCTTCCTCGGCTACGCCTCGATCCCGGTGGCCGTCCTGACCGACCTCGTGAAGAAGTGACCGACATGAGTTCCTCAACCGTCCGCAAAGCTCCGAAAGATCCCGCCGGCCCCTCTGCTCCCACGGCCGCCCCCGCACCGCCGCCGCCCGCGCCGGCCCTCCATCCGCCGGCTGCGGTGCTCGACGCGAAGATCCCCTCCGGCGCGCTGGAGAAGAAATGGGAGAGGCACAAATTTGAGTCGAAGTTGATCAATCCCGCGAACCGGCGGAAGTACGAGATCATCGTGGTGGGCTCGGGCCTGGCGGGCGCGAGCGCCGCCGCCTCGCTCGCGGAGATGGGCTACAAGGTCAAATGCTTCTGCTACCAGGATTCGCCGCGCCGCGCGCACTCGATCGCGGCGCAAGGCGGCATCAACGCGGCGAAGAATTATCAAAACGATGGCGACTCGGTCTTTCGCCTCTTTTACGACACCATCAAGGGCGGCGACTTCCGGTCGCGCGAAGCGAACGTGTATCGACTGGCCGAGGTCAGCGCGGCCATCATCGACCAATGCGTCGCCCAGGGCGTGCCCTTTGCCCGCGAGTACGGCGGGTTGCTGGCCAACCGCAGCTTCGGCGGCGCCCAGGTCTCGCGGACTTTTTACGCGCGCGGACAGACCGGGCAGCAGCTCCTCCTCGGCGCCTACTCCGCGCTGTGCCGGCAAATCGCCGAAGGCAGTGTGACGATGTATCCGCGCACCGAAATGCTCGACCTCGTGCTGGTCGACGGCCACGCCAAGGGCATCGTCGTGCGCGACATGGTGACCGGCGCCATCACTTCGCACGCGGGCGATTGCGTGCTGCTCTGCACGGGCGGATACGGGAACGTTTTTTACCTCTCGACCAACGCCAAGGGCTGCAACGTCACCGCGAGCTATCGCGCCTACAAGCGCGGCGCGCTTTTCGCGAATCCCTGCTATACGCAAATTCATCCGACCTGCATCCCGCAGGCCGGCGAGTACCAGTCGAAGCTCACGCTCATGTCCGAGTCGTTGCGCAACGACGGCCGCGTGTGGGTGCCGAGAGAGAAAGGCGACAAACGACGGCCCGGCGAAATCCCCGAGGGCGACCGCGACTATTACCTCGAGCGCAAGTATCCGAGCTTTGGAAATCTCGCGCCGCGGGACATCGCGTCGCGCTCGGCGAAGGAAGCGTGCGATGATGGCCGCGGCGTGGGCCCCAGCGGTTTCGGCGTCTACCTGGACTTCGCGGACGCCATCCAGCGCATCGGAGAAGGGGGCATCCGCGAGCGCTACGGCAATCTCTTCGACATGTATCACCAGATCACCGGGGAAAATGCCTACCAGGTGCCGATGCGCATCTATCCCGCGGTGCACTACACCATGGGCGGCCTCTGGGTGGACTACGATCTGATGTCGAATATCCCCGGCCTGTTTGTCCTCGGCGAAGCGAATTTCTCCGACCACGGGGCCAACCGGCTGGGCGCCAGCGCCCTGATGCAAGGTCTGGCCGACGGCTATTTCGTCATCCCCTACACCATCGGCAACTACCTCGCGCCACAGATGGGCAAACGCCCGGCGGCCAACCGCGAGGAATTCCAGAAGGCGGAGGCGGAAGTGCGCGAGCGCACCACGCGCCTGCTCGGAATCAAGGGCAAACGCACCGTGGACCATTTTCACCGCGAGCTGGGACGGATCATGTGGGATTACTGCGGCATGGCCCGCAACGCGAAGAGCCTGGACCGCGCGTTGAAACAGATCCCGCCGCTGCGCGAGGAGTTCTGGAAAAATGTGAACGTCCCGGGCGAAGGCGAGGCGCTGAACGTCTCGCTGGAGAAAGCGGGCCGGGTCGCCGATTTCCTCGAGTTTGGCGAACTGCTCTGCCTCGACGCGCTGGAGCGCCGCGAAAGCTGCGGAGGCCATTTCCGCGAAGAGTGGCAATATCCCGACGGCGAAGCCCGGCGCGATGACGAGCATTTCCAGCACGTGGCCGCGTGGGAATTCACGGGCGAAGGCGCGAAACCAAACCGCCAAGTTGAACCGCTGGTTTTCGACACCGTCCACCCCAGCGTGAGGAGCTACAAGTGAGTTGACCGCCACGCCCCTGATTTCCCGAGCCTTTCCCAAAAATTGATTTCCAACCGATGAACCTGCACCTGAAAGTTTGGAGACAGAAAGAGGCTAAAAGCGACGGGCGCCTCGTGGATGTCGAGGCGCGCAACATTCCCGAGGATTGCTCGTTCCTGGAGATGCTCGATATCGTGAACGAGGATCTGGTCGGGAAAGGCGAAGAGCCGATTGCTTTCGATCACGATTGCCGCGAAGGCATCTGCGGCACGTGCTCGCTCACCATCGACGGTGTGCCGCACGGCCCGAGTGAGACGACCACCTGCCAGCTCTACATGCGGAAGTTCAAGGACGGGGACACCATCCACATCGAACCGTTCCGCGCCAGGCCGTTCCCAGTCGTCCGCGATCTCATGGTGGACCGGAGCGCGTTTGACCGCATTCAACAGGCGGGCGGATTCATCACCGCGCGCACCGGGTCCGCGCCGGAAGGCAACAGTCTGCCCATCGGGAAGCATTTGGCCGACAGCGCGATGGAGGCGGCGGCCTGTATCGGCTGCGGCGCCTGCGTCGCGGCGTGCCCGAATGCCAGCGCCATGCTCTTCGTCGGCGCGAAGGTTTCCCACCTGGCGCTGCTGCCGCAAGGCCAGGCCGAGCGCACCTCCCGCGCGCTCAAGATGGTCCGGACGATGGATGAGGAAGGCTTCGGCAATTGCTCGAACTATCTGGAATGCGAGGCGGTCTGCCCGGCGGAGATCCCCGCGTCGGTCATCGCGCGCCTGAATCGCGAATATGCCCTGGCGTCGGTCAAGGACGGGGTGGCGTAAGAGGCGATCTTTCCGCCCGCGAATCGGGATTGGTGATCCTGCCTGAGGGAGTGCCAAAAGCGGCGAACCGGTCGGTGCGCCTGGACGCAGCCCTCGTCGAGGCGCGGGCAACCCATTCCATGGCGGTTCAAACCACTCACCGGCTGGTCCGAGCCGTGGCGGCGGAAATCCATGGCTCGGGGACGATTTTCACCCGTCATCTTAAGAGAAAATGGCACCTTTGCTGCTATTCCCTCCCCACTGATGCCCATTCCACCACATCCCAGGCTTCGTCGACTTCCTGCATGGCTCCAAGGCTTTACCCTTGTGGAGATCATGGTGGCGGCGGGGGTGATTACCATCGCCGGCATCGTCAGCGTGCAGTCGCTGGCCTTGTTGAATGCCAAGGCCTCGGCGATGCGCATTCTCAACAATGCCCGGGCGGTGGTCCAGCGGAACATCGATACGGCCATCGGCGTGCCGTACACTACGGCGGCGGTTCCGGCGATCCTCGCCACCACCCCGGCCGGCGGCACCGTGTGGGTGGATGACGGCACCGCAAATCTCGAGAACGTCGTCTACCTGAGCAACGGCACCTCCACCCTGGTGCAAGGCACCCTCATGCGCACGGTCGTCGCCGAGCCGAACAGCGAAAGCCAGGCCCTCCTGCGCGTCACCTTCCAACTGACCTACACCTACCGCAAACGCAATTACACCTACTCGATGACGACACTCCGGGCGCCGGATTGACTTATGCGACGGCACGTTAAACGCAAGGACATCGAAGCCTTTACCATCGTGGAAATGATGACCGCCGCCGTGGTCGCCGGCTTTGTCGGTGTCGCCGTTTTCTCCATGACGGATACGGGCATGATGATGACCGCGCGGAACCTTTCCGAAAACCTGACCAACAACCACGAGCGAAAGTCGCTCGATCGTGTGGAAGAGGTCATCCAGCAGGCCTACACGATGCCGGTGCTGGTCAATACCTCCGGCGCTGCCGCCTCCAGCCCTGCCGCCGGCGTTAGCTTTGATTACTTCGTCGGCTCGCCGTATGTGCTGACCGTTTCCGGTTCCAGCCTGCTCTCGAGCACCACTTCGCTCACACTCGTGCGCTCAACCAATGCGGTCGTCTGGGCCCCGGTTCCCAGCGTCGGCGACGTCGTCATGATCAATGGTGCGCCCTCCACCGTCCGAGCCCGTATTACCTCCGTCGTGGTTGGCTCGACCAATGGCTCCGCGCAGCAGACGATCACCGTCAACCTGGCGTCAGCCCTCGGCAGCGCCGTTTCGGTTCCATCCTCCGGGATCCTGACGGCTGCCCTGGTGCACAAAGTGGCCTTCATCGTCATGCCCGAGGGATCGGGTTACGAGTTGCATTACTACCCTTCCTACGAGACGACCTCCAACCTGAATGACCCGACCCAGTATATTATGCTGAGCGACCAGATCGGGTTGAACACCCCGGACCCCACGCCTTTCACCCTCTCCCAGATCGAATCCACGAATTTCGTCACCCTCTCGCTGCGGGTGCGCTCCAGCGTCTACGACCAGCGTCTGAGCACGAAGCAGGCGGATCAATTCAATACCTACGCCCGGCTCGATGCCTACATCCGGCCCAAGATCAACCCACAATGAAGCTGTCTTCCCGGTCCCGCTGTCACGGAAATATCCTGATCGTGGCGATTATCATGGTCGCGGTGCTCGCCGCGTTCGTCGCCGTCGCTTTGAACGTTACCGGCAACACGGCCCGCATTACCGACCGGAGCCGCGATTACGCGGCCGCCCGCGCGGCCGCCGAGGGCGCGGTCGATTACGCCTACGCCCAGTGGAAGGGGCTGACTGAAAATAATAACGGTCCCATGAGCACGACCGCGATGATGGCCGTGATCACGCCACCGTCCTTCACCAACCTGACTTACTCGCCCGCCGCGATGGACGGTCAGTTGCGGGTGGATGCGGTCGATCAATACGGCGCGCCCACCACCACCCTCACGCCGGTGAGCGTCACCTTGTCCAATTATCCCGGTTGGACCGGGAATGTTTATAGTTATCTGGCGCGCGCGAAATTGCAGCCGGTCAGCAGCGACTACAATTATGCGGCCGGGGTGAAGCGCCAGTTCCAGTATACGGTCGTCCCGCTCTTCCAGGCCATGTTCTTCTTCCAGGACAATATCGAAATCTACAAGGCCGCCACGATGACGGTGAATGGTCTGGTGCACACGAACTCCAATGCCTACCTCAGTGGGCAATCCGGCGATCCGCTTACCTTCGAGAGCAATGTCTCCTATGTGACCAGCTATACCTCCACTACCGATCCGCCTTATGCCAACACCTGGAGTGGCTGGTCCGCCAATGCGGAGGTGGCTCCGGTTTATACCACCAGCCAGACCTCCCAGCTTCATCAGGTCACGGCCATGCAGCCGCTCGGGACCGACCTGACCGCGGCGATCAACACCACGGATAACAATCCCAATAACGACAGCATCAACGAGATCATCCAGCCGCCGAACACCGCCTACCCCGATCCTCCCGCCTTCGCCACCCGCCGCTACTACAACAAAGCCGGGTTGCTGATCAAGATCAACAGCGACGCCATTACTGTGACCGGCCAGAATGGCCTCTCGCTGACCGCCGCGCAACAGACCGCCATCGCCAAAGCGGTGGGCGCGAAGACCACCATTTACGACCAGCGCGAAGGGGAAAACGTGAACGTCAGCACGCTCAATGTCGGCACGCTCGAAACCGCGCTCAATAGCACCAGCGGCTTCAACGGTGTGCTCTATGTCTACGATACCACTTCCTCGAGCAATCCCAATGCCATCCGGCTGAGCAACGGCGGCGTGCTCCCTTCCGCCGGACTGACGGTAGCCAGCATGAACCCCGTCTATATCCAGGGAGACTATAATACCGGCACCACCAACAATCCCAACGCCGTTCCCGCGAATCTCGGCAATAGCAGCGACACTGCGAGTCCCACTGTGTCCGGCTACTCTCGCGCGCCCGCCGCGGTCATCGGCGATGCGGTCATGCTGCTTTCGAATAATTGGTCGGACGCGAA
>Ga0302325_10006259_pt1 | contig 26799 bp, 21 predicted proteins | sample Palsa_T0_2_FD_201948 | JGI IMG/M metagenome (GOLD analysis project Ga0302325, IMG submission 201948) | Peat permafrost microbial communities from Stordalen Mire near Abisko, Sweden - Palsa_T0_2 | ecosystem: Environmental > Terrestrial > Soil > Palsa > Peat permafrost | place: Sweden: Abisko... | reverse complement strand
GGATCAGCGGGTTCCCCCGTAAGGCGCTTCACGCATCACGGAGCCAGCGGATTTTGTGCCATCTGGGGCCACGTCGGCGCAGACCTCTCCCATGTGGCCGAGCTTGCGCTTGTATCCAGCGGGCGATATGAACTCGCCTGCTCCTCTTGGCAGCCGTAAGCGTTAACGTCACCCAACGCGCAAAACGAGACACCGGCCTTAATCTTGTCGGCGTCGTTTGTTGCGAAAGGGTCTGGTGACGTGACGAATTCCAACAGTCGTTCAGCAGACCTGTTCCGGATGTGCGCGCCGCGCCGGCGCGCGCCCGATCCGCACGAACGCCAGGCGGTGTCCGAATACTTACGCGGAGAAAAATAATGTCCACGTTGAATGCGCCCGCATTGTCGGCCCTCATCGACCGGCTCTTTAGCGAAGCGGCCGCGGCGGAAAACGGACCTTGGCCCACCACGCGCGGCACCGATCGCAGTGACTATCTCAAATACTATGGCCTCCTAAAGGATCAGCCTCTAGCCATCTCCCGCGATACCGGCACGCTTCTCTACATGTTGGCGCGCTCGATCGGGGCGCGCGGCATTGTGGAATTCGGCACTTCGTTCGGGATTTCGACGCTCCATCTCGCCGCCGCGTTGCGTGATAACGGCGGCGGGCGTTTGATTGGCAGCGAATTCGAGCCATCGAAAATAAAGCGGGCGCGCGAAAATCTTGCCGCCGGCGGCCTCTCAGACTTGGTTGAGATTCGCGAAGGCGACGCGCTGCAAACCCTCGCTCGCGATCTGCCTGACACCGTCGACTTTGTGCTGCTCGATGGCGCCAAGGCGCTCTATCCGCCCGTATTGTCGTTGCTTGAAGGGCGCTTGCGCGATGGCGCGCTCATTGTCGCCGACAACGCCGACGACAGTCCGGAATATCTGGCCAAGGTCCGCTCCGTGAATAGCGGTTTTCTTTCGGTTCCGTTTGGCGGGGATGTCGAACTGTCCATGCGATTGAAACCCGAGGGCAACAGCGCGGCGCGGCATGGCTGATGGCGACGGGCGTGCTTACATGAAGCATTAGCCACGAACTTTGACGAAACACATTCAACAAGAAGTACACCCAGCTCAAGAAGGTCTTTAGCAATGTCGGAAACTGCTCAACCAACTGCCCGGGTCGGCCGCCGCGTCCGCCACGAGTTGAAAATGCGGCTGCTGCAAGTCCGCGACGTGAGCCGCCTTACTCCGAAGATGGTGCGTGTCGTAGTGGGCGGAGAGGCGTTGAGTGGCTTCGTCAGCGCGTCATACGACGACCACGTCAAATTGTTCTTTCCGCATCCGGGCGAAGAGAAGCCGGTGCTGCCGACGCCCAGTCCGAATGGGCCGGTCTATCCGGAAGGCATAGTGCGGCCTCCCTCACGCGACTACACGCCCCGCCGCCACGATGCGGCCGCCAACACGTTGACGCTCGATTTCGTGCTGCATGATGCAGGACCCGCGACCGCGTGGGCCGCGCAGGCGCGGACTGGCCAATTCCTTGGCGTCGGTGGCCCCCGTGGCTCCCTTGTCATTCCCGACGACTTCGATTGGTATTTGTTCGTTGGCGACGAGACGGCGTTGCCGGCCATTGGCCGGCGCCTGGAAGAATTGCCGGCGAGCACGCGCGCAATTGTTGTCGCTGAAATTGCCGACAAGACGGAAGAACAGCAATTTGCCAGCCGCGCCGCGGTCGAGGTCCGATGGCTGTATCGCAACACTGCCGCCGCCGGGAAAACGTCGCTGTTGCAAGACGCGCTTGCGGGCTTGTCGCTCCCTTCGGGGGAGGGCTACGCCTGGGTCGCTACCGAGGCCGCCACCGCTAAAGCCTTGCGCCAGTATCTCGTCGAGCAACGCGGACTCGACAAGGAGCGGGTCAAAGCTGCCGCCTATTGGAAACGCGGCGCCGTCGCCGTTCACGAGACTTATAACGACTGAAGTTTGTTCGGGCCGTCACCGTCGCGATCTGCCGATTCAACGTTGCGGAGTTAAAATATAATTCGGTTTCGGCCGAAGCGTTGCCGCTCGCCGGCAAGGCAATTTGAGCCATTTAATATCTGTTCGGCGGCGTTCGCCAATGGACCGGTTGTGACGACGAATTTTTCTCGAAACGAATATGGCGAATAACACGACAGTCCGGCGACCGCGCGTGTTCTACGGCTGGTTTGTCGTCGCCGGGACTTTTGCCGTCACCTTCATCGGGTTCGGGAATGCCTATTCGTTTGGGGCTTTTCTGCCTTCGTTGCAGCACGATTTCGCCGCGTCGCGCGGCTCGGTGTCTCTTGTATTCGCGTTCGCGGGTTTTCTTTATTTCGGGCTCGGCGTGATCAGCGGGCCGCTGGCCGACCGCTGGGGCGCCCGGCGCTTCGCGGTCCTCGGTATGATTCTGGTCGCGATCGGACTTGCGCTCGCCAGCGTAGCGCGGAGCTTGATCGAAGTTTACGCCGCTTACAGCCTTGGTGTTGGAGTGGGAATTGGCTGCGCCTATGTTCCCGCCGTGGCCTCGGTCCAGCGCTGGTTTGTCCGCCGTCGCGGCTTCGCCTCCGGACTTGCGGTGAGCGGCATCGGCGTCGGTACTTTAGTGGCGCCGCCGGTCGTCGCGACCTTGATCGAATTTTTAGGCTGGCGCAGCACTTATCTGGCGCTCGGCATTTTCACCCTCGTGGCCGGCGTCGGCCTTGCGTTCCTGATCGAGAACGACCCGGGCAAGCGCGGTCTCGCTCCTGATGGAGAGGTCATGTCACCCGGCGCGCAACCGCCGCCCGCAGCGGCGCCTGGGATAAAGCGTACCGTCACCTCGCCGCGATTTATTGGGCTATACGGCGCCTGTTTCGTCTGCGCGTTCGGCCTCTTCGTACCGTTCGTGCATCTCGTTCCGTATGCGATCGACCACGGCATCCCGCAGGCCTCGGCGGTGCTTTTGATCGGCGCCATTGGCGTCGGCAGCACCGCGGGGCGTTTTCTCCTTGGCGATCTTGCCGACCGGCTGGGGCGTGCGTTTTCGTTTCTGATCATGTTCGTCGGTATGGGACTTTCGTTTGCCATATGGCTGTTTGCCGGGAGCTTTTGGCCGTTGGCTATCTTTGCGCTGGTATTCGGCGTCTTCTATGGCGGCTTTGTCGCGCTGGCGCCAGCCGTGGTCATCGATTATTTCGGCGCGCAGAATGCGTCGACCATCATCGGCATTCTTTATACAAGCGTCGCGTTCGGCACGCTGATCGGCCCGAGCGCCGCTGGTTATGCGTTCGACTTAAGCCACAGCTATACGCTGCCGATTGTCGCGAGCGGTTGCGCTTATGCGCTGGCGACGTTGGTCCTCGCGATAACAGCAAAAGCGGCGATGGGGAAAAGCTAATCGAGCGCCGCGTAAACGAGATTACGGAACAGATAGCGATAATAATCGCGTTGCACGGGTGCCTGGATCATCATCATCGCGATCAGTTCTTCACCTGGCGCGACCCAAAAGACCGTGCCGGCAAGCCCGCCCCAGAAATATTCGCCGACCGTGCCGACCGTCGTCGCCATCCCAACGTCCTGGCGAATTGCAAACCCCAATCCGAAACGATGTCCCGGTTGCAGCAGAGTGGTATTTGCGATGCGCACGTTGGGGCCGAGGTGGTCCGCCGTCATGAAGTCGAGTGTCTTGCGCCCGAGAAAGCGCGTACCGGCGAACGTGCCGCCGCGATAGAGCATGGTGGCGAACTGGGCGTAATCGTCCATCGTGGAAAAAAGTCCGCCGCCGCCCGATTCAAAACGCGGCGGCGCTTTCCCCTCGATAAGATTCACCGGCTTTGCGTTGTCCGGGTCGCGCTCGAATGGTTGCGCCATGCGCGCGCGATCCTCAGCGGGTACGAAAAAGCGGGTGTTCTTCATTCCAAGCGGCTTGAAAATGCGCTCCTCGAGAAACGCGCCGAGCTGCTGGCCGCTGACGATCTCGACCACTCTGCCGACGACGTCGGTCGAATGACTGTAGAACCACGACGCTCCCGGCTGGTCGATCAGCGGCAATTTGGCGAGCTCAACAACGAATTCGGCCGTGGTCAGATCACGGATCAACAACTCTTTGGCGTTTGCCGGATCGGGCGCAAATAACTGCGAGTCTTTATAAAGACGCTGAACGGCTGAATCGCCGGTGAAAGCGTAAGTCAAACCGGAGGTGTGGCGCAGCAAGTCCTGAAGGGTGATGGCGCGCTCGGCGGCGACGAGTTCAAGCCGGCCGTTTTTTTCAACGCCGACCTTTGGGTTAGCCCATTCAGGGATGAATTTCGCAACGGGATCGGCGAGGAAAACCCGTCCTTCTTCCAACAACATCATCAGCGCGACCGAGACGATCGGCTTGGTCATCGAAAAGATGCGGAAAATCGCGTCCCGCGGTAGCGGCGGGCCGCCTGGCCGCAATGAGCCCACGTCGGAACGGTAAGCGCACTTGCCGCCGCGCGCGATCATCATTGCGACTCCCGGCACCCGGCGCGCATCGACCTCGCGCTGCATCACCGCCGTTAGCCGGGCCAGAGCCTGCGGCCTTAGTCCAACTTCATCGGGATCGATATTTGGCAGGGGAGCGTGTTTGTTCACGGCGAGTGTCCTGTCGAGGGCAGACAAGAGACTGCCTCAGCCCCGAGGCGGGCGCAATGCCGACAGCTTTTATATGCTTATGCCGCGATGGGCTTGGCGAGCCGGTCCATTTCGCGCTCGACCAACCGCCGGTAAACACCCTCGCGCCGCAAGAGAACATCGGGCGGTCCGTCCTGCACGACCTTTCCGAGCTCGAGCACGACAATGCGGTCGAAATTGCGCACCGTAGAGAGCCGATGCGCAATGGCGATCACGGTGCGCCCGCGCATCAAGCGGTTGAGCGCCTCGCGGATGGCCTCCTCCGATTCACTATCCAGCGATGAGGTCGCCTCATCGAGCAGGAGCAGAGGTGCGTTTTTGAGGAACGCCCGTGCGATGGCGATGCGCTGGCGCTGCCCGCCGGAGAGCCGTACGCCGCGGTCGCCGACCAGCGTCCGCATGCCATTCGGCAATTCTCCGATAAAGTCGCAGCGGGCTGCGAAGGCCGCGTCGAGCACCTCGTCGTCGGTCGCATCCGGCCGCCCGTAACGAATGTTCTCCATGACCGAGCGATAGAACAGCGAAATGTCCTGCGGCACTACGCCGATCGCTTCCCGGAGGCTCTCTTGCGTGACGCGAGCAATATCTTGGCCGTCAATCAAAATGCGCCCGCTTCGGGTGTCGTAGAAACGCTGGAGCAGCGCGAAGGCGGTGGATTTTCCACCGCCGGAATGGCCGACAAGACCGATCCGCTCACCCGGCATAAAGCTCAAGTTCAGGTCTTCGAAAATCTGCTGACCGTCGGCGTAGCGGAAGTCGACGTGCTCGAACTTGACGCTGGCGCCGCGGCGAACAAGCGGCTCGGCCTCCGGATGATCGCGCAGCTCATGAGGCATGAGCAGCGTCAACAAGGCTTCCGACAGGCGCGCGACATGCTGCGTTATATCGACCAGCGCCACCGCGAGATCGCGCGTCGCATGCAAAACCGACAATCCAAGAGTGCAAATGAGTACGACGTCGCCGGTCGTTGCCTCGTTGAGCTGCCACAAAATAATCGCCCAGGCGAGCAGCCCGAGCGCCAATACGATGGTGACGACGGCGTGAAAAATACGGAGCTTTTCCAGGTAAAAAAGGCTGCGCCGGCGCGCCTCCTGTTCCTGCGCCACCGTGGCGTCGAAGCGACGATGCTCGCGCGTAAGTCCGCCAAACGCGCGCACCAGGGGCATATTGGAAACGACGTCGGTCATTTCGCCGTCCACCACCGCGGCTTTGCCGGCGAAGTCGTGATGCAGCGGCCGGCCGTTGGCGGCGAAGCGAAACATCAGGCAGACCATCACACCGGCGACGAAGGCAAGGCCACCGGCCATAGGCAAGCTGACCGTGCCGACTAAGGCGATCGCTGCCACGGTCGCCGCACAAGGGGGAAGCACGTTCCAGACGAACATGTTTTCCCCGGTAAAAACCGCATTGGAGGTTGCGGTCACGCGGCTCGTCAGGGTGCCGGGCAAACGCTCGGCGAAGTAACTTGGAGAATGTCCGGTCAAATGGCGGAATAGATCCCGCCGCAAATCTCCGGTCACCGCTACGAAAGCATAGTTGCCAATCCAACTGGCAAGCCGCCACAAAAGGTTGTCGGCGGCGATCAAGGCCCCGAGCAAGATGAAGGCGGTCCAAACGTCCGCGGTTACGCCGTGCGACAGCGTGTCAACCAGAAATTTCACGCCGTATTGGCTGCCGACCGAGCAAGCGACCGCACAAAGCACTGCGGTCAGGATAACCGCGTGTGAAAACGGCCGCCGCCGCACGTAGCTGAAGATGAACGAGAGGGGATGCTTGGCGTAGTCACATAAATCGGCCATGCGCGCTCAAACTCCCCTTTACGGACGCTGCCGGTTCCCGCTACCCGTCAGCATCACAACGCGGGCAACGCAAAATTTATCCACTCTGCTCGCAAAATTTTCGCAGTGCGAAAACGTGAGGAAAATTCGAACCGGCACGTCTTAAGGGTCAGGCCTTGAGCGCCACGTCTGGAACACGTCTTGGCCACATTGTCGATCGGCGCGCGAATTTCGAATGAGGGTTGACGCGGAGCTGGGCGAAAGGTTCCGTAATCGCGAGAAATAACTTTCGATTTTCTTTTTGGAACTATCCGCCGGTTCCCGGCTCTTGATTTAGCGCCGGGGAACCCAAAAGGTTCGGATCCACCCCTCACCAAGAGGACGTCAATGCATATTGCCCAGATCGCACCCCTGACGGAGGCGATCCCGCCCAAGCTTTATGGGGGAACCGAGCGCGTCGTGTCCTGGCTCACGGAAGAATTGATCGCACTCGGCCACGAAGTAACGCTCTTCGCCAGCGGAGATTCAATCACCTCGGCGCGGCTCGAATCCGTGTGGCCGCGTGCATTGCGGCTCGATGGTTCGGTCCGCGATCCCAATGCGCTGCACATGCTGATGCTCGAGCGCGTCTATCAACGCGCGGGCGAGTTCGATTTTCTGCATTTTCATCTCGACTATTATCCGTTCTCCCTGTTTTCCCGACAGGCGACGCCATTCGTCACCACCTTGCACGGTCGCCTTGATTTGCCCGAGCATCAGCCGGTATTCGACGAATTCTCGTCCCTGCCGGTCATATCGATCTCCAACGCGCAGCGCCGCCCGTTGCCGCAAGCGCGGTGGGTCAGAACCGTCCATCATGGCCTGCCGAAGGATTTGCTGCGGCCGAAGCCGGTCAAACCCTCGTATTTCGGCTTCCTCGGCCGCATAGCTCCGGAAAAGGGCATAGACCGCGCCATTCGCATCGCCGAGCATTGCGGCGTGCCCTTGAAAGTCGCCGCCAAAGTCGACATTGCGGATCGCGAATACTACGAGGAAAAAATCAAGCCGCTGATGCAATCGGCAAACGTCGAATTCATTGGCGAAATTAATGACGCGCAGAAATCCGAGTTCTTAAGCGGCGCGACGGTCCTGCTCGTTCCCATCGATTGGCCGGAGCCATTTGGCCTAGTCATGATCGAGGCCATGGCTTGCGGGACGCCGGTTATCGCGTTCAATCGCGGGTCGGTGCCGGAAATAGTGGAAGACGGAGTGACCGGCTTCATTGTCGAGGACATTAATGGTGCGATTGGCGCAGTCGACCGCCTATCACACTTGTCGCGCGCGAACATCCGGCAAAAATTTGAAGAGCGCTTCACCTCGCGGCGGATGGCGCTGGATTATCTTTCGATTTACCGCAGCCTCGGCGAAATAAAAGCGCCCCAGCTGCGGTTGGTCGCGGACGACGCGCCGGCTCTTTAACGTGTCGTCTAATCAGCCTCGGGGGCATTGCGGGTTTCCGGCATCAGGAACCACACCGCCGCCAGCCCGAACACGGCGACTACCGCCAAGCCGGCAAATGCCGCCGGGCTGCCAAGCCGGTCGCTCATGAAGCCGGCGAATGTCGCGCTGAGCGCTGCGCCGATTCCCGTGAACGTGCCGACAAATCCCAATCCGAGATTGAAGTGCCCGGTGCCCTTGGTCAGATCGGCAACGATAAGCGGCACCATGACGCTGAAAACGGCGGCCGTAACGCCGTCGAGTAATTGCACGACAACCAGCAGCTCGGGATTTGTCACGGACGCAAAAAGGAACCCGCGCAGAGGCAGCGCCGCAAACCCAATAACCAGCAAGGGCCGCCGTCCCCATGATTGGGCCTTTCGCCCGACCCAAGGTGATAGCGTGGCGACGAGGAGTTGCGGCACCACGATACAGACAGCGATGAGGATGGTGGCCCAGCGGGCCGAGCGCATGGTCATCGCGCTGCCCATCAGCGGTAACATGGCCGAATTGGCGAGATGAAACAGCAGAATGCAGCCGGCGAAGATGAGCAGCGGGCGGTTGTAAAGTAACTCGCTCCATTTGTGCGGATGGCGCTCGACAATCGGCCGCGAGTGAGCGCCGTGCGCTCGTTCCGGATCGATCTCGCTTGGAACAATCCGGCGCAGCGCGAGCAGGGCCGGAACGAGGAGCAGCACGGTGACAATGAAGACGGCACGGGCCGAGAGGAAATATCCGCAGGCGCCCATGGCCGCCGCGGCTATGCCATTCCCCACTGACGCGAAACGCGCGTTCCGTCCCAAACGCTCGCTGATGGCTGCGTGGCCAACTAGGCCGAGGCTGATTGCGGCGATGGCGGGGCCGAGAATGCAGCTCGCCATCGCTTGGGTAACGGCGGCCGGCAGAATTACGGCGAAGGCCGGATGCGCCGCGTACGCCAGGGCGCTGGCGCAAATAGCCATCACTCCTACAGCCGCGACGAAGCGTTCGGAACGCGCCGCATCGACCAGCGCTCCACCGGGCATTTGGCCGATGAGGGAAACGAGAGCAGCCGCCGAGAGCACAAATCCGATGTCGATCTGTGTCCATTTTTGCGTAGTCAGATAAACCGAAACAAACGGCCCGAAGCCGGTCTGTACGTCGGCCACAAAGAAGATGAACCAGTCGAGGCCGCGGAGGCTGCGTGAAGATGGTTTAAGCGGCGGTTCTGCTCCGCCCGGCTGACCAAGTGCCGCGGAAGCGGGTTCATCGTTGCCCCCGCCGCGGCCATCTCGATTGTCGCCAAAGCGGCGTAACGGTTCCGCGTACAGAAGGCATCTCCAGCACTTAGGAATTATTCGGGCAGCGGTACGAGCTTGCCGAGTGCGCCAAGAACGACAACCGCTTTACCGTCTTTGTATTCGGGTGCGGCTTTGACTTGATCGCGCGTGAGGTCGAGCGCAATGGTGCTGTTCGGTTTGCCGGGCGGAGGAAAGTGCAGAGCACTCCAGTCCACCGCGATTTTGCGGCTGCCGACGCCGAGGAACCCGCCGAAGTCGATGATGGCGGCGCGGATCTGGCCCTCGCGATCCACCAGCACGTCGACAACGCGTCCCATATTCTCATCAGTGGCGCTGCGGACATCGTGTCCGAGCACGCCTTCAACTTCATGCTTGTTGAGCACGGTGACTTCGGGAGCCGTCGTATCACCAGCCGGCGGTGCGGCTTTGTCGGTATCGTTCTCGGCCAGCGCTCCCGTCAGCGCGACGGTCACGAGCAACAGCGTGGCCAAAGCCATCGCCATGCGACGATTTCCGCCCATGCTGCCTCCGAGTGAGAAACGTGCTCAGCCCATTAAGCGCGGGAAAGCCTTTCCGGTTCCACAGCCGGCGCAGCCCCAGAAGCGCCTTGGCGAGCAAAGACTTGAGTTTAGGAGGCTTGTGTTTAGGAGGAAAGAACGACAGAGACCCGAATGCCACCCTCGACCCGCAAGGTGTCGAGGGAGACGTTTCCGTTGTGCCGGCGGACCCGAAGGTCGACGCGCGAGGAACCCAGCTGCAGGTTGCGCAGCGTCACCTCCTCGAGAAATGCCGGCAGCCGCGGATTGCACAGCCTGATTTCCTTGGCAAACGGATCAAACTCAAGTCCCAAGCTGGCTTCGAGGAGCGTGAATGGCGTTGCGCTGGCCCAGGCCTGCGGCGAACACGCGACCGGATAAAGCGTCGGTCCGTGGCCACGCTGACGCGGGAATCCGCAGAAAAGCTCCGGCAGGCGGCGGTACTCCATGTAGGTCGCGGCGCTGAACAATCCGGCGAACAGCCGGTCGACCGATTGCTTCAACCCGTAACGGGCGAGGCCGAGTGCGATCAGCGCATTGTCGTGCGGCCAGATCGATCCGTTATGATAGGACATCGGGTTAAAGCGAGCCTCGCCGCTGGCGACGGTCCGAATACCCCATCCGGAGAAAAAATGCGGGCGCATCAATTCGCGGCCGACGAGCTTGGCGCGCTCCGGGTCGGCAATGCCGGTGAATAAGAGCTGACCGGCATTCGACGCGCGCACGACGCATCGCTTTTTGGCCCCGTCTAGCGCCAGCGCATAGGAGCCGATTTCTGGACACCAGAAGGCAGCTTCGAATTTTTCGGCAAACGCCGCTGCTTCGGCTTCGAGCTTCGTTGCCTGATCGTATCGCCCAATCCGCCGCGCGCATGACGCCGCCATTCGCTTAGCGGCGTAGACATAGCCTTGGACTTCTGCGAGCGCGATTTCGCCTTCGGCGAGGCGCCCGTCAGCATGGAAAATGGCGTCGTTTGAGTCCTTCCAGCCTTGATTAGCTAATCCTTGGTCAGTGGCGCGCATGTATTCCACGAAACCGTCGCCGTCAGGGTCGCCCGGACCGGCGATCCAACCCAACGCGGCTTCGATAGACGGCCACAAAGACCTGATCGTCTCGACGTCGCCGGTACGCTCCAGATAAAGGCCCGCCAGCAGCACGAATAACGGAGTGGAATCGACGCTGCCGTAATAGAGCCCGAACGGCACCTCGCGCAACGCCGCCATTTCGCCGCCACGCATCTCGTGCAGAATTTTTCCCGGTTCTGCATCGGCCGCCGGATCGATCGTTTTCGCCTGATAAGCAGCGAGGCGGTGCAGCACGCCTTTCGCGACGTCAGGGCTCCACCACAGCATTTGCATCGCCGTGATCAGGCCGTCGCGCCCGAATGTGGTCGAAAACCAGGGAATGCCGGCGTACGGGTAACGCCCTTGCGGCGTGTCGGTCATCAACATTTCAAGATCGGCCGCCGAACGGCACAGGATTTCGTTGAACAGGTCATTCGACGTTTCGGCGCTGGTGCGGCCGCGCGAGGTGTCGCGAAGTTTGCGCCGCGAGGCGATGAGCGCAGGAATGAAGCGCGCCGGACGGTTCTCGCTTTCGCTGCAGCCGGCGGCCACGAATATCGGCCGCGTCTCTCCGGGAAGAAGACGCAGATCGAAGGTAGCGACGCCGGTCGTCAAGTGATCTGGGGCCGGGTCGAAGGTCAAAGTGGTGCGCCGCAGCTTGCCGTCGAGGCCATGATAGTTCAGGAGCACCTGATCATTGCCGCGTTGCTGCGACGTTTGCGTCCCACGCCGCTGCCGTCGGGTGCCGCGCACCTCAAAGAGGTCGGCGAAATCGTTGGCGAAAACGATAGATATCCGGACATCCACCGCCTTCGCGGCGTAATTGCGCAGGCCGATTCGCTGGTAGGCGGTGTCCCGCCAGATGAAAAACGTGCGCAAGATATGCAAGGTGTCCTTTTCCAGCGCTATCCGCCGGTTGGACATCAGATCTGGATTCGTCAAGTCGATGGCGAGCGAGGCGTTATCGTCGCGCAGATTAAAGCCCAGCAAAAGCGGCGGCATGTCGTTGACCCGCAGCTCCAGCCGCGAGAGGAACCTGGTATCGCAATGGAATAAGCCGTCGGTCGCCTCGGAATAGGCGCCGATATCGCCGTGGCTGTCCAAAACAAGAAAGGTGTCATTATGCTTAAGCGAGCAACGCGGCCGCGTCCCCGCTTGGGTCGCCGATATATAGAAGGGTCCCTCGGTCGGGTTGGCCGGAGGCAGGGTCTGTGCGGCGGTCTTGCTGGCCATGGCTTTCACGTTGATTGTGATATGTGATTCTCGTCGAGTCGGTAGCTTTCCCGAAACGAGTCAGCAACTTAACTTTTTGTACGGTTGTTGTTGCGCCGCAATAAGCGCACTGCGGCTTCGTGGCTAACGCATAGCCTGGCGAGCTAATCCATTAGGGCCTTTATCCGTCGGATGAAAGGCCAAAGTTTGCTGAGCAGCCAAGCAACGCAACGCAACCTCCGTTGGCCGCGCGTTCTTGCATTTACCTTCAGGATAACGTGAAACTCGCCCCCAAGCGCGCCTTCCGGGACCGGATGGCGCGCAAAGCGACGTCCTGAAGATCACTTCTTACAGGGCGCGTATCGACGGGGACGGAAACGATGAGTGTTGAATCACCGGCCATTGCACCGGACGCAGCGGTTGCGCAACCGGCCGGCCGCTGGGGACAGCTCATTGTCGGCGTGCTCTGCATGGTGATGATTGCCAACCTGCAATATGGTTGGACACTTTTCGTCAATCCGATCGACCAAAAATATCACTGGGGCGCAGCCGCTATCCAGCTGGCGTTCAGTGTTTTCATCGCCACCGAGACGTGGCTGGTGCCGGTGGAAGGCTGGTTCGTCGACCGTTTCGGACCGCGCGTGGTTGTCGCGCTTGGCGGAATCTTTGTCGCCGGCGCGTGGGCGCTCAATGCCTTCGCAAGCTCGTTATGGGTATTGTATGTCGCCGCCGCGTTGTCGGGCGTCGGCGCCGGCGCGGTCTATGGGACCTGCGTTGGTAACGCGCTCAAATGGTTCCCGGATCTGCGCGGGCTCGCTGCCGGACTGACTGCCGCCGGCTTTGGCGCCGGCACCGCCGCGACCGTGATCCCCATTCGTGAAGTGATAATCGGTTACGGCTACGAGCACGCTTTCTTGTGGTTCGGGCTGGGCCAAGGCCTCGTCATCATTTTGCTCTCGCGGCTATTGCGAGCGCCCCAGCCGGGCGAAACGCCGAAGGCATCGGCGCGCGTCACGCACTCGCTCCGCGATTACACGCCGCTCGAGATGCTGCGTTCGCCGGTCTTCTGGGTTCTTTACGCTATGTTCGTCATGGTCGCGGCGTCGGGCCTGATGGCCACGGCGCAGATCGCACCGATCGCCAAGGATTTCGGACTCTCCGATCAAAACGTCGATTTGTTTTTCGTCACCGCCACGACGCTGAGCGCCGCGCTCGTCATCGACAATATCCTCAACGGGCTGGCGCGGCCGTTCTTCGGCTGGGTGTCCGATGTCATCGGCCGCGAGAATACCATGGGGATCGTGTTTACTCTTGGCGCCGCAGCCTACTGGAGTCTCGGAGCGTTCGGGCAGACGCCGTATTTGTTCATCCTGTTCGCGGGCTTCATCTTCTTCACCTGGGGCGAAATCTTCAGCCTGTTTCCGGCCATCGCGACCGACACCTACGGCGCGAAATACGCGACCGCCAACGCGGGGCTTCTCTACACAGCAAAAGGAACCGCGGTCTGGGTCGTGCCGGTCGGGAGCTTGATCAAGAGCTACAGCGGGAGCTGGCATTGGGTGTTCGTCATCGCCTCCGTCATGAACCTCGCGGTGGCCGGTTTGGCGTTGTTTGCGCTCAAGCCGATGCGCCGGCGGATCACCAAGCACGATTGAAAGCCAGCTCGGAACGGGGCGAGATTGGGAACGGCCCGAAATTCCTCATCAGGTCGCCTTTTGGGAAAGGGCCCTTTGCGGATCGCGCCGGTCTGGAATAATGTATACCAGCCATGCCAGCACGTGTCGCAACTGTCGGTCGCACAAGATCACACCGGCCCGCGGTGAACAGCCGGCAGCCGCGGCCCGCGGTCGCACCGTTGCCCGGCGCGGAGAACTTCAAGCATCAGGTTTATGCCGCGCTGAAAGGTGCCATCGCTGCCATGGATATCTATAGCAGCCGCTCCGAAATCAGGCTGGATGAGCGCGGCCTCGCGGAAGATTTTGGCGTCAGCCGGACGCCTGTGCGGGAGGCCATGGCGCAGCTCGAGCGCGAGGGTTTCGTCCGCACCGTGCCGCGTCGCGGTGTCTATGTCGCCCGAAAGACCAAGCGCCAAGTCATCGACTTGATCATCGCCTGGGCAGCGCTCGAGGGCATGGCGGCGAGACTGGTCACGCAAACTGCCGGCGATAAAGAAATCGCCGCGCTGCGCCGCATGTTCGCGACCTTCAAGGATGGCAAAGTGCGGGCGCACCTCGACGAATATTCGGAGATCAACATCGAATTCCATCAAGCGCTTATTCGCATGAGCGGCAACACGACGCTTGTCGATCTTGCCGAGAATTTGTTCACCCACATGCGGATGATCCGTAGAAAGACGATCGGCGAAAGAGATCGCGCCGATCGCTCGATCCGCGACCACACGCAGATCATCGAGGCGCTGGAAGCGCGCGATGCCGCCCGCGCCGAGATTTTGGTGCGCGATCATGCGCTCGGCCTTGCCGAGCACGTCGCCAAATATGTGGATTATCTGGACTGAAGAATGATCTTGCTTAAGTCACCCCGGATCGGGGCGGTACGCGATTGCGCTCGCTCTTTGAAGAGGGCGACGGAACATCAGGGAGGCCTTTCATGGCCGAGGCGGCAGCAAAGGAGCAGCGTAACGCCGGCGTTACGGCGCAGGCAGAGCCGGAAAAGACCGACGGTTTTTCGCTGATCATCGACGCGCTCAAGCTCAATGGCGTGACCACGATCTACGGCGTGCCGGGGATTCCGATTACTGATTTCGGCCGCATGGCGCAGGCCTCCGGCATTCGCGTTCTGTCATTCCGCCACGAGCAGAATGCCGGATACGCCGCCGCCATTGCGGGTTTCCTCACCAAGAAGCCCGGGATCTGCCTCACGGTGTCGGCGCCCGGCTTCCTCAATGGCCTTACCGCGCTGGCACACGCCACGACCAACTGCTTCCCCATGATCCTGATTTCGGGTTCTTCCGAGCGCGAGATCGTTGACTTGCAGCAAGGCGATTACGAGGAGATGGATCAGCTTGCCATCGCCAAGCCGCTCTGCAAGGCGGCGTTCCGCGTGCTGCATGCCGCCGATATCGGCATCGGCGTAGCGCGAGCGATCCGCGCCGCTTTGTCCGGACGGCCGGGGGGCGTTTATCTCGACCTGCCGGCAAAGCTGTTCGGGCAAGTCATGGACGCGCAAGCCGGACGCAAATCGCTGGTGAAGGTCGTTGACGCAGCGCCCGCCCAGATCCCCGCGCCTGAGGCTATTATGCGCGCGCTCGACGCGCTCAAGGGCGCCAAGCGACCGCTGATTATTCTCGGCAAGGGCGCCGCCTACGCGCAGGCCGATGATGCGATCAGGGGCTTCGTCGAAAAGAGCGGCGCACCGTTCTTGCCGATGAGCATGGCCAAGGGCCTGCTGCCGGATACCCATCCGCAATGCGCCGGCGCCGCGCGCTCGACCGTGCTCAAGGACTCCGATGTCGTCTTGTTGATCGGCGCGCGGCTGAACTGGCTGCTCTCGCATGGCAAGGGCAAGGCGTGGGGGGACGCGCCGAAAAAGTTCATCCAGATCGACATCGAGCCGAAAGAAATGGATTCAAACGTCGAGATCGCGGCGCCCGTGGTCGGCGACATAGGCTCCTGCGTTGCCGCACTCTCGAGCGGCATGGGCGCCAACTGGCCGGTGGCGCCCGCCGACTGGATCAAGACCGTCACGTCGAAACGCGACGACAACGTCGCCAAGATGGCGCCGCGGCTGATGAACAACACTTCGCCGATGGATTATCACGGCGCGCTCGGCGTGCTCCGCACCATCGTCAAGGAGCGGCCGGACGCGATTCTGGTCAATGAAGGCGCCAACACGCTCGATCTCGCGCGCGGTATCATCGATGTCTATCAGCCGCGCAAGCGGATCGACGTCGGCACTTGGGGCGTGATGGGCGTCGGCATGGGTTATGCCATCGGCGCCGCCATCGAGACCGGCAAGCCGGTGCTTGCCATCGAAGGCGACTCTGCCTTCGGCTTTTCCGGCATGGAGATCGAGACGATCTGCCGCTACAAGTTGCCGGTCTGCATCGTTGTATTCAACAACGACGGCATCTATCGCGGCACCGATGTCAACAATGCCAGTCCCGATCCGGCGACAACTGTTTTCGTCACGGGATCGCGCTACGACAAGATGATCGAGGCCTTCGGCGGCGTCGGCGTCAGCGCGATCTCGCCGGATGAGCTCAAGCGCGCTGTCAACGCGGCGATGGATTCCGGCAAGCCGACCCTCATCAACGCGGTGATCGATCCCGCGGCCGGGAGCGAGTCGGGCCGCATCGGCAACCTCAACCCGCAGAGCGCGCTGCGCAAAAAGTGATTTTCATGGCCGCATGGGTGCGGCCGGAAAGCAAAGTTCAAGGAGCACGGCAATGGCAACGAAAAGCGCCGGCGGCAAAGCCAAAAAAGCTGCCAACAAAACTTCCCGGTCGAGAAAGAAGACTGCAGCAAAAAAATCCTCGCCAAAGGTCGTCGGATTCAAGGCCGCGCGCACTGCGAAAACACGCGGGGCAAACGGCGCGCCGCGGCCCTCGTCAAAGCCATGGGGTCAAGCGGGTAGGGCGCTGGATGGCGTGCGCATCCTTGATTTCACCCACGTGCAGTCGGGCCCGACCTGCACGCAGCTCCTCGCCTATATGGGCGCGGACGTGATCAAGGTGGAGCGGCCCGGCGTCGGCGACATTACGCGCGCGCAATTGCGCGATGTGAAAGGTGCCGACAGCCTCTACTTCACCATGCTCAACGGCAGCAAACGGTCGATCACGATCGACAGCAAACATGCGAAGGGCAAGGAAATCCTCGAGCGCTTGGTCAAGCTATGCGACGTGCTGGTCGAGAATTTCGCGCCCGGCGCACTCGACCGCATCGGCCTGACCTTCGATCACATCCACAAGCTTAATCCGCGCATGATCGTCGCGTCGGTGAAAGGATTTGGGCCTGGACCGTATGAGGACTGCAAGGTCTACGAGAATGTCGCGCAATGCGCCGGCGGCTCGGCCTCGACCACCGGCTTCCGCGACGGGCCGCCGCTCGTCACCGGCGCGCAAATCGGCGATTCCGGGACCGGACTGCATCTGGCGCTGGGCATCGTCGCCGCGCTCTACCAGCGTCAGCGAACAGGACGCGGTCAAAAGGTCCTGTGCGCCATGCAGGATGGGGTACTCAACCTTGCGCGGGTCAAGCTGCGCGATCAGCAGCGGCTCAATGCCGGTCCGCTTGCCGAATATAGCCAATATGGCGAGGGCGTTGCCTTCGGCGCGGCCACCCCGCGCGCCGGCAATGATTCCGGCGGCGGTCAGCCTGGCTGGATCCTCAAATGCAAAGGCTGGGAGAACGATCCCGACGCCTATGTTTATTTCATCACCCAGGCGCCGGTCTGGGGGGCGATTTGCGATCTAATCGGCAAGCCGGAATGGAAAACAGAGGCCGATTACGCCACGCCGAACGCGAGGCTGCCGCGGCTCAAGCAGATTTTCGCGACCATCGAGCAGTGGACCATGACCATGAGCAAATTCGAGGTCATGGCGCTTTGCAACGAGCATGACATTCCCGTTGGGCCGATCCTGTCGATGAAGGAGCTCGCCGAAGAGTCGTCGTTGCGAGCCACCGGCACCGTGGTGGAAGTTGAGCATCCCACGCGTGGGCCGTATTTGACGGTGGGCAACCCGATCAAGCTATCCGACTCGCCGGCCGACGTTCGCCGCTCGCCGCTCCTTGGCGAGCACACCGACGAAGTGTTACGCGAGGTGCTGCGCTTTTCGGAGAAAGAGATTGCCGCTATCAAAGCGTCCGGCGCGTTGAGCGTGGCCGAGAAGAAAGCCGAAGCCGCGTGATTTATCCGTCGTGCGGCAGCGAAGTGGCGTGCCACGTAGCGTGCGGAAGGAAACACGTCGATGCGTATTGTCGTTCATGGGCAGCAGGCGTTCGGCAAGGCCGTGCTGGAAGTGCTGGTCAAGCGCGGCGAAAACGTCGTCGCCGCCTATGTTGCTCCGGAAAAGGAAGGCGCCAAGGCCGATCCGCTCAAAGAAGCGGCGCTGGCGCTGAAGCTTCCGGTCCATCAGCCGGCGTCGTACCGCAAGCCGGAAGTTTTGGAAGAATTCCGCGCGCTCAAGCCGGACCTGCAAGTGATGGCGTTTGTCACTTTGTTCGTGCCGGAAGATTTTTTGAACGCTCCGACCCACGGCTCGATCCAGTATCACCCGTCGCTGTTGCCCGCTTATCGTGGGCCGAGCGCCATCAATTGGCCCATCATCAAAGGCGAGGCGGAGACTGGCCTGTCGATTTTCTGGCCGGACAACGGACTCGATACCGGCGATGTTTTGCTGCAAAAGAAAACGCCGATCGGGCCGGCCGATACGCTCGGCTCAGTCTATTTCGATCGGTTGTTCCCCATGGGTGTGGACGCGATGCTCGAGGCGGTTGATCTCGTCAAAGCTGGCAAAGCGCCGCGCCATAAACAGGACGAGAGCAAAGCGACGTATGAGGGCCGCTGCGGCGCCGAAAACGCGCATATCGACTGGGGCAGGCCTTGGCAAGATGTCGATCGCCTTATTCGCGGCTGCAATCCGGCGCCGGGCGCGTGGTCGGAACTTGACGGCAAGCGGATCAAAATCTTCGAAGCAAAGCCGCTGCCGGCCAAGGACCCAAAGGGCATCGCCGGCAAGATGGGTGAGATCGTCGCCGTCGATGCCGACGGATTTACCGTCGTGTGCGCGGATGGCCGTTTCAAGGTCATACGCGTGCAAACCGACGGACCCAAAATCGCGGGCGGCGAATTCGCCGCCAATGCAAAGCTCAACCCCGGTATGAGGTTTTCATGACTGCATCTTCCGCCACCGCGGCGAAGGCTCCGGCCGTCGCCTCGCAACACAAAGCGCCTAAATCAGACATTGAGATTTCGCAGGCCGCGAAGAAACGTCCGATTTTGGATATCGCGCGCGAAAAGCTCGGGATTGGACCGGAAAATCTCGAGCCCTATGGCCACTACAAGGCCAAGATATCGATGGACTTCATCAAGTCGATCCAAGGCCGCCCAAACGGCAAATTAATCCTGGTCAGCGCCATTAATCCGACACCGGCCGGCGAAGGCAAGACGACGACGACGGTGGGTTTAACCGATGCGCTCAATCACATCGGCAAAAAGGCGATGCTGTGCATTCGCGAACCGTCGCTTGGTCCGTCCTTCGGGATGAAGGGCGGCGCCGCCGGCGGCGGTTATGCGCAGGTCGTGCCGATGGAGGACATTAATCTGCATTTTACCGGCGATTTTCACGCCATCACTTCCGCCAACAATTTGCTCGCGGCAATGCTCGACAACCACATCTATTGGGGCAACACGCTGGGCATCGACGAGCGCCGGGTAGCGTGGCGCCGCGTGCTCGACATGAACGATCGCGCGTTGCGCTCGATCGTTTCATCGCTTGGCGGTGTGGCCAACGGGTTCCCGCGCGAAGACGGGTTCGACATCACGGTGGCATCCGAGGTGATGGCGATCTTCTGCCTGGCCCGCGACCTCGACGATCTGAAGAAGCGGCTTGCCAATATTGTCGTCGCCTACACGCGCGATCGAAAGCCGGTGCGCGCCGGCGATCTGAAAGCCCAGGGCGCAATGACCGTGCTGCTCAAAGAGGCGCTGGCGCCGAATCTGGTGCAGACGCTTGAGGGCACGCCTGCTTTCATTCACGGCGGTCCGTTCGCCAACATCGCCCACGGCTGCAACTCGGTGCTCGCCACCACCACGGCGCTCAAGCTCGCCGAGTACGTCGTTACCGAGGCGGGTTTCGGCGCCGATCTCGGCGCGGAGAAATTTCTCGATATCAAATGCCGCAAGACCGGGCTCGCGCCCGATTGCGTCGTGCTCGTCGCCACCATTCGCGCGCTGAAAATGCACGGCGGGGTGAAGAAGGAGGACCTCAAGCACGAGAACCTCGGCGCGCTCGAAGCCGGGATGAGCAATTTGCAACGTCACGTCGAGAACATGCGAAAATTCGGCGTCGTCCCGCTGATCTCGATCAATCGCTTTTCGTCGGATACCGACGCTGAAATTAAGCTGGTGGAGGAGAAGTGCAAGGCGCTTGGCGTCGAGGCGCTGATGGCCGACCACTGGGCGCTGGGCGGCGAAGGCGCGGCGGATGTCGCGCGCGCCGTGGTCAAAATCTGCGACCGCGGGCAGAGCAAGCTGAAGCTTCTCTATCCCGATGATATGCCGCTCCTGGAAAAAATCCGCACTATCGCCAGGGAAATCTACCGCGCAAAGGACATTTCGGCCGACAAGGCGGTGCGCGACCAGCTGGCGAATTTTGAAGCCATGGGATACGGCAAGTTTCCCATTTGTATTGCGAAAACGCAGTATAGCTTCTCGACCAATCCCGACGCCAAGGGCGCGCCGGCGGATCACGTCATCCCAGTACGGGAGGTGAGGCTTTCAGCCGGCGCCGAATTCATCGTCGCCATCTGCGGCGAGATCATGACTATGCCGGGCTTGCCGAGAGTCCCGGCCGCGGATGCGATCGATGTCGGCGCCGACGGAAAGATTGTCGGATTATTTTAGCAAACAGCGAGGACTGCACGATGTTGAAATTCTATTACAACGCGGCGCCGAATCCGACCAAGGTCGCGCTGTTTCTCGAAGAAGCGGCATTGCCCTACGAACCGCATCCGGTTGATACCCGCAAAGGCGATCAACACACACCGGAATTTCTTGCGATCAACCCCAATGCGAAAGTGCCGGCGATCGTTGACGGCGACGTCACCGTGTTCGACTCCAACGCGATCCTGCTCTATCTCGCCGAGAAGACCGGCAAGTTCCTGCCACCGAAGGGCGACAAGATGCGCGGCGAGTTTTTGTCGTGGCTGATGTTTGTCGCTTCCGGCGTCGGACCGTATTCCGGCCAATCGGTGCATTTCCGCAACGCCGCGCCTGAAAAGATCGAATACGCGATCAACCGCTATGCCTTCGAGGCGCAACGCCATTTCGGCATTCTCGACGCGCGCCTCGCCAAGCATAAATACATGCTGGGAGATACCTACACTATCGTCGACATGGCGGCATGGGGCTGGGCGCGCATGGTGCCCGTGGTTCTTGGCGAAGCGGCGTGGGCGAAATTTCCGAACCTCAAGCGGCTGGTCGATGAGATCAGCGCGCGGCCCGCAGCCCAGCGCGCCGTCGCGCTAAAGGAAAAGTATCAGTTCAAAACGGAAATGGACGATCTGGCGCGGCGTTCGTTGTTCCCGCACCAGTCGGTAAAAGTCGCCTGACGGCGCCAGAATAATACGGGTGCTGTGGCGGCGGCGCGATATGAGTGAGCGCCGTCGCGTTTTTTTAGTGACAGGCGACTGAGATTCTATTGGCGAAATTCGCGCCGGTGCCGATATTGGCCTCAGATGTCGCGAAGTTCTTGTCGAGCCGCAGCGCGGCCGGAAAATTGTCATCCTGCGGTTTATTGACCGACAAGGCACACTCGGCCGGCGCGCCGACAAGCCGTACCGGATTGTTCGAATCAAAGCCAAAGTCGATGAAGAATTCTTCATCGTAAATTTCGATCTCGATCGCTTTCGCCTTCACCGGCGTCTTAAACGGCATCGTGAAGTGAAGCGTCAGCGCGGTCGCCTTCGGGTCGTAGTCGAGGAAATAATCTGTTGGCGGCAGGAAAGCGTCTTTCAGGTTCTTGCCGTTGGCTTTGGCGTAGGTGAAATACCCATAGTCTTTTAGCGACTCGATGTTGACCTGGGCGAGAGCCGCGAGCTCAGCGCGGCTGAATGTGCCTTTGGTCTTTTGCTCGATTCCCTGTAAGGCGAAAGCGGAGAACGTGTCGTCAAAAGTCCAGGCGTTGCGAACGCCGGTGACTGAGCCGTCCGGCGCGTAAAGGAGCTCCTCGGTCATGGTGACCCAGACATGCGGATGCGCCTGCGCGCGCCCCGTCGCAACCATGCCGGCCAGGAGAACGATCAAAAAGACGTAACGATGTAACATCAGGTTCGCGCTCGCGTACCAAATCGGGCGTTCCGCACTTTAATCCCGACTGGGGCGGAAATGGGGGCTTAATCTGAATACAGTGATGAGCCGGGCGAAATTGCGGTTCCGGCTGAATGAAAGGGCGGCCCGATGGAATACAAAGAATATGTCATCACCGAATTCGTCAACGAAAAGGGACAATGGCAAGCCCACATCCGCCGCTAGTGTGGCGGTTCAGAAGTCCGCATCATCTTGCCGGCACCGTATCATGCGGACTTCTGAACCAAAGCCATACTAGATTAATAGGTTTGCTAGTGTCCCTTTGATTTCGAAGTTCGCACATGGGATTGCCGCCTGGTCATGCGAACTTCGGAATCGGGACACGAGGATGCCAAGCACATGAGCGTTGATGGAGCGTCGGTACCGGTGTTCACCACCGCCCACGCCGATACGGAAAACGAGGTGGTGCGAGTAGCGAAAGAGGCGATCGATACGAGAAAGGTGTCACTGGCGCGGGGTTGATACGTCCGTCAGAAGCCTGACCGTTGCGGACGACCTTACGCCCCCGCGGCTCCACCATCCGAGCGCGGATCGTGTGCGCCTTCCAGATTGCCGTCGGGATGCAGCACCACCGCTCCGGCATGGCCCATAATGCCGGAATATGGATCGCCGACCAGTTCGACGTCATGCCCGGCGTGAACCAGCGCGTCGATCAGCGCGTCGTCAAAACGCGGCTCCAGCCGCAGCGCCGTGCGCGGCTCGCCCCAGGTCCGGCCAAGCACCCAGCGCGGGCGATCGATCGCATCGGCAAGCGGCTCGCCGAACAGAGCATAGCGCGTAAAGAGAGCAGATTGCGTCTGCGGCTGACCATCGCCCCCCATCGCGCCATAGGCCATGACGCGTCCGTCTTTGAGGACCGCAAGCGCCGGATTCAGCGTGTGGAACGGCACGCGCCCGGGCACCAGGAAATTGAGCGCGCCGCGTTGCAGCGAGAAATTGATGCCACGGTTCTGCATCAGGATTCCGGTCCCTGGCAGCACGCAGCCGGAGCCGAACTCCCAGTACAACGATTGGATATAGGAGACGACCAAGCCCGAACCGTCGGCGGCGCCCATCCACACTGTATCGCTCTCGCTTGCGCCGAGCGGCCAAGGCGCCGCCTTATGCCGATCGATTTTCATTGCCTCTCCGGCAATGAAACGCGGCTCGAGAACGCGATCGAGCGCATGCGCCAGATTTCCCGGATCGCTGACCACCCGATCGCGCATCCGTAATGCGCGTTTGGTCGCTTCGACCAGGCAATGGACGTGGTCGAATCCTTCAGCTTCGGTGACGCCGAGGCGGTCGAACAACGCCAGGATCATTAATGAGGCGACGCCTTGCGTCGGCGCATCGGTATTGTAGAGCGCCGCTTTCGGTAGTTCGACGTGCAAGGGCTCGTGCGGCGTCGCCCGATAACGGGTGAAATCCTCGCGCGTCAGCGGGCTGCCGATCCGCTCAAGATCGGCCGCAAGCTCGCGCGCAATGTCGCCGCGATAAAAATCGTCGAGGCCGGCATGCGCCAGGTGCTCTAGTGTCGCCGCAAACGCTTCTTGTTTCAGGACCGCCCCTTGCGGCGGGGGCTGGCCGTCAAGCAGGAAAGCATCGGCAAATCCCGGAACCGGCGCCAACTCGGCGAGCTTTTCGGCGGTGACCTGCGCCTGGCTCCGGGTAACCGCGTAACCGGCGCGGGCACGATCGATAGCGGCGGCAAGTAAATCCTTAAGCGGCAATCTGCCGCCGAGCGCATGAGCATTCTCAAGCGCGATCGCCCAACCGCCTACGGCGCCCGGAACGGTAAGCGCGGCAAGAGGTCCGCGCGTCGGAATGGTCTCGTAATCACGATAGAGTTCAGGCTGCGCCGCCGCCCCGGCAGGTCCCGGCGCCATGATGGTGCGGATGCGGCCCGACGGCTCGCGGATCGACCAGAAGGCGTCGCCGCCCGCATGATTCATGTGCGGGTAGACGACCGCGATCATGGCCGCCATGGCCAGCATGGCTTCTAGCGCGTTGCCGCCCTCGGCAAGGATGTCGCGACCGGCTGCGGCGGCGGCGAAATGCGGGGCGGAGGCGACGCCGCGACGGTGACCGGCGCTATGCAAATCCATAAGGGCTAGTTTGTCACGGACCGCGAAACGAAACCACGCTTACGCAGCAGCGCGTCGGGGCTGGGAAGGCGGCCGCGGAAGGCCTTATAGGCGTCGGCGGGATCGCGCGAACCGCCGGCGGCGTAAATCGTCTTTTGCAGCCGCTCGGCGGTCGCGGGATCGAAAATATCGCCGGCTTCTTCGAAGGCCTCGAACGCGTCGGCATCGAGAACTTCCGACCACATGTAACTGTAATAGCCGGCCGCATACCCGCCGCCGGAGAACACGTGACTAAAATGCGGCGGACGATGGCGCATGACGATCTCTTTGGGCATATCGATGCGCGAAAGCGTGCCGGTCTCGCGGTTTCCCGGGTCGGCGCCGGCCGGGGACTGCGAATGAAAGTCGAGGTCGACAAAGGCGCATGCGAGATATTCGACGGTGGCGAAACCTTGATTGAAATTGCGGGCCGCGATCAGCCGTTGCAGCAAGTCTTCAGGCATCGGCGCGCCGGTCTGATAATGCCGGGCAAAACGCCGCAAAACCTCCGGCTGTTCGAGCCAGTGCTCGTAGAGCTGCGACGGCAGCTCGACGAAATCGGTCGCGACGTTGGTGCCGGAAATCTGCGGGTAGGTGACCGCGGAAAGAAGGCCGTGCAGAGCGTGACCGAATTCGTGAAACAAGGTGCGGGCGTCGTCGAAGCTCAGGAGCGTCGGCTCGCCGGTGGCCGCCTTGGCAAAATTACAGACATTGACGATAAGCGGCTGAACCGGACCGTCGAGTTTTTGTTGCTCGCGCAGGGAGGTCATCCAGGCGCCGCTGTGCTTCGAGGGCCGGGCGAAATAATCACCGAAGAACAAGCCGATCTCGCGGCCGTCCTTTGCACACACCTGCCAGACCCGCACGTCCGGATGCCACACCGGGACGTCGTCGCGCCGGGCGAAAGTTAAGCCGAACAGCCGCTGCGCCGTATAGAAGGCGGCCTCAATCATCGCTTCGAGGTTCAGATACGGCTTGATAGCCGCTTCGTCGACCTTGCAACGCTGCTGCCGCAGCTTTTCGGCGTAGTAGCGCCAGTCCCAGGGCGCCAGCGCGAAGTTGCCGCCTTCCTCCCGGATCAGCGCCCCCAGATCGTCGCGATCGGCGCCGGCTTTTGCCCGCGCCTTTGCCCAGACCGCGTCGAGCAGTTCGCGCACCGCCTGCGGCGTCTTGGCCATCGCGTCGTCCAGCCGGTACTGGGCAAAATCGGAAAAGCCGAGGAGGCGGGCGCGTTCGGCGCGCAGCTTCACCGTCTCGGCAATGATGGCGTTGTTGTCGGTCGGGCCGCCGTTGTCGCCACGCTTGACGAAGGCCTGAAATACCTTCTCGCGCAGGTCGCGGCGCCGGGCGAATTGGAGGAACGGCTCAACGCTCGACCGCGACAACGTGACGACGTGGCCATCGAGGCCGCGCTCCCGCGCGTCGGACTTCATCGCTTCGCGCGTGAACTCTGGCAGGCCGGCAAGCTCATCGCCCGCAACGGGGAGCGCATAAGCCTGCTCGTCGGCGAGCACGTTCTGGCTAAACTGGGTCCCCAGCGCCGCCAGCCGCTCAAGAATCTCGGCGAGCCGCTTCTTGGCCGGACCGTCAAGCGCTGCACCGGCGCGGCGAAAGGCGACGTGGTAGCGCTCGAGGACGCGGCTCTGCTCCGCGCCGAGGCCGAGCGAATCGCTTCGCTTCGCCAGCGCATCGATGCGGCCGAACAGAACCGCGTTGGTGTGGATCCGGTTCCAATGGGCGGCGATCCTCGGCGCAATTTCGCGCTCGATTTCGAGTAACGCGTCGTTGGTGTGGGCGCCGGCCAGAAGATGGAACACGTTTTCCACCCGCTCCAGCGCCCGGCCGCTTCGTTCCAGCGCCTCGATGGTGTTGGCAAAGTCGGGTGCCGCGTTCGAGCCGGCAATGTCGGCGATCTCGGCATCGTGTTCCGCAAATGCCCGCTCATAAGCCGGAACGAAATGTTCCGGCCTTATCTCGGCGAACGGCGGCGCGGCTTCCGGCGTGCGCCAATGCGCCAAAAAAGGGTTTCTGTCGGTCATCGGCTGATGATTGCTGGGATGGGAATCATGGAAAGACGCGGCTGATATAGGGCCCGTCGCATCTAATGTTAATGGCACAGATCGTCCTGGCCCCCCCGCGGATGGGCCTGAAAGACGCCTTGATCCAGCCGCTCCTTTCGGAGAAAGTGCCGTCGTCTTGAGCGCCCCGAGCATGTCAGTGAACGATTCCAATACGCAACCGAACCGCCGGCCTCGCCGAATTGTCTGGGAGAATGTGCTGACCGTCGTCAGCGCGGCCATTCTCATCAGTGCCGAAGTGTTCGGCGCCGCCTTCGCCGGTAGCTGGGCGATCGCCAACTTGTTGGCTCTCGGCTCGGTCGGCGCGCGCGCACTCGACGGACTTTTTGTGGTCACCGGCATTGTTGTCATGGTGCAGTTCGTGCGCGCCGCGCAACGCATCGAACCCTTCACCGCCGACTGAAGTCGTCACGCTGATCGACGGCGCGATTCAGATCTCGTTAAGACCAAAACGCTTGACAGAGCGTCACAATAGATTATTTCGATAGTGCCCAATTTCGCACGTGCCTGTGGCCGTGTGTCGGTCGGTGGGCATCCGGACAAGAGGCCGGACAGCCGCCTAAGGAAGAGAACACTACTTCCTTAACTCATGCGACCGGCAGCC
>Ga0302325_10006257_pt1 | contig 26808 bp, 30 predicted proteins | sample Palsa_T0_2_FD_201948 | JGI IMG/M metagenome (GOLD analysis project Ga0302325, IMG submission 201948) | Peat permafrost microbial communities from Stordalen Mire near Abisko, Sweden - Palsa_T0_2 | ecosystem: Environmental > Terrestrial > Soil > Palsa > Peat permafrost | place: Sweden: Abisko... | reverse complement strand
GACTCCAAGTTCGCCTCCGACCAACTCCGGTTTCAAAAGCGGCAGGAAATCAAACTCCGCGCCAAAGCAAAATCAATGGGTTTCGAGCTCATCCCCCTCCAGCAGGCCGGATGAGTTCCTTAGAAGGAACCTGGTGGATCCCCAGGAGTACTTATCACATATGAATTCAGACCGGAACGCGGAACGTTGCAAGCCGGCCAAGGGCCGCGATCAGACGGTCGATATCTTCGCAAGTGTTGTACAAGGCGAGCGACGGGCGCACCGTGCTCTCCACTCCGAAACGCCTGAGGATCGGCTGGGCACAATGATGTCCGGCGCGCACGGCGATGCCCTCGCGGTTGAGTGCAGTGCCGATGTCTTCGGTTCTGTGCCCATCCAGGACAAAAGAGAGCACACTGGCTTTCTCCGGGGCGGTGCCGATCAGCCGCAACCCGGGAATGTCCTTGAGCAGTCGCGTCGCGTAAATCAATAACTGGTGCTCGTACGCTTCGATCTTCTGAAGCCCGATCCTGTTCACGTAATCGAGCGCCGCCCCTAACCCAACCGCGTCAGCGATGTTTCCCGTCCCGGCTTCAAACCGGCCCGGCGCCGGTTGGAACAGCGAGCGTTCAAAGGTAACGTCGGTGATCATATTGCCGCCGCCTTGCCACGGTGGAGCTTCGTTGAGCAGAGCTTCCTTGCCGTAAAGCACGCCGATACCCGTCGGCGCGAAAATCTTGTGACCGGAGAACACGAACCAATCGGCGTTGAGATCCTGAACGTTGACGGGCATGTGCGAGACGGACTGCGCGCCGTCCAATAGGACCTTGGCTCCCGCCGCGTGCGCCGCCTCGATAATTTGCTTCGCCGGCGTGATGGTTCCCAGCGCATTCGACACCTGCGGAAATGACACTAGCCTGGTCTTCGAACTCAACAGCTTGGTGTACTCGTCGAGCAGCACTTGGCCGTTGTCGTCCACGGGAGCCACTCGCAATCGCGCGCCCTTTTCGTTCGCCAGCTGCTGCCAGGGCACGATGTTCGCGTGGTGCTCGAGCCAAGTGATCACAATCTCGTCGTCCTTGCCGATGAATTGCCGGCCCCAGCTCTGCGCCACCAGATTGATGGCCTCCGTCGCCCCGCGCACGAAGACAATCTCTTTCACCGACGACGCGTTCAAAAAGCTTCGCACTTTTTCGCGCGCTTTCTCGTAAGCGTCCGTGGCACGCGCGGCCAACTCGTGCGCCGCCCGGTGGATGTTCGAGTTTTCATGCTCGTAGAAATACTTCAAACGGTCGATCACGGCCTGCGGCTTTTGCGTAGTTGCGGCGTTGTCCAACCAAACCAGTTGGCGGCCGTTGACCTGTTCCTGAAGAATAGGAAAATCCTGGCGCAGCAGGTTCACGTCAAAGGGCGCTCCGAACGCGGGCGCCGATGGTGTAGGAATAGTAGCATCGGTCCAAGAGGGCACGGCGGGCGCGAGTGATTCGAGCAGCGCCTTCAGTTCGGCTTCACCGGGAAGGTTGATCGACGGCGCCAGGGTTCGGCCCAGCGGAACGTCGGCGCGCAGATCTTGCGGCATTGGGGGGGCTAAATTGCCAGACGCCGGAGTTGTGGCGGCGTCTTTTCCCGGCCACTCGTTAAAGAACTGGTTGGCCAGTCGCGTCAGAGTCTCAACATCCGGCAAGCTGAAGCCTTCAGGTCCGCTTGTTGTAGTCATAGTATTTGTTCGTCTCCACGTCTTCCAAAACGCCCAGTGCGTCTTCGGTCAGAACGGCGAGAGAGCAATACAGCGAGACCAGGTATGAGGCGATCGCCTTGGGATTGATGCCCATGAAACGCACCGAGAGGCCTGGTGATTGCTGGCCCGGAAGATTTGGCTGAAACAGTCCCACAACGCCCTGTTTTCGTTCACCGGTGCGAATCAGCAGAATATTCGTCTTATGCTTTTCTACCGCCAGCTTGTCCGAAGGAATGAGCGGAATGCCGCGCCAAGTGGTGAATTGCGAGCCGAATAAAGAAACGGTCGGGGGAGGAACGCCCCGCCGTGTGCACTCACGGCCGAAAGCCGCGATAGCGGCCGGATGCGCCAGGAAGAATCCGGGCTCTTTCCAGACCGTGGCTAGCAGTTCGTCCAGGTCGTCCGGTGTAGGGGCGCCCGTGCGAGCCTTTACGCGCTGCTTGGCTGCCGCGTTGTGCAGCAAACCGTACTCGCGGTTATTGATCAGCTCGCTTTCCTGCCGCTCCTTGACGATTTCGATCGTCAGGCGTAACTGCTCGCTGATCTGGTTGAAAGGAACGCTGTAAAGGTCGGACACGCGGGTATGCACATCTACCACGGTATTGACCGCGGTCAGCATGTATTCCCGCGCCGGCGATTCGTAGTCCACGAAGGTCTGCGGCAGCACACGCTCGTCGCGGTCCGAACAGTCCACTGTCACTTTGGACTCGTCCTTCACCCGATTCAATCGATAAATTCCCGCCTCCACCGGTACCCACTGCAGCAGGTGGGTGAGCCAGCGCGGAGTGATCCGCGACATCTGCGGAGCAGTTTTTGTAGCGTTTGCTAATTGTCTAGCTGCTACGTCGCCTAAAGCGGTGTAGACTTCTGGTTCATTGGCCATTCGCTATCGGATCTCCCTTGGTCTTTTGTGATTGTTAGTGTCGATCTAGAGGCTGTTTTATGCGGTCCACGATCCGGCGAGCGACTTCTGGACGAGCATAAGCAAGGATGCGTGAAACATTCCCCTGCGGGAATCATAGCATTGTCGATAGAAAACATCTAGTTTCTATTCGGCCGCGTTCGGATCCACCTGCCGGATCGGCAAATCCCAGTGCACCTCGGTAAGCTCCCAGCGGCGCTGCTCCTCGTGCTTCATCTTAGCTTGGTCGGGAAACAACTGCTTTTCGACTTTGCTCCCTTGCGAAGAAGACGCGACGTCTTTGTAGTAGATCACGATGCGATAGTCCCAGCGATGATCTTCGCTGGTGTGCAAGCCCGGACGAAAAACCTCGTATTTGAGTACGCCGCCCAGTTCCTTCTCCTTATTCAGGGTCGCGATCTGATACTTCTGGAAGATCTGCCAGAACTCGTCCTGATAGCCCCACTTCACTTTGTAGACCCACTCGACGATGTACGGCTGGCTGGTTTGCTGAGCGTGCAAAAGGCCGGACGGCAGCACGGAAACCGCCAGTAGCGCAAATGAACGGACTGCTGTTCGCATAGTGGCTAGAGTATGCTCCTCCAATTCCCTAGAATGTAACTCGTAGGCCGGGGTTGGATCAACCTCGGGATGTTCGCGCCGACAATTCCAAGCCCACCGGCACGGAGATACACCCGCCGGCATGGGAGGTGGCGGGATGCGTAAAGATCAAATACGGACGATCCGACAGGTTCAGCCGCGCAAGGCCCCTTCGAGGCCGAATGTATGCTCCAACGCATGGGGCTCTTGTATCAACGGAAGTCTACGAAGTCTGATTACCGCAGGGAAAGGGCGCCCCAACCCGAAAGAAACGAATGCCGGCCGGCAGCAATAAGGTCAAGCAGGGCTGACTCAACGGCGGCGGCTGATCCCAGGCGGCCTCGCCTGAGTGGCAAACTTCGGTACTCTACTGCGGGCCGCATGGGGCCCCGGCAGAGTCCCGCGGGCCGGCGCTCCCAACGGGTGTTGCCAGGAAGCCCAACGTGCCTCCATCCGGCTGCCATAATTCGCCGACAATCACACCTGCTTTGTTGATCCCCAACGCTATCGCTCCATCGGCGAAAGGTCCGATCGCGGTATACACTCCGTCGGCATAGAGAAAAGCTTCTTCGTTGGATTGGTTAGACAATTGGTAAAATCCGACAATCTGTCCAAGATTGTTGATGGCCATGGCCCAGGTGTTGAGAGCGCCTGGGAACGACAATGTCAGCAGTTCATTCGACTTCTTGATATAGGCGAACCCGACGTTCTTCCGATCGGAGCCCTGTCCCTCAAAGTAGTATCCCACCCGGTCGCCCAGATCTACTTTCCGTCGGCCAGGACGAAAGACTGCAGGGTCGTCGCGCCGTTATTGTCGAAGATGCGCCCGACGATCGCGCCGCAATTGTTGATGCCGTAAAGCGAAGTCTGCATCTGGGATTGTGGGAAATCGACGGTGTTCATCGCGCCCTTCGCCCATAGGAAACCGTGCGTGTACACGTAACTGTCGTAGTAGTAACCGACCACGTCCCCCGCATCGTTGATACCAGTCGCCACTGTGCCAAGGAAGCTGGCGCCGGGAAAATCGAATGTCGTGTAGGTGTAATTTGATTGGCCCTGAACGGCATTCGATAACGCAGCCGTAAGCACAACCAACAATGCGGTGGACTTCCGGCAGGTCATTCGGGTTTCTCTCCAAAACCACCGTACCATGCGGAAATTACCGGCAGGTTGGAGTTTCACCGGCCGTGTATCGAAGGTCCAAGCATGAAACAACGTAGCTTCTGTACCCAGACCGGATGCCAGGATGGAGGGCATCCCGAGGCGGGACTGCTACAAACCACTAATGGGATTTTCTACGGACCACATTGAAAGCTTTCGAGCAACGCTGGCTTTGAGGTGGTGCCATAGAAGCACAACTCCCCTCCGCCGCCTTCCCGGTTTACGGCTCCAAAAGCTCTCTGGCAACAGGGACGGCCAACACAGTATCCGCATCAACGATCGGTATCGAATTTGTTTTCGCTGGGAGGACGATGAGGCGCAAGATGTCGAAATCACCGATTATCACTGAAAAGCGCAAAGCGCGCGCCGCGATCCGTTTTGCGCGTGTTCCTGAGAAACTATCGCCCATTCATCCCGGCGAAGTATTAGCGGAAACCCTTCGCGAGGCCGGAATAAGCGCATCGAGCGCCGCCATCGCCATGGGACTGCCTCCCAGCACCCTCACGCGGATCATCAAAGGTCAAAGAAACGTTACCGCGCCGATCGCGTTGCGCATCGCGCGTTATTTCGGCGCGTCGCCGGACATCTGGATAGGAATCCAGACCGATTACGATCTTCAAATAGCGAAAGACCGTGAAGGAACGAAAATAGAGCGCGAGGTTCGTCCTCTTGGTCAACTTCAGGCGTGAACACTTCAGGCGTGAACCAGGCCCCTACGCCGCCGCCTGCCTTCGATACACGGCGGGCGAAACGCCTACTTGCCGGATGAACCAGTGCGACAGATGGCTCTGCGACGAAAATCCGGACGACAGCGCCACGTCCACCACCGGCAGATCCGTGTTGCGCAGCAGTTCCTTGGCCCGTTCGATGCGCCGCAGCAGCACGTACTGGTGCGGCGATTGCCCGACCGCGGTCTTGAACGCGCGCGCCAGATATAACGGGCTGATGTCCACTTCGGCGGCCATGGCTTGCAGGCTCAGGTCGCCTTCCAGATTATCCTCGATAAATTCGATCACTCGACGCATTTTCCAGCCGGCCAGGGGCCTGGCAGGAAGCATGCGGACCGGCCGCGAGCGCGATGAGTGAGTGCGGGCCAGATGGACGGCCATCATCTGCGCAATGGTATCGATGTACAAGCCGTCGCCGTCGGCATTGCCTTCGCGCAAGGCGTTGGTGATGGCGATAGCCAGTTGCTCCAGCAGCGGGTCCAGAATCGCAAAGCGCGGCACCAGTTCGGCGCCCGAACTGTCGCACCCATAGATTTCGCTGGCTGCCGCTTCGTAAACGGATTGGCGCAGGTACACCTGCAGGATCTCCGGCCGTCCCGCATGCTGCCACTGAGCGGTGGCGTCTCCTGGCGTCAGGCAGATGCGGCGCGGTCCGATGAGCGCCGTCTCCCGCGCGGCGCCTTCAATCTTGCGGGTCACCTGAGTCGGCCGGCTCAGATGATAGATCAGCGACGGATGCCGAATGGGCCGTTCGACGGCTTGGAACGGGGCTTCCTCTAGAATCGCGGCGTGTAGCGATCGCCAGCCCGCGTCCTGGCTATGGGCGATCAGGCGGTTTCCAGAGCGCAGCACGCGACCGTGCGTTTCGTGCGCGGTAAAAATTGAATTGGGCGGTACGATCACGGTAACCACTCCAGACGTGGAGCACGTCCAACTTATGGTTCCCATTGTACCTCAGTTAACTCTGCGCGCCGGCCTCCAACCCAGCGTCTATCTAGTTGAGAACTTTGTTGGTAGGAGTACACTGATGAAGCGAAACCCCGAAAACGTTCTCCGTATGCATTCAAGTCTTGACGAAAGTCCGCCGATAACCCATAATGTGGGAACGGTTTGCAGATGGAGCCTTCAAGTTTTGCACAAATGGAGTTCTAAAGTGACGCGTTTGCGGCGGCCCCGCGATACTAGGTGAAGTAAGTTTCATATTTTCATATGCACCGGCGCCTTCTTTCTCTTTTTGTTTCGTTTGCGCTTCTCGCCGGGTTGGCGTCTGGAAGCACTAACACCCGTAAAAAGCGGCATCATGTGGTACGCAGCACCGTCAACGCCGTAAAAGCGTCTGTCACCGCGGTGGTGACGGCGCCGCCCAAGCTGATTGGAGTGCATCGGTCTAAAAAGCGGATCGCCGCGGCCCTGGTGGATCCCACGCTGGGCGATTCGGTGGATGGCGAGGATTTGATCGCTCGCCGCGCCGCTGTACAGGCGCTGGGACCGCAGAATGGCGCGGTTGTCGTGGCCGATCCGAACACCGGGCGCATTCTCTCCGTGGTGAATCAGAAGCTGGCGTATCAGGGCGCGTATGAGCCCTGTTCCACCATTAAGATTGTCGCAGCGCTGGCGGGGTTGAACGAAGGCATCATCAATCAGGAAAGCGCGCTGCGGGTTACCAAACGCCACTCGGTGGACCTGACGGAAGCCCTGGCGCATTCCAACAATGCCTACTTCGCGTCGGTTGGCGAGAAACTGGGATACGACAAAATCGTCCAGTATGGCCAGATGTTTGGTTTGGGTGAAAAGGCCGGACTGAACATCGATTCCGAGCAGCCAGGTTTAATTGCCGAAGCGGCGCCCTCCGACGGTCTGGGAATGATGACCAGCTTCGGCGAAGGCTTTTCGATGACGCCTATGGAACTCACCGCGATCGTCTCTGCGGTGGCTAATGGTGGAACGCTGTATTATCTCCAGCACCCGAATTCGCAAGCCGAAATCGATCAGTTTGTTCCCCAGGTGAAGCGGCAGCTCGAGATCACCCAGTGGCTGACGGACATCAAGCCGGGCATGATGGGCGCGGTGGAATACGGCACCGCCCGCCGCGCGGGCTTCAGCGCCGCCGAGCCGATTTTCGGCAAAACGGGTACCTGCACCGACAACCGGACGCCCGTTCATTTGGGCTGGTTCGGTTCTTACAACGAGGTTGCCGGGCGCAAGCTGGCGGTGGTTGTTCTGCTCACCTCAGGGCAACACTCGGTCAGCGGTCCCATCGCCTCGGGAGTAGCAGGCGCGGTCTATAAGAATCTGTCCGAAGAGAACTACTACGCTCACGCCACTCCGCAGATTTCGCCGGCCACCCTGGTTTCCAACTACTCCTACTAAGTAGCAAACTGAGCCATGACCGTGAGGGAGTGGTCTAAAAATGTTCCCTCAGCTCCTCAAACCGCGCGATCTTTAGCAACCGCCCCGGACCCTCCCGCAATTCCGCCCGCTCCAGCGTCCAGGTTCGCTCGTGCGGCACGAACACCGCGTGAAGGCCCGCCTCGAGCGCCGGATTCACATCGGACTTCGGCGAGTTCCCGATCATCCAGGTATGCGCAGGATCGAGCGCGCGCTCGCGAATCAGCGCGGCGTAGGACCGCGCGTCCTTCTCCTTCACAATGGCGGTGTGGCCGAAGTAAATCCCCAGGCCCGATCGATCCAGCTTCAGCTTCTGCTCTTCCGGATCGCCTTTGGTGAACAGCGTCAGGCTGTGGCGCCCGGACAGATACTCCAACGTCTCCTCCACCCCCGGAATAATTTCGATCGGATGATGCAGGATCTGCTCGGTGAAACTCATGATGCGCGGCAGATCTTCCACTCTGACGTCCCGCTCCACCAGCTTTTGATAGCACTCGGTAAGGTTGCGGGCGAAATTTACAGTCCCGTAGCCATGCGTCTTATTGTTGACGGTTTCGATCTCGTCCAGCACCGCGCGGACCTCAGCCGGCGACATTGCCGAGTGGGCCAGAAAATCGCAGAAGTCGTCGAACGCGCGCTCGAAATAGATATTGTTCTCCCACAGCGTGTCGTCGGCGTCCACAATCAGATTTTGGCGTTCCCCAATTCTCGAAACGCCGCTCACACGCCCAGAGTCCCCTTGGCGTGTCCGTTGGTGGGCGCTACTGCGCGCGCGTGCTGGATCTGGCGCTGGCGCGAATTGTAGCTGGGGAAGAACTCGGCCAGCCGCCGCATTCGATCGGCTTCCGATCGCGTGGCCAGCAGAATCTGGCGGAAATCCAGGTCGGGCACCACTTGCGCCAGTTGAAAACTGAGCTGTGGATCGCTGAGCTCGGATTCGTGTACCGGTTCGGAATCCTCGAGCGCGCGCAGATCGTTATAGGATTCGATCACGCGTTTGCGGACTTCCGGCGGAATCGGGTCGGCGGCTTCATCGTCGAAATACTCCACCGCGCCGCGTAAGTACGGCTTTTCGTCGTTCAGCAGGATAATTTCAAAACGCCGGCGGCCCAAAGTGATCAGATCCATGCGTCCGTCCGGATACTCTTTGATGACTTTCTCCACCGTAGCCGTGCAGCCGGTATTTACGATGCCCTTTTCGCCGGCCAGCACGACACCGAACTCCGTATGGCCCCGCTGTATGTCCGCGATCATCTGCTTGTAGCGCTCCTCGAAGATGTGCAACGGCAACGCCGTCCTGGGAAACAGCACCACTTGGAGCGGAAAAAGCGGCAACAGCTCTTCCTGCATGTGTACCATTATGCTGCTTGCTTCCCCGAGTTGCACGCTCACTCGAAGCTGTGGGACCATTCGTACGCGGACGTTAACACCTTGGTTTCGCCCCTGAGAGACTAATGCTACTGAAGCTGAAGCGCACGCCCGGTCTGTACCTGGTCGGCTTCATGGGATCGGGCAAATCGGCCGTCGGCCGCCTGCTGGCCGACGAACTCGGCTGGTTTTTCGCCGACATCGACGAGGACATCGAGACGGCGCAAGGCGTGTCCATCGCCGAAATTTTCGACACGCGCGGCGAGCAGGAATTCCGCGGAATGGAACGGGAGGCGTTGCGCAAACGCGTGCGGGAGGTGGAGTGCGGCAAGCCCTTGGTTCTGGCGCTGGGCGGAGGCGCGTTTGTGGACGCGGTCAATAGGAAGCTGCTCGAAGAGCGCGGAGTCACGGTATGGCTGGATTGTCCCTTCCCGCGCATCAGCGCGCGATTGAACGGTCTGACGCATCGCCCGCTCGCGCGCGATCCCGAGAAGTTCCAGCGGCTGTATGACGACCGCCTCGAATTCTACTGCCAGGCCGAGCATCGCATCGCAGCCGACACCGACGATCCAGCGGCCATCGTGGCTGACATTTTGAAGCTTCCGATTTTCTAGTACCGCATGGCCGCCTCCTTGCGCCGTCAGGCTCTTCGCATCTTTCAAGCTGCCGTGAAGGCAGCCGATCCATATCAAGCCGTGCTGCGGGATCAAGCCGTGCTGCGCCATCTGCGGATCGACGCTAAACCTTACCGGAATATTTTTGTGATCGGCGCTGGTAAGGCCAGCGCGCAGATGGCCCGCGCCATCGAGCGATTGCTCGGCGCGCGGATAACGGGTGGCGAGATCAACGTCAAAGACGGTCACGCCGCGGCGCTGCGGCGTATCCAGATAAACGAGTGCGGGCATCCGGTGCCGGACCAGCGCGGAGTGGCCGGCGCGCGCCGTATCGCGAAAATTGCAGAACAGGCCGGCCCGGACGATCTGATCGTTTGCTTGATTTCGGGCGGCGCCTCCGCTCTGCTGCCCCTGCCCGCGCCGCCCATCTCGCTCGCCGAAAAACAGAAGACCACCCGGTTGTTGCTGAATTGCGGCGCCAGCATCCACGAGATTAATTGCGTTCGAAAGCACATCTCGCGGATCAAGGGCGGACAACTCGCGCGCCTGGCTTATCCGGCCACGCTGCTCACTCTCATTCTCTCGGACGTGATCGGCGACGATCTGGACGTCATCGGCTCGGGACCCACCGTTCCAGACCGCTCCACATTCGCCGATGCGCGCGCCATCTTCGAGAAATACCGCATCTGGAACAAGCTGCCGTCCGCCGTGCGCGTCCGCGTTAGCTCCGCAGCCGGGGAAACTCCCAAGCCCGGCGATAAAATCTTCGAGCGGACCCGCAACGTTATCGTCGGCAGCAACGCTCTGGCCGTAAACGCCGCGGCGCTCGAAGCACGGCGGCTCGGCTTCCATACCCTGGTGCTGTCGACCTTCCTGGAAGGAGAGTCGCGCGAAGTAGCGCGCGTTCACGCCGCCATCGCGAAGGAAATTCAGGCCTCGGGCAGACCCGTGCACGCCCCCGCGTGCGTGATCTCAGGCGGCGAAACAACGGTGACCGTTCGCGGCCCGGGACTGGGCGGCCGCAACCAGGAATTCGCTCTCGCCGCCGCGCTGGACATTGCGGGTTTACGCGACGCCGTGATTCTGAGTGGAGGCACCGACGGGACCGACGGACCCACCGACGCGACCGGCGCCATTTCCGATGGAACCACGGTAGCTCGCGCGCAAGCCCTGGGCCTAAGCGCAGCCGCGTTTCTTCGGAACAACGACTCGTATCATTTTTTTGAAGCCACCGGCGATTTGATCAAAACCGGCCCCACCGGCACTAACGTCGCGGATATTCAGTTGATCCTGGTGCGTTAGCTACTCGTGTTCCACCTTCAGCGGAGCCTTCGGCGCACTGGGCGGCTTGGGCAAAACCGGTGCGCTGGGGATGTCGGGGAAGGTTGTGGTTGTTTCTTCCGCGCTGGCCTTGCGAACCGTGACGGTTCCACGCCCAGTCTCCAGCCGCAATTCGGGCCCCGCGCCCGTGCCGCCCACCACGCTTGCAAGATGGCCCGATGAATCTTCCCGGAGCGGATCGCCATAATCGTTAGTCGCTTCACCATGTTCGGTGGAAGCTTTCAAATCGAACTTGGCGCCCACCGGCAGCGCCAGATCAATGTCTCCGGATCGCGTGTGGACTTCCATCTTCGGCAGGTTCTTGCCGGGCTTTAGATCCACATCGCCTCGGTTCAGCGTCAAATCCAGCGACTGCGTGAATTCGGAAAGCTGCACATCGCTGGACCGGGCCTTCAAACTGATCGGTCCGACAATGTTGTTCCCGCTGAAGTCCCCCCGGCTCATCCGCACTTGCCCAATCAGCTTCTCAAAACTAAGCGAGTTTTGCGGATCTTCCCAGCGCAGGGGCTGCGCGAGATTGCCCAACTGAATCTCCCCGACGTACGTTCCATTCACCGTCACCAGCCCCGCGATATTCCGCAGTTCCACGTCATCGCCCCGGCCCTTCAGTTCCACGCTGCCCTTAACGTCCACCGCGCGGATGATATCGCTGGCGCGCGTGTCGATCTGCACGTTGCCGCCTAGATTCTCCAGCCGCACGCCCGCGTTATCGCTGTTGATGTTCACGGTCCCGTCGATACCCTGGATATCGAAATCGCCGTAGCGCCCGTGCGCTTCTATCGACGATCCTCGCGGAACGGTAATGTCCAGTTCCGCATTCGGCTGTACGCGATCGCTCACCTTGTCCTGGTTGGTTCGCACGATGATCTGATCGCCTTCCTGGATCAGCTCCAGCGGCGTCTGTTTGTTGGCGCTATCGGCATCGGCCTGCTGGAACGACCGCATGGTTTCCTGTCCGCTGGCCTTCACCGTCGTGTCCGTGGTCCCGTTGATTTTGGCGTTGCCTCGAAAACTCTCGATCACGATGCGGCAATTCTTGGGGCAGGGCTTTTCCACCGGCGCCAAAGTATAGTCGTAGGACTCGCCCATCGGCAACACCACGCGCCTCCACGCGCTGCGCGTGGGGAACCAGGACGGAGCGTTGTGCGCGGTATACATCGTCGCGCCCACGACGCAGATTACGAAAATCAGCGCCCACTCCCCGCCTGACACACCGTTGCGCGGCAGCGGCCTGGAGTTCATAGACCAGAACAGGATTTCGATCAGCCGGATGCCGCCCCAGGCGATCAGTAAAAACGGCCAGAACCGCGAGATCGCGTCCACCAGAGGAATCTCCGGCCACAGATTGCGAAACAAGAATAGAACGCCGAGTCCGATCAGGATCAGCGGTCCAATCACAGAACCGCGTCTCATATTGCGTTACCTCCGGACGGCCGGTCGCCGGCTTGGCCGGGATAGTTGCCGCTGTACGGCGGCTGTCCCGGCTTCACGGTCGCTCGCTCCAACAATTTCAGGAGACCAAACACGATGATCAAAATCGGCCAGGTCCGCCAAAATCCGTAAACGCCCGCATAGTCGATGGCCACCAAGGCCCCCAGCGTGATCAGCATGATCGGCCCGCGGATGGCTTGTATGAAGGTGCTGGCTTGCGGGAAACTGCTAGCGTCGTTCATCGACGGCCTCCCTCACGGGTGGTGCGTGCCGCTCTTGTGACGCTGGATGTCCCGTAAAACGTTCGTAGAGCATATAGGCGCCCAGACCAATCAAAGCCACCGGCCAGTATCGAATCACCTGGCTGATGCGAAGAATATCGAGATTGTGCAGCAGAAAGAGCACGCCCACCGCGATCAAAACCGTCGGCGCCGGCGGAAATCGCGTGGGATGGCCGGCGCGCGGCATGATACTTGAGAACTCGTCGACAGGCTGTCCAAGCTGGCGGCGCTTCGCCGTGTGGTAGGCCTCAAAGGCCATGTAGAAGACCCAGATCGCAATCATCATCCCGAACAGCGGCTGCAGGTTGCCGCTCGTATCGTCGCTGCTTACGATGGCAATGAGAACGCCGAAGACCACCACGTGGATAAATCCCTTCACGTATTGGCCGTTGTAGATGGCGCCCACGCCGGGAATGAAGCCCAGCAGGAACGCCAGTCCCGGCGATGCTCCCGCGTCGGTTATGGGGGGATGCGCAGGTTGCGATGTAGTGTACGGTGTCGCTTCAGGCGCGGCGTACGGCGTGGCTTCGGGCGTCGTGAATGGCATAGGAGGTGGAGCGGGCGGCGGTGGAGGCGCGGGCCATGCGGCGCGGGGCGCATGCTCCTCGCAGTAGACGGTTCCATCGGCTTGGTGGCGGCACGTTTCGCACAGCGCCTTTCCGCACTCCCGGCAATAACCGACGGCCGGGGCGTCCGGATGATTTAAGCAATTCATTGCTGGCTACCTTCTTTCACTCCCCGTTGTGGCTGACCCGCCGGTTCCTGATCGCTCCATTCTCTTAGACGCGATTGAATTTCGATCACCAGCCGCAGATTGTCGTAATACTTCATGGCCCGGTCATAGACCCGATGCGAGTGATCGTCGATCCCTTGCCACACCTTTACCGGATCCAAATCCGACGGCCGCAACTGCCTCGGCTCGATGTGCGCGAAGCGCGCCAGCATGGAGAAGGACAGAATCGTCATCGCCATGCCCATCACGTAACGCGGTTGCAGCCAGCTCTGAAATAATCCGCCGAACAACCGCTTGGCCCAGGACGGCCGCGGATCGCTCGGGAGCCGCTCGGCCATCGCGCCCGGCCCGATCGGGGCGTGGTGCAGAATGCGCGTTAGCAACTCCGCCGGCGGCTCCGGCTCGGGCACGCGCTCGAAGAACGCCGTCACACCTGCGACATCCTCCGCCAGCTGCTTGCACGTCGCGCATCCTGACAAGTGACTCTCGAGCGCGGCTCTCTCCTCGGCGCGGAGAGTTCCGTCCACGTAGTCGCACAGCAGGATTTCAAATTCCGCGCACGTCATGTCTTATAACAGCCTCAAATACGAATCTTCTGCCTGCGAAGCACCCGGGCCAGCTCGGCGCGCCCGCGATTCAATCGCGACTTCACCGTTCCTTCCGGAACGTTCAGGATTTGCGCGATCTCCCGATATTCTAATTCTTCCAGATCGCGAAGAATCACCGTCTCCCGCAATTCCGGCGACAATTTCTGCAGCGCGGCCTGCAACAGCTCGGTCGCTTCCCGCCCGGCCAGCATTCCGTCGGTCCTGGCAATCATCGCCGTGTTCTCTTCGAGCGGAACCGCTTGATCTTCAATCGACTCCGTGGCCCGCTCCATCCGCGTCCGGCGATAATGATCGATCAGCAGATTTCTCGTGAGCCTGGTCAGCCAAACCACGAACAGGCCCTCGCCCGCCCGGAAGCTTCTGAGGTTCTTGAACACCCGCAGGAAAACATCTTGCGTAAGATCCTGGGCCTCCACATCGCTATTGGTGAAACGGTAGCAAATAGAATACACACGCCGGGTATGCACCCTGACCAGGTCTTCCCAAGCGGCTTCCTGGCCCCCCAGGCACCGTTCCACGAGTTGGACATCGGCATCCAAGCTGTTGCTCGTCCGGACTTGCGAATAAGGCGCTTCCCAGCTCCATTTCGCCGCCGGTATCGCCACCGTTGCCATGCTGCTTCTTATCTCCTGCTTCCACTAATGAAAACGAGGATCTATGATAAGAAGTTCACTTGAATCCAAGCTTTACATTCCACACAGGGCCGGCCGTCAAACGCCGCTGATGACTTTGCCCCCGCCAGCCGCCATAAGTCGTTCCCGCCCTTCCCGAACTATAATCCTGGCTGTCCTAGCCAGTTTGTTTGTTGTTGTACTTCTAGCTTACCGGACGCGAGGCACAACTTTCCGCTGGGATTTGTTCCTCGCCACGCTCGACCATGTGAACTGGGGTTGGCTGGCTGCCTCTATTTCCTTGATTTTGCTGAGTAATGTGGGCCGGGCGCTGCGGTGGCAAGTGATGCTGCGGCCCTTCGGAAGACCTATCGGCCTGTGCCGCCTGACTTCCGATACCGCCATTGGCCTCACCGCCGGAGTGCTCCTGGGACGTGTTGGCGAAGTGGTCCGGCCGTATCTGATCGCGGTCCAGACAGGCCTGCCATTCTCGTCCCAAGCAGCGGCTTGGATGCTGGAACGTATGCTGGACCTTCTGGCCGTATTACTACTTTGCGGCTATGCGCTCATACGCATTCCGCAGTATAGCTGGCGTTTAGGTCCCAAGGTTCAGGAAGCCCTCGCGGCCGGCGGCTACTCGCTGGCCCTGGCCGGCGCCGTCTGTCTGGTTCTGCTGCTCGCCTTCCGCGATCCCGCAGGCCGGGCGCAAAGGCGCATCCTGAGCGCCCTCACCTTCCTCCCGCAACAAGAGCAGCAGAGGGTGGCGCATGTGCTGGAAGCCTTCGCGCAAGGAGTGGAATGTACTCGTAACCCCCGATTGCTCGCGCTCCTGTTGAGTTACACGTTGCTCGAATGGGTTGTCATCGTCGCCAGCAGCTTCGCTCTCTTCCGGGGATTCTCAGCTACCCACGGGTTCAGGCCGCTGGACGTCCTGGTGCTGCTGGCTTTCATGACGCTGGGCAGCCTGGTGCAGGTCCCCGGACTCGGTGGTGGAGTACAAGTTGCTTCCATTGTTGCGCTTACCAGGATCTATGGCGTTCCACTTGAAGCCGCATCGGGCATCGCTATTCTGCTTTGGCTGGTTGGCTCCATCGCCATAGTGCCCTTCGGGCTGGCCTGCGCCTTCCATGAAGGACTGAATTGGAGTAAACTTAAGCTGTTGTCAGCAAAGCACATACTGGAAGATCGAGAAGCATGAACTGCCCGTTTTGCGGCCACAAAGAGGACAAAGTCATCGACTCGCGCGAGAGCAAGGAGGGCGACGTCGTCCGCCGGCGCCGCCAGTGTCTGGGGTGCGAGCGGCGCTTCACCACCTACGAGCGCAGTGACGAAATCCCCTACATGGTCGTCAAAAAGGATGGACGGCGGGAGAAGTTCGATCGCCAAAAGGTCCTCAACGGTCTGCTCAAAGCCTGCGAGAAGCGTCCCGTTGCCATGGCGAAGTTGGCCGAGGTGGTAGACGCGGTGGAAGCCAGGCTCGCCGACAATTCCGATCGGGAGATCACGACCACGGAGATCGGCGAGATGCTCATGGAACACCTCAAGAACCTCGATAAGATAGCATATGTGAGATTTGCATCGGTCTATCGGGACTTTCAAGACGTGGAGGCGTTTCTCAATGAATTGAAGAACTTGGTGCTGCACAAGCGTTCTTAGTACTTCTTGCCGTCAGGTACTATTCACAGCGTCCAAAGTTCGTGTAACCAATCTGGAATCAGAACATCTTCTATTTAGGGCTTAACTTCGCGATCGATTCGATGCTATAATCGATTGCTAACATTGAAGGTCGGCACGGTGGCTGACCGCGCGCCTAAGCTAGTGGTTTGTATATAGGTTAACATACCCCGCCAGGTGGATATCCGTGCGAAGTGCTGTGCCCGGTTGGGGAGGTGAGCATCCAAGTGGATCAATTCGAAGATCATTTTCTAGCAGAGGGCCACGAACCCCTCGGACTTCCATTCGACGAAGAAGCAAATTTCTTCCACCCGGAGGAAGTTCAAGAAGAGGAGTTTCCGGCCCAGCAGGCCGAAGAGTCGATTTACACCGACGACCCGGTACGCGTGTATCTGCGCGAAATGGGCGCCGTTCCGCTGCTCACTCGCGAAGGCGAAGTCAATCTGGCTCGCCGCATGGAACGCGGGAAGCTGCGGATGCAGAAGTCCATCAGCCGCTCCGCTCTGGTTCAACTGAGGGTTTCCGAAATCGCCGAGTTGCTGAAGCGTGGCGATGACGAACTCGACAACTTTGTAGATTTCGGCGACGTAGAGGAAGGCAGTCCCGCCGATACCAAGAAGCAGGCCGAGGTTCGGGCGCAGTTCGCCGACCTGATCGCGCTGCAGAGAAAGCAGCTCCAGTTGATCGACAAGCTGGAGACTGTGCCCTTCAGCAACAAGAAACTCCGCCGTAAGGCCCAGGGCAGAGTGCACCGCGCTAAGGTGGAAATGTCGCAGGCCATTCGCCGCCTGCCTTGGCTGCCTTCGCGCTGGAAGCAGTTCGCTAAGGAAATCGAGCATGCCGTCGAGCAGTTGGCGCATCTGGAAGCCGAACTGCGCAAGCTGGAAGGCCGTTCCGGCCTCGCCGCGCAGGCTCGCACGCGCGAGTTGCGCCGCGAAGTTCGCAAGCTGGAAACCGCGGCTGGCGCGTCGCTCGGCGACCTCAAGCACAGTATGTCGGTAATCCGCCACGGCGAAATCGAAGCCGAGCGGGCCAAGAAAGATCTGGTGGAAGCCAACCTTCGCCTGGTGGTTTCCGTCGCCAAGAAGTACGTCAACCGGGGGCTGCACTTGCTGGATCTGATCCAGGAAGGCAACATCGGCTTGATGCGCGCGGCCGACAAGTTCGAGTACCGGCGGGGCTACAAGTTTTCAACCTACGCCACCTGGTGGATTCGCCAGGCCATTACGCGCGCTATCGCGGACCAATCGCGCACCATCCGCATCCCGGTGCACATGAACGAGAGCATGAACAAGTTCCTGCGCGCCACGCGCGAGCTGGAAAAGGAACTCGGCCGTGCTCCCACTAACGACGAAATCAGCCGCCGGATGGACATTCCGGTGGAGAAAGTCCAAAAGCTGAAGACCATCTCGCGCGATCCGGTTTCGCTCGAAACGCCGGTGGGCCGCGATGGGGAATCGGCGCTGGGCGACCTGATTGAAGACCGCTGGGTGGGTTCGCCCGTGGACGCGGTCATCGATTCCAACGTCCGCGACGAGACCGCCAACATTTTAAAGACCCTGTCTCCCAAGGAAGAGAAGGTGATCCGGCTGCGCTTCGGCATCGGCTGCGAGCGCGAGCACACCCTGGAAGAGATCGGTCAAGAGTTCGACGTCACCCGAGAGCGCATCCGTCAGATTGAAGCCAAGGCGCTGCGCCAGCTTCGATCCCCGGAACGGGCGCGCCACCTGAGAGCTTTACTGGCTGCCCGCTAAGAGCCGGTAAAGCAAAGCTACTCCTCCTCCATTGTGAAAGGCCGGGCCCCTAACCCGGCCTTTTTTATTGGTCCGTTGACTTCTCTGGGGAGCGTGGCCAATCATAAAGGTAGCGGCGATGATTTCGTATCAAGAACTTGCGCAAAAAAAGGAAGAGCTGGCTGCCCGCTTGGGACCTCGCCTCCGTCCCGATGGATTTGCTGAGTTCTCCCAGTACATTGATAAAGCTTGTGCGCTGCGGGGCAAGGATGAAGCCGATTCTCAAAGACTTTTGCGCAAGGCCGAGGCTATGCTCCCGCAGGTTGAGACGTCTGTCGAGCAAGCGTTGGCGCTTCGAGATCAAATCAAAACTAAAATGCTGGGATTTGCAGACGAGGGGATGGACCATTACAGTGAGGCTCTCAAGGAGCTTTCCAAATAAGTGACCGAGCCAGAGTGGCTCGATCTAGAGGTCGTTCTAGAAATTCATCAGAAGCTAATCGCCCGATTCGGCGGCTCTTCGGGACTTCGCGATCCCGGTCTGCTCGACTCCGCTTTGGCGCGCCCCAAGTGGCTTTACGAGTTGATCCACTGGCGGACTTGTGTCGATTCGCATCCACATATGCATTTGGAATCGCCAAGAATCATCCCTTCGTTGATGGAAACAAGCGAGTAGCGTTCGAGTGCGCGTACGTGTTCCCGCGTTTTCACGGATGGCACATCACGGCGACACAGGAGGAAGTTGTGCGCGCCATGCTGGCGCTCGCAAGTGGCGAACTCAGTGAGGATGAGTTTTCCGTTTGGTTGAGAGATGGTTCGGAATCTGCAGAGCTCTGAGAACACTCAAAACGGTGCTGGCCGGGCCCCCTAACCCAACCTTTTTTATCGCCTCAAGTGCATTCAGCCACAGATGAACGCGGATGCACACTGATAAGAATTCCCCTATTTTCCAGATTGGGCGGTCTTTATGTTGGACTTGAGGTGCAGGAACTTGCCATCCCGAAACTCGAAAAAGTGCGTTCCATCGTCGCCTTCTTTCTCGTTTCGCACCCCCGAAAAAATGATAAGCCTGCTGTCGAGGTGAAACTCGATCGGGCGAGATTTATCGTCAACGTCCGCTGCCCAGCAGCAGATGGTATTCGGAAACCAATACACCTCGCCCGAGTTCGCGTCGATCAAAGCGCCCGCGAGGCATTCGGCACCACAACCCCATGCAGTCAAGATGTAATGACCGGCGAAGTTGGGTGGCTGCCGTGCGGCGGTCCGGAGCCGAGTGCGAAACTCTCGGTCGTCCTTGTTTCTGAGCATGACGGCAGAGTTCTTTCCACTGTATTTCCCCTGCGCGGGAAAGTCGGCAAAACGGGGCGGTGGCGGCTGCGAAAGAACCGCTGTAGACAACAGGATGGACAAAGTCAACGCAACTCTTCGTCCTCGCATCGTTCGAACAATTCTATCGGAATCAGGGGTCTCTAACTCACGGCAGTCTGAGCTGGATGTCAGCCACAGATAAACACAGATAAACACTGATAACAATTTTGTTTCCATCGGCGTTCATCGGCGTTGATCTGTGGCCCTTGGTTTTCCGGTCGTGTTATGCTCCCTCGCAGGGACCCATGACTTCACGGATACTGCTCTCGATCTCGCTCCTTGCCGCTCCGCTGGCCGCCGCAACCTGCGATAGTCTGGCCGACTTGAAACTGGCCAACACTACGATTACGTCCGCCAAAACCATCGCGGCCGGCGCGTTCACCTTGCCTCCGGGTGTTCCGGTTTCCCCATCCAGCGCCGCGTCTTTCAAGAAGCTGCCGGATTTCTGCCGCGTCGAAGGGGTGCTCCAGCCTTCGACCGATTCCCACATTGAATTCGAGGTCTGGCTGCCCGCTTTCGGCTGGAACGGCAAGATTCATGGCGAGGGCAATGGCGGATTCGCCGGCTCCATCAACTACACCGCGCTGGCCGGCTCCGTCCTCGCCGGCTACGCCAGTTCTTCCACCGACACGGGCCATAAAGGCGAAGCCACCGAAGCCCGCTGGGCGCTCGGCCACACCGAGAAAATCGTGGACTTCGGTTACCGCGCCATTCACGAGACCGCCGAGAAATCCAAAATTATCGTTCGCGCGTTCTATGAAGAGGACGTAAAGCATTCCTATTTCAGCAGTTGCTCCAACGGCGGGCGCCAGGCCTTGATGGAAGCCCAGCGCTACCCGGAGGACTACGACGGCATCATCGCGGGCGCGCCGGCCGCTGCTTGGACTCATATCGGCACCGCGTTCATTTGGGACCTCCAGGCCACTGAGATTGATCCGGCTAGCTATATCCCGCAAGGCAAGTTTCCGGCCATCGAAGCCGGCGTGGTAGCCGCCTGCGACGCGCGTGACGGTGTGAAGGACGGGGTGATCGACGATCCCACCAAGTGCGACTTCAAGCCGTCCGCGCTGCTCTGCAAAGGCGCGGAATCCGACGCCTGTCTCACTCAGCCGCAAATCACGGCTCTCGAGAAGATCTATGCGGGACCGCGAAACTCGCGGGGCGAGCAGATATATCCAGCCTTCCTTCCCGGTGGTGAGTCCGGTCCGGGGGGCTGGGGGCTGTGGGTTTCAGGCGCGGGGCCGGGCAAGAGTTTGCAGTACCAATTCGCGACGCAGGGCTGGACCAACATGATGTACGAAAACGCCGACTTCCGCACCATCAACCTGGAGCACGACGTGAAGCTGGCTGATGACGCCATGGGCGCCCGTCTGAACGCCGTCGATCCGGACCTGAAGGCGTTGAAAGATCGCGGCGGCAAGCTGATCCTCTATCACGGCTGGAGCGATTCCGCGCTTGCCCCGATGGCCACGGTCAATTACTACCAGAGCGTGGTGGCGAAAATGGGCCAGAAGCCAACCGCCGAATTTGTGCGGCTCTACATGGTTCCAGGCATGCAGCACTGCGGGGGCGGACCGGGGACGGACAGTTTCGGAGCCACGCCCGGCGGCCCGTCCGACGCCCAGCACAGCATCTCGGCTGCGATGGAGAGCTGGGTTGAGAATCGCATCGCGCCAAACAGGATTATCGCTACGAAGCTCGCGGCAGGCCAGGTTGTCCGTACGCGCCCACTTTGCCCCTATCCGCAAATCGCGCGCTATTCAGGATCCGGCAGCACCGACGCCGCCGCCAGCTTCCGGTGTGCCGCGCCGTAACGCGTCCGTAGCTCTTCTTGACATTAGGCCGTTAAGTATTTTACTGTAAACATTCATCTTGGCCGCTGCACTTGCCCAAAGGACGGCCTTCACGCTGAAACTATGGCAGAACGCAAAATGCTGCTCGAGTCAACCTTAGACAGTGTGGAGCTGGCGGAAATGGCGGTTCTGGGAGCCGCGCGTGAGATCGGCTTCCATGAGGACGATCTGCACCAACTGGGAATGGCCGTTCGGGAGAGCATGGTAAACGCCGTGGTTCACGGGAATCGCTACAACGCCCGCAAGAAGGTCCATCTTTCGGTGACCAAGGCGCCGGATCGGCTAACCATTGTGATTGCCGACGAGGGCGACGGCTTCGATCCGAATTCGGTGCCGGATCCGTTGGCCGAAGGCAACCTGCTCCGCCAGTCCGGCCGCGGGTTACTTTTGATCCGCGCTTTCGTTGACGAGTTCCAGGTGCTACCCGGCCAGCCCAGGGGGACGGAAGTTCGCATGGTGAAGTACCTGGCCAAGGCCAGTTAACAGATCCAAAAGAATGGTGAGGAGGGTCCAAATTCGTGAGTGTTAAAATGTCACACCGCCAAGTGGGCGACGTTACCGTGGTGGATGCAGCGGGTAGAATCACCCTGGGAGAGGGCGCCAGCGTTTTCAGGGACATGATCCGCGACTTATCCACCAAAGGCAACAAGAAGATCCTGGTTAACTTGAGCGAGGTCTCCTACATCGACAGCTCGGGGATTGGTGAAATGGTCTCCAGCTTTACCACGGTGACCAATCACGGAGGCCAGTTGAAACTGTTGGGCTTGACCAAACGCGTGAAGGATCTGCTCCAGATCACCAAGCTCTATACCGTGTTCGAAGTTTTCGACGACGAGTCGTCGGCGGTTCGCAGCTTCGCTTAACGGGCCGTCATCAAGCCGCGCTTCACCGGGCCGCAACCTTGGAAGGATGGTCCTCCAGCGGGCGGAAGCATTGTTATGCCCGCCCCTTAGCCGTATGTTAAACTGAAGTTTCCCGCAGTTACGAGGTCTCCGTGGACAAGCTTACCCGCAAGGAACTGAAGAGCGACAAATTCGCTCTGGAAGTCCAGCACAGCGTAGAATACGTTTCCGAACATCGCCAGCAAATGATCCGATGGGCCGGGCCCGCGGTTGCGGTGGTGCTGATCGCCGCTGGCATTTTCTATTATCGAGGCTACCAGCACAACGTGCGGCAGGAAGCCATGCGCTCCGCCATGCTCATTCAAAACAGCACTGTCGGTCCTTCGCAATCCGAATACGTGCTGTCGTTCCCGACCGCGGAGGCTCGCGAAACCGCGGTGCTCAAAGCTTGGCGCGACTTGGCTGCCAAGTACTCGGGATCCGAGGAGGCCGACATCGCTGAGTTCTTCCTGGGCACCAACGCAGCGGACGCCGGCAATTTGCCGGAAGCCGCCAAGCATTTCCAGGCCGCCATCGATTCCGGCAGCGGGCCGTATGCGTCCGAGGCCAAACTGGCGCTGGCTCAAGTTTATGGCGCCCAGGGCAAGCTGAACGAAGGTGTCGCGCTCATCCAGTCTGTAATTGACCATCCCACCGTGATGGTCTCGAAAGACGCTGCCATTCTCGCTATGGCGGATCTGATTAAGGCCAGCGACCCGCAGCGCGCCCGCAAGCTGGTGGATCCGCTCCGCACCAGCACTCGCAGCGCCGTCAGCAAAGCCGCCATCACTTTGGAAAGCGCCATGTCGCAGAAGTGAACCGGCCGGCAGGTAACAGGTTAAGCCGCCTGCGTTTTCCCGTCGAGCAAAGCCGAGGCCGGCGCTATCCCGAGCTGGCGCATCCATACCGCGGCGAGTTCCAGCGCGACCGCGACCGCCTGATCCATTCGCGGGCTTTTCGACGCCTTGAAAATAAGACTCAGGTCTTTCCGCCCGGCATCTCGGATCATTTCCATAACCGGCTCACCCACACCATCGAAGTGGCGCAGATCTCACGCACCGTGGCTCAGGCGCTGGGTCTCAATGAAGAACTCACCGAAGCTCTCGCGCTCGGTCACGACATCGGTCATCCTCCCTTCGCCCATGCGGGTGAAGACGAGTTGGATCGCCAGATGCGCCGCTTCGGCGATCGCTTCGACCATAATCTCCACGCCCTGCGCATCGTGGAATGGTTCGAGCGCCGCTACGCCCGCTTTCCCGGCCTGAACCTGACCTTCGAAGTGCGCGAGGGTATCGTCAAGCATTCGCACGATTTCGAACCGGGCGAGAATCCGGCGCTGGACGAATATCTTCCCGGGTTCCGCCCGCCGCTAGAGGCTCAATTGATCGACCTGGCCGATGAGATCGCTTACAACGCGGCCGACCTGGACGACGGTTTCTCAGCAGGTCTTTTCAAAATCGAACAGGCCAGCCAGTGGGTTCCCGAGTTCGGCCGCCGCTGGGAGGAAGTGGTATCGCAATTTCCCGGCGCTTCCGAGCGCGAGCAGTTTCAGGAGGTGCTGCGCGGACTGCTGGATTGGCTGGTTTCGGGCCTGCTGCAAGGGACCGAGGAAACCGCTGACGCGGCCTCGGTGTCGAGCGTGGAGGAGGTTCGCGCCCATCCCCGGCGTCTGGCTGCATTCACGCTTCCCGCTCGCGCCACCAACCGCGCGCTCAAACAATTTCTGCATCACACGCTTTATTATTCCGAGCCCATGGCGGGCGAACGCCGGCGTTCCGCCGCCCAGATCGCCGAGCTGTTCGAGTTCTGGGTGGCGCACCCCGACAAGCTCCCGGAGAACTACGTCGAATCGCTCGCCAGCGCGCCCATCCACCGCGTGGTCTGCGATTACATCGCAGGAATGACCGACGGCTACTTCCTGCGCTGCTATCAGCAGACCATGGGCGTCGCGGGCAGCGCTGCTGAACCGCGACCGTGAGGAAGCGGCTCGACGCCACATTTTGCGTATACTGAAACCAGGAAGCCCCATGCACAGCGAGTACATCGAAAACCGCAATGGAGGCTATTACTTGGCCAGGACGCGCATTTCCCTGAACTCCGTGGTGTACGGCTTCAACGATGGAAAATCGCCAGAAGCGATCCTTGAAGATTTCCCGTTGCTGAAGCGAGCCCAGATCTACGGAGCTATCGCATTCTATCTTGACCACCAGGCGGAAATCGACGAGTATCTCGCTTGCTCCGAACGCGAGTTTGAGGGGAGCGCCATCCCGTTGCGGCAGGCGAATCCCACGCTTTGGGAAAAGCTGGAGCGCGCTCTCGGTTAAAATGTAGCGGAGAGGCCCAATGGGTTTAAACACGGTGCAAGAAATCGAACGCGCCATAGGAGCGCTTACGCCACAGGAGTTGGAAGAGTTGTACTCATGGCTTGATCAAAATTGCCCGCAGCCCATCGATGTTCGTCTTCAGTCCGATCTTACGGCGGGCCTTCTGGACAAAGCCATCCATCGTGCTTTGGACGACGAGAAGAGCGGTCGAGTCCAGCCGCTTTAGTGCTGGATGCAGCATCGCGCCACTACAGGTTTTTGGAAGGAATACTGGGCGCTCCCGCAGGAAATCCGCAGCCGGGCGGACCAAAAGTTTTCATTGCTGAAGGCCAACCAGCAACACCCTTCCCTGCAATTCAAGAAACTGGAAGATCGTCACGCTCAGGAAATCTGGTCGGCCCGCGTCGCGTTGAACTATCGCGCTCTTGCAATCAAACGGCCGGACGGATACCTGTGGTTTTGGATTGGCGACCACGATACCTACGGCTCCCTGATCTCCTAGGCTTCGCTAAGCCACCTTTATAGAGTGCCGAAGTGATATTGAGACTGCGCAATGAGAGAGTTACTCGGGAAGTCTCGTCTTAGTTGATGGATATGAACACGATATGGAGAAGCAGGCGGACGCTCCGTCTCAAACCGAGCGTTCAGGAAGGGAACTGCGGCTTTCACAAGAGCGTATGAGGCGCTGGCGAAGGAAATTCCCTCGGCGAGAGCCACATTGGAAAATGAATTTCGAAACCTGCTTGGCGTCGAACGAGCCGCTCTTGCGCAAGAGCCGCTCCCTCACGGTCACGGCTCGGAAGAGGAGCGCTCGTGAATCCGAAAGGCCTACCGAGCCGCGCGCGTGAGCAAGCAGTTCTCAGTAATGAAATCTCCACCGAAATTCGCCATAAATCTGTCGCGGGTCGTTATAGTGGAATCCTCCGAACGTCAGGCTGTTGTCGAGTAACACGCGCCGGTTCGCCACATTCAGAGCGGTTATCGAGAGCCGGTATTTGTCCTTCTCCCCGAAACTCTTTCCCAGGGAAATGTCAAACGTGGTGTGCTGGGGCAGATAGTTCCCCGGATATTGCGCGTCCGGCAACCCGTTGTTGAATCCCGAGCCGTAGTACACATTGGTGGAAGCGAACGCCTGCCAGGGAAGACTGGCGTTGATGCCCATGTTCAACGTGTTTCTCTGATCGTGGTCAACCGGCGCATATCCCGGCGAGATGGCCACCGGGCATGCCGGCGACACGGGAACCGGGCAGACCACGCCTCCGGTGATGGGCGATGTGGCCTGTGCGATCTGGTTCGAATAAGCCAGGTGGACCTGCGCGCGGCGCCACAATCGGGGGGAACGCAGCGTGGTTTCCCAACCCTGGATCAACGCGGCAGTCCAGGTGATTGGCCAGAAAATGTTCGATTCGCCGATATTGTTGTGATCCAGCCAGTTGGTCGCGCGGGTTTGGAAGCTGTCCTCCTCAAGCACCCAACCGCGAAAGGGAATCGAGACGCCGAATTGATATTCGTGATCGCGCTCTCCCTTCAGAGGTGCGAACATCAGAGTCTGACTGGTGGCCAAATCGAGCAACGGACCAGTAGCCGTCAAGAGCGGAGGCGGCTGATAAAAGTCGCCGTAAAAGCCGTGAAAGACCCAGTTGATCTTCGGGATTCTGATGGCGATGCCATAACGTGGATCCGTCGCGTTCTCAATGACGGCCGGCTGGGTTCCCCCGTGGACCGAACCGGAATCGAAATGCGATTCGCGCAGGCCGGCAATCAGTGTCAGCCAGGAGGTCACCTTATAACGGTCGCTGATGAACTCTTCGATCACGCCTCCCGTTACGCCAGCCGAGGATGGGCCGAAGTTCTGGCAGTTCGGCGCGCAATCCGTAAACACATTGCTAAAGTAGTTGCCCTGATGCTGGGCGAATCCATACGCTCCCACCTGAAGGTCGTTGTTCTTGACGGCGGTTATGTTCAAGCTCGCCTGCGCGCCGGCGTAATTGGCGGTCTGATCCACGGTGGAGATCACGGGAACATCGTTCGGCCCGCCGGTATAGCTGGCCTGGTTGTAATGATAAAAGGGCGAAACCGTCAGCAGCAGGTTTGGATTAAATGTGTGGATCCAGGAAAAGGTGATGTAACCATCCGGTTCGCGTTCACTATCTTGAAGGCCGTAGCTGGGATAAACCTGATTGCCGGATGAGTTGGGATTCGGGTCGACGGGAATCTGGTAATAATCCTGGCGCAACGAGGCCACCAGACGAAATTGATTGGATGGACTGGCGTTGAATATGAGTGACGCGAATCCTCCATAGCCATTCTCCGCGTCGTGAACAACTTGCCCGATCGGCGGCTGCAAACCGTAGTCGCTGCGATTTGCGTTCACACTCGCGTAATAGGCGAAACGCTTGGTGTGCCCTCCGAAATTGAGCTGATCGTTGGTTTGATACCAATTGCCGGAACTGACTACAAGTTCCGCCTCATTATCACGCTCGAAGCCGGTTC
>Ga0302325_10006256_pt1 | contig 26809 bp, 27 predicted proteins | sample Palsa_T0_2_FD_201948 | JGI IMG/M metagenome (GOLD analysis project Ga0302325, IMG submission 201948) | Peat permafrost microbial communities from Stordalen Mire near Abisko, Sweden - Palsa_T0_2 | ecosystem: Environmental > Terrestrial > Soil > Palsa > Peat permafrost | place: Sweden: Abisko... | reverse complement strand
GGTCACCCCCCCCGCCCCGCGTCAACCGGCGGCGGGTCGGCCCTCCGGGGGTTTTTGGGGGGCCCGTGGGGGGGGGGGCTTACACTGGTGCGGGGTGTATCCTTTTCCCCCCACGGCGTGCTCGATCATCCCCTGGCGCCGGCCGGGGCGGTCATGTCGGGCCCGACGGGCCCTCGCTCCCATCGCCAAGGCGGCCCGCGAGTGCACGCGCGAGTTGGTCGCGACGGGTGATACCGAGCTTGCGATAGACGCGGCTGAGATGGCCTTTCGTGGTCATCGTGGTGATGAACAGGGACTGCGCGACCTCACGATTGGTCAGGCCCTCGGCGGCGAGCCGTGCCACTCGCAGCTCGCCGGCCGTGAGCGCATCGCGACCGGTGATCGCGTCGCGCCGTGGCTTGGCGCCGGCGGCGATCAGCTCTCCACGAGCGCGGTTGGCGATCCGCCGGGCCCCCAGGTGATGCCCGATGTCCAACCCTCGGCCGAGCTCCGCGCGGGCCTGGCTGCGCCTACCGGCGCGCCGTAGCGCCGCGCCGTAATCGGTCAGCGCGCGTGCGAGCTCGATCGGAGAGGGTGAGCGCTCGAGCGTGCTGACCGCCTCGGCGAGGAGCTCGAGGCCCGCCTCGCCACCCTCCACGAGCCCCGCGGCTCGCAGCGACACACCGAGCGTCCTTGGAAGCCCGAACTCGCGGGCGAGCTCCAGCTGCTCGGCTGCGATGTCGCGAGCCTCGACCGTGTTGCCCAGAGCCGCATGCACGAGGGCAGCCTCGGCGCGCCACGGCCCCCCGCCCAGCATCACGAACCCGAGGCGCCGGTTTCGCTCGCCGCAGTCAAGCAAGTCTGCGAGCGCTTCGTCCATGCGGCCCTGGGCGGCGCGCAAGCGGCCACGCGCTCCCAGAAATCGCGCCACCTCGCCGGAGCGCAGTTCACTTGGACCGGCGTGTTGCTCGAGTAGGCGCTCGGCTTCGTCGAGCTCGTCGCGTTCGACCAGCACCTTGAGCATGCAGCTGAGTGCCTGCATCCGGCCAGTCTCCCCGGCGCGCTCGAGCGCCCAGCGTGCATCTGCCTCCGCGTCTGCCAACTGACCGCATTCCGCCGACGCCCACGACCGCAGGGTCGAGAAGACGATCATCTCCCGCATCGCCCCGTGACGGCGCGCGGCCGTGAGCAGGTCGTCGCACAGCCGCTGCAGCTGCTCGTAGCGCTCGACCATCGTGAGCAGGTACATCAGGGCGATCGACAGCTCACGTGATGGCGGAAAGGGCTTACATGCGAGAGCTCGATCGGTCAGTTCGAGCGCCTCGGTCACGCGATTGGTCCGGGCGGCGTAGTTGGCCAGCGCCACGAGGAGGTGTAACGGCGGATCCGTCACCGTGTTCAGACCCCGCTGGAGTTGTTCGGCGCGGCGCAAGGCCGCGGGCGCCGTGCGTTCGTTTCCGAGCCCCACCAATGCGATCGAGGCTTCGAGCGTCAACGCCAGCGGGGCGTCGCCGTCTCCGAGCGCCGCGAGTAGACGCTCGAACACCGCAACCGCCTGCTCGGCCCTGTCGGCAACGATGTACGCAAGCGCCAGCAGCCAGCTGGCGCCGAACCATGTAGCGGGGTTCTCGCCCGCCGAACCGAGCGCCTGTTCGAGGTGCGTCGTCGCCTCGGGCTGACCAGCTCGCCATTCGGCCGTGCCCAAGGCCAGCAGCAATGCGGCGCGGTCGGCGACGGAGGGGGGTTCTGCGAGCGCACGCCGCAGGTAGCCCGCGGCGACTTCCGGCGCGCCGCGATCGAGTGCCTCCGCGGCTGCGTCGCGGAGCCGCGCCACCACCCAGCCATCGGCGGCCGGGCCGCAGGCGAGCAGGTGCGCGGCGACGCGAGCGAGCGAACCTCCGCGATCGACGATCGTCGCTGCGCGTCGGTGGGCGACGCGACGAGCCCCGGGGGCGAGATCCTCTCTCACGGCCGCGCCGATCAGCGGATGGAAGAACTCGAGCGGGCGTACGGGCGCGAAGATCTGCGCCGCCGCAAGCCGATCCGCCGTCAGCTCGGCGAGCACGGGATCGAGCTCTGCGAGCTCCGCCGCGACCGCTACCTCGGCACCGGGGCCGAGCACCGCGACGGCGCGCGCGAGCGCCACCACATCGGCCCCCATTCGCCCGAGCCGCGCGAGTACCGATGGACCGACCGCCGACGGCGCGATCAGCTGCAGCCTCGACACGCTGGCAGCACGTGCGGACAAGTCCTCGCTGAGAGCGGCGGCGAGCAGCTCGCGCAGAAACAGAGGGTTCCCCCGCGTCAACTCGCCGCAGGCCGAGCAGAACTGCTCGTCGGCGCCTTCGTCGAGTCGCGACCGCACGATTTCGCCGACGGCAGCCGCACTGAGCGGTCCGGGCGCGATCCGGTTCACGCCATCGGCCGCAAGAACGCGCTCGAGTTCCGTGCGGTCACCACCGGGGTCGCCCGAGCGAACGCCCAGCACCAGCAGCAGTGCAAGGTCCGGTGTGCGGCGCCCGAGATAGCCGAGCCAGGCCAGCGACGGGTCATCGACCCATTGCGCGTCATCCACCAGTACCACCAGCGGCCCAAGCTCCGCGCGGTTCGCGCAGAGCCAGTACAGCCCGTGGATCGCGGCGAAGCGATCCCCGGGTGCCTCGCCCGCCTCGACGCCCAGGGCCCGAGCGCCCAACCGCGCCACCCCGTCGACGAGCCGGCGGCGCTCGGAAGGTGGAGCCGCTCCCAGCATCGGCTCGAACAGCTGACGCGCAACCCCGAATGCCATGTCCGCCTCAAACTCCGACCCGCGCGCCGCCAGCACCCCAAACCCGCGCTCCGCCGAGCTCCTGCGCATCGCTGCGAGGAGCTCGCTTTTCCCGATACCTGCCGGACCCTCGACGACGACGACCGATCCGTTCCCGCGGCTCGCCGCGTCGAGCAGACCTCCCACGCGCTCAAGCTCGGCGTCGCGCTCGAGCAGACCTTCGGTGGGGACGGGTCCAACAGAGCTCCCGGCGGCACGATGCGCCTGCTCAGCCCCGACCGCAACCCCCGCGCGGACATCAGGCCGATTCCGGCTGCTCACGCAGTGGAACGATACTCGCAGCGCGTGGCACGCTTGTGAGGCTCGTTGCGATGCGTATCCGCCAGCGCCGGTCGGTAGGGTGGATCCCGCGCGCAACGATCTCGAGTCGCTGCCGGTGCCATATGTCCTCTCCAGAGCCCCTCATCGATGACGGCGCGCACGCGCATGACGACGCGCAAGCGCCCGACGGGGTCAAGATCGGCGCTGCCGCTGCCGCGCTCGGCGTGAGCGTCGACACGCTGCGCCGCTGGGAGCGGAACGGCCGGGTCACGTTCGAGCGCCGTGGCAACCAGCGCTACATCTCTTCACGCGATCTAGCACAGCTTCTTCGAGAACGTGGCGCCACCGGCGTCAGCAGCGCACGCAACCGCCTTCAGGGCACGATTATCGCGGTCAAGAAGGACGGAGTCATGGCCCAGATCGAGATGGCCTGCGGCCCGTACCGGATCGTCTCGCTGATGTCCCGCGAAGCCGCGGACGAGCTCGACCTGAAGCCCGGCGGCCAAGCCGTCGCGATCGTCAAATCTACGACGGTGATCATCGAAACCCGGTGATGTGCGCGATCGCGCGCCTGTTCGTCGCGCTCGACCTCGAAGCGGCGGTCCGCAGAGAGCTCGTGTGCTGGCGCGAGGAGCTTGTCTCACGGGGTCCGGGGATCAGAGCGGTGGCGCTCGACGCCATGCACGTAACGCTGTGCTTCCTGGGTACCTGCCCGATCGACCAGGTCGACGGGATCGCCGCAGCGTGTGTGATCGCGTCAGGATCTCCGATAACGGGTCTTCGGCTCGGCGAGGCGCTGTGGCTCCCGCGCCGCCGTCCCCGCGTGCTCGCGATCGAGATCGAGGATCGGACGGGCGCGCTCGGACGAGTCCAGTCGGCACTGGCGGATTCCCTCTCAGCGGGTGGCTGGTACCGGCGCGAGGAGCGGCCATTCCTCGCCCATGTGACCGTCGCGCGGGTCTCGGCAGAGCGGCAAGTGCGACCCGCCACGCCACCGCCGCCACCGCCCCTCGACCTCGCCGAGACGGCCACGGTGACGTTGTACCGATCTCATCTCTCGCCCCGTGGCTCACGCTACGAGGCACTCCGAACCATCGCGATCGCCGGTGCGGCGGGGCCGGAGCCCGCCGGCGACACACCGCCGGAGCCGTGGGCCGATGATCCGGTCGCCGTCGTGCGCCGATTCCATGCCGAGCAGGCACGCGCGTACGCCGGCGGCGACCTCGACCGGCTGCGGCCGCTCCTCGCCCCCGACGTCGTCTGGCACGTGCCTGGACGCAGCCGCATCGCCGGCGAGCATCGTGGCGTCGATGCAGTGCTCGCCTACTTCGACACCCGCCGGCGGCTGACCGACGAGACATTCCGGGTGACCGTCCACGACATCGTGGCCAGCGGGGAGCGCGTGATCCAGCTCGCAGGCGGGCGGGCCGAGCGTGGCGGCGCCATCGTCACGTGGGAGACGGTCGGGATCTTCCGCGTCGCTGAGGGCCGGATCGCCGAGTGCCGGCTCGTCCCGTTCGATCTCTACGGGTTCGACGCCGTATGGTCCTGAATCCGCCGCGCGTGGAGGTCGACACCGGGGACCATCCGGGGGCTGCGCCAGATTGTGTGAGGCACGTTGGTGATTCGGCACAGCCAGGTCTTGTTTCGTTGCAGTGACCGGCTCTAGCGTGCCGGTTCCGTCCGCCATGCGCCCTACCGTGGTGGGTTCAATGCGTATGAGACAAGGAGCGATCGGATGAGCGTCCACGACAAGGCTGGGACGAGGACCAGCCAGGTGCCAGATTCCAAGCGTCAAGCGGCCCTTCAGGGCTGTTTGACCCAGATCGAGCGGCAATTCGGCAAGGGTACCGTCATGCGCATGGGCGATCCAGGCGCGCGCGTTGCGGTGGATGCGATCCCGACCGGTGCGCTCGCGCTCGACATCGCGCTCGGGATCGGAGGCGTCCCGCGTGGCCGGATCGTCGAGATCTACGGCCCGGAGTCCTCGGGTAAGACGACGCTCGTCTACCACATCATCGCCGAAGCGCAGAAGCTGGGCGGGGTCTGCGCGTTCGTTGACGCCGAGCACGCGATGGACCCTCTGTATGCGGGACGGATCGGGGTGGACATCGACGAGCTGCTCGTGTCCCAGCCCGACTACGGCGAGCAGGCGCTCGAGGTCGTGGACATGCTGGTCCGCTCCGGCGCGGTCGACCTTGTCGCGGTCGACTCGGTGGCCGCGCTGACTCCGCGTGCCGAGCTCGAAGGACAGATGGGCGACCAGACGGTGGGCGTGCAGGCGCGGATGATGTCCCAGGCGATGCGCAAGCTGGCCGGCACGCTCAACCGGACCCAGACAGTGTGCGTATTCACCAACCAGATCCGAGAGAAGATCGGCGTGATGTTCGGCCCCACAGAGACTCAGCCCGGCGGGCGAGCGCTGAAGTTCTACGCTTCTCAGCGACTCGATATCCGGCGGATCGAGACGCTCAAGGACGGCACGGAGGCGGTCGGTAACCGTGTCCGCGTCAAGGTCGTCAAGAACAAGGTCGCGGCGCCGTTCAAGCAGGCGGAGTTCGACATCGAGTTCGGCAAGGGCATCTCGACCTCCGGCTGTCTGCTCGACTACGGGATCGAGAACGACATCATCACCAAGTCCGGCTCATTCTTCTCCTACGGTGAGGAGCGACTCGGGCAGGGACGCGGCAACGCGAAGGCATTCCTCGACGAGCATCCGGAGACGGCACGCGAAATCGAGCTGAAGATCTACGCGGTGCTTGGGATCGGGCGCGACCTGATCAAGCCGATCGTGCCGCACGAGGGGCAGCTCGAGGATCCACCGCTGACCGCCGTGGAGCCTGTCGGAGGACGGGCGGCGTAGAACACGCAGTCGCCCGCCGGTGCCATCCATGCAGTACGGACGATGACCGCGGACGCGCCTGGTCCCGAGGATCGCCTCCAGGATGCGCTCGACCGCGCGTACCGCTACCTCGGCCAACGCGACCGCACCGAGCGGGAGATACGTACACGCCTCGAGCGCGCTGGGGTCGAGGCGGGCACTGCCGAGGACGCGGTCAGGACGCTCACGGAGCTCGCGTACCTCGACGACGCTCGGTTCGCCGTCCGCTTCGCGCAAGACAAGCGCGAGCTGGAGGCGTGGGGAGCCGAACGGATCGAGCGGAGGCTGAGCGCGCTCGGCGTCGATCGCGATCACATTCGAGCGGCGCTCGCCGACCAGGAAGCGGGGACCGAGCTGGGCCGCGCGATGACTCTCCTGCGTCGGCGCTTTCCGGCTCTCACCAACGACCGCCGCAGCCGCGATCGCGCGCTCGGAGTGCTACTGCGCAAGGGCTACGAGCCGGACCTTGCGCTCGAGGCGCTCGCCGCTCACGCAGGTGTGGGGCGCGGGGCCGAAAGAGGGGTATGATCCTGGTATGACCAGGTTTGCGAAGATTGCGATCTCGCTGCCGGCGGCACAGCTCGAGCGGGCTCGCGCCGCCGTTCGCGCCGGACGTGCAGGCAGCGTGTCCGCCTACGTGACGGACGCGCTCGAGCGACAGCACTGCGACGAAGATCTGGAAGGACTCGTGGCTGAGCTGAAGGCGGCTCACGGCGAGCCCTCAGCGGAGGATCGCGCATGGGCACAAGCCGCCCTACGCGGGGGGTGACGCTCGACGCCGGGGCATTGATCGCGCTCGAGCACGGCTCCGGCAGGATGATCGCGCTGGTTGACGAAATCGCGCGTGCCGGCGGCGAGGCGTACGCCTACGTACCCGCCGGCGCATTGGCGCAAGCATGGCGGGGTGGCCGCCAGGCACGCATCGCGCGGCTGCTCCGTTCCAGTCGGTCCCGCGTCGTCCCGCTCGACGAACCCCGGGCACGCGCGGCGGGCGCATTGCTCGCGCTCGCGGGCACGAGCGACGTCGTCGACGCGACCGTCGTCCTGTGTGCCCGGGAGTACGCCGTCGCCGTGGTGAGCTCCGACCGCGATGACCTGGTCGCCCTCGATCCTGCCCTGCCGGTGTTCGCGCCGTGAGGATGTAGACGGGCGTTTCGCCGACTCGCCCCGGACGCTCGTCGCCTCCGTTTGCGCCGATCTCGGCGCGGTACTACGATGCAGATAGCGAACGACGGCCTTCGGGCCATGAAAACCCAGCAAACAACGTGAATCTTGGATCCTGAGCCTTCATCGTGCACGGCAACCCAAATCGGGCCTGCGAGCCCACCCGTACCTCCGACACGAACAGCCATCTAACCGAGGTCTGAAGGGCGACAGACGTCGCCTCGCTCCGGTATCCGATCGTGCGCCTCGCACGGCCGATCGGTCGCTCCCTAAAACTGAAGCGAATCGAGTCCGGCACCCCCGGACTCGACGAGAGGAACGGCAATGTACATCGTCTTCGCCGCGGGGCTGATCGCTGCGGGATTAGTGGGCGCCGCGGTTCTCTTCGGCCGGATGCGCGCGGCCAACGGTCCTGGAGCCTTCGTGGGCATGCCCGCGAAGCACGTTGGAGGAGACTCTCAGCTGATCCAGCGCGGGGAGGACATGGCTCGAACCGAAGCGCGGCTGCACGCCCGCGAAGAGACACTCGACGTCACCCGCGCTGACCTGGCCCGCCGCGAGCAGCGGCTCGCCGAGCAGGAGACGCAACTCGCGCGGGCAACTGATGCGCTCACCGCCGGCCGCGAGGAGCATCAGCAGGAGCTCGAGCGGATGTCCGGGATGACGGCGGCGCAAGCCAAGCAGGCGCTGCTCAAACAGGTCGAGGACCAAGCCCGCCACGACGCCGCGCGACGCCTGCGGGAGATCGAGGAGCAGACCAAGCGTGAGGCCGAGCGCCGCGTGCGCAACATCCTGTCCGTCTGCATGCAGCGCCTCGCTGCCGCGCACGCTGCGGAGACGACGGTCTCCGTGGTGCAACTCTCCTCCGACGATATGAAGGGGCGGATCATCGGCCGTGAAGGACGCAACATTCGCGCGCTCGAGAATCTCACCGGGGTCGATTTCATCATCGACGACACACCCGGCGCGGTCGTTCTGTCCGGCTTCGACGGCGTCCGCAGGGAGATCGCGCGCATCACGCTCGAGAAGCTGCTGCAGGACGGGCGGATCCACCCGGCCCGGATCGAGGAGATGTACTACCAGGCGAAATCCGAACTCGAGGCACACATCAACGAGGTAGGAGAGCAGGCGGTCTTCGACGCGGGAGTACAGGGCCTCGACCCCGAGCTGACCAAGATCCTCGGCCGGCTACGGTTCCGCACCAGCTACGGCCAGAACGTTCTCGCCCACTCCGTCGAGGTGGCAAGCATTGCCGCGATGATGGCGGACGAGCTCGGAGCCAGTTCGAAGACGGCGAGACGTGCGGCGCTACTGCACGACATCGGCAAGGCGGTCACGCACGAGATCGAGGGACCCCACGCACTCGTCGGCGGTGACCTCGCCCGCAAGCACGGCGAGTCCGAGGCGGTGGCGCACGCAATGGAGGCACACCACAACGAGGTCGAGCCGCAAACCGTCGAGGCGGTGATCGTGCAGGCCGCAGACGCGCTGTCGGGCGCGCGTCCCGGGGCGCGCGGCGAGTCGCTCGAGCACTACGTCAAGCGGCTGCGGGACCTCGAGCAGATCGCGACCCGGCACGAGGGGGTCGATCGGGTGTATGCGATGCAGGCTGGTCGCGAGATCCGCGTCATGGTCGCCCCGACGGCGATCGACGACGACGCCGCCACGCTGCTCTCCCACGCGATCGCCCGGGAGATCGAGAAAGAGCTCGAGTACCCAGGGCAGATCAAGGTCACCGTGATCCGCGAATCGCGGGCGATCGAGTACGCGAAATGAAGCGCTACCACGTCACCACCTTCGGGTGCCAGATGAACGCGCACGACTCGGAGCGTATGAAGGGCATGCTCGAGTCGATCGGCTACAAGGAGGCGCCGAGCCGCGCCGACGCAGACCTGATCCTGTTCAACACCTGCTCGATCCGCGAGACCGCAGACAGCCGCTTCGTGGCTCACCTCGGCGAAGCCAAGCGGCTGAAGTCCGAGCGTCCCGATCGGGTCGTCGGCGTCGGCGGCTGCTGGGCGCAGTCGGTCAAGGAGGAGGTGTTTACGCGCTTCCCATTTGTTGACGTTGCGTTCGGTCCCGGGCAGGTGCACAGGCTCGCGGAGTTCCTCACCAGCGACTCGCTGACCGCGCAGGGGTACTTCGAGTTCGAGGGGTTCACAGGCCGCCTACCTGGTAAGCGCGCACGCGAATTCCAGGGCTGGGTGCAGATCAGCGTCGGCTGCAACTGCGTCTGTTCGTACTGCATCGTCCCGTCCACGCGGGGTCGCGAGGTGAGCCGAACGCCAGGCGAGCTGGTCGAAGAGGTCCAGTCCCTCGCCGCCGACGGGGTGCGCGAGGTGACGCTGCTCGGACAGAACGTCAACTCCTACGGACGTGACCTGGCGCCCGGTGAAAGGGTGACGTTCGCGCAGCTGCTCGCGATGGTCGACGCGATCGATGGGATCGAACGGATCCGCTACACCAGCCCGCATCCGAAGGACATGCGCGAGGATGTGATCCGGGCCCACGCAGAGTTGCCCGCGCTGTGCGAGCACATTCACCTGCCGCTGCAGTCGGGGTCGAGCGCCGTGCTGAAGCGGATGCGCCGCACATACACGCGTGAGCGATACCTCGACCGGGTCGCGATGATCCGCGAGCACGTGCCCGACTGCGCACTGACGACGGACATCATCGTCGGCTTCCCCGGTGAGACCGAGGCGGACTTCGCGCAGACGCTTTCGATCGTGGAAGAGGTCGGCTACGACGGCGCGTTCACTTTCGTGTTCTCACCACGGCGGGGAACCGAGGCGGCGACATTGCCCGACCAAATCCCGCACGAGGTAAAGGTCGCGCGGATGGAACGGCTCGTTGAGGCGGTGCAGCGACGGGGTCGCGAGCGCTCAGAGCGGTTCATCGGCCGTACGCTCGAGGTATTGGTCGAGGGGCCGTCGCGCACGGATCCCAGCCGGATCCGCGGCCGCTCGCGCCACAACAAGGTCGTCAACTTTCAAGGGCTGGGGTCGCCTGGAGAGATCACCGACGTCCGCATCACCGCGGCGACCAGCCAGACGCTTTCAGGCGAGGAATCGCTGCTCGCCCGCGCTACGGGCTGACATCTGCCTGGTCACATCCGTCCAGGCCAGGCAAGAGGACGAAAGCAAACGGTCGGCGAAGCCGATACGTCGGTTGTGGGATACCCCACCGTGAACGGAGCGACAGAGGCCGCCGCCTCCTCTCCGGCGAGAGCGCCGGCAGTTGCCCTGGTCGATGGGCGCGGGGAATTCGTGCGGCTGACCGACGCGTTCCGCGAGAGCATCGCCGCTGACGCCTCGGCGCTCGGCAGCGTCTGGGACCTGATCGCCGAATCCGAGCAGCGCCTGGCGCTGGGCGCGATCCTCGAAGGCAGGCTCCTCCAGGCGAACCTCAGGGTACTGACCGCGACCGGTGCCGTTGCCGTCCAGGCCGAAGCGGTGCTGGATGCCGCGGTCATCCGGCACGCCCTCCTGATCGCTTCGTCGCCTGGATCGGACCGCGAGCAGCTGGCGGGTGCAGCGGCCCTGCTCGGCGATCCGTCCGTGGACGACAGCACGGCGATCGTCTGGATCAAGGACCTCGACGGCCGCTACCTGCGAGTCAACCGGCGCTACGCGGAGCGCCTTGGCATCGACCAGGACACGATCATGGGGAAGTCGGACGCCGAGCTTTCGCCGACTCAGGTGATCGACGGCAAGCGCCCGCGGGACGACGCCGAGCCGGTCCAGCTCGAGTACACCGTCGAGCCGTCCGACGGGATGGCACTCACCGTGCTGCGCTTTCCGGTGCGCGACCTCGATGGTGCCCCGGTCGCAGTCTGCCGCGTCGCCGCGCTCGCCACGGAGGCTGGGATCGCTCGATCCGAGGCCGAGCGCCTACTTCGGATCGAGCGGTGGTCCCGCCTCAGCTCGGCGGCGATTCGGATCGAGCTGCTCGAGGAGTGGCAGCTGACCGAGGTGATCCCACAACAGCCGGCCGTCCCATCGGACGCCATCGCGCGCACCGCGCACGACACGACCGCGGCCGCTCCAGAGCTCACGGCGGAGCTCGCGCAGCTGCGGAAGGATCTCGCGGCCGAACGAGCCGCGAAGGCCGAACTCGACGCGCGGCTGGGGGAGGAGCTCGCGAGGATCGGGAAGCTCGACGAGGATCTTTCGGCAGCCGCCCGCCGGGCGGATGAGCTCATCGGTGCCGAAGCCGCGGACCAGGGGCTGCTGGCCGAGCTCGTGGCGACGCTCGAGGCCGAGCGCGCGCGGGTTAGCCAAGCCGAATGGGAGCTAGCCGGAGAGAGCGCGCGGGCCGGCCAAGCCGAACAGGAGCTTGCCGCCGAGCGCGCGCGTGCTAGCCAAGCCGAATGGGAGCTAGCCGCAGAGCGCGCGCGGGCTAGCCAGGCCGAGCAGGAGCTTGCCGCCGGGCGCGCGCGGGCGGGCCAAGCGGAGCGTGAAATCGCGTTCGAGCGCGAGCGGGCGGACCGAGCCGAATCCGAGCTCGCGGGCGCGAACGCGCGCGTCGTGGAGCTCGAGGATGTACGTAGCACAGCGCTCACCGCGGTTGGGCAGGCCGACGTGGAGCGCACGGTGCGCACCAACCTGGAGCAGCGCCTCGCACAGGCGCTCCGCGAGAACGTCGACCTGGCGCACACCAGCCGTGCGGAGCGAGCGGCGGCTGCGAATGCGCAGGCGGAGACGGCGGCGGCTCGGAATGCGCAGGCGGAGCTGATCGCCCGCGCCGACGGCCTAGAGGCGGTGCTCGCCGGCGCCCGCGAGTTCGAGGCGGCAGGCCGCGCCGAACTCGCGCAGGCGCGCGCCGAAATCGCGAGCCTGCAGGGCGACCTCGCGAACGCGCGGACGGAGAGCGAAACCGGACGCACCACTTTCCGCGAGGAGAGCGCGCGGCTCGAACAAGAGCGTCACGAGGTCGAGCAGGAACGCCGCGAGGTCGAGCAGGAACGCGGCAAACTCGAGCAGCAGCGCGGCACGCTCGAACAGGAACGCGGCACGCTCGAACAGGAACGCGGCAAGCTCGAGCAGGAACGCCGCGAACTCGAGCAGGCAGGCCGCGAACGCGTTCGCGGTGCGCAACCCGCCGCGCCCGTGCCTGAGGTGGCAGGCAGTCCGGTGGTGCCTGAGGCGCTCCCACAGTGGCCATTCGTGCGGTTCGTCGCACCGGCTGCCGGCAACGGCAGCCCGTCGTCGCCGGGGCCTTCTTGGACTCATCGCGCGCAGCGGGCGCTGACAGCCTCGATCGCGGATGCCTCGGAGTGGAGAACCGGCCTCAAGGACGCCATCCGGATCCTCGGCGCCGAGGGTGGCTGGGATGCGGTTATCGCATGGAGCGCCGACGATCGCACGACGGCGCTGCGGTGTGGGGCGATGTGGACGGCACTACCCACCCAGCTCGGTTCGTTCGAGACCGTGACCTGGCAGGGACACCAATCGCTGCAGGGGAGTCAGGTCGGGCGCGTCGCCGTCTCGGGTAGCTCGAGCTGGCTGGCTGACCTCGGATCCGTCGGGGACAGTCACCTCAGCACTGCCGCAGCCCTCGGGATCAGGACCGCATTGCTGGTCGCCATGAGGCACGGAACAGAGACGGTCGGCGTGCTCGAGCTGCTGACTCGCGCCGCCGCCACACCAGAAAACCACATCGTCCCGGGGATGGAGGCGGTGGCGCTCCAGCTGGCGCACTTCGAGCGGCTGCTCCGTAAGGGCGCGGAGCCGCACTGGCGGGTCGGACGGATGTAGGACCATTCTCGGGTCCGTGTGAGAGCCCCACGGCGTGGCGTCGATCACCTAGGCAAAACCTAATTGCTCGCTTAGGATGCGATGATCGTGGCGCGTGCTGCCCGTCGGCGTGGAACCGCCGATCACTGGATGCTTGTGACTTGGGTCAGGGGCTGGATGTGATGGTGCTGATCACGACGAATGAGCCGTTGAGCGCGCTGCATCCGGCAGTGACCCGTCCCGGCCGGCTGCTGTCGGAAATCGAGTTCGGCCCTCTTGTGGCGGGGAGGGCGAACGACTGGCTCGAGCGGCACGGCTGCGATCTGCGCCTCGATCAGCCGACGACGCTTGCGGAGCTGTATGCGATGACTCGGGCGCAGGGCGATCGCCACCGCGCCGGGAGGAACGGAGAGGACAGCCGGTGGATGAGACAGCTCTGACCGAGCCCTCGGAGAGCATCGTCACCTATCGGGTGAACGTGTGGGGCAACCGAGCGGCACTGGCGTTCGCGTCAGAGGCGCTCGCCACGACCAAGCACATCTTCTCCGATCAGGTCGGCGCTTCGGGCTCGTCGCTCCAGATGCTCGGCGAGTTCGCCGAGCGCGTCGTGCAAACCGACGCCTGGGAGAGCGACGACATCGGGTGGCTGCTGCGCGACGACGCGGAAACGCTCACGGCTCGAAAAGGACCTGAAGCGGCGACGCTCACGGCAGCGAACGCTCGTAGTCATGAGCCAGCCACCAGGGGCTCCGAGCCGTTAAGCGGCTCGAGCGCGGACCCATCGGGAGTCCGCGCTCGAGCACCTACCGGAGGGGAGGAACTGTTGCTAAGAGGAGTATCGGCGCCCCGTTACGCCAGCTTGAGCCCGATCCTGAGATTCGGGATCAGACCGCGCGCGGACTGCGCGCGCGGACTCCGCGGGGTGTCTCGGGCCTGACGGCGGCGTCAAGGGGCTGGACGGACTTGCCGATCATCAACATGCGACCATGTCCGGCGTGGCCGCGCCGAGCGCGAGCGCGCGTCAGAGCATGAACTGCAGTTGCCGGTGACGGGGAGCCCATACCGCTGGTCAGCTGCACACGTCAGGCATCGAGGATTCTGAGCCGGTTGAGCGCCGTCGGCGTGATGGTGGTCGCGTTCGCCTGGCTGCTCACCCCGCCGGCGCGCGCCCACTTACGTGTTCGCGCCGCACGAGGGCCGGTCGTAAACGTCACGCTCACGACCCACAGCCTCGATGCCGCCCTCAGCACGATGCCGCACGTCTGGTTCACCACGGCACGCGTGCGGGCTCCGACCCTGCATGTGAACGAGGCGGTCCGGTACCAGCGCATGCTCGGTTTCGGCGGGGCGATGACCGACTCGTCCGCGTGGCTGCTGTACGAGGAGCTGTCGCCCGCGGTCCGCGCGTTCGTCATGAACAGGCTGTTCTCGACCTCCGACGGCATTCACCTGAATCTGATCCGGGTGCCGATGGGCGCCTCTGATTTCAGCGCCGACGGCGCTCCCTACTCCTACGACGACATGCCGGCGGGGGAGAGCGACCCGGCGCTGGCGGACTTCTCGATCGCTCACGATGAGGCGTACATCATCCCGAGCCTGCGACAGATGCTGTCGATCGATCCGAGCATCGCGATCCTCTCGACGGAGTGGAGTCCACCGGCATGGATGAAGACCAACGGTGCGTACAACGACTTGGCCGACCTGGGATCCCTCAACCCGGCCGACTATCAGCCGCTCGCCGACTACTTCGTCAAGTTCATCCAAGCGTATGAGGCGCAGGGCATCCCGATCTGGGGGGTCACACCGGAGAACGAGCCGAACGCAGTCGCCGCCTACCCGGGCATGGTCTTCTCGCCGGCGCAGGAGGGCCAGTTCGTCAGCCAGAACCTCGCGCCCGCGCTGCGAGCCGCGGGGCTGAACACCCTGATTTTCGGGGGTGACCAGACCTCACAGCTCTGGTACGGGCAGGAGCTGATGCAGACGCCGGCGGCGGCCGACCTGTCTGGAATGGCCTGGCACTGCTACGGCGGCGAGCAGGTTATGAGCCAGTTCCACGCCCTCTACCCCGACGAGCCTGAGCTGATGACCGAGTGCTCGCCCGGCATCATTCCTTACGGCGCCGCCGAGGCCGCAATCAGCGCTGCGCGTAACTCGGCGTCGTCCGTTGACCTTTGGAACCTCGCGCTCGACCCCAGCGGCGGCCCCGTCCAGCCGCCCGACTCAGGCTGCGGGCGCTGCTCCGGTCTGGTCACGGTTTCCGAGGCCCGGCGTCCGGTGAAGTTCAACCTCAGCTACTTCCAGCTCGGGCAGCTCTCGAAGTTCGTCGAGCCTGGTGCGCAGCGGATCTCGACCGAACGCTGGGTGTCTGATTTCGGTACGGGTCCGCACTCGTATGGCGTAACCCGCGGGCTGGACAACGTTGCATTCCTGGACCCGGATGGGACGCGGGCGCTCGTCGCCTACAACAATTCGCCGGCTGCGATCAGGTTCGGCGTCGCCGATCACGGTGAGCGGTTCTCGTACAGGTTGCCGGGGCGCGCGACGGTCACCTTCACCTGGCGCTGAGCGCTCGAGGCGGGAGCCTCGACGGGGCGGAGGCGAGCTCGCTTAGGTGGGCTCCGTCCGACGCGTATGGGAACATACGTTCGTGCGCTGGGAGAACCTGACCGTCGACGAGGACGAGCGCGCCCGCCTGCCCGGGTACCGCGAGGCCGCAGTCGTGCGCCGCTTTCGTGCGCCTGAGGCGCTCGACACCCGGTTCTATGAGGTTCGGGCCAAATCGATCCTCAACCGGGTGCCGGCAGCGTCGCGGATGCCATTTCGCTGGACCGTCAACCCGTATCGAGGATGCAGTCACGCGTGCGCCTACTGCATGTCAGGCGACACGCCGATCCTGATGGCAGACGGACGCAATCGACCGCTCCGCGAGCTTCGAGTCGGGGACGAGATATTTGGCACGGTCGCCGAGGAGGGGCGTCGGCATTTCGGGACCACGAAGGTTCTAGCAACGTGGTCGAGCATCAGACCCGCGTATGCACTGACGCTCGAAGACGGCACGGAGCTGATCTCCAGCGAGGATCATCGCTTTCTGACCGCGAGCGGTTGGAAACACGTGATCGGTAACGGGCACGGCTCTCCGCAGCGCCCACATCTGACGGCGGAGAGCGCGCTGCTGGGCCATGGCGGGTTCACCCCGGCGCCGGCACACGATCCGGACTATCGTCGCGGCTATCTGACCGGGCTGATCCGCGGGGGTGGCACGCGAGGCTCGCGGGAGCAGCCGAGCGGCGAGATCCGTCGCGGCAATCTGCTCCGGCTCGCGCTCACCGATCGCGAAGCACTTCAGCGCACACGTGACTTCCTGCTCGCGGAGGAGGTCGCCAGCGGCGAATTCGCCTACCTCGAGGCGTCGTCTGCCTCGCGAGCGACGGCCGCGGTACAGACTCAGGCACGAGCAAACGAAGCCCGGATTGGTGAGCTGATCTCGTGGCCGACGGTGCCGCGCATCGCTTGGATGAAGGGCTTTCTCGCCGGAGTCTTTGACGCGATGGGCTCGCGTAGCGGTGGCGCCCGGACCGTCGGCAACGATGATCCTGAGTTCGTTGCGCGGATCGTTCGATGCCTCCAACGACTCGGCTTCTCCCATGCGCTCGAGCCCTGCGAGCACCAGCACAGAACAGCCATCCACATCCACGGCGGCTTGCCAGAGCAGATGCGGTTCCTCCTCGGCACCGACCCGGCGATCGCACGCAAGAGATCGATCGAGGGCACCGGGCTCGAGACCGGCGCGGCCCTGCGCTTGACCTCCATTCGCCCGCTCGGTACCGCGATGCGCATGTACGACATCACCACCGGTACGGGCGACTTCATCGCCGGCGGCGTCGTCAGCCACAACTGCTTCGCTCGACCCACCCACCGCTACCTCGACTTCGACGCCGGGCGCGACTTCGAGCGCGAGATCGTGGTCAAGGTCAACGCCCCCGAGTTGCTGCGTGCCGAGCTCGCGCGTCCCGGGTGGGGAGGGGAGCACGTCGCGCTCGGGACCAACACGGATCCCTACCAGTGGGTAGAGGGTCGGTACCGGCTGATGCCAGGCATCTGGGAGGCCCTCCGCGATGCGGCCAACCCCTGCTCGGTGCTGACGAAGTCGCCGCTGCTGCTCCGCGATCTCCCGCTGATGGGCGAGATCGCTGAGCGCACGAGCTTCAGCGCGGCGCTGTCGGTGCCGACGCTCGACGAGCGGGCATGGCGGGCGACGGAGCCGCACACGCCGAATCCGCGCGCGCGGCTCGAGGCCGTGGCAGAGCTCACCCGCGCCGGGATCGACACCGGCGTGCTGATCGCGCCGCTGATGCCGGGCATCAACGACTCACCGGAGCAGGTCGGGCGAATCGTCGCGCTCGCCACCGATGCGGGTGCATCGTTCGTGTCGGGAATCGCACTGCACCTGCGCGGGGAGGTAAAGGAGCAGTTCTTCGCCTGGTTGCGCGAGCATCGGCCCGACCTGGTCGATCGCTACGCGGCCCTCTACCTGAACGGCGCTTACGCGCCCTTGGGGGAGCGACGGCGACTGGCGCGTCTTGTCGGGGGCCCGGATCGGGACCCGTCGGAGCGGATGCGCGGGTCGCGCGACCCGGGGGGAGCGCTACCGGCGCCGCCGCGACAGGTCCCGCGACCCGAGCCGGCCGACACGCAGCAGCGGCTATTCTGAGTGGGCGCGGTGGGCGGCGGCGTGCCTGTGACCGACATCACGGCGGACCGGCGCAACCGGACGGTCGCATTGCGGTATTTACATCAGGTCCCGCTGCGCCGGCCCTAAGAAACAGTCATGCACATGCCATTCCGAAATAGCGACGATGACGCCAAGCGCGAGCGGATGTTCGAGACTCGCAGCCACGCCTGGGAGAGCGTCGGCCTCCCGCAGCACGTGGACCAGCAGCTCATCCGAAAGGCTCGCTTGCAGGCGCTGATCCTCGTGGTGCTGCTCGCCGGCGTGGTGGCGGTCGACGTCAGGTTCGGCGTGGCACACACATGGGTCCGGATCGCGGCCGCGGTCGGAGTGGTCGTCCTCGGCTGGGCGTTCGCCCGCGACATCGGCCGGGCGGCGGCACCAACGTTCTTCCGCCGGATGGACCCGAGCACCGCCGGCACCGTCGGCTTCGTCATCCGCCTCGCGACCGTAGCGATCACGATCCTCGGTTCGCTCGCGATCCTCGAGGTCAAGCCGGCGACGATCGCGCTCGGCGGCTCGATCACCGCGATTGTGATCGGTCTCGCCGCTCAGCAGACGCTGGGGAACCTATTTGCCGGGATGGTGCTCCTGAGCGCGCGTCCGTTTCGCGTCGGAATGCGCGTCCGGCTCCAGGCCGGCCAGCTCGGTGGCCCGATCGACGGGGTCGTCAGCTCGCTCGGACTGCTCTACACCACGCTCGCGCGGGGTCAGGACATGGTGATGATCCCCAACACAGTGGTGCTCAGCTCAGTCGTCGTGCCGGTGCGCGAGCCCGATCCCGTTGACGTAACCGTGCGCCTGCACGGCGGGATCCGGGCCACCACGATCCAGGCGATCCTGGACCAGGGCATCAGCACGCCGACGCGGCGCGAGCCGCAGGTCCACCTGCAGGAGATTGACGGGGACGAGGTCGTAGTGCGGATCCAGGCGACACCGGAGAGCGCCGCCGACGGCGCCGTGCTGGCGGACGAGATCATGGCCGCCATCACCGCCGTCACCGGAGAGCACCAGGCCGCCCCGGCGTCGCACTGAACCGAGGGGTCGGCGCTCCTCAGCCGTTCTTTCGTTGGCCGCTGGCGACGGCCGCGGCGATCTCGTGGCTGCCGAGCCGGCGGCTGACGGCCGCAGACAGCTCGGGGGCGATCCCGGCCAGCGTCGCGCCCAGCCGAAGCGGTAGGGGAGCCACATCGACCTCGGCCCTGTCGCGCTCGATCGCGCGGATCACGGCGGCGCCCACCTGCGCCGGGGTGCGCGTGCCAACGCCGATTGGAAGACGCACCCCCGAGTCGGCGAACATCCCCGCGTCGCGAATGAACCCTGGCATCACCACCGAGACGCCAACACGAGCTCCGCGCAGGTCCTCGCGAATGGACAGCGCGAAGCCACGCAGCCCGAACTTGGTGGCGACGTACAGCGACGAGTCCGGGGTCGCTGCCTTGCCCTGCAGCGAGGAGATGAAGACGAGGTGCCCGAAGCCGCGGTCGACCATCTGCGGCGCAAGCGCTCGGGCTAGCGCAATCGGGGCTCGCAAGTTAATCTCGAGCGCCCGATCGATCCCGGCCTGGTCGAAGTCGAGCAACGCGCCCGCCGCGGGCACCGCCGCGTTCGCGACGAGCACATCAACCTCGCCAACCTCGGCGACCAGTCGCTCCAGATCGGCGCGAGACGCGAGATCACACGTGAACGCCTGCCCGCCGGTCTGATCCGCGAGCGGCGCGAGCACTTCGGCGCGGCGGCCGGTGAGCAGCAACGTCGCGCCACGCGCGGCGAATGCATGGGCGATCGCCTGGCCGATCCCACCGGTCGCACCGGTCACGAGCACCCTCCCGTCCACAAGCCCCATTCATGCGAGTCTAAACGTCTCGACCCACCCTGTTGCTCTACCGTTATCCATGGATTGCGAGACATTCCCAAGGACCTCCATGCGCCCACCCGGCACGGCCCCGGTGTCCGACACCGTCGAGAACCTGATTCTCGACCTCCTCGATTGGATGGGCCACGACCCGCGTCCGTACGCCGAGGTCGTCGACGCGTGGCGAACGTCGTGTCCGCGACTGACTGTGTGGGAGGACGCCAACGACCGGGGCTTCATCTCACGTCGTCGACTGCCCGGAGGCGGCACACTGATCTCGGTGTCCGCGGCCGGGGCAGAGCACCTGCGCACTCAGCGCCGACCGTCGGTGCGCTAACCGCGCATGGGAGGAGAGCCTGCCGTCTCTCAGACGAGCCATAGCGTGTTCACGGCGGCCGAGCTCGGCTACCTGACGGGTGGAGTCCAGCTGGGCCGGATCGCGACGGTCGGCTCGGATGGCACCCCACACGTGGTCCCGGTCTCGTGGATCTACAACGCCGCGCGTGACAGCATCGACATCGGCGGCCACGAGCTCGAGCGGTCGAAGAAATTCCGAGACGTCCTGCGCACCGGCCGCGCCGCGATCGTGATCGACGATCTGGAGAGCGTGGACCCCTGGCGTCCGCGGGCGATCGAGGTTCGCGGGCGGGCTGAGGCGATCGCACTGCCAACGCCGTTGATCCGGATCTATCCCGAGCGGATAATCAGCTGGGGGCTAGGACACAGCCGCAGCGCACGGACGGTGGGTTAGTACTTCGATCGCTCGAGTATCTGCCCGAAGGTGTCGTAAACGAACTGGTCGAAGAGCCAGAACCGCGCTTCCCTGACCGTGGCTTGGGAGTCCAGCGCGGTTCGAGTCGCCGCCAGGGCTATGCGCGCCGCGTCCGGAAGTGGATACGCGAACGCGCCGGTGGAGATCGCTGGGAAGGCAACTCGGACGCAGCCGTTGACTGCCGCCAGTTCGATTGCACGTTCGTAGCACGACGCGAGCAGCTCCGGCTCGCGTTCCGCGCCGCCGCGCCAGACTGGTCCCACGGCGTGGATGATGTACCTCGCGGCCAGCCGGCCCGCACCCGTGACCTTGGCGTCGCCCGTCTCGCAGCCCGAGTGCAAGCGGCACTCGTCAAGGACGCTCGGACCTGCAGCGCGATGGATCGCTCCGTCGACGCCACCGCCGCCGAGCAAGCTTGAGTTGGCGGCATTCACGATCGCGTCGGCATCGGTGTCCTTCGTGATATCGCCGAGATGCAGAGTGATGATGGCAGCCATCGCGGGAGCGGCCGGCGATCAGAGGACGAAGGGAACGAGCATCTTTGTGCTGGTTCGGTACGCCGGATATGTCGTGGGGAACGTCGCCGTCAGGTTCTTCTCTTCGACAGACCCGCAGTAGTAGAAGTACCCACCCAGGATCGCGACGATGATCAGGCCGATCAGGTTGGTCGCGAGCGCAGTCCCGAGCACCCCGGCGAGCAGTCCCGAGTAGATCGGATGCCGGACGAACCGGTACGGGCCGGAGGTCACGAGCTCCGGCTCGGCCTTCTGGGTCATCGGCATCCCCCAGTTGCGTCCGAGCTGGACGCGAGCCCAGATCGCCAGCGCGATCCCGGAGGCGAACACGACTGCGCCGATCGCGCCAAGGATGGGGCTGTGAACGGCCAGGCTCCCGCCGCGGAAGACGCGGACGAGCAGAATCACCGACACGGCGGTCAGGCCGTTCAGCGGGATCCGGCCGCGGTTGGCCCTGCCCTCCTTCACGCCGAAGGCGGCCGCGATCCAGCAGACCCAGAAGATGATCCAGGCGACGCCAACAGCGCTCTGAAGAGAGTGCATGTCGGTCCGGGCGTCAGTTCGCCAGCAGCTCAGCAGCCGCGTGCGGCCGATCCACGGTGACAGTCGTCGCGGCGGTGAACCGGGCGAGCGAATCGGGATCGTGCGATGGGAGGTAGACGGTCGGGTGAGCCGCGCAGTGAGCGAGGATCGTTTCCAGCGTCGCGACGTGCACCTTGGGGTCGGGTCCGACCGCGTCCGCGCGTCGCGCGTAGAGCTGCTCGAGCGAGTCGGTCGCGTCACCGGCGAGCATCACGTGCCGGCCGGAGTCATCGACGCAGATGACCGAGATATGACCGGGAGTGTGTCCCGGTGTGTCGACGGCAACGATGCGTCCGTCGTCGCTGAGCGCGCGGCTTCGGGCGAACGCCCCGAACGGGCCGCCATCCAGCGCGAACGGCTCAGGCGCGAAGCCGGCGGGCAGCGGCTGGCGCAGGACGCGGCGCAGCACCCGCGGGGTGGTGGAGCGCAGGTAGCGCAGCTCTGTTTCGTTGATCAGGACGCGCCGCGCCACGTGGACCAAGCCGTCGATGTGGTCGCCGTGGGCGTGGGTGAGAACGACCTCCGAGACGTCGTCGAGCGCCAGGCCCGCTCCGGCCATCGCGGCCGGTAGCTCCTGCGATGACGTCACGTGCATGCGCGCGAACGGCACGTCGCGCGCGGCGGCGGTCTCGCCAGTGTCGACGAGCCGCAGGACTCCGTCGTGCTCGATCGCCCAACAGTGGATCGGCAAGGGGGCTGACCAAGCGCCCGGCAGGAACAGGTCGAGCTGGCGGCGCGGGCCCGGCCGGGCGTGAAGGAAGCTCTGTTTGACGCTGACGGTTCCGGTGGTGAGGGCATGAATCTTCATGGTTGCTCCGATCTCGGGTGTAATCCTGCTCAAGGGACCCGCCCCGGCGGATCTGTGCGTGCCGACTGGGGGCCTGTGGTGGATGGGGGATCTGGGCGTCAAGCGCCACCGCCGTTCCGGGTCGGCGCGAAGCCGCGCAGCACCAGCTCGACGATGCCGGCGGCGAGTTGATCATCAATCGGTCCACCGGTGACCAGCAGCCGGTAGAAGATGGCACCGCCGAGCACGTCGAGCGCGAGGTCGAGGTCGAGTCCGCGGCGAAGATCCCCGCGCTGCACACCGCGTTTGAGCACTGCGCTCAGTGCCGCCCGGCGTCCTGCGAGAAACTGGTCGCGGATCATCGTCGCCAGCGCCGGGCTGCGGCGCGCCTCCTCGATCACCGTGGGTATGAGCCTCGCAGCGAGCGACCCGCTGTAGAGGTCAACCGCCTGGGTCATCAGCGTGAGCAGATCGGCGCGCGTTGATCCGGTATCGGGGATCGTGATCTCGCTGACCAGGGTCGCAACCGCATCGCTGACAAGCTCCTCCTTGGAGCGGTAGCGACGATAGATCGTGGCCTTTCCGACGCCCGCACGGTCGGCGACATCGTCCATCCGAAGATCACGCACCCCGCGCTCTGCCACCAGCTGAAGTGTGGCCGTGAGAATCGCGCGATCCGCTCTAGCCTCTCGTGGCCTGCCGATCGCCCGCGCCGGTGTGGGGTCGTTCGTCATCTCTGGCTGGGCTTTCATCCTCGTGGTTACGGAACCGGCTGGTTCCGTAACCAGAACCGTAGCACAGGTTCGGAACCCGCAAGTCTCGTTAGCTCACGGCGGTGGCGGTCTCAGCCCAGGGAAGGCAGTGTTACCTCCGTGTTATGGGCTCTCCACTACAAACTGCGCCACGAAGCTTGGACCAAGCGAGCGAACATGTTCAGACCGACAGCGACGAGAACAAGAGATCGCCTTCGCCTAGTTGCGGTCATGTTGGCCACCGCGACTTCTGCACTGGCGCTGGCGGCTTGTGGATCCTCTCAGGCGCCGAAGCACGGGCCGACCGCCGGCGGCGACGGGATCAAGTTCTCGGCCTGCATGCGGTCGCACGGCGTCCCGAACTTCCCCGACCCGAGCGCAGGCGGCGGTATCCAAATCAGCTCCAGTTCCGGGATCGATCCCCAGTCGCCCGCTTTCCAGTCCGCCCAGAACGCGTGCTCAAAATTGCTGCCTGGCGGCGGGCCGGGGAGGGGATCGACATCAGAGAGCCGCAAGCTCGCGATGGTGAAGCTCGCTGCGTGCATGCGCAGGCACGGCTTGTCGACGTTCCCCGACCCGACCACCACCCCGCCCTCGCCGAGCCCCGGCCTCGGCGTCGCGTTCGGCGGACCCGGGGCGTTCATCGCGGTGCCACAGTCATTGATGCAGTCGCCCGGGTTCAACGCGGCGGCGGCGGCGTGCGGCTTCCCCGGAGCGGGAAGGCCAGGCGCGGCGAAGCAGGCTCCCGGTCCGTGACCGAGGATCTCGATCTCGGCGATTCCTGAGGCCCGGAGCTGAGGGGTCGCTCCCTAGCTGATGGGCCGGCAATGCTTGTGTATCGCGCCCACCAGGACTGGACGCCAATCGGTGTCCGTACCGAGCACCGAGTCAACGCGGGAGGAGGCGAGGTGGGCGTAGGGGGAGGCGAGATCGAAAATAGAACGCCGCCGGTGCGGACATGGCCGAAGGCTAACCGGGGTGGGGCGACGGTCGCGGCCGGCCGGTGACGGTCACGCGAATGCGGCGACGCCTGCCGTACCGTTAATGACGACATGCCCAGCGTGCGTCTTCCATATGAGTTCCCCGCGCCGGTGCGCACAGCCCGCCTCGTGCTGCGCACGATGACCGACCGCGACGTCGATGACATCCATGCCTACCAATCCCGCCCGGACGTCTGCCGCTACCTGCCGTTCGAGCCGCGCAGCCGCGAGGAGGTCGCGACCAAGGTCGCGAAGTTCTCCACTGCGCTCACTCTGAGCGGCGACGGCGACTTTTGGCAGCTCGCAATCGAGCGCGCGAGCGACCCGGGACGCGTGATCGGAGACGTTTATTTTGTGATCAAGAGCGCGGCCAACGCGACGTGCGAGATCGGCTGGACGCTACATCCGGACCATACCGGCCTGGGATACATGGCCGAAGCAGCGGGCGCGACGCTCGCAATCGCCTTTAACGATCTCGGGATGCACCGTGCGAGCGCTCAGCTCGACCCGCGCAACGATGCGTCGGCCGCGCTCTGCGCGCGCCTGGGTATGCGCCAGGAGGCGCACTTCGTCGAGGACGAGTGGTTCAGGGGCGCGTGGGGCGACACAGCGGTCTACGCGATCCTCGACCGAGAATGGGCTGCACGCCCTTAGCGACGCTCGTTGCGCGCGCGCAGTGCGAAAAGCAGTCCCACGAACAGGATCGGAAGAGATGCGGCGTTCGAGACTGCGATGCCGACCACTGCGGCGATCAGGCAACACAGCGCCGCGAGACGCTGATTTCGCGACTGGGTTATGAACCGCATCCCGGTCGTTATCGACGGCCCCGCTCCCGTCCTTGACCTGCCCGGCCGTGCGCCTCGAGGCTCAGCCCGCGTGGTGCGAGGGCCAGGCCGCGCTGGCCCGAGGGTCAGTGCCCCCGCAAGGCCCGCCAGCCCCGCTGCGCCTGCTGTGTCGCGAACCGGGCTACGACCCACACGCCGAGGCAGATGAAGAAGAAGATCGCGAGAACGCCCCACACCAGCATCAGCGGGAGCGCGAGCCACCAAGGCTGGGAGCCCCCAAAGCGCGGGAGGTCACGGAAGGAGGCGCGCATGATCGATCGAAGCTAGCGAATTCTGAGCCGCCGCGGCCGATGGTCGCGCGACCGGCAGCGTCGTGGTCATCGCCGGCGGCGAGGGTGTCCGCATCGGTGTCGGCGCGAGAAACGTCCATGATCCACGTCAGTCTTGGTGTCTGTGCAGTGGTCGGGAGGGGCGGTGTTCCTTAACGCACCACTGGTTCGCTAGGGAACACCGCCCGTGCGCTCCCCGCGCCGTTGTTGGCGTCAGCGCGGGGGGGCGGGTGGGCGGCGGCGCGGCGGGCCGGTTCGCGCGGCGGGCCAGGTCCCGCGCGGGGTGGCGGTCCCGCCCCGGATGCGGATTTCGGCCTGTGCTCGGATCAACCGGAGAAGAGGGCCACCGTGGCGGTGAAGCCGTGCAGGAAGCTCCGGCCGCCCACGGGGCCGATCTCGCCGGCCGCGAAGAAGCCGGCGGTCGGTGCTCCGGGGAACGCGCGCTCGAGCGCGGCGGCGTCATGGTTGGGAGCTCCGAACATCCCCTGGCCTCTGCCGTTGCAGGAGAACACGAGGGCACCTGCAGCCGGTCTCCCCGCCATCGCCGCCACACGCACCCCGAGCGCCTGGCTCATGTCGCGGTCCGCCGAGCGAGCGTCGCGGACGTGAAGTCTCACGACCTGGCCCTCCTCGACCGTCGCGCCGACGGCGATCCGACCGGACTCCGGGTCAGCACCGAGGATCCCGCGGACGAGGAAGTCTCCCTGTCCCAGCCCGGCGCCGGCCGTGACGCGGGCGGCGTCCGATGAACGAGGCATCGCTCCACGATACTCCGCTCGATGCCATCCGAGATCATCTCCCTGATCGGTCCGACCGGCGTCGGCAAGACAGCCGTCGCGATCGCGCTCGCGGACCGCCTGAGGTTGCGCGGCGAGCATCCGGTCGCGGTTTCAGCCGACGCGCTCCAGGTGTACACGGGCCTCGAGATCCTGACCGGCGCCGCCGTCCCGGCCGAGCGAGCCCGACTGGAGCACCGGCTGATCTCCTTCCTCCCCGTCGACGCAACATTCAGCGCCGGTCAATACGCCGAGCTCGCGCACTCCGAGATCGACGATCTGCTCGCCGCCGGCCGCCGGCCGATCGTGGTCGGCGGCACCGGTCTGTACCTGCGTGCCGCGCTGACCGAGATGACCTTCCGTCCGCCGCCCGCCGCGGGCGCGCGCGAACGCTGGCAGGCTGAGCTCGAAGCCCGCGGCGTGTCCGCCCTGCACGCGCATCTCGCCGAGCTCGCACCATGGGCCGCGGCGGAGATCGAACCCACCGACCGGCAGCGGATCGTGAGGGCGCTCGAGCTGGCGGAGGCGGGTGAGCTCGAGCCGCTCCAGGGCGAGTCGGAGCTCTGGACCGCGAGCGTCCGGCGTCCGACCCTGCTAATCGGGCTCGTGATGGAGCGGGACATGTTGTACGCGAGGATCGATGCGCGCGTTCTTGACATGGTCGCGGCCGGGGCGGAGGCCGAGGTCCGTCGCGCGAGCGCAGCGGGCGCGTCCGCCACCGCTCGCAAGGCGCTCGGATTTAACGAGCTGCTTGCCGGCGACGTCGACGCGATGCAGCGCCGGACACGCAACTACGCGCGACGGCAGCTCACCTGGATGCGCAAACTCGCCGACGTCGTCGTCATCGACGTTTCTGACCGGACGCCTTCCGCGGTCGCAGACGCGGTAATGGAGCGCTGGCAAGACGCGTCAAGCTGACACCCGTCCAGCTGACCCGCGGGAAGTCAAACCTGGGGTGACCATGGCCGATGACACAGTGTGTGGCGCCGTGGCATCCCCAGAACCGTGGGGGGGCCCGCGCCGGGGAGGGGCCGGGGCCCCCCCCGGGGAAGACCCCGCCCCGGAGGGGGGGGGGGGGGCCGGGGGGGCGCCCCACCCCC
>Ga0302325_10006252_pt1 | contig 26824 bp, 22 predicted proteins | sample Palsa_T0_2_FD_201948 | JGI IMG/M metagenome (GOLD analysis project Ga0302325, IMG submission 201948) | Peat permafrost microbial communities from Stordalen Mire near Abisko, Sweden - Palsa_T0_2 | ecosystem: Environmental > Terrestrial > Soil > Palsa > Peat permafrost | place: Sweden: Abisko... | reverse complement strand
ACTTCAACTCCACCGGGGCGAATGGCTTTTGACGCTAGATCTCGAAGTGCGCCATGGTCTTGTGATCGTCGTCACAAGGCGAGTCAGATGGTGTTAGTTCGTCATATGGCCGAAGAGGATGCCGCGTGGGCGGCTGGCCTGATGGAGAGGCGCCGCGCCGAGTACGAGGCGTATTCGCCGGTCTTCTGGCGGCCTCGGTACGGCATCGTTCAGCTCCACACCCAGTTCTTGGCTTCGCAGATCGCCAGATCCGAAGTGATCGCCTTGTGCTGCGACCATGGATTCGCTATTGCCGCACCGGTCGGAGCCCACTATTACGTGGATGATTTCGCGGTTCTTGACAACCGATGGGACGACGTTGGACGCACGTTGCTCCGAGCCGTATGGGTGGAAGCTGAGCGCCGAAGCGCCGAAGCGCCGAAGCGCTTCGCGTGGTTACCGCCCTTCTCGATCGACCCAAGGTGGCGATGATGACCGAGATGGGCCTCAGCCTCTGGCAACAGTGGTGGGTGAAGGCGGTGGTCCCGATTTCGGTCGAAGGCGCCAAGACCGGGATCCTCGAGGGTCCTGGCTACCGCATCCTCAGAGGCTCGGCACCTCCGGTCTATGACCCAGGTGGGCCGGTTGGGGTCCTCGAGCACTTCGACGATGCCAGCACGCTGAGCCGGGCCGAGACAGCGGCGGTTCAAGATGGGCTGGTCTTGCTGATCGCTCCACTCGACAGCCCCCACGAACACGAGTCGGTCGTCTCTGGATTTGGCTATGAAGTTGCTTCCCAGTTTTACGTTGGTGTGCCCGACTAGGAAGAACGCAACAATCCGACTCAGCATGACCTCGCCAAGGCCGTTACCGGATTAGCCACTCCCGCCCGGATCGCACCTCGCGGCTCGGAGCTGGGAGCTAGGAGGCCGACCCTAAAGTGGGTCGCTCTTGCGATCAGACGATGGCTAACGCGCGCTGCTTCATCGGCCGGGAGGCCGATGAATCCGCTGTTCATCGCTCGGCGAAGATGCCCATGAGGCTCGAGCCGACGTCGTCGAGCTCTTCCAGGTGCATGACCGCATCGACGATCCGGCGGAGGGAATCCTCATCCGGCGCCACCGCGGCCACGCGGGCGCAGTCCAAGAACTTGTTGGTCAGCTGCTCCGCCGACATCGGGTTTTGTGGGCTTCCATAGGGGTGAGTGACGGTCTTGGTCCAGGTGGACGTACGGGTCCGGAGGCTGAGCATCCCGCTGGTCGCCGCCTCGGGGCCTCGAGCGGCCTGGTCGGTGATGAACTCGACCCGCGATGCGAGAGCCAGAATGCGCTCGTCGACCAACATCTCGGGAGCGAAGGTGCCCAACGTGACCTCACCCAGGCTGAGCGCAGCGGCGGTGGTGAAGGGGAGGCTGAACTTCGCATCGATCGCGGTGGCCGGACGAAGCTTCTGCGCCCTCGGGTCCACCAGCATTTCGAGGATCGGCCCTCCGGTGCACACGACCGAGTCGATCTCGTCTGGGACGACGCCGTGCGCCTCTCGGAGATAGAGCGCGGCCTCGACGAACGGGTGAGTGCCCCGGCAGCTCGGCCAAGGCTTGAAGCTGAGGTGCTCTCCTTCGAAGCGCTCACCGAGGTCCTTCGTGATGACCGCCTCGTCGTAGTGGCCGTGGGCGTAGAGGGCGAAGAATCCCGCGTCACCCTCGAGCGGGTGGTCGAACCCCCGCACGCCACGTTGCGCGAGGAGAGCCGAGTTCACCGCAGCCTGGGCCGGAAAGGCGTCCCGCACCGCCCGTACGTCTGAATGCGGCGAGCGTTTGAGCTCTCCGCTGCAGGTGACCTGACAGAGCGCCAGCGACAGGGCGTCAAGGCATGCCGGCGCGTCGAGGCCGAGCAGGCTGGCCGTGGCGGCGGTGGCGCCGATCCCCCCGAGTATCGGTGGTGGATACCACCCGGCATCGGAGGGGTCTTCCTCCAGTGCGAGCCCGAGGCGGCAGGCCAGGTCGCATCCGATCGCGAGGGCGGTGAGCAGGCGCCGGCCGCTCACCGGTGCCGTTGCTTCGGCGAGGGCCAACGCTGCCGGAATTCCGGCCGCGTTGGGATGGATGGCCGCCGCGTCGTGGGCGTCCTCGAAGTCGAGCGCGTGGGCGAGGGCACCGTTGGCCAGGGCTGCGCTGGCCGCCGGGACCTTGACTCGGGACCCGAGCAGGGTGCTGGCTGGCGTGCCCCCGGCCAGCAGCGCGAGCTCGGTGAAGGCTCGGCTGCCCTCGCCGAGCGAGGTCGCGGCCAGCATGACCCCGAGGGCATCGAGCAGGGCCGCCTTGGTCACCGAGACCACCTCGGGACTCAACCGGTCGAAGGTCGTTTCGGCAACGTGGCTCACCACACGGGCCGAAAGTTCGGTGGTCGACGTCAGCATGCGACCCATGGTGCCGCATCGGGGTTCGGTACCGAGCCCAACCGCATCTCACCTTCCTTCCCGTGCGCGTTCGGGCGCGCCTGCCCTGCGCACCTCGGCCGACGGGAGACCGGCGGCATCCGGGAGCCCGACCAGCGCGGGGCCGACGCGCGGAAAATAGCCGTGCCCGGACCGACGGTCAACACTGTCGTGTCCGATCGGTATCGTTTTGGTCAGCGGTTGCTTGGGGTCGGCAGTTGGGGGGCGACATGGTCGATGGGGATCGAGAGCCGGTGAGCATCGTCGCAGTCGGCGACACCATCTTGGACGAACCGGGCGCCGCCGACTTCCTGGCCCCGACGGCGCCGGTCGTCCGTTCTGCCGACGTTGCGATCGCCCAGATCGAGACCCCCTTTACCGATCGCGGAGAGGTGAGTGTGCTCGAGGTCGCGGCGCGTGCGGCCGACCCCGGTGAGCTGGCCGCGTTCGCCGACGCGGGCTTCAACGTCGCCACACTGGCCGGCAACCACGTGTTCGATCAGGGCCACCCGGGAATTCGAGACACCCTGGATGTGCTTCATCGCAGCGGCATCGTCACTGCCGGGTCGGGGATGAACATCGCCGAGGCGCGGCGCCCAGCGCTCATCGAGCGCAAGGGGGTGCGGTTTGGGATCGTCGCCTACAACACGGTCGGACCGCGAGAGTCCTGGGCCGGGCTCGACAAGCCCGGGGCGGCATATGTCCGCGTCCTGACCCACTACGAACTGGACATCGCGGTGCCGGGAGGTCCGCCCAAGACCTACACGTTCTGTGATCCCGACGACCTCGACCTGATGGCAAGCCAGCTCGAAGAGATGCGGTCGGGCTGTGACGTGGTGGTGGCCTGCTTTCACAAGGGAACGATCGGCGCGCCCAGCGTTCCGCTCTACTACGAGCGCCAGGTCACCCATCACGCCATCGATGCCGGCGCCGACATTGTCTTCGCGCATCACGCGCACATGCTGGGTCCGATCGAGATGTACCGGTCCAAGCCCATCTTCCACGGTCTCGGGAACTACATCACCGCCACTCGATTGTTCAGCTCGGGTGGCGACGACCACATCGAGTTCATCGAGCGGGTGCAGCGCGAATACGGGGTGGAGCTCGATCCGGCCATGCCCTGGTATCCGTTCGACCATCGGAGCCGCAACGCCATCATTGCTAAGTGCACCGTGGAGAACGGGAGGATCGAGGCCGGGTTCGTTCCCTGCTACATCGACGAGCAGGCCCGTCCGGTGCCCACCGGGCGATCCGAGCTGGGGGAGCGGGTGGTGGACTTTGTCACCGGTCTGAACAAGAGCGCCCGACTCCCGGCTGAGTTCACCTGGCGTGGGGACGAGATCGTCCTTCCTTGAGCCTCCGCTCGCGCCCGGACACCGCCGCGGAAGGTGTTGCCCCGTCCCGTCAAGCAAGACACAATCGAGAGTACCGAGCCGAAATATTGTGATCTTTCGGAAGGGGCAAGGGAGGGGGCCATGACCCAGGTCGACACCGTGAGCGGTCGCATCGAAGGGGTACTCGAGGAGGGGATTCACCGCTTCTTGGGGGTTCCCTACGCCGCGTCCCCGACGGGCGAGCGTCGGTTCCGGCCGCCCCAACCCGCCACGCCGTGGAGCGGGGTGGCGCCGGCCACCCAGTTCGGATCGATCGCGATGCAGGTCGTGGGCGGCCGGGCGTCCGCCCTCGGCGGTGGTCCCGACCTGGCGGCCGAAGAGGATTGCCTGACGCTCAACGTCTGGACTCCCGGCACCGCAGGCTCCCGTCCGGTGCTCGTCTGGCTGCACGGCGGCGGCTACAGCGTGGGCAGTTCTGCCAGAGACCTCTACAACGGGGCCAACCTGGCCCGCCGCAACGACGTGGTCGTCGTCAGCGCCAACCACCGTTTGGGGATCTTCGGATTCCTGTACCTCGGCGAGCTCCTGGGAGAGGAGTTCGCCGAATCGGCCAACCTCGGGATGCTCGACTGGGTCGCAGTCCTCGAGTGGGTGAGGGACAACATCGCCAATTTCGGTGGTGACCCGGGCTCGGTGACGATATTCGGCGAGTCCGGTGGGGGAGGAAAGGTCTCGGCGCTGTTGGCCATGCCCAAGGCGGCCGGCCTGTTCCACCGGGCCATCATCGAGAGTGGCCCACCTTTCCAGTTCCCCGACCTCGAGAAGGCGTCGAAGACGGCCGACAAGGTCGTGGCCACGCTCGGCCTCGCCCAGACGGAGTTGGGCTCGCTCCTCACCCTCGACGCCGAGAAGCTGCTCGACGTGCAAGTGGCGCTCGGAGCCGGTGGTGGGCCGTCTCCGGGCGGGATGTCCTTCGCCCCGACGGTGGATCGCCGAGTGCTCAGCGACTACCCCGAAGCGGCGGTGGCGGCGGGGGCCTCGGCGAACATCCCGCTCATCATCGGAACCAACCTCGACGAGGCCCGGTTCATGATCGTGATGGCGCCCCATCTGGCCGATGGGGGACCGAACATCGACGAGGCCGAGCTGCTCGAGCGGCTCCAGCCTGGTTTCGACAACGACGTGGCCCCGTTGGTGGCTCGTTACCGGACCGTCTACCCCGAGCTCTCGAACATGGATCTGTTGCTCGCCATCGAGTCGGACCAGTTCCGGATCCGCTCCCTGCGGTTGGCCGAGCACAAGGTGGCCGGGGGAGGTGAGCCCGTGTACCTGTATCTCTTCCGATGGACGACCGACGCGTTGCCGGGTCTCGGTTCCATTCACGGGCTCGAGATGCCGTTTGTCTTCGCCAACCTCAACACGATGCCCGGATTGGCTGACTCTCCCGGGTCCGGGGTTCTGGCCGACCGCATGTGCTCGGTCTGGGGTGAGTTCGCGCGAACCGGGGTACCCGCCCGTGAAGGTCTGCCGAGGTGGGAGCCCTTCACCGTGGCCGATCGTTCGACCATGGTGATCGACGACGAATGGACCATCGAGAAGGATCCGCTCTCCGAGACGCGTCGGTTCTGGGACGACATGTCCACCGGTCCCGACACCCGGCCGTGGTCTCGGGTCATCCGGTAGGAGTCGGGTCTCCTCAGTTCAGCCGACGAGGACCACCTCGGGGCCGTCGGCGGTCAGCTCGGTGTCGAGATCGGCCTGATCACCGATCTCGCGCAGGTAGTCGATGACCTCGGAGAACCGAGGGTCATCGGCCTCGAGCACCTCGGGCACGGAATCTGTGTCGATGAACGCGGGTAGGAACGAGCATCGCTTGAGCGCGCCCTTCTCGGTGACCAACTTGACGATGATTGTTCGCCGCGAGTCGGGCGGGAAGTTGTAGGAGCTGTCAAAGTCTGGGACCCAGTCGGGGTTCAGCTGCTGAATCTCTTTGAACCCCTTGCTGTCCGCGTGGGCCGGCGTCATGTGCAGGTCCATGGCGAAGTTGGACAAGCTGTAGAAGACGGGCTTGCCTCGATACAGCTCGATGCCCTTCAAGATGTGGGCATGGTGGCCGAGTATGACGTCGGCACCTGCATCGATGGCGGCGTGCGCCGCCTCGCGCTGATAGTCGGCGATGACGGCCGGAACAAAGTGGATGCCCCAGTGCAACGAAACCGCCACCAGGTCGGCCTGCTCTTTGGCCGCTGCGACATCCGCCTCCAGGTTGGCCAGGTCCTCTCGGTTGGCGAAGGTGTGAATTCGTGCCGGGGTACCCGGTTGGTCGTGCTCGATCTGCTCGTAGACCGTATAGGCGCGAAGCGGCGCACACCCTGGCCGGTCGTCTTGTGCCCAATATCCCATCGGGAGGATGGAGCAGTAGGCAAGGACGGCCAGACGGGTCGAGTCGAGGTCGACAAAGATCGGTTGCCTCGCTTCGGCGAGATTTGCCCCGGCGCCCACCACCGCCAGCCCGGCGTCCCGAAGAGCCTCGATCGTGTCGAAGAAACCCTCCTGGCCCCAGTCCATGCAGTGATTGCCCGCCCAGGAGACGACCGAAAACCCGGCCTGTTTCAGCGCGTGTGCCGTCTTCGGATGGGCGCGATCGGTGTGGCGAGCTTGGGGTAACCGCGTTCCTCGCTCGGTCAGATTGATCTCGAGCTGGCACAGGGCACCGTTGGCTGCGCTCAACAATGTGCCGACCGAGCCGAAGATGGTCGCTGGGTCGGCTCGGCTCGGGCCCACGTCGCCGACCGCGTAGAAAACTCCAGCCATTCCGGCTCCTCAGTTCGCCCAGCCATGACGAGGTGTCCGCATCCGCCGGGCCCCATTGACGCGGTTGCCCGGTCTAGTCCAAGCCCCAGGTCCTCCAGGACTCCGTTGGTCCGTCCGGGGTGATCGCGAGCAGGACGCGCTGGTCGTCCCGAAGGGACTTCAGATGCTCATCGGCATCGGGCACGGCGAGCCCGTGCTTCTCCCTGATCCCCCGAAACCTGTCCAGCTCCGCCTCCAGGTTCTCCCTGATCTCCACGGTCCCCGAGACGGTCACGCATCGAAAGCCGGTGGAGTCATCCACCACGAGCTCGACGCGGGGATCGCGCGTGAAGATTTTGAACTTGGCCCGTGTCCGAGTCGTGGACACGTAGAACCGTTCTCCATCCCACAAGAACCAGTTCGGGGTGACCTGCGGCCGGCCGTCCTGACGTATGCCCGCCACGATCACGTTACGCGGCTCGGCCAGGAACGCCTCGAGCTTGTCCGGTGAGGTCACGGCTGTCCCCCGGGATTGTTGGTCGTGATGAATGCCACCATCGAGTCGATGTACTGCTGAGGGATGAATCCGCGCATGATCGCAGAGAGGTGACCCTTCCCAGGGAGCACGACGCTGGTGAAGTTACGCGCCTCGCGCCAGAGCCGGTGGGTCTTGGCGTAGGGACGGTCGTATTCGCCGTTGATGGCGATGATCGGGAATTCGAGCTTGGTCAGGTCGATCGATGCCGAGAGCGCCCGTTGTCGGGCCAGGAACTCCGATCGGTCAATGGCGGGCACGCCGGCACGAGGTTGCCGCGCGGCGGCGTTACCCACCTCTTGGCCGGGGACCTCGGGGCGGTCCCGGAACTGGGCGGTGGCGAGGGCCTCGTCGGGGGCGGGACCCTCCTTGTCCGGAGGAACGCTGGCCGCCCACTCGTCGGTTTCGGTGAGGCCGGACCCGCCGAAGCTGGCCGAGAGGAATCGTCCCGGTTGGGTGGCCAAGATCCCGGCGGTCACGAAGCCGCCCATCGAGTAGCCACCGATGTGGGCCTTGTCGATCTTCTGTTCGTCCATGAACTCGATGACGTCGGCCGACATCTTCTGGCGACCTCCGTCGGGTCCCGGTTCGCTCAGACCGTGGCCGCGCATGTCGATGCCGATGACCCGGTTGGTGGCTGCCAGTGCCGGGGCAATGCCGTTCACGAACCAGTTTCCGACGGCGCTTCCGCCCGCCCCGTGGATGAGGATGACCGGGGGCCCCGACCCCATCTCCACCCAGTGGAGCTTCGTGCCATCCTCGACGGTGAAGTAGTCCTCGGTCCAAACCTCTCGCGATGCGCTGGTCATTTCGACTCCTTGAGCGGCTCCGTCCGGAGCCACATCGGCCGTCACTGTACGCGAGAACGATTGCACAGCCGGCGGCGGATCGCTCGTGCCGGGTCTGCGGCGCGACCGTCCGGGCGACCCGCATCCTGGTGCGGTCCGGCGGCCGCTCGGTCGGATCGGTAGGTTTCTCGGGGACCGAAGGGGGGAGTCGTGCAACGGAGTGTGGTCGAGGGTGCCGTGAAACTGGCCGGCCTCGAGCTACCGGACGGGCTCGAGTTCGAGGTGCTGGGAGAGGAGCCGATTCTTCGATCGCCCCACTACCTCGGGACCGGTGCGGCCGTTGCTCGGCTGCTCACGGGCGTCGGGGCCGGCGAGATGTGGCGGACTCGGACCGGTGAGCGGCAGTCCCTGACCGTCGATGCTCGCCACGCGGCCGCCGCCTTGACCTCGTACTCCCATCTGCGCCTGATGGACCCCGCCGAGCCACCCTCGTTCGACCGGCTGGGGGTGGGGCGTGTGGTGGGGGGCATCGTCCCCGCGCGTGGCGGGCGCTACGTCCAGTTGCACTCGTCCTTCAACGATGGTCCGACGGTGCTCGAAGAGCTGGGTCTCGGACCCGACGCGTCGCGAGAGGAGGTGGAGACGGCCGTCGCGGCCCGAGACGCGTTTGACCTCGAGCGGGCGTTCATCCGCCGCAAGGTGTGCGGCGGCGTCGTCATGTCCAAGGACGAGTGGGCCGCGCACCCGCAGGGTCGGGCCATCGCCGACTGGCCCGTCGTTCGCATCACCAAGATCGGGGAGGCACCGAGAGAGCCGCTTCCGGCCGGCGATCGTCCGGCCTCGGGCGTACGGGTGGTCGACCTCACCCGAGTCCTCGCCGGCCCGACCTGCGCCAAGACGATCGCCGAGCACGGGGCGGACGTGCTTCACGTGACCGCACCGCACCTCGACCGCGTCGGGCCCTTTGATATCGAGACCGGCATCGGCAAGCGTCAGGCCAGCCTGGACCTCGACGTCCCCGAGCAGGCCGAGATCATGCGATCACTCATCTCCGAGGCGGACGTGTTCTCGCAGGGGTACCGGTTGGGAACGCTGGCCCGACGGGGGCTGGCCCCAGAGATGCTGGCACGGCTGCGTCCGGGGATCGTCTGCGTGTCGGAGAACTGCTACGGGCATGTCGGGCCCTGGAGCGAGCGCCCCGGATGGGAGCAGCTGGGCCAGGCGGCCACCGGGATGTCGTACCGGGAGGGCACGGCGTCGTCGGCCGGGGTGCCCCGGCTGGCCCCGGCCGCGGTCAACGACTATTCGACCGGGTACCTGGCCGCCTACGGGGCCATGATGGCCCTGGCCAGACGGGCCACCGAGGGTGGCTCGTGGCACGTGCAGGTCTCACTCGCCCAGACCTGCACGTGGTACCAGCGGTTGGGCGACGACAACGACAAGCACCGCGCCGACCCGGGTGACGTGAGCACGTTCCTGGCCGAGATGGACACGCCGTACTTCGGGCGGATCCAGTACCTGGCCCCCGCGCTTTCGATGTCGGTCACCGAGCCTCGCTGGGATCTGCCGCCGGCTCCGAGTGGCACCCATGGGCCGGTGTGGATGACGCGTTCTCTCGGCTGACCTTCATTTCCTCACCGCCCGCTGGCATTTCTCTAACAACTCGCAGCGACGATGGCACCATGAAGGCAAGGCTCTCGATTGTCGTGATCGGCGTGTTGGCCGTGGTCGTCGCCGCGGCCAGCCCGGTCGCCGCGGCGAGCACCCCGGCCGCCTCGGCACCGGTGCCGGCGCAGTACCAGAACCTGTTCACGACCATCCAGACCCAGCTGAGTGGGGCCCAGCAGACCGTCGATGGTCTGCCCGCCCACGCCAACCCGGCCATGGTCTACGGGGCCGCACTGCTCTTCGCCGACGGCAACCGCGGCACGCAGCTCCTGGCACCAGAGACCCTGCCCGAGGTGCGCCAGGAGATCGACACCTTGGCCAGCCTCGGGGTGGAGGGGGTCTCGATCCAGGTCTCGTTTCCCCTGCTGCTTCCCTCCACCGCCAGCTCCGCCCGGTACGTGGCCTTCTACGAGCAGGTGGCCCGCGACGTGGCCAGCAAGCACATGATCCTCTCGGTCGAGGAGAACCCGGTCCTGGTCGGCACCCCCTTCGCGGTGAGTGCCGACGTGAGCTTCGCCGGCCTCACCGACGCCACCTACGCCCAAGAGCAGGCCCAGATGGCCCAGATCATCGTCGACGACCTGCACCCGGCCTATCTGTCGCTCATGACCGAGCCCGACACCTACGCCACCTACATCGGCCTGCCCGACCTCAACCAGCCCGCCGCGTCGGCGTCGGTGGTCGCCCAGGAGGTCCAGCTGATCAAGCGGGGTCGCACCCTGCTCGGCGCCGGGGCCGGGTCGTGGTCCTCCACCCAGTTCGACCAGGACTACGCGACGACCGGCGTCAACTACATCGACCTCCACGTCTATCCGACCGAGCCCCAGTTCGTGGCCAACGCGGTGACCGACGTGGCCGAGGCCAAGGAGGCCCACCTGCCGGTCGTGATGGACGAGTTCTATCTGTTCCCCTCGGTGGTCTTCGACGGCCAGGGGACCATTCAGAAGCACGAGATCGAGCCGTTCAGTTGGCTGAACCCACTGGAGACCCAGTTCCTCCAGACCTTCACCGAGTTCGCCCAGAAGGAAGGCATCCGTTACGTCGATGCGTTCGACAGCAACGACCTGATCGCGAAGATCACGTGGCAGCCGGGCGACGACACCACCAGCCTGGCCGCGGTCGACCAGATCTACGACCCGGTGCTCAAGGCCGACCTGGCCAAGGGCAACGTGAGCGAGGTCGGCCGGGCCTACGCGACGATGATCCGCTCGCACACCTGAACCGGTTGGGCCCGGCACCGGTCGAGCCCGGTGGTCGCCGTTGCCCCGTCGGTACTGTGTGCCGGTGGACCCCGACACGGTCGAGGTGTACGAGCGGCGGGCGCATGAGTGGATCGAACGCCGAGGAGAGGCGACCGACGGGCTCGGTCGTCGCTTTCGGGGTCTGGTCGGCGACGGACCGGTCGCCGACCTCGGGTGTGGAGCGGGCCGGTACCTGCCCGAGATCGGTCGGCCGCTGGTCGGCGTCGACGCCAGTGCGGCGATGTTGGCCCTGGCGGCGAGGCACGACTATCCGCTCGTCCGGGCCGATCTCGAGGCCCTTCCCTTCGCCGGGGCGACGTTGGCCGGTGTCTTCGCCCGGCACTCCTACCTGCACCTGCCAAAGGACCGTCTCGGCGACGCCCTGGCCGACCTCCGCCGGTCGCTTCGGCCCGGTGGGCTGCTCATGGCCACGTTGATCGAGGGGCGCTACGAGGGCCGTGCCCTGCCCGGAGACGACTTCGCGGGTCGCTACTTCGCCTGCTGGACCGCCCCCGAACTGTCGGCGGTCCTCACGGGCGCCGGCTTTGCCGACGTCGAGGTGGAGCGGGTGTCGCGCCGCCGTCGCGACCCGTACCTCCTGGCCACGGCGAGACGATAAGCGGACCGGCCTCGCCGGCTCCCGATCAGACGTCGAAGGCCCGCCACATGCCGGCGTAGCGCCCGCCCGCCGCGACCAGGTCGTCGTGGGTCCCCTGTTCGACCACCCGTCCGCCGTCGAGGACGAGGATCCGGTCGGCCCGACGAGCGGTCTGGAGCCGGTGGGCGATCAGGATGGTCGTCCGTCCGCTGGAGACCACGCCCATGGCGCGGTTGACCTTGGCCTCGGTGCTGAGGTCGAGATTGGACGTCGCCTCGTCCAACAACAGGATCGCCGGGTCGACCAGCTGGGCGCGGGCCAGGCACATCAGCTGGCGCTGGCCGATCGAGAGCGAACGTCCCCGCTCGGACACCGACTTTCGGTAGCCGCCCGCCCCGACGATGAAGTCGTGTGCGCCGACGGCACGGGCCGCGGCCTCCACCTCGGCGTCGGTGGCCCCGGGTCGTCCGTAGGCGATGTTGTCGCGAATCGTGCCCCGGAAGAGGAAGGGCTCCTGGGGCACATACCCCAGCTGGCGGCGATACTCGCCCAGCTCGAGGTCGGTCAGCTCGACGCCGTCGAGCAGGATCTGGCCCGACGTGGGGTCGTAGAAGCGTGCGACGAGCTTCACGACCGTCGACTTCCCGGCCCCGGTCTCTCCGACCAGCGCCACCGTCTCACCGGGAAGGATCTCGAAGTCCACCCCCGACAGCGCTTCGTTGGTCGTCCCCGAGTAGTGGAAGCGGACGCCACGGAAGCGGATCCGGCCCGAGAGGCGGCCCGGAACGATCGCGTCGTCGGCCACCGGGGTGGCCACCGGCGTGTTCAAGACCCCGCTGATCTTGCGCAGGCCCGCCGTGGCCTGTTGGTAGGTGTCGAAGACCTGTGAGAGCTGCTGGACCGGCGCGAACAGCAAGGTCAGGTACAACAGAAACGCGGTCAGGCTGCCGATGTTGAGGGTGCCGGCCCGGATCTCCTGGCTGCCCACGCCGAGCACGATGAGGATGGCGATGTTCCCCATGAAGGTGGCAAACGTGAAGTAGATCGAAGAGACCTTGAGAGAGCGCAACCCGGCGTCTCGATAGCCCGCGGTGAGGCCGAGGAACGTCCGGTTGTTGTGCCTCTCGCGTCGGAACGCCTGGGTGACCCGGACCCCCGAGATGTTCTCCTGCAGGTCGGCGTTGACCGCCGAGATCCGGTCCCGCTGTCGGTCGTAGGCACGCGTCGACTGGAGACGGAACCACACCGTCCCGATGGCGAGCGGGGGGACGACCGTCAGCACCAGCAGGATCAGATGCGTGTTCCGGGTCGCCAGGATCACGATGACCCCCAGGAACTGCACGACGTAGACCAGTGCGTTCAACAGGCCGGACTGGAGCAGCTGGGACAGCGTGTCGACGTCCGAGGTCATTCGGGTGAGAATCCGGCCGGTCATCTCGTGGTCGTAGAAGTCCATGCCCAGCCGTTGCAGGTGGGCGAAGATGCGCACCCGCATCGAGTACAACATCCGTTCGGACGTTCTGCCGGTCCAGAACGTCTCGGCCCACATGTCGGCCCAGTCGAGCATGGTGATGACGAAGAACAGCCCCGACAGCACCCAGAGCGTCGTCTCTTCGTGGTGCAAGAAGACGCCGTTCACCGAGGTGCCGGTGAACGAGGGTCCGACCAACCCCGCCGCGGCGTCGAGGACGACGAGGACCACCCCCACCAGCAGCTGGGGGAGGAACGGTCGCAAGAAGCCGAGGAACTTGAACGGCTGACGAAGCACGCGGTTGTGCTCGGCCAGTTGGGGTTCGGGCTCATCGACGACCGGGGGCAGGGCCTCGATGGCTGCGATGAGCTCGGGGGTCGGAGGGGCGGAGAGGCCGGCCCGCATGCCACCACCCATGCCGCGTCCCATCCCGGCCCCGGCTCCCGATGACCCCAGGGCGGTGGGGGTTTGGAACATGGCCGGGCCGTCGGGCTCGTCGCTCCTCCACGCGGCCGCGGTGACCGGCTCGAACCCCGGCGTGCCCACGCCGGGTTCGACGCCCTCGCCCTCGGCGTCCTCGCCCGGACCGGCCAGCAGGTCGCGGTACAGGCGACACCGATCGAACAGCTCGTCGTGGGTTCCGGTGTCGATGACCCGGCCCTGGTCGAGCACGACGATCCGGCTGGCCAGGTGCAACGTGGAGCGCCGGTGGGCCACGAGGATGGTGGTGCGCCCGACCATGAGGTGGCGGAGGGTCGCGTGGATCTCCTCTTCGACCCGGCTGTCGATCGACGAGGTGGCGTCGTCGAGCAACAGCACCCTCGGGTCGGTGATCAGCGCCCGGGCCAGGGTGATCCGCTGGCGTTGGCCGCCCGAGAGCAACAGGCCGCGTTCTCCGACGATGGTGTCGTATCCGTCGGGCAGCTCCATGATGAACCCGTGAGCCTCGGCCGCCCGGGCCGCCGCCTCGATCTCGGCCTCGGTGGCGTCGGGACGGCCATACGCGATGTTGGCCTTGACCGTGTCGGAGAACAGGAAGCTGTCCTCGAAGACGACGCCGATCTGGCGACGCAAGGAGTCGAAGGTCACATCGCGTACGTCGATGCCGTCGACCTGGACCGAGCCTTCCTGGACGTCGTAGAAGCGGGGAAGGAGCAATCCCACCGTCGACTTACCCGAACCCGAGGTTCCCACCAGCGCCACCGTCTCGCCGGCCTGCACCTGCAGGTCGAATCCGTGCAGCACAGGCTCGGAGCGGAGGTAGCCGAAGGACACGTCGTTGAAGCTGATCGTGCCGTCGAGAGAAGAGAGCACGATCGCGTCGGGTTTCTCCACGACGTCGGGCAGCGAGTCGAGGAGCTCGAGCACGCGCTCGGCCCCGGCTCTGGCCTGTTGGGCCACGACCAGGACGCCCGCCATCTGGCGGGACGGAGACATCAGCTGGGTCAGGTACGCGAAGAAGGCGACCAGCGTGCCGACGGTCACTCGTCCGTCGAAGACGAGCCAGCCGCCCAACGCGAGCACCACCACCTGGCCGAGCTGGGGCACCGTCTGGAGCGTGGAGGTCCGCCGGGATCGAAGCCTCCAATTCCGCATGCGGGAGCCGTACAGGGTGCCGAGCGCACCGGTGACCCTCGACAGCTCGTGGTCCTCTTGGCCGAACCCCTTCACCACCCGGACACCGCTCACCGAGTCGTCGACCGCCCCGACCATCTCGGCCATGCGCGCCTGCATCTCCCAGCTCGAGGGGTAGACCACCCTGCGCATCCGGAAGGCCAGGAGGAACGTGAGCGGCATCAGCGGCACGACAACGGCGGTCAGCAGCAGCGACAGATGGATCATGATCACGACGGCCAGCAGGAACTGCAGCACGTTGGCCAACACCAGTGGCAGCTGGGTCAGGAGCGTTCGGATGAGGACAAGGTCCGAGTTGGTCCGTGACACCAACTGTCCGGTCTGGAGCTGATCGTGGCGGGCAAAGTCCAAGCCCTGGAGGTGCCCGAAGACGGTGTTGCGCAGGTCGTAGTCGATGTCCCAGCTCACCCGGCCGGCACTGAAGCGCCGGATTCCGCTGAAGAGGAACTGCAGGGCGAAGACGCCGCCCATGAGCGCAAGCAGCGGTCCGATTCGATAGGTGTGGTGCAAGATGGCGCTGTCGATGACCACCTTTTGCAGATATGGGGTCGCGGCCAGCGTGGCCGAGGACACGATCGACGCGAAGAGGGCGATCGCGACCACCCTGCGGTGAGCCCACCACAGGGGCGAAAACCGTCGAATCCAGCCGCCCGCCTCCGGCCCCAGCGGACGGGTCTGTCCCCGCCCTTGATCCGGTTCTTCGCCCGAGCCTCGGAGAGGCCCTAGAGGAGTGGCGATCGATTGCATGCCGGCCTCGAATGGTAGCCGGTCGAACTATTCGATGGCCTAACCACTTCCGGGCCCGGCCGGCCGCTCCGAAGGCGAGACGGTTCCACCGGACTACCTCGGCTTCAGCGGCCGGTCTCGGGAGGCACGTCGGGGGCCAGCGCGGCGACACCGTTTCCGATGAAGGCGAACATCTGGTGGTTGGCCCGGAATGGGCGGGGGGCGGCGACCAAGCGGTGGGTACCCACCCCGAAGGGGGTGCCCTCCTCGGTGTCGAAGGCGACCTCCTCGAACCCTCCCTGGTTGAACCAGCCTCGGATGGTCGGCGTCAGATCCGGGGGCAGGCGATGCCGCGTCCAGATGACGGTGGCCGCCGGCGCACTGAGGGTCGGCAGCTGGGCGATGGTCCCATGAATGTCGGCCTCGCTCACGTTGCCGAACACCCCGCAGACCAAGATGACATGGGCCGGCACGGCGCCGGCATACGCCGAGGTCGACGACGCATCGCCTTGGACGATGTCCAGTCCGCCGAGGCCAACGTTCTGCGCCATCGCTCGGGCCACACCGACGAGGTCGGCATCGAGCTCCACGAGCCTGGCCGTCACGTCTGCCTTGCGGGGGTGCTCAGCGAGGACTCCGATGACGTCACGACCTTGGCCGGCACACATGCTGATGAGGCGGATTGGACCTGGGGCTGCTTCGTCCAGGGCCTCGGCAAGACGCCGCCGCACCACTTTCAGTCGCCTGCTGAGCGGCGACCGTGGGTCTTCATACGCCGAATGCCACCTGACCCAGTGACCTCTGGCAACCACTGCCGCACCCTACCCAGCCGTAACCAGGTGGAGCGGAGACTGGTTGACTAAGTCGACCCAAAAGGTCAGGATTTTCCCGAACGACGTCTGTGTCGGCGAGGCACGCCCGAGACCGTTCATGAGGAGGCAAACGTCATGGCCAACTGGGGCTTCGAGACCCGCCAAATTCACGCCGGAGCAGTGCCCGACCCGACCACCGGTGCGCGAGCCGTCCCGATCTATCAGACCACCAGCTACACGTTCCGAGACACCGCCCACGCGGCGGCGCTCTTCGGTCTCGAGGAGCTGGGGAACATCTACACACGGATCATGAATCCCACCCAGGCGGTCTTCGAGGAGCGGATCGCTTCGCTGGAGGGTGGCGTGGCCGCCTTGGCCGTGGCCAGCGGGCAGGCGGCCGAGACCATCACGCTGTTGAACCTGGCCGAGAACGGCGGGCACATCGTCTCCTCGGCGTCGCTGTACGGCGGAACGTACAACCTGTTGCACCACACCCTCCCGAAGCTCGGGATCGAGGTGAGCTTCGTCGACAACCCAGATGACCTGGATGCATGGACCGCGGCGATCCGACCCAACACCAGGGGGTTCTTCGCCGAGACGCTCGGCAACCCCAAGGGGGACGTGCTCGACTTCGAAGGGGTGTCGGGAGTTGCCCACGACCACCAGATCCCGCTCGTGGTCGACAACACCGTGACCACGCCCTATCTGGTTCAGCCCCTGAACTACGGGGCCGACATCGTGGTGCACTCGGCAACCAAGTTCATCGGTGGTCACGGCACGTCCATCGGCGGCGTCATCGTCGACGGTGGCGCCTTCGACTACGAGGGCAGCGGCCGGTTCCCCGGCTTCACCGAGCCCGACCCCAGCTACCACGGGTTGGTCTTTGGTCAGCTCCCCGAGGCCCTCTTCCCGGCCCGTTTCGTCTTGAAGGCTCGACTGCAATACCTGCGAGACACGGGGCCATCAATTGCCCCTCTCAATTCGTTCCTGTTCCTCCAGGGGCTCGAGACGTTGAGTCTGCGGATGGAAAGGCACGTGCAGAACGCCACGACGGTGGCCCAGTGGCTCGAGGCACGCGACGACGTGAAGTGGGTGGCCTACCCGGGGTTGGCGTCAAGTCCGTGGCACGAGCGCCAGCAGCGGTATCTCCCGAGGGGCGGCGGGGCCATTCTCGCCTTTGGGATCGAGGGTGGCGCCGAGGCCGGTCGGACGTTCATCGAGGGCCTGGAGCTGTTCAGCCATCTGGCCAACGTCGGCGACGTGCGCAGCCTGGCCATCCACCCGGCATCGACGACCCACTCACAGCTCACCGAGGCCGAGCAAGCGAGCACCGGGGTGACCCCCGATCTCGTGCGGCTCTGCGTCGGGCTCGAGTCGATCGACGACATCCTCGAGGACCTGGAGGCCGGGTTCCGGGCCATCAAGGGAGCGTGACCCTCGGGTCGGTCGCCGGCGCCTGGCAACCCGGCGACGATCCGGGCGGCCGGCAATTCGTCACGCTGACCGGCGAAGGGGGGCGGGGATTCGCGCTCGAGGGAGGCGGCTCGCTCGGGGAGGTCACGGTCGCCTACGAGACGTGGGGGGAGCTAGACCGCTCCGGGACCAACGCCGTTCTGGTCCTCCATGCGATCACCGCGGATTCGCACGCCATCGGCCCCGCCGGTCCGGGCCACCCGACGGTCGGATGGTGGGAGGGGTTGATCGGTCCGGCCGGGCCGATCGACACCAATCGGTTCTTTGTCGTGTGCCCGAACGTGCTCGGCGGGTGCCAGGGCACGTCCGGCCCGGCGTCCCGGGGCCCCGACGGCACCCGGTATGGATCCCGTTTCCCGGTGGTGACCATCCGAGATCAGGTCGCCGTCGAGGTCGCGCTGGCCGACCGACTCGGCATCGACGCCTGGGCCGGCGCGGTGGGGGGATCCATGGGGGCGATGAGAGTCCTCGAATGGTGCGTCGGCTACCCCGACCGGGTCCGGCGAGCGGTGGTGATTGCGGTGGGCGCCGCCGCCACGGCGGATCAGATCGCCCTGTGCTCGCTGCAGGTTCGCGCGATCCGGGCCGATCCGGCCTTCGCCGGGGGCGACTACTACGACACCGATGCCCGTCCGGTCGACGGGCTCGCCCTCGCCCGGGGGATGGGCCAGGTGACCTATCGAACCGGTCGCGAGCTCGAGGTTCGCTTCGGCCGACGCCCCCAGGGTTCGGAGGACCCGCTCAAGGGCGGGCGGTTCGCCGTCGAGTCCTACCTCGAGTACCACGGGGACAAGCTGGGCCGGCGGTTCGATCCGAACTCCTACATCGTCCTCAGTGAGGCGATGAACCAACACGATGTCGGTCGGGGACGCGGCGGCGTCGCCCAAGCTCTCGGCGGGGTCCGAGCCGACATGACCGTGGTCGGCATCGGGTCCGACCGCCTGTACCCGCTCGAGCTACAAGAAGAGCTTGCTCGGCTGCTCCCCGGCGACCGCCCGGTCACCGTCATCGAGTCCGCGTCGGGTCATGACGGATTCCTCCTGGAAACCGAACAGCTCGGCCCGGTCATATCGGACGCCCTCGCTCGCTGAGGCGCGATCGTCGTTCGAGGTTCGGCCGGTGAAGAAACTGTGCGCGCCGGGCCGCGCCGACCGGCACAACTAGTCGGTAACGATTGTCCCGTCGAACACCACGTCCTGCGTCCAGACGCCGTGGGTGCCCGCGGGCAGGGTGAACGCCTCACCGATGCCGAGGGCACGACCGACCCGGCCGGTGAGCACGGGGGCGCCCCGGCCATTGGGGAGGAACACGGTCCAATAGGGGTCATCGACCGCGACCGGCGGGGTGATCTCCACGCCGGGGGAGAGCGGACCGTTCCAGGCCCCCTTTGACGGGATGGCCACCGCCTGGAAGATGACCCCGCTGCCCACCACGGTCTCGGACCACTCCGCCCACGACGGCTCGCCGTCCGCCTGGTCGGGCGGCCGGCTCGAATGCAGGCGAATCACGCACTCGATGATTTCGGGGTCTTCGTCCGCCACGGGCGTGAAGTCTACGGCGCCCGTCCTAGCGCGGCGGGGCCGCCTCGCGCGGGGTCTCGATGTCCTGGTTGAAGCGGAAGGCCGGGTAGTGCTTGCGGATCTCGCGCCGGGCGATCGTCATCTTGTGCACCTCGTCGGGGCCATCGGCGATGCGCAGGGTGCGGATGTGCGCATACATGTGGGCCAGCGGGAAGAACTGGGTCACCCCGGCCGCTCCGTGGGTCTGGATGGCCCGGTCGATGACCCGCAGCACGATGTTGGGGACCGCCACCTTGATCCCCGAGATCTCGGTCGCGGCTGCCTTGTTGCCGACCGTGTCCATCAGGTGAGCGGTGTGCAGCACGTACTGACGAGCCATGTCGATCTCGATGCGAGATTCGGCGATCCAGTCCTGGATGACTCCCTTGTGGGCGAGGCTGGAACCGAATGTCTTTCGCTCGAGGGAACGAGTCACCATCAACTCGAGTGCTCGCTCGGCCACGCCGAGGGAACGCATGCAGTGGTGGATGCGTCCGGGACCGAGGCGAGCCTGGGCGATGGAGAAGCCGTCACCCTCTTCGCCGAGCATGTGGTCGGCCGGTACCCGGACGTTCTCGTAGATCACCTCTGGATGGCCACCTCGGTCCGAGTAGCCGAACACGTGCGGGTCCAAACCCAGTGACACGCCGGGGCTGTCCTTGGGCACCACGATCATCGACTGCTGGCGGTGCTGAGGGCCGTCGGGATCGGTCTTGCCCATGACGATGAGGACCTTGCACCGCTCCGCGCGTGCGCCCGAGCTGAACCACTTGCGGCCATTGAGGACGTAGCTGTCCCCGTCCTTGTCGATGGCGAGACCGATGTTGGCGGCATCCGAGGACGCGGTGTCGGGCTCGGTCATGGAGAAGGCGCTACGGATCTCCCCCTCGAGGAGCGGGGCGAGCCAGAGCTCCTTGACTCGTTCGGACCCGTAAAGGTGGAGGATTTCCATATTGCCGGTGTCGGGAGCCGCGCAATTGAGCGCCTCGGAGGCAAACGAGACCCGTCCGAGCGTCTCGGAGACCGGCGCGTAGTCGAGGTTGGTCAGGCGAGTGCCCGGATGACCGGGCTCCAGATGGGGCAGGAACAGGTTCCACAGGCCTCGCTCGAGGGCGGCGGCCTTCAGCTTGTCGAGGACCGGCGGATAGCCGTTGGGACCCAGCTCCTCGAGCTGGGTGTAGTACAGCTCCTCGTTCGGATAGATCTGATCGTCCATGAAGCGCCTGACCGCTTCTTGCATCTCCAGACCCTGGTCGGTGAATTGGTACGGCATCGCGTCCTCGCTTTCGACATGCCGGTTCCCGAGCGGCCCGACCCAGAGCCCCTTGCCCGGGGTGGGTCCTGGCCCTGGAACCGGGTGACCCCAAGATCCTGCTCGGAGAGTACCGGTGATCGGGGGGCCGGGTCGGCCTGGTGGAGGTGGTGGACGGCTCCGACCGGTTGACCACCGGTGGTCGGCCGCTCCGAGTCCGAGGACCAGGCTCGGCCCGGTCCCTAGCGCGAGGAGCCCGTGTCCTTGTTGGGGTTGATGAGATATTTCTCGCCGGTGGCCTGTTTCCCGTAGACCGAGATGGCGTCCAGTTGCAGTGCCTCGACCAACGAGACCTCCTTCGTGTACGTGCTGGCGAAGGTGGTCTTCAGCTCGGCCGCCACCCTTCGTCGAAGGTCCCCGAAGGCCTCGGGGCCGATCTTCTGCAGGAAGGGGGTCAGCAACCAACCGCCGAGACCCCACGCCATCCCGAAGCTCCGAGCGAGCTCGGTCGGCCCGCGGTCGAGTCCGCCGTAGATATAGACCTGCTTGTGGGTGGTCGACCCATACCGGCTGTACTCGGTGGCACTGGCCAAGGCCGCCGCTTCCATGCCGGTGAGGATGTGACTGGCCAGCTTGCCTCCACCGACGGCGTCGAAGGCGAGGGTGGCCGAGGTGGCGGTCAGTGCCCCGATGAGATCGTTCATGAATGTCGGTGACGACGAATCGCAGACGTGGGTCGCTCCGTCCGCCCTCAGGAGTGCTTCCTGCTCGGGCCTTCGGACGATGTTGACCAACGGCACCCCGTCGCTCAGGCAGAGCTTGTTGAGCATCTGGCCGAGGTTGGATGCCGCCGCGGTGTGGACCAACCCGCGATGGCCCTCGCGGCGCATGGTTTCCACCATGCCCAGTGCGGTGAGCGGGTTGACGAAACTCGACGCCCCCTCGGCGGCCGAAGTCCCGTCCGGCAGTACCAGGCAGAGCGACGCGTCGACGCAGCGGTACTGGGAGTACATGCCGCCGCCGGCGACGGCAACGGTCTTGTTGATGAGGCTCTGGGCGGCATCGGAAGTTCCCGCGTCGACCACGGTGCCGGCTCCCTCGTTGCCGACCGGAAGAGAACTTCCCACCCGTCCCGCCAGGGCCCTCACTGCCCCAGCGGGGAGGGTCGCGGTGATGACCGGGCTGTCGGCCGGACCGATCGCCTTGGCTGTCTCCATGTCCGCTCCGGCGAAGAGCAGACCGAGGTCCGAGGGGTTGATCGGAGACCCTTCGACGCGAATGACCACTTCGTTCGGTCCCGGTTCGGGGATTTCGACCGTAGCCAAGGAGAGTTCGAGCGTTCCGTCCGGCTTCACCAAGGAGCGCAACTGCTGTGCCTTGCTCACCGTGTCTGCCGGCATGGATCGGCCCCCCATCGTGTTGGATTCTGCGACGGCTGGTCCGATGCCATGCGTCGCCGTCTTGAGGGGAGGGTACCGGATCGATTCGCCGGTTCAGGCCGGCGAGTGCTCGGGTCGTATCCCCCTCTCAAAATCCCGGGAACATTTGTCGCAGCTCGTCGAGGTCGATGCCGTCGGTCTCGACCGGCGGGGTGTGGGCCGGGTCCAGGCGTCCGTAGATGAGTCGGATGAGAGCCTCGGCCGGCAGGCGCAGCCCGGGGGGACCACCGGCCCTTTCCGAAGCGCTGAGGGTGACCGATTCAGCGCTCTCAAGGATGAAGTGCCGTTCGGGCTCGCTGGTCGACACGTGCACCCGTCGCTCTTTCCCGTCGGCCTTGCCACTTCTCGCCGCGGTCTGGTCGAGGGTATCCACGAGCAAGGCGGCTGCGTCGGTGGCGAGCGCGGCCGTCGGATCGAGGACAACGGCGATGTCCCAGGTGTGGACGGCATGCTCACCGAGCCGCATCCGGGCCAGTCCGGCGGTGTCGACCTCCGTGCCGAACAGCTTCAGGTGCAGCGTCTCATGCTGCTCGGGGTTGAGGGATTCGAACCATTCGACCAACGTTCTGTCGGCCTGCAGGGCATCGTCGGCCTGTGCTCGCGGGGTTCGGGCGTTCCAGGAGTCCCAAATGGGGGCGAAGACGTCCCTCCCCGGTGGGTCCTCGCCGCTCAATCCGGCCTCGAGGAACAGACCGAAGATCTCCGCTTGGGATCCAAAGTGGGAGAGCACCTGTGCGATCGACCACTCGGACGCATAGGAAGTCTGCTGCAGTTGCGCATCGCTAAGCGGCGTGACCAGGGCCACCAGGGTTTCGTGAGAGTTGCGCAAGGCCTGGATCCACTGTGTGGCGCGAGTCTCCATGTCTTGCGGTCTCCCTTTGAGCGTTCGGGGTGGGTTGGAGCGGGACGAACGAAAGTCATCACAGGCTATGGGTGGGGAGCGATCGTCCGAGCGAGGACCGAGTCACATCCAGACCTGGCATCAAGTTCAAACCCGGTGACCACCGACCGGGATCTGGCCGGTGCGCGGAGGCGACTCCAGCCGGTACCCCGAGGCGATGACAGACTCGGGGCAGATCACGGTCGGGAGCGGGGGGCTGGATGGTGGCGGAGAACCGGGCGGAGGCCGTCGGGCCGCTGGACGGCATCAGGGTGCTCGATCTCACGTCCGTGGTCATGGGGCCACTGGCGACCCAGGTGCTCGGTGATCTCGGAGCCGACGTCATTTCCATCGAGAGCGGGCGAGGGGACACCAACCGGGGCATGGGACCGGGACCGGTGCGCCAGCTGTCCGACGTCTCGCTCAACTTGCTCCGGAACAAGAGAAACGTGGCCTTGGACCTCAAGACACCTGCGGGCCTGGCCGCCCTGTTTCGGATCGTGGCGACGTGCGACGTCTTTGTCACCAACCTGCGGCCGGGCCCGCTTGCCCGGCTCGGTCTCGGCTACGAACAGATCGCGGCGGTTCGGCCCGATGTGGTGTTCTGCCGGGCTCAGGGGTTTCGTTCCGACAGCCCCGAGGCCGACGAACCTGCCTACGACGACATCATCCAGGCCGCCGGTGGGGTCCTGGACGTGGTCCGCCGGGCCACCGGCGCGCCGGCCATGGCCCCGACGCTCATTGCCGACAAGGTGTCGGGGCTCGTGCTCACCTACGCCATCCTGGCCGCACTTCTGCACCGGGAACGGACCGGGCAGGGCCAAGAGATCGAGGTGCCCATGGTCGACGCCCTTCGAGCCTTCATGCTGGTCGAGCACAGTGCGGGGGCCATGAGCGGCGAGGACCGGGCGCAACGGGAGACCGGCTACCAGCGGATTCTCACGCCCTTTCGCCGGCCGCAGCGGACGACGGACGGTTGGATCGCGGTGTTTCCCTACCTGGAGACCCACTGGGAGGCACTCTTGCGAGCGGCAGGGCGTGACGATCTGCTCGGCGACCCCCGTCTCACCCGCGAGGGTCGGTACAAGAACACGGCGTTCTGGTACTCGACTCTGGACGCGGTGATGGCCACCCGCACGACCGGAGAGTGGCTGGAGCTCTGCCGTCGTGCAACGATCCCGGCCGCCGAGGCGGCCGACCTCGACGACATCATCGACGGGCTTCCCGACGCCGAGCATCCCGACGCCGGCACCTACAAGCTCGTGCCCTCTCCGGTGCGGTTCAGCCGGAGCCCAGCCTCGGTTCGGCGCCACGCTCCGCTGATCGGCCAGCACAACCGGGAGGTTCTCGAAGAGGTCGGCTTCACCCCGGCCGAGATCAGCTCGCTCGAAGAGGCCGGAGTTCTTCGCACCCGAGGTGCCGCCGACTCCGTCGTGACGAATCCGTAGCCAGAAGGATCGCTCGGGGACGTCTCGCAGAGCCAGCTCCCGGCCTCGGTTTTCGGGCAGCGCTACTAGACGAGCCCCCCCAGGACGAAGTGCTCAGCCGCTGCCCGGATCGCGTCCTGGGTCTTCTCGTCGGCTTGTCCGTTGACCGTGATGTGGGAGCCGAACCCGCCGTCCGACTCGAACAGGGCGGTGATCCGGTAGCAGGTGGCGGCGCCGAAGAAGCCGGCGAATGGAATGATCCTCATGGACGGTTGAATGTGGCGCCACTCCCAGGTCACCGAGTTGTAAGAGTCCTCGATTTCCACGTAGTGGCTTGGAAGCCACGACGGCCTATTCGTCCTCCAGTGGGCCAGCGCGGCGGCGGGCTGGTCCCGCGGTTCGTTGAACTGCGCGGTGAGGCTGCTGCTTACAGAGCCCATGGTTAAAGCTCGTCCAGAAGCTTCTGCTTCTTGGCCTCGTACTGCGTGGCGTCGATCAGTCCGGACTCCTTCAGCGAGTCGAGCCTTTCAAGCCGGGACTGGATGTCCTGCGCGCCCGTCATGGGCGGCAGGTTGCCCGAGGTGCCATCACGGAGGTTCTTCATGGCCTGCTCCATAGCGGCGTTTGCAGAGCCGCCATAGGTCTGGGCCAGACCATCTTGGACCGCCGCAAAGGAACCACCTGCCGCTGCTATCGAGGCCTTCTGGGCATCCCACTGCACCGCTATGCGTTGCGGGTTCTCGCGGTCGATCTTGAGCGGAACCTCCATGCCGGCGACGATCGCAGCCTGCATACGCACGGTCGGGAACACATAGTCGATTGTGTACGGGGCACCATCGGGAGGATGGACCTCTATCGGAATCTGCATGGCGAAGCGGTCGCCCGGGACCGGCGAGGTGAAACCCCGCACGATCCCCTTGGCCGCGATGCCCGACTTCAGGATCTCGCGTTCGCCACGGTCGTCGAACGTTGCCGAGATGTCACGACGTACGTCCTTCATGGACGGCATCCCGCCGTGCTCTGCGGTCGTCTCCCTGATGTTCTTCATGTCTCGGAAGATGCCCATCTTCAGACCGATCCGTAGATGAGCGCCGACGTGGGGTTGTCGGGGTCATATTTCACCGAGACGGCCTCGCCCGGTGACAAGGTGTCGAGCCAAGCCGGAAGCATCGCCTGCTTGACCGTGGCCTCGTAGGGGGCGCCGTCGGCGGGCTTGATGCTGATGTCGAGCTCGGTCGAGACCGAGCCACTGATCGGGTCGGTCGTCCCGCGCCTGATCGCGTTGATGACCGCCGGCGCCTCGACGCCCGACGCCTTCAGCTTTTGGGCGAGGTCACGGTACCGGAGCTTCTCTTCCATATCGGTGGGCAAACCCGCCATCATCCCGGGGTTCACACCCGCCGGCGTCCCGCCGGGCAAGGTTCCGACGCCGGACAGGGCGTCCTTGGCCTGCTGCTTTACTCGGTCAAACATTCCCATGGGTCACCTCGGGGGAGTTGTCGGTGTGTTCGGTCCCTGGGGGCGCGGGCCCCCATTGATCACGAGTGTGACGGTCGGGGCCCCGGAACGCATGAGTAGGGCCATACTCAAATTCGGCCCCGACCCGTACTCAGACCGCCACCCCGAGTCCTCCCGATCGGAGCAGGTGGTGGGCGTGCGGCAGACTCCCGAGACCGGCCAGAGGCGGAGGTCCCGACCTACGTCGCGGCCGGCGATGGCTCGCTCAGAGCAGCGATGCGCTCATCTGGAGGGCGTCGGCATCCAGGTTGCTCAGACCCGTTCGTTGTACGAGGAGATCGCCGCATTGGCCGCCGACGCCGCCGAGGCGAGGGCCTGATCCGGCGGGGTCCCCGAAGAGAGCGACTCCAGCGCGTTCAAGATCGACTGGTCGATCTCGTTGGCCGCGCCATCCACATAGCCGGCGGTGGCGGGGTTGGTGGGACTAGCCAGAAGTTGCTTGTACGGCACCGCGTAGCCGGGGACCTTTGCCCACGTCGCCGCGAGAGGGGCGAGTTTCACGGACGACTTGCGCACGGGCACGTACCCGCTGGCCGCGGCCCAGGTGGCCTGTTGGGCCGGCCCAGTGAGGAATTTGATGAACTGCCAGGCGGCGTCCTGGGTCGCCGGAGCCTTCCTGACGATGTACAGCCCGGCACCACCGATGAATATGCCGCCGCTCTTGACCGCCTTGGACGAGGGTGACGGAATCGGGCCGACGCCCAACTTCACGTTGGCGAATTGGCCACCGCTGAGCACTTGCAGGATCGTGCCTAGCGACGCCGACGTGTCCAGGGTCATCGGCGCGATCCCGGATCCGATCGCGAGGAGGTTGTCGTAGGCCGTGCCCGACGTCGACTGGGCCAGGCGATCGTCGAGCATGTCGCTCCACCACGTGAAGATCGACTTGCCGGCAGAATTGTCGAAGGTGACCGCGGTGGCCCGTCCGGACCTCCCGTTGCTCTTGTTCAACACCGTCTGGCCATCCAGGGCCATCCACAGCTCGAAAGTCGAGGCGGTCTGTTTCAGGCTCATGCCGAATTTCGCGGTGCCGCTGGACACGATCTTCTGTGCCGCCGCGCGAAGTTGGGCCAGGTTGAGGGGCGGGTTCGCTGCATCCAGACCGGCCTTGGTGAGGGCGTTCTGGTCGTAGTAGAGGACCTGGGAAGAGACGTTGAACGGTAACGCCCACAGCGTCCCGTCGACGCGGAAGAAGTTCACCATCGAGGGGACGTAGTCGCTGAGCGAGTAGTGGGGGGCGGGGGCCGCCCCCCCCACCCG